>Ga0114129_10014419_pt1 | contig 11263 bp, 10 predicted proteins | sample RhiMetdeltSRZDD1_FD_80071 | JGI IMG/M metagenome (GOLD analysis project Ga0114129, IMG submission 80071) | Populus rhizosphere microbial communities from Tennessee, USA - Rhizosphere MetaG P. deltoides SRZDD1 (version 2) (version 2) | ecosystem: Host-associated > Plants > Roots > Rhizosphere >... | reverse complement strand
TTTCTCCAGCGAATACCAGGCCGGTCGCACACCAAACCCGTGTGTGATGTGCAACGAGAAACTCAAGTTCGGCAATCTTTGGAGCAAAGCAGCGGCGTTAGATTGCGACTACATTGCCACCGGGCATTATGCGATCGTTGAGCATCACGCTGACCACGCAATTTTGCAAAAGGGCCTCGACCCGCGGAAAGACCAGTCTTATTTCCTTTTCAGTTTGCGCCAGCCTCAGCTTCGACGGGCGTTGACTCCGCTCGGCAAAATGACGAAGCCGCAAATCCGCAAAATCGCGCACTCGTTAGGCCTCAAAGTTGCCGACAAAGTGGACAGTCAGGAAATCTGCTTCGTTCCGGGGAACGATTACAAAGCATTCTTGCGCTCGCATCTTGGCGAAAGCGAGTTTCATCGCGGCGAGATTTATGATGTTGCCGGGAATTTTCTCGGCGAACACGAGGGCATCGAACTGTTCACGATCGGCCAGCGCAAGGGGTTGCCGGGCGGTTCGCCACGTCCGCGTTATGTTGTCGATCTGGATCCGGCAGCGAATCGCGTGATTGTGGGAGATGCCGACGATTTAGTGACAGACGAATTCGAGGTCGATCGAGTGAACTGGCATCCCGTCGCCGGGGGCGTTGACCCCGGCCCGCGGTCAGCGACCGCGGCTACAATCGCCCCGCGCTACAGCAAAAAAATCGAAGCTACGGTGAAGATTCGTTATAGCCACCCGGGGACACGCGCCACGCTGACTCAACACGAAGAGGGGCGTGTGCATGTGCGGCTGCACGATCCTCAACGGGCTGTGACTCCGGGACAGGCAGCGGTTTTTTACGATGGTGACGTCGTCCTCGGTGGCGGTTGGATTTATCGAAGCGAGCCGACCGGGAGGTTGAATCAGTCGGCTACACCTGGCTTGGTTTGACCACGATGGCCGATCAAGCGTTCCTCGCCATCAGCACGTTTCCTGATGTGGAGACGGCCAGTCGTATCGCCGACGCGTTGGTGGCGGAAAAGTTCGCGGCGTGCGCCAACCTTCTTCCGGCCATTCACTCCATTTATCATTGGAAAGAAAAAATCGAGACGGCTGGCGAGATCATGGTCTTCTTCAAGACAACCGAGGATCGATTGGCGGCGTTTGGTGAAAAACTGCGCTCGCTTCACCCTTACGAAGTCCCGGAGTTGATTTGTATCAAGATCGACGCTGGATCACCGGATTACCTGCGCTGGGTAGGCGATAACTGCCGATAAAACTCGAAGCTTAACGCCGTCGAGCTTCAAGCTTCGCTGCGGCGTCTGTAGCCGAGCGCAAAAATAGTGATACCAATGAGATTGGCCACGAGAGACGCAGCGATGACCTTTGCGGCGAAGGCCAATGGGTTAGGCACATCAATGATCGGATAGATGGTGAAGAAGATGGCCAGCAGAGATACCATGAGGCCGCAACCCGCCGCGAGTCGCAACCAGAGACGTGCTCCGGTTCGTATCGCAGCCGCGCCAGCGATCGGAATCGCAAACATGACGGTATAAACGATTCCGTAAAAAACATTGGCAGCGTTGTCCACGAGTTGAAATGCTTCCTGCAAGCCGGCGCCGATCTGGCTTGAGATGGCAATCACCAGCGTGATTGCGCCGACGAACATGATTGAGTTGACGGGGGTTTTGTAACGCGGGTGCAGACGCGAAAACCATACCGGCAACAAGTGGTCCCAGCCGGCTACCATCGGCAATCGGGAGCTGCCGGTGAAGTGAATACTCATCGAAGATATCGAGCGTACAGTCATCAACAGAATCCCAACTGACGCGATTGTACCGGCGATTTGAAATGAATGCAGACCGAGCCGCAATGTCTGCGGCACCGGGCCGATTAGATCGATTTGATTGTTTCCTATGAACGCGAGAACCGAGCTCGTTCCCAGAACAAACATCAAGGCGATAATCGGAGCGGCAATAATAACGGAGCGTCCGATGTTGCGTGCCGGTGCATGAGCTTCACCGGCGAGAATCCCCACGTATTCAAATCCGCTAAGTCCGCCAACTGCCAGTTTGCTGAAGATGTTGAAGCAATAGAACAGCGACATCGCAGGCGCGGCGATTTGAAACGGGCGATACGTGCTGAGATCGCCGCGAGCGAGACCGATGAATGGCAGCACAATCAAGGCGCCATAAGCCAGGAACATCGCAAATCCACCGATGTTGTGCACCCATTTGCCTAACGACAGCCCGCGAACTCCGGTCCATCCGAGACCACTTACCAGCACGCAACTAACGAACGAGACACACCATGGACTTTCTCGCATCCACGCTGCTGCGTCGCCCAGGGAATACGAGATGTTCGTTGTGATGAACATTCCGCCCATGGCAATCACCATGATTGACAAGAGCCACAGATTCCAGGCGACGATGAAACCTGTGAACTCGTTAAATGCGAGCTTTGCCCATTGATAGATTCCACCTTCCAGCGGCATCCGTCTGCTCAGATAAATAACAACCGCGGCTTGTGGGATGTAGAAAAGTAGAATCGCGAGAAGCCAGAAAAAGAGGTGCGATTTTCCAAGTTTTGCGGCAGCGCCGACCCAGCTCGAGCCGACCACAAACACAATCTGTGTCAGAACGAGATCGCCAAGCCCTAGCGGCTTTTTGAGTGCAACGCTCTGTTCTTCGACTTTTCGTTCTGCGCGATCGAGAGCTGATGCCACGAAACGAATTCTAGGGCATGCGCTTCGCTTGCCCACGCGAAAATGGAATCGTCAACGCCGCGCGGCTCTACAACACCGGCTGCTTAATGCTCGCGTTCGGATCTTTTCGGCGGCGGTGATTCGTTTCGAAATTCGCGATGACGGATTCTCCCGCCCGCGTAGGCGATGTAAGCGCCGCTTCCCAAAGTCACTGCGCCAAGCAAAATCACCGCAACAGCGAGTGGAGGCGAAGATTTGGGCCATTTGATTGGCGCGGCGATAGCGATTGCGCTCAAGGCAACCAGCGCATAGAAAATCCAAATGAGGTCCTCGCCACGCTCTCTGTGCTCATCGAGCCAGGCCTGTCCAGCCTCGTCCGCCATTGAAAGCACACGGTCGTATCCCTGCTGGCCAAATTCGTAAACAGGCCACGCTGAGGCGGAGCTGATCAACACGAGGATCAGAGTGGTGATTTGAGCGGGGCGGCTCTTCAAAAGCAACGCGATTACGAGTCCGAGCAAACCTATGAGGAGACCGTAAACCGGCAGCGGATTGAGCAGCACATGAATGTATTCCGGCTGCTGCAAATCGCGCAGCAGAGTCCCTGTCATAATTTGCCTTGCCAATGCGTACCGCAGACCTGTGCAGTTCGTGCCGTTTGGGTCGGCAAGTATTTTTGCCAGTCAGCAATCGTGAAATGCCACCACTCGGTGCGCAATCCCCAAAAACCTGCGTTTCGCATTGCAAGCTGCAGCAAATGCACGTGTGCGCGAACATCGGCATGAGGACCCATGTAACGCCACATGGCGGCAGGCGTAAAATCGTCAAAGTCACTGGGCATCCGCACGGGACGATTCCACGTATCGACTAACGTAGCGTCTACGGCGACACCCCAGCTGTGCAGCGATCCGACGCCAATTTCAGGATTGGCAACGTAATCGCTGTTGCGCGACGCGTGCCAAAGCTTCTCCTGCACGGCCACGGGTCGATATGCATCCCAGATTTTGAGGCCAAATTGATACCGCCGCAGAAACGCCTGCGCCGCAGCTAATCCCGAAGCGACTTCGGGACGGGCGAGAGCGCATGTTCCGCGAGGATAAAGCGGGTACCCGACAAGGTTATTTTGTCCTGCATAACGCAGCTCAACAATTATTGTCGGATCGACTGATCGGATATCGATCAGCGGTCCGCCCGCATTTGCATTCAATGACGGCAGCACCACTGCCATCGCGGCGAATAAAGGAATGTTAAACCGTCGCATTTGCTGAGCTAGTTCGCCGTCACGGCCGGGGCAGGCTCTGTTTTTGACAGGCGCTCAAGCAGAAGGCGAGCGCTATTTTCGGGAACCTCGAAGCGCAATTCCAAGTTTGAGGTGCCCGTTCTCAGGATCTCCGGCGGCCGGGTGTAAAGCAACAGTTCCGAATTCGGCAAACGCAGCCATTGCTGTGGGTTATCGTGCAAATTTCGCGCAACGTCGGCAGCATTCTTGGAGGTATTCACTTTCACGAGGACTCTGGCTCTTACTGGATTTTGGAGATTAATCGCAAGACCGAGTAATTGTGAGGCGTCAAGCAGCTCGGGGCTAAAGATCGGATTAAAAACCCGTGAAAGATCCGGCGGATCGCGGGAAATCAATCGTATCGCACTCTCGCGGTCGAGCGCCTGGAAACGATCGAAAAGTTGACCGGTGATTTTCAGGTCCGGTTTCATCCCGAGACGTACCTGCACCAACTCGTTCACGGTAGTCGGCATTCCAACGGCAAGCGTTGCCGGTCCAATTCTGGCAACGGCAAAATCCGGCGGTCGTTCCCAAACCGGCAAGCCATTAATCGCGCGCTTTTGGAATGCATTATCGTCTGCGATTGCACGAACTACCTTTGGAACGCCACGGCGCGCCTCAACGAGGACGAACTCTTGCGTCTCTCCAGTTTCGCTGGTTGTAATTGCACGAGTAATGCGTGTTGCGTCCCGGGACAGATTCAATCCCGGAGTCGCAGCAGCCGCGCCGATTAATCCCGGCCATAGGTTGGGTTGGTCCTTGCGCCAGCGCCTTGCGAGGTCTGCCCGTTCAAATTGATCGGCGTTGATGGACAAAATCGTGTCAGTCTCCTGCGGCAACCATTCGCGACTTCGCGGGGATTGGAAAATAACGAGCAGGGTGATTGCAAGAAGGACCAGCACCGAGAAAATGCTGAAGTAAAATTTCCGCAGTTCCTGCTTGTCGATCTGGCTTGAGAGCGTGGCCAGCTCTGCCTTGTGCGCCAGATGCCGATCAACTGCTTCACGGCGGCGATGTGCCTCGGTCAAGAGATTCGGCGCGTTTGGCGGGGCAACACCCTGCGCGGCAAGGTGCCGTCCAATATTCAAATACGCAGGATTTTTTCGCTCCTCGACTGTCTGATGGCGTGCGCGTGCCTCGCGCGCTGCTTCTTGTTGAGCGCGAATGTTATCATTTAATTTCCGGTCTCGCGCTTCAAACTCACTTCGGGTCCGCGCCATGTTCTTTTCCGCGGCAGAAAGTTCCGATTCTGCTGCAATCAATTTCTCCTTGGCCAAACGTGCCGCCTCCGCGCTGCCAAGACGCGCCCGGACCAGTTCTGCCCGCTCATCCGGAAGTCGCGCCCGTCGTGCACTAATACTGGCAGATCGCGCTTCCAGATCGGCCGGAGCCGGATCGAGCGCATGCAGATCGGAGAGTTGTTTCAAGAGATCACGATCGGCGGCCTCGCTGGACCGAATGCGTCCTTCTACGGCGGCCAGTTCTCGTTCGCAGACGTCAACGTTGTTTTTCGTGTGGTTGCGCGTTTGTAGCAGCGGCTTCTTTTCCGCCTCCAGCTTTGCAATTGCCTCAGCTTGTTCGCGCGCATTTTGTTGCCGTTCTTCTTCGATCTTCTTTATTCCTTCGTCGATCCGTGCGATTCGAAGTGCGACTTCCTTTTGTTCCTGCTCCAGTTTCTTAAGAGCAACGATCTCGTTGCGCAGCTCGGGAAAATTGGCCGCTTGGGCCGTGCCCTCTCGTCCGAGATTGATTTCACTTCTCTGCAGAAGACGCTTTTCATGACGAAGCGCGATGCGCGTTCGCTGGCGCCGGATTTTCAATCCAATCTCGCGAAAGCCAGTGCGGATGAAACTCACAGGTGAAACGCTAGCCGAATGCACGCCACGAAAAAGAAATTTCGGCTACGCGCACCTTTCTCATTGGGCCCACACGACTCAGTGTGAATGGGCTCGACAGAATTATTCTTCTGATTCGGCCAGTTTTGCCAGCACACTGAAGTCTTCGAGCGTCGTCGTGTCGCCGGTGACTCGCGCCCCACTGGCAATTTCTTTTAGCAACCGCCGCATGATCTTGCCACTGCGCGTCTTTGGTAGCGCTTCGGCGAAGCGAACTTCGTCTGGTTTTGCGATTGCGCCGATATGCACGCCAACATGCTCGCGCAGTTCCGCTTTTAGGCCGCCAGTGACGCTGACGCTCGCTTTCAATGTTACAAACGCGACGACGCCCTGTCCTTTGAGTTCATCCGGCCTGCCAACCACTGCTGCTTCGGCAACCTGCGGGTGACTGACCAGCGCGCTTTCAATCTCCGATGTGCCCAGCCTGTGGCCTGCTACGTTGAGGACATCGTCGATGCGGCCAACGATCCAGAAATAACCGTCTTCATCGCGGCGCGCACCGTCGCCGGTGAGATAATTGCCTTTGAATTCGCTCCAATATTGCTGCCGATAACGTGCCTTGTCGCCGTAAATGGTGCGCAACATCGAAGGCCAGGGCCGCCGAATGATTAGCTTGCCGCCTACATTTGGTCCGACCTCGCGCCCTTTCTCATCGACGATGGCTGGATCCACTCCAAAGAATGGCAGCGTTGCGCTGCCCGGTTTCGTCGGAATTGCGCCCGGCAAAGGACTGATCAGGATCGATCCTGTTTCAGTCTGCCACCACGTGTCGACAATCGGACAACATCCTCCGCCGACATTTTTGTAATACCAAATCCACGCCTCTGGATTAATTGGTTCACCTACAGTGCCAAGCAGGCGGAGCGATGAGAGATCGTGTTTCGCTACCCACTGCTCACCCCAGCGAATAAATGCGCGGATCGCTGTTGGCGCGGTATAAAGAATATTAACCCGGTATTCTTCGATGATTTTCCAGAACCTGTCCGGTTCCGGCCAATTCGGCGCCCCTTCATACATCACCGCGGTCGCGCCGTTGGCGAGCGGACCATAGACGATGTAGCTGTGACCCGTGACCCAACCTACATCCGCCGTGCACCAGAAAATATCCTCATCTCGAATGTCGAAGATGTACTTCGTGGTCGAATAAACGCCGACCAAATAACCGCCCGTTGTGTGGAGGATGCCCTTTGGTTTGCCAGTGGATCCACTTGTATAGAGGAGATAAAGCGGGTGCTCGCTGTCGAGCGGTGTGGGCGGGCAGTCCGCATCCACGTACTCCAGTTCGCGATACCACCAGACATCGCGACCTTCTTCCATGTGGATCTCGTTTCCTGCACGACGGAAAACGATCACGCGCCGGACAGACGTGCCGTCGCGGAGTGCTTCATCAACGTTTTTCTTTAGCGGCACAATCCCGCCGCGCCGGTATGCGCCGTCCGCTGTGATGACCGCGATCGCTCCGCTGTCGGCAATTCGATCTCGAATGCTGTCTGCGCTAAATCCGCCGAAGACGACGGAATGCACTGCGCCGATGCGCGCGCACGCGAGCATGGCGATGGCAGCCTCAGGAATATTGGGGAGATAAATGATGATGCGATCGCCTTTCTTGATTTTGTTTCGTTTCAAGACATTGGCGAACCGGCAAACTTCGCGATGTAGCTGTTGGTAAGTGAGCGTGCGCTTGTCGCCGGGTTCGCCTTCCCAGATAATTGCCGCCTTATTCCGTCGCGGGCCGGTCAAATGCCGATCCAAACAATTTTCTGAAATGTTGAGTTTGCCTCCGACAAACCACTTCGCGAACGGAGCTTTCCATTCGAGCACCTTTTTCCATCTTGCGCGCCAAATCAGCTCGCTCGCTTCACGTGCCCAGAATTTCGCGGGCTGCTGCATCGATTCTCGATACATCCGCCGATATTGAGCGAGATTTTTGATCCGGGCGTTTTTCGCAAAATCTTTTCGCGGTTTAAAAACGCGCTTCTCAACCAGATGCGATTCGATGTTGTCGTGCATGAGCAGTCCCTAATATGCCGAAGAAATTTTTTGGGCAAGCACCACTCGGGAGAAAAAATTCTTTGGCCACCGGCTCGCCGCAGGACGAATCCGTCCGGTGTGTGCACCTGTGGAGGGCCAATACCGGCGGCTGATTCATTACGATTGGACGGCCCACAGGGCCGTGGCTACAGCTAAGCAATGGTTGAACCGCTGACCGACCAGTATTTTATGCGCGAAGCGTTGCGCCTGGCGCAAAAAGCGTACGCGGCCGATGAAACGCCCGTCGGCGCGGTGGTCGTGCGAGACGGCAAAATCATCGCCCGTGCTTATAATCAGGTCGAATTGCTCAAAGACGCTACGGCTCACGCTGAAATGCTGGCATTAACGGCGGCCGAAGCAGCCACAGGCGACTGGCGCCTTACCGATTGCGATCTGTACGTCACCAAGGAGCCCTGCGCCATGTGTGCCGGCGCAATTGTTCATGTGCGACTTCGCCGGCTAGTCTTTGGATGCGCCGATCCGCGCGCCGGAGCAGCCGGAAGCGTGATCAACCTGCTGCAAATGCCGACTTTGAATCACCGATGCGATATTGCAATTGGTGTTTTGGAAAACGAATGCGCTGCGATCCTTAAGGAGTTTTTTCGCCAAAAACGCGACACACACGACTAGTTAAGCATTGCGGACAAGTCATCAGCGATTCCGCTTCATCGTTGTTGAATGGGGATCAGACAGTGTGTTTCATGCGCCACAAAATCTTGAAAAGGGCGGTCAGGGAATCTCTCCAAGCACCATGCACCATCTGAAAAGTTTCTTTTCCCGTTTGGAAAGCGTTCTGTTTCGCACACTCTTTTATTGTTGTCGAGTGTCCGTTAAAATTTTTCGCGTAGTGATCGCGGAGAAATAACAAAATTATCTGCTGATGATGCAGATTGTGGGTTGACTCTCAGTGAATGGATTTTAATTTACGCCCTCTCTCAAGTCCTCTCTGGGGTGTTTGATTCGGGGCAGTTTGAAAGTCACCGGGTAATCACTCTTTTTTGCAAAAAAAGCCATTGCTCCAACATGAAAAAAAACCACTCTTCAACGCTTATCGGAATCGCCGGAGGACTAATGATCATGTTCGCTTTTCCCATCAGCAAAATTGAACCGGCGGTCCCGACCATCAAAGTGCCGGGCGCCTATCCGTACGAAACACCTGTGCAAGTTCCGGCGCCGGACATTGCTGAATCGACGATCATGCCCACGCCTGCTCCTTTTCCCTATCGTGAATCAGTTCCGTCACTCACCGCGGGTCAGGATCGTGAGGCACGAACGGCGGATACCCAGCGCCCGCTCACGGCGAAAGCCGTGCGTGAGGCGGCATTTGAGTACAATGGAGTACCAAATTTTTGTGGATTTCTGGCAGCGCTGCCTGCCAACGTTAGTGTGTTCGATCCTAAACTTGGCAGAACACGTACCCTTGTAAGAGGAGACCGCGTAGTACGCAAAAATGTGGCGTGGTTCCACAAACGTAAACAAGCGCATTCGAAATCGAACGACCGCACGGTCGTTTCAGTCGAAGAACTTGGCCGGCACAATCCGGGCATTTGATTCACGCTTTAGTCGCTGTTCATAGAGCGTACACGCATCCTGGACGGTTGTTAGCAATACGTGCCGCGATCTCATTCGGCCGTCGCCCAGGATTGTCTGGATCCAGTGGCAATCAAACGCTTCATGATTGCGGTTGCAGTGTCAGCGTGTCCGCGAGAATCGTTCAACGATGAAGATGACGATATTTAAGGGCAGCGAGATTGAGGTAGAGAAAGAAATCAACAACTGGCTGAAAGCCGAGCGTATCAACAAAATTCGCCACGTTACGCACGTGAATTCCGGCGCAACGGTGTACATCACTGTTTGGTGGCATCACCTGGATGCGGGTAAAAGCGTATCAATACCACAGGGGCTGTCTTGATCTCGTAAAGCTCTTGCGGCCCGGCGTGGTTCTGCTTTGTCTCGCGGCACCGCGTTGACGCGTGAGACTGTTCGGTCCCCTTACGTGCCTGCCTCGGTAGGATTCGAACCTGGACGAAGAGCATTTACCTATGAGAATTTGCGAGTGCTATCATTTCCCCTAAAAGCAAGTGCTACCACGCCGCCCGCTTCACAGGATCGCGCAGGCGTTGCAGATGAATCGCGCCTCAGTCAATGTAGCATTCGATGCTATCAACGATTTCTGCACACGTTGACTTGCGAGCACGCGATACGCAGTCCGGTCGCCGACTGGAGTATTTTACACTCGGCTGGAATCTCACCGAAGCACTTGTTGGCATCTCCGCGGGCGTCATCGCTGGCAGTATCGCGCTCATTGGTTTCGGCGTGGATTCGATTATCGAAAGTTTTTCCGGTGCGGCTCTCCTATGGCGATTGCAACGTCATCAGGCTGATGAAAAGCGAGAGCAACTTGCTCTTAAACTTGTCGGGATAAGTTTTTTTGCGCTGGCGGCCTATGTCGCGGCTGATGCTGCCAAAACGCTTATTCAGCGCGAAGCACCGCACGCAAGCATCGTGGGCGTCTGCCTTGCCGCCATCTCAATTGTGGTTATGCCGCTTCTGGCTCGCGCCAAGCGACGTGTGGCAGCGCGATTGAATAGCCGTGCGCTCGTGGCGGACTCGCGCCAGACTGATCTTTGCGCTTATTTGTCGGGCATTCTGTTTGTCGGCCTTATTCTCAACGCGCTCTTTGGATGGTGGTGGGCGGATTCGATAGCAGCAATTCTAATGGTACCGATCATTACGCGTGAAGGCATCGAAGCGCTCAGAGGCGAGGCGTGTAGTGGCGGCGATTAGTTTGAGATTAATAGAATCACACTGGATGGCCGCCGCCCGAAACTGCAACGCCCCTAGCAGCAGAAGCCATTCGTTAGGGCAGCGTGTTCGATTTCACTCACTCGCTTCTGATACTTGAGCAGTAAAAGCGTCCACTTTCGAGGAGCCTGTCGCGCATACCAATATTTCCAGGCAAACAACCATCGTCTCGGCAGCCCTAATGTCGCTGTCCCCGAAAGCTCGTAAAGCAAGGCCTCAAGTCTCCTCATGCGGTGCATCGCGCTTCGGGCGAGCATGCGCAGAAGTAAATGGTGGGGAGAATCTGGTGTAAAACGACCGGCCAACAGAGGATAGATCAAAGCTCTTTCGCGCTGTACGCTGGCTGCGTGACGCACTCGCCGTCGAAGTCGACGCAGTGTCGTCCGTAGCTGTTCGTGATGTAAGCGTTTCTGTTCGCCTAGATCGCTCTGCCGCGTATCTACTGAAAAAGCCGTGATTCGCTCCTCCTTAACCTCGCAAAGCACTGTCTGAACTTCCGTTCCATTAAAATCTATTTTGGCGGCAACGTTAGTTAAACTGCTCCGGCAAAGTGCAAAAAAAGCATTAACGTGAGCTGCGGGGAT
>Ga0114129_10014418_pt1 | contig 11264 bp, 10 predicted proteins | sample RhiMetdeltSRZDD1_FD_80071 | JGI IMG/M metagenome (GOLD analysis project Ga0114129, IMG submission 80071) | Populus rhizosphere microbial communities from Tennessee, USA - Rhizosphere MetaG P. deltoides SRZDD1 (version 2) (version 2) | ecosystem: Host-associated > Plants > Roots > Rhizosphere >... | reverse complement strand
TGTTGTGCTCTATATCTGCCGACTTGAGCCGATCGCTGGCGGGATCGCCACCCTTGGCAACCTCGCCCAAGATCGCCTTGGCCTGCTTGCGCGCCTCATCCAGGTCGCGCACCGTGCTGATCGTGATGCGGTGACTGCGATGGGATCTTCTATACTGCACGACCCACGATCGGTGACCGTGCTCAGTCACGAGCAGGCCGAACCCGGGGAGCTTCTCGTCCCAGTAGATCGTACGCGACGAGCCGGTCTCGACAACGGCACGCTTGACGAAGTCGCTGGTGAGCTTCCTGACCGCCATGACGTGCCCTCCGGAAAGCATCGGGTAAGCGGAGGGCCAGTATACGGCTTGAAACGGGTGGTGAGAAGGACTATGTGGAAAGTCACGATAGCCCGGCACTTTCCTCAACAGCACGCGGGCTTCCTGCAATGGAGTGAAACGGATACTGGACAATTGCTCACTATAATCCGTAACGTGCCCACAGCGCGCGTGCCTCGAGCGCCGAGATCGCCTCCTCGGCGAAGTCGGCGGCGCGTGGCAGGCCGGCGAGATGCGCCGTATCCACGCCCGGCTGCACGCGGCCGAACCAGCCGCGCGCAGGGGCCACCAGTGGGGTGACGACGTCCTCGCCGAAGCGCGCGCGCAGCGTCGCCCGCAGGTCGCCGATGCCGTCGGCAAGGCCGAGCTCGATCGCCTTACTGCCGGTCCAGTATTCGCCGGAGAATAAGGTCTTTCCGGGCCCCTTGAGCCGCGCCCCTCGGCTGCGCTTCACGAGGTCGATGAAGTCTTGGTGGATGTCCCGCTGCAGCGCCTTGAGCCGCTCGACGTCCTCCGGATTCTCGGGAAGGAATGGATCGAGCATGGCCTTGTGCTCGCCCGACACATAAAGTCGGCGCTCGACGCCGAGCTTCTCCATGAGCTTGGGAAAGCCGAACGAGCCGCCGATGACTCCGATCGAGCCGAGGATGGAGGACGGATCGCAGAAGATCTCGTCACCGGCACAGGCGATCATGTAGCCGCCGGAGGCGGCCACATCCTCGGCAAAGACGATCACCGGGCGCGCGTTCTCGTTCGCCAGCTGGCGGATGCGCGTATAGATCAGGTGCGACTGCACCGGCGAGCCGCCGGGAGAATTGACCAGCAACGCGACCGCCCGCGCGTTGCGCATTTTGAAGGCGCGCTCGAGCGGACGGGCGACGCTGGCAAGCGTGAGGCCGGGTTTCAGCGGTGTCGAAAATCCGATGACGCCCGCAAGGCGCACCACCGGAACTATCGGCACGCCGCGTAGCCGCGTCGGCAATATCGGCCGCAGCGCGTGGCGCGCGCTTGCGAACAGCTGCTGCCAATGCTCGGACCTGTTTTGATCGGCCATGAGGTTGCGGTCTTCGCTTAGCACATACCTGCCGCACTTTCCTTCCGGCGCGGTGCGATGTCACGTCTTAGGCCGCCTGCGTGTGACCCTCAAGGGAACTTGCACGAGAAACAACGCGAGCGGCAAATTCAGATTTCACCCAGCGGTAGCACCGCATCCCCGCGCAGCACCGCTTCGGCTTGCGCCGTCGGGCGTCCCGACGCGTCGTTGAGGACGAAGCCCGGGAGCAGCACGAGCGGTGCGCGGCTTGCCTTCGTCGCCCGCACCAGAACTCGGATCGCCGCCTCCCGCTCGCCGGGATGCACCGGCAGCACGGTCGCGGCGCCGAAGGCGGAAGCAAGCGCCTGCAACACCTCGGCGAGACCGTCGGCCCGCCAGATCATGGTCAGCGTGCCGCGCGGACGCAGCAGCCGCGCCGCCGTTTTGACCCACGCCGGCAGCGTCCCGCCCGAGCGGACGTGGGCGAGGCGACGCTGAGGATCAACGGAGGCTCTTTGCCGCGCCGGATCGTTGAACGGCGGGTTCATCAGGACGCGCGCGGCCGTTTCAGGCGCCAGGCCCGCGGCTGCGAATGCGCGTGCCGGCGCCGCGACGTCAAGGACCATGGAGCTTACTCGCGTCTCGAGCCCGTTGAGTCGTGCGTTCTGCGCTGCAAGCCCGGCGAGAACCGGATCGACTTCGACCAGGGCAACTTCGGTGCCTTCGACCCGACGCGCGAGCGACAGTCCCGCCGCGCCCACGCCGGCGCCGAGGTCAAGGACGCGTTCTCCGGCGCGCGCGGGGCACGCCGCCGCCAACAAGATTGCATCGTGGCCGACCCGGTGTCCGCTTCGCGGCTGCTTGAGCCGCAGCTTGCCGCCGAGCACGGCATCCTCGGTAACCTCAGCGGACATCCGGACGGAGTTCGTGTCCGAGACCGGCGTCCTCCAGCAATTCGCGCGCGTCATCGATACAACATTGGCTCACCAGGATGCGGCGCGGGAGGATGCCGATCGAACCTTCGAGCACGCTCATGTTCTGATCCAGCACGACGTGGGGGATGTAAGCGGCATTGAGCAAAGCCGCCACCGCCGAGACGAGCACGGCATCATTGGTCCGTACGAGCTCGCGCCAATCGTCTTCGTCGGGCTTGTTATCGGGCTTCTGCAAACGCGTCTCCTCCTCAAGGCTCGCGCCGGTCGCGCTCCTCGCCGGGCGGCGTCTGCCCTAGATAGGCGATCAGTTTGATCTCCCGGCGGCCGCGGGTCACGGTATCAAGGACGAGGCCCGCCACGATCGAGAGCGACGCCAACAGCATCAGACCGGTGGACAAAATCGCCGTCGGAATGCGCGGCACGATGCCTTGCTCGAAATAGGTCACGAAGATGGGAATGGCGAGGCCTACAGAGACGATCGCGAGCGCAACGCCGAGCCCGGAAAAGAAGGCCAGCGGCCGCTCCGAACGGTAAAGCCCGACGATCGTGAGCAGAATTCGCCAGCCATCGCGCCAGGTGCTGAGCTTCGAAATCGATCCCTCCGGGCGCGCATAGTAAGGCGTCGGGACCTCGGCCACCGCCAATTCCAATTCCAGCGCGTGCACGGAAAACTCGGTCTCGATCTCGAAGCCCCTCGACAGCACCGGGAACGACTTCACGAACCGCCGCGAGAACACGCGATATCCGGAGAGAATATCGCTGAAGGTGGCGTGGAAGGCCAGCGCGAAAAACCTCGTCAGCAGCCGATTTCCAGTGCGATGGCCGAGTCGGTAAGCGGCCTCGTGGTGATCGACCCGCGCGCCCACGACCATGTCGAGACGCTCCTCGAGGAGGAGCGCGATCATGGTGCGGGCACTTGCGGCGTCGTATGTGGCGTCGCCGTCGACCAGAACGTAGATGTCGGCATCGACGTCGGCGAACATTCGCCGCACGACGTTGCCCTTGCCCTGATGCAGCTCGCGCCGCACCAGCGCGCCGGCGGCGCGGGCGACATCGACTGTGCCATCCGCAGAATTGTTGTCGTAGACGTAGATCGCAGCCTCGGGCAGCGCAGCGCGGAAATCGGCGACAACCTTGGCGACGGTTGCCTCTTCGTTGAAGCATGGCACCAGCACCGCGACCCGCTGCCCGGTCCGTTGCTGCCGTTCCTCGGCGCGCGCCGCGATCGCTTGGGACATCAATCAATCCGCCTCGTTCGAAGCCGCTCGCTAGTGTGCCGTTTCCGAAGTTCGCAAGTCCTGCAGCACATCCTGGTGCGAACTTCGGACTCAAAGGGACACTAGCAAACTTATGAGTCTAGTGTGGTTTTTGGATTTCCTACGCGAAGCTCGCTGCAAATCCGCAGGAACTTCAAATCCACCCCCTAGCGAAGATGTGCGTTTTGGCGCACTTGCCGCCTCACCATAGCGTTTCTATGCTTCCGCGTCCTTGCATTCGGGGCTGTCCGGAGCAGTTGTTTTGGCCGTCGTCGTCCCATTTGAAAACCGTTCGCCCGCCACCATCGACCGCCTCAGCGATCTGGTGGCCGGCGATATGGAACGGGTGAATACGACCATACTCTCGCGCACCGGATCGCAAGTGGCGATGATTCCCGAGGTCGCCAATCACCTGATCTCGTCGGGCGGCAAGCGACTGCGCCCGATCCTCACCCTCGCGATGGCGAAGCTCGCCGGATATGCCGATACCGGCCACGTCAAGCTCGCGGCCGCCGTCGAATTCATGCATACCGCCACCCTGCTGCACGACGACGTCGTGGACGAAAGCGAGATGCGGCGCGGCAAGCTCGCTGCCCGTATGCTCTGGGGCAACGAAGCGAGCGTGCTGGTCGGCGATTTCTTGCTGGGCCAGGCCTTCAAAATGATGGTCGAAGTCGGCTCTCTCAAGGCGCTCGAAATCCTGTCCTCGGCCGCCGCTGTTATCGCGGAAGGCGAGGTGATGCAGCTGGGTGCGGCCAAGAATACCGCCACCACGGAGGACGACTATCTCGCGGTCATCCGCGCCAAGACCGCAGAACTGTTCGCCGCCGCCTGCGAAGTCGGGCCGGCGCTGGCCTCGCGGCCCAAAGATGAGCAAAGCGCCTGCCGCTCGTTCGGCATGAATTTGGGTATTGCCTTCCAACTCGTCGATGACGCGCTCGATTACGGAGGAACCGCGGCCAAACTCGGCAAGAACGTTGGAGATGATTTTCGCGAAGGTAAGGTGACGCTGCCGGTGGTGCTGGCGTTTCGGCGCGGATCGGAGAGCGAACGGGCGTTCTGGCGTCGTACGCTCGAAGAGGGCAACGCAACCGATGCCGACCTCGAGCACGCGATCAGTTTGATGACGAAGCACCGCGCGCTCGAAGACACGATCAAGCGCGCTCGGCACTACGGCGCGATCGCCACGGACGCACTCGCTTTGTTTCCGGCCTCGCCAATGAAGGAAGCACTCGAAGAAGCGGTCGAGTTCTGCATCTGCCGCTCGAACTAGCGCACGAGAGATATTTCACCGGATGTCGGCGCGGTCTGTTCGATCAGCAAACAGATCGAGGCGTAGCGCGCGTCTCAACCGCCGAGCACCGTCGAGCGCACCCACCAGGCTGGGTAGCCGACCCGCAGTGTGCGGGCGGCTGCGCTCGCCGCGCGGCTCGAGTCGAACAGACCGAAACACGTTGCGCCCGACCCCGACATGCGCGCGAGGCGGCAGCCCGGCAGCTTGCGCAGCACGGCCAGAACAACCGCGATCGCGGGTTCAAGCTCGATCGCCGGTGCCTCGAGGTCGTTGCGGCCGCGGGCAACCTCGGCAAGCAGCGCGTCGCCTTCGGGCAGCGCTGCGGGCGCGCTTTGTCCCGCGGGCGGGGCCGCAAGTGCGGCGAACACGTCGGCGGTCGCAACCGCGACGCCGGGATTGACGAGCAGCGCAAACAGCCGCGGCAAGTCGAGCGGATCCGACAGGATGTCGCCGATGCCGCGCATGCGGCGCGTGCGCGGGTCAAGGCATACCGGCACGTCCGCGCCGGTCGCGCGCGCGGCCTGCACGAGATTGGGATCATCCGGGGCAAGACCGTTGGCCCGCGCCAGCAGCCGCAAAGCCGCGGCCGCGTCCGCCGAGCCGCCGCCGAGCCCGGCCGCCACCGGCAAACGTTTTGACAGCGTGAACCGTCCGAGCCTTAGGCCCGCGACCCGCTCGGCGAGCGCGTGTGCGGCCGTGAGTACGAGATTGTTGGCAACATCGCCTGCAGCGGCGGCGGTCGGTCCGCCCACGGTCAGCGCCAAGTCTTCGCCCGGCGTGAACGTCAAAGCATCGCCCACGCTAGCGAAGGCGACCAAGCTCTCGATGTCGTGGTACCCGTCAGCCCGGCGTCCGAGCACGCGCAGCGTCAGGTTGATCTTGGCGGGCGCTTTCTCCGCGCCCGCGGCTGGCGCCATGTGCCTCAGCCGCCGCCGGGCTTTTTGCTCTCGGCCTGGGCCGCAGAAGACGTCTCGTCGGGAAGTCCCGTTTTCAGCTTCTGTTCGATCTTAATGAGATCCTCGGGCTCGGGTTTGAGGTCACGTGCATGCGACCACTGGAAACGCGCCTCGAGTTCGCGTCCGACCCGCCAGTAAGCATCGCCGAGGTGATCGTTGATGGTCGGATCCTCGGGCTTGAGCTCGATGGCCCGCTCGAGGTGCTTGACCGCCTCCTCGATGTTGCCAAGCCGGTAATAGGCCCAGCCCAGCGAGTCGACGATGTAACCGTCATCCGCGCGCTGCTCGACCGCGCGCTTGATCATGCGCATGCCTTCATCGAGGTTGATGCCCTGGTCGATCCAGGAGTAGCCGAGATAGTTGAGCACGTGCGGCTGGTCGGGAAAAAGCTCGAGCGACTTCTTGAGATCGGCTTCGCCCTTCGGCCACTGCTTGGCGCGTTCGAAGCAGATGCCGCGGAAATAGTAGATCATCCAGTTCGACTTCTCGGGCTTGCTGATGGTGTCGATGCCCTTGGAGTAGACGTCCGCGCATTCGGCGAACTGCTTGCGTCCACGCAGCACGTTCCCGAGCGCCATGATCGCTTCGAGATCGTTGGGATTGGCGGCGATCAGCTTTTCCAGGCTGGCTTTCGCCTCGTCCGTGCGATCAAGCGTATCCAGGTTGAGCGCAAGCTGGATCTGCGCATTGCGGTGAAGCGGTGAACTAAGCGGCACGCGCTCGTAGATCTTGTTGGCGAGGTCGGGCTTCTTCATCGCCTCGTACAGGTCGCCGAGCGAAAGCAGCGCGAGCGGATGCGACGGCGCGAGATAGAGCGACAGCTGCAGGTAAATGAGCCCGAGATCCTCCCCACCGCGACGGCCGAGCGCGGCGCCGAGCCCATAGAGCACTTCGGCGGCGCCCGCCTGCGGCGTGTCCACCATCATGGGCAGCTTCTTTCCCGCCTTGAGCTCGTTGACAGCCTCGACGATCAGCGGATGGCGCGGCAGGGCTTCGTCGAACGCAGCGAAGACTTTCAGCGCATCAGCCGTGTTTCCCTGTCGCGCGAGAAAACTGCCGTAAGCCTGCACCACGCGCAGCGCCGTCGGATCGAGCTTGTAGGCGCGTTCGAAGTGCTTCGCCGCATCCTTCTTTTGGCCGGCGACGTCGAGAATCAATGCGGAGTGCAGCTCCTTGAAGATTGCGTACCACTCGGCGCCCGCGAGTTTGTCGATCGAGTCGGCCGCTTGCTTGGCCTCGGTCGGATTTGCCATCGTCCACGCGGACAGCAAAGTGGCAGCGAGATCGGTGATCGGGCCGCGGATCGATTGCGCGAGCTCCTTGCGGGCGAGCGGATATTGCTTCTGCTTGACCGCGCGCACCCCGAGGACGAGTCGCGCGATGCGATCGTTTTTGTCGACCTGCAGAATGCGTTCAGCGAGCTTGACGCTCTCCTCGACTTCGCCATTGGCAAGCACCGCCAGGAAGGTGCGGCCAAGCAGCTCGTTGTTGCGGGGGTCACCGCGCAGGGCGGCGCGGTAATAGGACGCCGCAGCGGCGGCATCGCGCTGACCGCCAGCGTGGCGGGCGGCGAGATAGCTCCCCGATGGAGAGGTGCGGGAAACGCCCTCGCGCGGCTGTTGCGCCCGAGCGCAAAGCACGGCTGGCCAAGTTATGGCGAGTGCGGCCAGTGCGGCCACAGCCGCACGCCGCAAAGCTGGCGAAAGGATCACGGCTGGTCGACTCCATCTGGCGGACGAACGCCCTTGGCGCGGCCGCGTGAGCAGAATGGACTGTTTGGGCCCGGCCCGCAATAACTGCCCCGATCGGGCATGTCCACCGCCTTTGAAAGCCTCGATAAGGGCAGTATCGTGACGCCCGGCCCGAATAAGGATCATTAATTCGGATCGTTCGCTCTTCCTTCCCGCATGATGCTTCGGACTCGGTCGCGGCGAAGCGTCTGCCGACCCGCTCACATATTCGGATAGTTCGGCCCACCGCCGCCTTCGGGCGGAACCCAGGTGATGTTCTGATTGGGATCCTTGATGTCGCAGGTTTTGCAGTGAACGCAATTCTGCGCGTTGATCACGAAACGGGGTGAGCCACCCTCCTCCACCCACTCGTAAACGCCAGCCGGGCAGTAGCGCGCCGAAGGCCCCCCGTAGCGGTCATGCTCGGACGCCTTCTGCAGAGCGAGATCGGCGACCTTGAGGTGCACCGGCTGGTCCTCCTCATGATTGGTGTTGGAAATAAACACCGAGGAGAGACGGTCGAAGGTGAGACTGCCATCGGCCTTGGGGTAGGCGATGGGCGTGCATTGCGCCGCCGGCTTGAGGGTCGCCCCATCAGGCTTGCCGTGGCCAAGCGTGCCGAACAGCGAGAAACCCGCCGTATTGGTCCACATATCCAAACCGCCGAGCGGTATGCCAAGAGCGGTACCGAATCGTGACCACAGCGGCTTGGCATTGCGAACCTTCCACAGATCGGCACCGATCGCAGAGGAGCGCCACGCTGCGTCGTAGTCCGCGAGCTCATCGTTGCGCCGGCCAGCCGTAAGTGCCGCAGCCACATATTCGGCGGCGAGCATGCCGGACAGCATCGCGTTATGGCTGCCCTTGATGCGCGGCACATTCATGAAGCCGGCCGCACAGCCGATGAGCGCGCCGCCGGCAAATGCGAGTTTCGGTACCGACTGCCATCCGCCCTCCGTCAACGCGCGTGCGCCATAAGCGAGGCGCTTGCCACCCTCAAACGTTGCGCGCACCAGCGGGTGCGTCTTGAAGCGCTGGAATTCCTCGTACGGCGAGAGGTAAGGATTTTCGTAATTGAGATGCACCACGAAGCCGACCGAAACGAGCCGGTCGCCGAAATGATAGAGAAAGGAGCCGCCGCCCGTGCGGTTGTCGAGCGGCCAACCAAACGTATGCTGCACCAGGCCGGGGTGATCCTTTTCCGGGGCGACTTGCCACAGCTCCTTGAGGCCGAGGCCGAATTTCTGCGGTTCGCGGCCTTCCTTCAGACCGAAGCGCTGCTCGAGAACCTTGGTGAGGCTGCCGCGGGCGCCTTCGGCGAACAGCGTGTACTTTGCGCGCAGCTCCATGCCGCGGGTGAAGCTATCCTTGTGATGGCCGTCCCTGGCAACGCCCATGTCGCCGGTGGCGACGCCGGTCACCGCGCCGCTCTCGTCGAACAGCACCTCGACGGCGGCAAACCCCGGATAGATTTCGACGCCTGCAGCTTCCGCCTTGGTCGCAAGCCAGCGGCACACGTCGCCAAGTGAGACGACGTAACTGCCGTGGTTGTTCATCAGCGGCGGCAGCATGAAATTCGGCAGACGCAGGGCGCGCGAGGCCGAGAGCCAATAGAAACGATCGTCGCTTACTTTCGTCTTGATCGGCGTCTCTTCGCTGCGCCAGTCCGGAAGCAGGCGGTCGAGGCCGACGGGATCGATGACCGCCCCGGAAAGGATATGCGCACCGACTTCGGAACCCTTCTCGACCACGACAACCGTGACATCGGGCGAAAGCTGCTTGAGCCGGAGCGCCGCGGCGAGCCCGGCCGGCCCCGCGCCGACGATCACCACGTCGAACTCCATCGCCTCGCGGGCAGGAAGTTCGTCCGCGCTCATGGGCTTCTCCAAAGCGAGACGCTCGCGCGCTCGTTACAGCTCCGGCGCGACTGTAACAACGAACCGTGGCTGGTTCACCCCTTTTACTCCCGCGGAACAGGAGGCATTGTTGCCGGCGTTCGGTTCCTGACTTGGCCTGACGGCAAGGAGCAGCGATGACCGTGGCCCGCGACCAAGCCCGCGAGCTTCTCGCCTTCTATCGGGAGGCGGGGGTCGATGCGCTGCTCGAGGAGACGCCGACCGATCGGTTCGCCGGCGACGAAGGACCCCCGCTCGCAGAACCCGCTCGAGAAAGGGCCGAGGCGGCCAAGGGCGCAACGCGTTCGCTCCCGGTTCGCGAGCGTGGGGCTGGGAGCCCCATCGCCCCGCCGCCGCCGCCCGAGGCCGCGGTGATGGCGGCGCGCGAAGCGGCGAAAAGCGCCGCGACGCTGGAGGAGCTACGGGCAATGCTCGATCGTTTCCAGGGCTGCGCGCTGCGGACGACCGCGACCCAGCTTGTCTTCGCCGATGGCAATCCGAAAGCGCGCGTGATGTTCGTGGGCGAAGCGCCCGGACGCGACGAGGACATCGAGGGCCTGCCGTTCGTCGGCCGCTCGGGCAAGCTGCTCGACCGCATGATGGCGGCGATCGGGCTTGACCGCAGCTCGGCCTATATCGCCAACGTCGTGCCGTGGCGCCCGCCCGGAAATCGCACGCCGACGCCGCAGGAATCCGCGGTGTGCCTGCCTTTCACGCTGCGCCAGATCGAACTCGCCGACCCCGACATACTGGTGTGCCTCGGCACTCCTTCGGCCCAGACCCTGCTCAACAGCAAGGACGGCATCCTCAAGACCCGGGGGCGTTGGTTTCCATTCCACACCGGCACGCGCGAGATCCGCGCGATCGCAACGCTGCATCCCGCCTATCTCCTGCGTCAGCCGCTGCAGAAGCGATTTGCCTGGCGGGATTTTCTGGCGATCAAAAAGGCACTCGCGAACTAACGGACCGTCCACAATCAGCGACGGGAGGCGCAGCATGGCAAAGACGATCGAGCACGTGCACTGGCCCGACGCACCGGACATGTGGATGCCCTACGCACCGGCGATCAAGGTCAAGGGCGGCACGACAGTCTATCTCGCCGGCGTCACCGCGGCACCGGTCTATCACCACCACCCGCACCGGCCCGAAGAATTCGATGCCATGCCGCGCGATATGGAAGGCCAGGCCCGCGCCGCGCTCGAGAATTTGCGGCGCGGCCTCGAAGCTGTGGGGGCGACCTTCGCCGACGTGGTCACCGCCGATCGCTTTGTCACCGACCTCTCGGACCAGGACGCGCTCAATCGGGTCTGGGCGGAATATTTCCGCGACGCCAAGCCGGCAACAACGACCGTACAGGTGGTGCGGCTCGCGACCGATCCCCGTTGCCTGGTCGAAATCAACGCGGTGGCGGTGATCGACTGATCCGACTATCCCGGCAACGCGAACTTTATGGCGAAGATCACGGCAAGGATCACCACCGCCGGTTTCGCCTCATCGAATTTGCCGGCGATCAGCTTGACCAAGGCATAGGTGATGAAGCCCAGCCCGATGCCCGTGGCGATCGAATAGGTGAGCGGCATGGTGACCGCGGCCACCACGGCGGGCGCGTATTCCGTGATGTCCTCCCACTCGATCTCGGCAAGTCCACGCGTCATCACGCAGGCCACGTAAAGCAGCGCCGCCGCGGACGCGTAGGCAGGAATCATTCCGGCCAGCGGGGCGAAGAACAGCGCCAGGAGAAAGAACAGCGCGACAAAGACGGCGGTCAACCCAGTACGGCCGCCGGCCGAAACGCCGGCCGCGCTCTCGATATAGGTGGTGGTGGTCGAGGTGCCGATCACGGCGCCGA
>Ga0114129_10014417_pt1 | contig 11264 bp, 9 predicted proteins | sample RhiMetdeltSRZDD1_FD_80071 | JGI IMG/M metagenome (GOLD analysis project Ga0114129, IMG submission 80071) | Populus rhizosphere microbial communities from Tennessee, USA - Rhizosphere MetaG P. deltoides SRZDD1 (version 2) (version 2) | ecosystem: Host-associated > Plants > Roots > Rhizosphere >... | reverse complement strand
CGGCCTCGACGCCCGAGGCCAATGCCTGAACTTGGGCGCTGACAAGGAGGCCGGCTAGCGGGCGAAAGTAGTACCCCTACTCCGACCGCCAACAGGCCGCCGACGGGCGAACCAGCATCGCCTTGAACCTCGGCAGTGCGCGCAGGGGGTCCAGACCGGCATCGCAATGCGAGTGCAGCTGGAAATGCGAATCGGCGGTCGGCTCGTACCGTTCGAGGATCCGGAGCGCCCGCGCCGTGTCGCCGAATGCCACATATCCCCACGCGACAGCGGCGGCATCGTGCAGCGTGGGGTGGAGCGTGTCGACGAACGCGAGCGCACGGGCGAACAGGGTGTCCGCGGCCCGCCGGTTCTGCGACAGGAGCGCGATCTCCGACAGGCCGATCCATCCGGGAACCTCGTCAGGACCTTTCCCGATGCGGATCGACGCGCGGAAATTCTCCGCCGCGCGAATGGTATCGCGGCGATACAGCTGGGCGAGGGCGATCTGTTGCCGTGCGAGCAGGTACGTCGGGTCGATACGCAGGCTACTGTCGGCCCAAACGCGCGCGCTGTCGAACTGGTGCATCCAGTTGTAATGCTGTGAGAGGAAACTCAATGCGAGACGATGCGTCGGGTCGATCCGAACGGCCCGCCGCCACGCCTCGACAGCGCGTGCCGGCTCGAGGCTGTCGTCCCAGGCAAGGGCCGCGAAGTGCCAGGAGTCGGCGTTGGTCGAGTCGAGTGCGATAGCCTTTTGGTAAGCCAGCAGCGCGTTGCGCCGCGAGCTCGGCTCGAGATCACGGAACGTGAGCCCGCGCGCGATCCACACGAACGGGCGCGTGCTGTCCGCGTCGAGCGCGCGTTGGCTCGCCTCGTACACTGTGGACAGGACACGATCCGCGGGAATGTCCGCGATGTGGTAGCGGCGCAGGTTCACCTGCTGCAGCGCGCGCGCGAGACCTGCCCATCCTTCCGCGAAGTTGGAGTCGCGCTGGACTGCCTGACGAAACAGCGCGACGGCGCGCTGGGTGGACGCCTCCGTGCGCCGGTCGGTCTGGAATCGCCCGCGAAGATAGAGGTCGTATGCAATCGAGTCCGTCGTTGGCGGACGTCCCGATCGGGCGGCCGCGCGCGGTCGCCCGACGATCGCGAGAATGGCGTCCGTTGCTGCCTCGGGAAGCTCGTGAGCTCGGCCGAGCGGACGCCGTACGACTTGCCGTCCCTTGAACTCGCCGGTCGGCTCCACGGTGACCGACAGCGCCACCTCGACGGAGTCGGAGGTGCGCGCGGCGGTGGCGCTCACGGCGAACCCTGAGGAGAGGCGAGCCGAGTCCATCACGAAGACTCTCGCCGCACGCGAACCGGCGAGCGCGGCGGTGACGTCCTGCTTGAGCGTCGCGGCGAGGTAAGCGCTCGCCGTGTCGCCGGCTGCCGTCGTGAACCGCTCGATGCGCACGGACGGCATGCCTAACGCCGGGCTCGGGCGCATGAACGTCGCCCACGTGGCCGTGCCACCGCCGAGCACCACCACAACGGCCGCGAGGCGGGCGAGGCGACGCCGACCCACCGCGCGCACGGGCGTGCCGTCCCCAGCGGCGAGCGGGACGTTGCCCGTCGGGAGTGGCCCTTTGCCCTCGAGCGCGGCCGCGAAGGACGCCATGTCCGGGAACCGGTCGGCCGGGGCGCGGCCCAGCGCCACCGCGAGCGCGTCGTCCAGGTGCTTCGGAATGCCGTCCCGCAGCCGGCGGACCGGACGCACGGGATCCGCCAGCTGCTTCGCGAGGATGGCCCGCGCATTCGCCCCGCTGAACGGCGGCTCGCCCGCCAGCATCTCGTAGACGACGCTCGCCAGCGAGTACACGTCGCTTCGGGCATCGATCTCACGCTCGCCGGTCGCCTGCTCGGGACTCATGTACGACGGGGTGCCGACCGTGATGCCCGTGCTCGTCAGGCGGTCTGCGGAGGTATCGAGCGATCGCGCGATCCCGAAGTCAGCGAGGAGGGTCGGGGCCGACGCGACCGCGTTAGGCGGGCCGAGGAGGATGTTCTCCGGCTTGATGTCGCGGTGGATGACGCCAGCCGCGTGTGCGTAGGCGAGCGCCGAGGCCACCTCCTTCCCGATCCGCACGGCCTCCGCGACGGGGAGCTGCTGCTCGCGCCGAAGCCTCGCGCGCAGCGTCTCGCCGCTGACGTACGGCATGACATAGTAGAGCGCCCCGTCGGCGTCACCGGAGTCGAGCAGCGGCAGGATATGCGGATGCTGCAACCGCGCCGTAATCCGGATCTCCGCCAGGAACCGCTCGGCCCCGAGCCAGGCGCCGAGCTCCTCGTGCAGGACCTTGATGGCAACGGCGCGCCCGTGCTTGAGGTCCTCTGCCAGGAACACCGTCGCCATGCCGCCGCGTCCCAGCTCGCGCTCGATGCGATACCGGCCGGCGAGCGACTGTGCGATGCGGTCGGCGAAATCTCCGCCTATGGGATCACCCATGCCGCGGCGTGTTGTATGCTATCGGACGATGATTCGCTGGCGTCGCACGGATTCATGTGGCGGTTCAGCCAGTGTGGCGATGGTCAGAACGTACTCGCCGGGCGCGCGCGCGTCGAATTCGGCATCGTACACCTCGCCAATGTCCATCTCGATTTCCGCGCGGCCGGCGGCCACACGCGCGGGCGGATAGTCCGCGCCGTCCTTCGCCACGATACGCCAATGTACGAGCGATGTGTCGCGGGCAAGCGTCACGCGCACCGGGACGGCGGGGCCGATGTTCACGAACCGCAGTCGATGGGTTTTGCCTGTCGCGAACACTACTGGGGGCAGGACCGAATCACCGTTGACCAGGATGCTCGGCGGGTCGGCCGTGCCGTCCCACCCGGCGACATACACGTGATCGGTCGTCGGGTCGAACGTCTGCCCGGGCTCCAACACCACGATGGCTCCGTACAAGCCGCTGGTGAGCTGGATCAGATCGCCGAGATGCGTATGGTAGATGAAGGTCCCGGCTCGCGGCAGCGTGAGGTGCGCAACGAACGAATCGTTAGGCGCGATCGGCGGCGCCACGCGACCTGGCGCACCGCTCCAGCCGACCACACCGTCGCTGTAGCTCTCGAGCTCGATGCCGTGCCAGTGAACCCCGGTGGGTTCACTCAGGTGATTGACCACGGTCACGTCGGTGGGCCGCCCGCGCGTCATGACGAGCACCGGCCCGGCAATCTGCACGGAGTCTCGCGCGGGCGGCTCGGCGCCCATCTGCAGCACGTAGCCCATCGCGCGCTCGCTGCGTCCTCTCCGCTTTCCCTCCTGCACGAGCAGCCGCAGCGTCCGAGGATCGCGCCGCTCGGGCTCCTTCCAGCTCGCGTTCGGCCGGACGTTGATGCCCAGGATCAACCCCGCCATGTGCACGCTCGCGTCGCCCGAGTGTGTTGCTTCAGGCGGCGGGGGGTCGAGCAGCGCCGCCTCGGGAATGACGTGGAAAGCAACGTGACAGTGGAACAGCCAGTTGCCCGGTCGATCGGCGTACCACGCCATGCGCATCGTGGAGCCGGGGAACATCACCTCGGTGACGGCGAGCCGACGTCGGGACGGCGTGTAGGTGGTGTCATTGAGACCGTCGCCGCGGGCATCGACGCGGAAGTAGAACCCATGCAGGTGCATGGGGTGCTCGCGTCCCGACGCGTTCACCAGCCGGGCCCGCACCGTGTCGCCTAACGTGACGTTCAAGCGCTCGGTATACGGCCACGACTTGCCGTTGATCGTGAGCGCGTTGCGGTAGGTCGCGGAGTCCTTCGACGGGTCGCTCCAGATGTTGATGACGAAGATCCGGTCGTCGGTGCGAGCGCCGGCGGAATCCACGACGAACGCCCCACCGGTCGTCTCCCGCTCATAGACCTCCTGGTTCACGGGACCGGTGAGCATCCTGTACGCATAGGTGCCGGGGGCGCCCGCCGTGAATCGGATGGTTCGCGTTGCACCGGGAGTGATGCGAACACTGTCCCAGGCGGTGGCCGGCCGCGTCTGCAACCCGCTCACGGTGATGCTCGAGTCGCCCAACGCGTTCCGCACCGACGCGACGATGCGTGTGCCCGTTTTTACCCGGATGAGCGGGGCGGGAATCTGTGGGGGCTTACCCTCCTCGCCGATGGCTTCGACCGTGATGGCCGGCCCGCTGTCCGCCTGCGGATACCACCGCGCGCGGGTGACCACGAGATGAAGGAAGAGCGTGTCGCCACGCCGAACGCCTGCGGGTGTCCGATTGTCGTTCGGGTGCACGGCCGCGGTCTCGGGAGTGCGTGCGGCTGGCTGGATGGACACGACGACAGCGCACAGCAGAACCGCGCCGATCAAAGTTCGCATTAGTGCAGACCCACTTGTCCCTTCACGGATTCGAAGATCTTCGGCGAATCGTATCCAACGCCCTGCTTGAAAACGATCTCCACGTTCTCGACATCGTCGATGCGCGCGGACGGGTCGCCGCGGACGACGATGAGGTCCGCCTGTTTCCCGGTCGCGATCGTCCCGATCTTCGAATCGCGGCCGAGGTATTTCGCCCCGTTCAGTGTGGCGATCCTGATCGCGTCGAGCGGCGAGAAGCCCGACTGGACCAGAAGCTCGAGCGCGCGCTGATTCGAGTAGCCTGCCACGACGCCGCCATATCCGGTCGGGTCGGTGCCCACGACGAGCAGCCCGCCGGCATCGGCAAACATCTTCTCGAGCTGCATCTCCTTCCGCAGCAGGACGCTCCACGTCGTGTCGGTGGCCTTTGCGAGAGCGGCCCGTGTCTGCTCGTATTGGCGGCGCGCTTCGGGCAGCATTGCGTCGAGCGCCTTTGCCGGTGCGGATGGCTGTGACGCCACGAACGTCTCGAAGATCGTGAGCGTGGACGTGATCGCGACGCGACGGCGGACGAGCTCCGCGATGAGGTCGCGTACGGCGGCACCATTCACGTCGAGGGCGGCGATGGAGCGCTGGACCGCGTTGCCGGCCGGGCACTCGTCGGGCTTCTTGTCCGGCACGAAGTCGCTGGCGACGACGAAGCCGTGCTCGAGGTCGTCGATGCCTAACGCTGCTGCCTCGCGGAACGTGACGGAGCACAGGTGGCCGGTGATCTTGAGCCCACGCTTGTGCGCTTCCTGCGCGGCGGCGCCAAGCTCGGCCCGCGTAATGTGCATGTATGCCTTGAACGACGTGGCGCCTTCGTCGGCCCAGTAGTTCACCATCTTGCGCGCGTCGGCTTCGTCGCGCAGCGCCTTCACCTGCGGGATGGGAAGCCCGGGCCCCTCGAGGTATGGCGCGGTGACGTCGATCGCCGGGCCGAGCGCGGTGCCCGCGTCGATCGCCTTCTTGATGTTCAGATCCGCGTAGCCCGCCATGTTGCCGGCAGTACGCATCGTCGTGACGCCGCCCGCGAGGTAGAGACGCGGGAAGCTGAACCCCTGCTCGTTGTAAATCGCGCCGCCGCCGGACGGATAGAAGAGATGCTCGTGCAGCATCACGTAGCCGGGCATGACCGTTCGGCCGCTGAGGTCGATCGTTCGCGCGCCCTGAGGGACCTTGGCGCTCGACGCATCGCCGACGGATTGAATCACCCCACCCTTCATCACGATGGTCTGTCCCGCGCGGGCCGGCGAGCCGGTGCCGTCGATCACCCTAACGTTCGTGAGCGCAACGATCGAGTCGGATACGCTGATGAACTGGCTAGCGCCTGCGTTGGGCTGTTGAGCGAGCAGCGCGGCGAAGACGAGATGTGTGAGCATGGTGTCAGGCGGGGAAGGCGGTCATCCCGAGCGAAGCGAGGGATCTTCATCATCCCGAAAGAGCTCTCGCCCGGGAAGATGAGGATTCCTCGCTTCGCTCGGAATGACAAAGGAGCCGCTTCGCTCGGAATGACAAAGGAGCCGCTTCGCTCGGAATGACACAAGGAGCCCCAATGCGTACCCGTCTTCTGACCACGGTCGCGCTGTTCACCGCGTCCACCGCCGCTGCTCAGGCAAACCCCGCCCAACAACAACCGCAGCAGCCGATGTCCTTCTTCCTCACCAGCGTCGGCAAGGGGAGCGGCGCCAACCTCGGCGGGCTTGCCGGCGCCGACGAGCACTGTCAGGCGCTGGCGCGCGCGGCGGGTGCGGGCAGCCGGACGTGGCACGCGTATCTGAGCGCAGCTCCGGCTGCCGGCCAGCCGGCGATCAACGCGCGTGACCGCATCGGCAACGGCCCGTGGTACAATGCGAAGGGCGCCATCATCGCCTTCAACGTCGCGGACCTGCACGGCGACATCCAGCGCGATCGCAACTCGATCAACAAGGAGTTCGCGCTGACCGAGAAGGGCCAGCCGGTGAACGGCCGCGGCGATACGCCGAACCAGCACGACATTCTGACGGGGTCGGACTCACACGGCCGGGCGTTGTTAGGCACGGCGGCGAACACGACGTGCAACAACTGGACGAGCGACTCGACCGGATCGGCGATGGTTGGGCACCACGATCGGTCGGGCGGCGGGAACTCGTCGTGGAACGCGGCGCACATGAGCCGGAGCTGCAGCCAGGCGGACCTGGTCGCGACCGGTGGGGCAGGGCTTTTTTACTGCTTCGCTATTTAAACTGGCGACTGGCGACTGGCGACTGGCGACTGGCGGCTGGCAGCCGCCTTACTTGAGTGCCCTCACCCCCGCCTGCGGCGGCTCGTCGTCGTCCTTATCGGCATTGATATAGATGGCCGGCGGGCTCGGAATCATCGGCGCCACTACCCGAACCGCGAGCCGAGAACCCAGGGCGAGCACCGGGACGCCAACGCCCGTCCCGGCCAGCACGAGATTCGCCGCGAGCACCCTCGACGTCCACCGGTTCACGATCTCCCGGTCCCGGGTTGCGAACAGCACCAGCGCGAACGCGCCATCGACCGCGATCAGCAGGAACAGGGACAAACCGAACGCGCGAATCGCGACATTCTGCAGCCATGCGAGGATGGCAGCTTCCATATGGTGGTCGCCCTCAGGAATGGGGTTTCGGGTTTCGGTACGATACAGATGAGACACGCTCGGGCGAAAGAGTGGCGGGGCAGGGTGTTGTATCCGGTGACGGGCGGAACCGGGAACAGGGAACGGGGAACCGGAAACGGCCGGGAGACGGGAGACGGGAAACGGGAAACGGGAAGCGGTCGGTATAACCGCTGGTACCGTACCTCCTCGCGCGGCATCTTCCGGAGCCTCCGTCTCCCGTCTCCCGTCTCCCGTCTCCCGTCTCCCGGCTTCCGGCTTCCGGCCCGCAGCGTGTCCGAAACACCCCTTCCCCTCCGCCCCCGATCCGCCAGCGAGATCGTGGATGCCGCGCTCCAGCTCTACCGCCGGGACCCGCTCACCTACCTCCTCGTCTCGGCCCTCTGCTACGCGCCGATCCTTGTTCTCCAGCTCGTCATCATCGGGCCTGGAATGGGAATCGAAGAGCAGCTCAGCCGCCTAACGTCCGGGTTCAGCGTCGTCATGCTGTTCGGATACTGGGTCAGCCTGTCGCTCATGAGCGCCGTCATCGTGCGCCTGTCGTCGGAGGACTACCTCGGCCGGCGTATCGAGCCCGCCGTCGCCGTCCGTGATGCACTCGTGCGCCTCCCTGCCGTCATGTTCGGACTCCTCTTCAAATACATCCTGATGGCCTTGGCGTTCTTTCTGTTCTTCATAGGGGCACTCTATGTCATGTCGCGCTACTTCGCGGTCACGGCCGGGATCGTTATCGAAGGGCGTGGCGTCGTGAGCACGTTCAGTCGTTCGGCAGCGCTTTCGCGCGGACACAAGCTGCACATCCTTGGCACTTCGCTCCTCGCCTTCCTCATCTTCGCCGTCATCTACTTCGCCATCGGAATCCTGGCCGCGATGACGGGCAGCATCGTGATCTCGACGATCCTCACGGTAGTCGCAACCATCGCTGCCTATCCGATGTTCGCCATCACCGAAATGCTGCTGTACTATGACGCGCGCGTCCGCAATGAGGGATACGACATCGAGATGATGGCGGAGGCCATTTGACGGGATTGGCCGGTTGGGTACAGGGCCTCGGACAATCGTGGCCCGCGGGGGCGATCCAGGATTCCGTCGCCGCGATCGTCAGGCAGCGCGCGTATCAGCGATCGGTGCGGGCGACGCTTCTCGATCGACTCCTCGACTGGCTCGCCGCGCTCATCAGACGGTTTTTCGCCGGGCTCTCGGAGATCCCGAACATGAAGTGGATCATCCTCGGCCTCGCCATTCTGGTCGTGCTGGCGATCTCGGCGCGACTCTGGCTGGGCAGTGAGGCCGAGGAGCGCCGGCGGCGCGCGCGGCCGGGCTCAGTGCAAGGCGGTGGCGATCCGTGGACGGAAGCCGACCGTGTTGCCGCCAGCGGCGATTATACGGCTGCGGCACACCTGCTGTATCGCGGGGTCACCGAGCGCCTCGCCGCGGCCGAACAGATTCGGCTGCATCCCTCGAAGACGAGCGGCGATTACGCGCGGGAGCTGCGCATGCGCGGCTCGCCGGCGCACGCCGAGTTTCGGCAGTTCGGCAGACGCTATGATCACGTGCTGTTCGGCACGGGTACATGCGACGCCGCGACATACGCGGCCCTCCGCGAGCACGCGCGCGGAGTGGTGAGTCCGGAGGCGCGCGCCGCGTGACCGATCCCGCCGGGACCGAGCCGCGACCGCGGCGACTGCGCCGTCGCATCGCGTTCACGATCCTCGCGGCGACGATCGTGCTGGTCGCGCTACTGACGCCCGAGGACACCGGCGGCCGGACGGGTGACGCGCGCCTTACGTCGCGATCCACCGAGCCGCAGGGCGCGGCGGCGCTGTACGAGCTCGCGGACCGACTCGGCTGGCGGCCCTCGCAGCGGCTGGCCGATACGATCCCGTTAGGCGATACGACGGCGGTGCATCTGGTGCTCGACCCGCCGATTGCCCCGAGCGCGACGGAGACACACGAGATCCTCGACCGCGTGCGGCGCGGCGCCGGGCTCGTGTTCATGCTCGGCAGCGGCCCGCTCGCGGACTCGCTCGGAGTGGGCAGTCGCGTGCGGCGAACGGGGTCGGTTGTCGGTGCCGCGCAGCTGATCGTGGGGACTGCGGGCACGCTCGTCGCTGCGGATACGGGTTCGTGCGGCAAACGCGACGAAGGGTGGCTGAGCGCCGGGTTGCCGTTCTGGCCGGATCGAGAGACCCACATTCTCGCGCTTCGGTGGGAGGGACAGCATCCGTCCGGATCGCGCGTGCTCGCGACGGTCCGAACGGTCAACGGCTTCGTGAGTAACGAGCTGCCCGCCGTGATCGGCTTTCCGCTCGAGCGTGGCCGAGTGGTGGTAGCTGCCGACCCGGATCTCTTGCGGAACGACGTGCTGCGCGTGTGTCGTTGGGGCGCGGACGTCGCGGCCGTGCGGATGCTCGAGTACGCGAGTGAGGGTGCCCCGGGAGGCGGCACGCGGCGGCGCCTGGTGTTCGACGAATACCATCAGGGCTACGGTGAGCAGCCGGGCGCGGTCCGCGGAATTCTCACGTACCTGGAGCGAACATCGTCGGGACACCTCGTGCTGCAGCTGGCGGGTGCGGGGTTGCTGCTCCTGTTCGCCATCGGTCCGCGGCTGCTCCCGCCTCGCGCCACGGAGCGGATCGAACGTCGTTCACCGCTCGAGCACGTGGACGCGCTGGCCCGTGCGTATCGGACTGTGGGGGCGACCCGTACGGCCACCCTGCGGCTCGTTCACGGCGTCCGACGCCGAGTCGAGCATTCGTCAGGCCCGTTAGGCGCCCAGAGTGGAGCGACATCGGACGACGCCTTTCTCGCGTGGGCGCGCGAGCGCGTCCCGGCGCGGTCGGCCGACGTCGATCTCGTTCGTCAGGCACTCGAGCGGCCCGTTCCGCGCCGCCAGTTGGAAACCGTCGGCCAGGCGCTGCGCCGGCTGGAGACCTCACTCACCTCGTTCCCCCGATCCACGTGACCGCGACCGACTCTTCGACGACACTCCCCATCGAGCAAGGCGCGGAGCTCGCCCGCCGCATTCAGGCGGCGGTCGCGCAGCGCGTGGTCGGGCAGGACGGGGTGATCGAGGACGCGCTGGTAACGTTTCTGGCACGCGGGCACCTGCTCATCGAAGGCGTACCCGGGACGGCCAAGACCCTCCTCGTACGTGTGCTCGCCGGCGCGTTAGGCGTGAAGTTCTCGCGGATCCAGTTCACGCCGGACCTCATGCCGTCGGACGTGACGGGCGTCAGCATGCTGCGCGATCCGGCCGTGGGATTCGAGTTCCGGCCAGGGCCCGTGTTCACGGACATCCTGCTTGCGGACGAGATCAACCGTGCGCCGGCGAAGACGCAGGCGGCGCTCCTCGAGGCGATGGCCGAACGTCAGGTGACAGTGGACGGGGTGACGCATCCGCTCGATGCACCGTTCACGGTGTTCGCCACGCAGAATCCGGTGGAGCATGAGGGCACGTATCCGCTGCCCGAGGCGCAGCTCGACCGGTTCCTGTTGAAGACGGTGATGGGCTACCCGTCGCACGAGGCGGAGCTCGCGATGTTGGCATCGCACGAAGGCGGGTTCGATCCGGAGCAGGTGTCCGCGCTGGTGGCGCCAGTGGCTGGCGAGGCCGAGGTGCGGGCGATGCGAGGTCTGGTGGACCGCGTCAGGGTGGCGCCGGAGATTCAGGACTATATCGCACGCATCACGCGCGGCACGCGCGGGGAGCCGTCTATATCGTTAGGTGCGTCGCCGCGGGCGACGGTAGCGCTCATGCGAGCGGCACGGGCCGGTGCGGTGCTCGAGGGGCGGGATTACGTCGTGCCTGACGACGTGAAGGGCCGGGTACGCTCGGCGCTCCGGCATCGCGTCACGCTTGCGCCTGAGCTCGAGGTGGAAGGTCGTACGGTAGATGAAGTAGTTGATATGGTTGTCTCACGCGTAAAAGTGCCCGAGTAGCTGCGGGCTGCGGGCAGCTGCTATTACCGTCTGGTTGTCATCCCGAGCGCAGCGAGGGATCCTCATCGTCCCGAAAGAGAGCCCTCACTCGGGAGCCTGAAGATCCCTCGCCTGCCGGCTCGGGATGACACGCTTTCGTCGCCCGTCGCCCGTCGCCAGTCGCCAGCCGCCAGCCGCCAGTCCCGTTGACCCAACCCTCTAAGCCAGAACGGCTCCTCCTCCGCGTTATCCCCACCAGGCGGTTGGCGTGGGCTGTCGCGGGCGCCGGTGTGCTGTGGCTCTTCCCCGCGCGACTCGGCGTGTACGCGGGGTTCGCGGGCCTCGTGGTTCTGCTGGTGCTCCTGCTGCTGG
>Ga0114129_10014416_pt1 | contig 11264 bp, 4 predicted proteins | sample RhiMetdeltSRZDD1_FD_80071 | JGI IMG/M metagenome (GOLD analysis project Ga0114129, IMG submission 80071) | Populus rhizosphere microbial communities from Tennessee, USA - Rhizosphere MetaG P. deltoides SRZDD1 (version 2) (version 2) | ecosystem: Host-associated > Plants > Roots > Rhizosphere >... | reverse complement strand
CTGCGGACCCCGCTCGGCGTGAACCCGGACGCGACCGACCCGGCACAGCGCGCGTTCGCGTTGACGGCGGCGAACCTGTGCATCCTCTACCAGCACGCGCGGTTGGCCCGGGTACTTGGCGTGTCCATTGTGGACCTGTTCCGCCTCCTCGGCCCCGCACCGGCCGCGGCCGCGGGTGCGCCGAAGGCCGATCCGACGGCGCTGCTCGCCCGGCTCGCCCGCTACGACCAGTGGCAGGCGAGCGGACGTACGCTCGACGACCTCGACGTGCTGGCCCGCCGGTCGCCGACCGATCCCACCCGCTACCCCGATCCGGCCACAATCGTCACGGGACTGCTCGGCGAGATCGCGACCGAACGGGCGCTCACGTTCGCCGACACCGTCTTCGCCTTCCTGGACCGGGTCACCGAGGACGCGTCCCGCGAGATCATCGCGGCGAACCCGACCCGGATCGTGCCGGCCGGCGGCGACCGGTACCGGCTCGCGGACTCCTTCGACCTCGCCACCCCGCTCGCCGTACCGGCCGGGATCACGCTCGACGCGGCGGCGGTCCGCGACCTGCTCGCCACCTACCACCCGAGCCGCGTGCTGCCGAGCAAACTGGCCGGGCGCCTGCGCGTACCCGGGGAAACGGTTTCGTCGTTGCTGGCGCTGCTCGGGGCCGACCTGACGGCGGGTGCTCTGCCGGCCGCCCTGCACGCGGCGCAGGCGGCGCCACTCGTCGCGCTGGTCGCCGACCTGGTACCGCTCGTGACCCTGCTGCCGGCCGCGACGTTCACGCCGGCCGATGTCGCGTACGTGGCCGCCCACCAACGGGTCGTCGGGCTCGCCGACCCGCGCCAGATCACCGAGGACACGGTCCGGGCGGTTGCCGTCGTCGCGAGTACGGTCGACGAGCTCGTGCCGGCACGCGACACGCTCGGCGTGCTCCTCGCGTACACCCAGAATGACGGCTTCACGCTCGCGGACCAGGCGGTGCTCGCCCGGGTGACCGGCGCGCCGGCCGGGCTGCTGCCCGGGCTCGTGCGCGGCCTGCCGGCGCCGGCGGGCACCACGGCCGCGGACGCCCTGCGCCGCCTGCTCGACTGCACGGCGCTGGCGCAGAAGCTGGGCGTCGGCGGCGAGACACTCGCGCTGGCCGCGTCGACGAACTACGCCGACCAGTCGACGGCCGCCGACGCGTTGCTCGCGGCGCTGCGTGCCCGCCACCCCGACGACCTCGCGAAGAGCCGGCTCGAACCGGTCGAGGACGGGCTGCGCTCGCGGTGCCGCGACGCGCTCACCGACTTCCTCATCCACTCGTCCTTCCCGCAGTTCACCAGCCGCGAGGACCTGTACCAGCACTTCCTCATCGACGTCGAGCTGCAGGGCTGCGTACGCACCTCACGCGTCGTCTCGGCGACGAGCAGCGTGCAGCTGTACGTGTACCGCTGCCTGATGAACCTGGAGTCCGACCGGCGCGGCGACAACGATCCCGCGCACGTGCACGTGCCGCCGTCGGCGATCCCGACCGAGGAATGGGCGTGGCGCAAGAACTACCGGGTCTGGGAAGCCAACCGCAAGGTGTTCCTGTGGCCCGAGAACTACCTCGAGCCGGAGTTGCGCGACGACAAGACACCGCTGTTCGCCGACCTCGAGGCGACGCTGCTGCAGAAGCCGATCGACGAGCAGAGCGTGCTCGACGCGTACAGCGCCTACCTGTCCGGCTTCGAGGAACTGGCCCGGCTGAAGATCGCCGGCAGCTGCCACGAGAAGGACCCGGTCAACAAGACGGATGTGCTGCACCTGTTCGGCGTCTCGCAGACCGACCCGCCGACGTTCTACTACCGCGCGGTCCGCGACGCCCACTACGGCGTCTCCGAGCCCGATCCCGCCCGCGGGACCATCTGGGAGCCGTGGCGGCGCATCGACGTACAGGTCGGCGCCCGTACGGTGTCCCCGATCGTCATCGGCGGCCGGCTGCACCTGTTCTGGGTGGAGTGGTCGACCAAGCCGCAGAACCAGTTCGTCAACGGGAACTCCACGTTCGTGGCGTACCAGCACACGATCGGGCTCAAGTTCAGCGTGCTGCGCCTCGACGGTACGTGGACCGCGCCGCAGAAGGTCAGCCTGAAGGAGACGACCCCGTTCGTCGGCGACGGCGTACTGTTCGAGACCGTCTTCACCGACCACACGGCCCGGTTCGACTGGGAGCGGTGGGACCACACCGACCCGCGCGACGGGTACGGGCCGCACGGCTGGCATTTCGACACGGTGTACCCGTTCCTCACCTCCCGCAACGAGCTGTGCGTCGCCGGGGCCGGGTTCCAGATGGAGGTGTTCGTCGACCTGCGGACCCGCAAGAGCTGGTGGGACGTACCCTTCCGGGTCAGCAACGCGGCCCACCGGCACCTGTACGCGCACAGCGGTACGTCGACCCGCACGCTGAACTACCTGACGAAGGCCTCGGCGTTGAGCCCCGACTTCGAGATCACCTCGTTCTACCTCGACGGGCAGCGGCTGGGCATGCTGCGCGACCTCGCGTACTCGACCGCCGACATCATCGAGCGGACCTGGGGTCCGCAAGCGTTCCTCGCCATGCCACCGGGTACGGAGTTGGCCGTCGTCAACGGGTCCACAGAGGACTGTGTACTCGACGTCAACGGTGACCAGCTGTACCTGCAGGGCTCGGTGTACCCGGCCCCCAGGTACCTGATCCGCCGGCTCGGTACGCAGCTCGCCGACGACGTCGCCGCGAAGCTGTTCACCGACGGCGTCGACGGCCTGCTCGACATCGACTACCAGGTCGACCTCAACGAGCCGCCGATGCCGGTCAGCGGCCTCGTCGACGTGGCCGGGCAGGTGGCCGGCGGCACGCTCGACACCGAGGGCCCGTACGGCGTCTACTACCGCGAGATCTTCCTGCACATCCCGTACCTGCTGGCCCGGCACCTGAGCAGCCAGGGCAAGCACGAGGCCGCCCAGCGCTGGTTCCACTACCTCTTCGACCCCACGGCCACGGAGACGATCGACATCCCGCCGGGGCTGAGCCCGGCCGAGGCCGCCCACCGCGCCCTCGACCGCAACTGGCGGTACCGGGAGTTCCGCGGGCTGGGTATCCCGAACCTGCGCGAGATGCTGACGCAGAAGAAGGCGATCGCGGCGTACCAGCGGGATCCGTTCAACCCGCACGCGATCGCGCGGCTGCGCCTCTCCGCGTACCAGAAGAACCTCGTACTGTCCTATGTGGACAATCTCGTCGACTGGGCGGACAGTCTCTTCGCCCAGTTCACCACCGAGTCGGTGAACGAGGCGACGCTGCTGTATCAGACGGCGGCGCAGATCCTCGGCGACCGGCCGCCCCTGCTCGGCGAGTGCGGCGACGGTACGACGGGTTCCCGCACGTACGAAGCGCTCGAGAAGCTGCTGGAGAAGGGCGGCCCGTTCCTCGCCGAGCTGGAGACCGTGCTGATCGGCGGCGGCGGATCCGTACGGAACACGCAGTACGCCCAGGCCTCGACCGGCGAGGTCGACGCGCTGGCACTCGCGGGTGTCGCCTTCAGCGCGCAGGCGATGACGGCGGCGAACGGTTCCGGGACCACCGACCCGTACGGCTGGTCGAAGGCGCGGATCTCCCACTGGGAGCGGGCCGCCGGTCGCGAGGTGGCGCAGCTCGACCACACGGGTTTGCGGACGATCGACGGGCTGTCCGTGGCGAGCTTCGGCCGCACGGTGATCCGCCACACCGCCGTCTTCTGCGTACCCCGCAACCCAGAGCTGGACCGGCGGTGGCAACGCGTGGCGGACCAGCTTTTCAAGATCCGCAATTGCCTCGACATCACCGGCGCCCGGCGGCAGCTGGCGCTGTTCGCGCCCGAGATCGACCCGCGCCTGCTGGTCCGGGCCCGCGCGTCCGGCCTGTCGCTCGACGACGTGCTGGGCGCGACGGCCGGAAACCTGCCGCCGTACCGGTTCCCGTACCTCATCGAGAGGGCCAAGAGCCAGGCGTCGCTCGTGCAGTCGTTCGGCGGCGCGCTGCTGAGCGCCCTGGAGAAGAAGGACGTCGAGGAGCTGACCCGGCTGCGCGCCGTGCAGCAGCAGAACCTGCTGAAGCTCGCCACCCAGGCGCGGCGGTGGGACATCAAGGTCGCCGAGGACGCGATCGAGGTCCTCGAACGGCAGCGCACGGCGGCCCAGTACCGCTACGACTACTACCAGGGCCTGGCCGACCAGAACCTGATCGCGTCCGAGCGGCGGCAGTCCGACGCGCGCAACATCGCGTCGGGGCTGAGCGAGGCGGCCGGCATCCTCGACCTCGCGGCCGGCATCGCCCACCTCGTACCGCAGCTGGGCGCGCCGACGGCCATGAAGTTCGGCGGCATGGAGATCGGCAACTCGTTGAAGTCGTTCAGCCAGCTCCTGCGTACCGGCGCGAGCGTGGCCGAGGCCGAGTCGGCGGCGGCCGGCCTGCAGGCCACGTTCGAGCGCCGGCGCGAGGGGTGGCTGCACCAGGTCACGCTGATCGGCCACGAGCTCGGGCAGCTCGGCAAGCAGATCGCGGCGGCCGGTATCCACCGGGACATCGCGGTGCGGTCGCTGGAGCTGCACGAGGCGACGATGGCCCAGGCCGACGAGGTGTACGCCTTCTACGGCGACAAGTTCACCGGACTCGGCCTGTACACCTGGCTCGCGCAGACGCTGCAACGCGTCTACCGCGAGGCGTACAACGGGGCGTACGCGATGGCCCGGCTCGCCGAGCAGGCGTTCCGCTTCGAGCGCGGCGACGACACCAGCCCGCTGCTCGACACGTCGTACTGGGATCCCGCGCGGGCCGGCCTGCTCGCCGGCGACCGGCTGCTCATCGACGTCCAGGCGATGGAGCGGCGGTTCATCGAGACCAACTACCGCACGCTGGAGATGGACCAGGCGCTGTCGCTGACCGTCCTCGACCCAGCGGCCCTCGTGACCCTGCGCGAGACCGGCACGTGCGACTTCGCCATCGACGAGTTCCACTACGACCTGCTCTACCCGGGCCACTACCGCCGCCGCATCAAGTCGGTGCGGCTGACGATCCCGTGCGTGACCGGGCCGTACACCAACGTCAGCGCCGCCCTGACGCTGCTCGGCAGCACGATCCGTACCGAGCCCGCCACGGTGATCGGCGTGCCGCTGCGGCGCAGCACCTCGATCGCCACGAGCACGGCCCAGCAGGACGCGGGCGTGTTCGAATTCAGCTTCCGCGACGAGCGGTACATGCCGTTCGAGGGCGCCGGCGCGACCAGCAGCTGGCGGCTCACGCTGCCGAAGAGCCTGCACGCCTTCGACTACCGCACGATCACCGACGTGATCCTGCACGTGACGTACACAGCCGAGGCCGACGAGATCTTCCGGGCCAAGGTCGAGGGTATCGACACCCTGGCCGGCAGCCTGCGCTACCGGGTGAAGAACACGCCGCAGACACGCGTACTCAGCCTGCGGCACGACTTCTCGTCGGCGTACCAGCGGCTGCTCGCCAGCCCGGCCGGCAGCGCCGTACCCGTCCGCATCGGGTACGAGCACTTCCCGCTCTACCTCGACCGCAAGACCCTCGCCGCCGCGACCGTGCGGCTGGCGCTCGTACCGCGCAAGGGCCAGGCGCTCGGGTCGTTCCGCGCGGCACTCGACGGCGTGACCCACGCGGTGTTCCCGGCCGAGAGCTCGCTCGGCGGGCTGCCGACCGCGACCGTGACCGCGGGCTTCGCGACGCCACTGCTGGGCGCGCACACGATCGCCGTACCCGATCCGGGCGGCTTCGCGCCCACCAACCCCGTACCGGGCGACCCGGCCGCGGTCGACCCGAACCTGCTGGAGGACGTCCTGCTCGTCATCGCGTACACCGCGTCGTGACCTTGGCGGGGCACGATGCCGGGATGCGCCCGTTCCGCTTCCTCGGCGTCGCCGCCGCCGGCATCGTCGACGCCCGTACCGTCATCGAGTCCGCCCGCCGCGCCGAGTCGCTGGGGTACAGCGCCCTCGTGCTGCCCGACCACCTCATCGGGCAGCACGCGCCCGTACCGGTCCTCGCCACGATCGCCGCGGCCACCAAGCGGATCCGGATCGGCACGTTCGTCCTCAACGTCGACCTCCGCCATCCGGCCGTCCTCGCGCAGGATCTCGCCAGCCTCGACGTACTGTCCGGTGGCCGGCTCGAGATCGGCATCGGCGCCGGCTGGAACCAGCCCGAATACGACGCGATCGGGCTGGAGTTCCGGCCGGTCGGCCAGCGCGTCACGCGGCTGCGCGAGGCGGTGGCCGTGCTCAAGGGCTGCTTCGGCGACGAGCCGTTCTCCTTCACCGGCCGGCACTTCCGCATCACCGACCACAATGGACTTCCCAAGCCCCTCCAGCGTCCGCACCCACCGCTGTTCATCGGCGGCGGCGGGCGCCGCACGCTGACCCTCGCCGGGCAGGAGGCGGACATCGTCGGCCTCGCGCCGCGCCTGTTCTATCGCGACGGCCAACCCCTCCCCGACCCGCGCAGCTTCACCGCCGCCGCGACCGAGGAGAAGATTTCGTGGGTACGGGCGGCCGCCGGGGACCGGTTCGACGGGTTGGAGCTCAACGCGTACCCGAGCGGAGGTCCCGTGGTCGTCACGGACCGGGCGCGGCCGGCGGCGCAGGAGCGCGCGGACGCCTGGGCCCGGACGACCGGGATCGAGGTGACCGCGGACGAGGTGCTGGAGTCGCCGCACGTGTTCATCGGCTCGGTCGACGGACTGCGGCAGAAGGTCGTCGAGCTGCGCGAGCGGTTCGGCATCAGCTCGGTGATGGTGGGCGACATCGAGGAGCTGGCACCGGTGGTGGAAGACCTCGCCGGCCGGTGATCGATAATGGGCGGATGATCCTGGAGATCCGCACCTACCGGCTCAAGCCCGGGACCCGCGAGGAGTTCCTCCGGGTGATGCGTACGCAGGCCGCCCCGCTCATGGCCCGGTTCGGCATCACCATGGTGGGCACCGGTGGCTCGCTGGTCGACGAGCACGCCGACTCGGCCATCCTCGTGCGGGCGTACGAGTCGCTCGCCGTCCGGGACGAGCGCGAGAACGCGTTCTACGGCAGCGACGAGTGGCGCAGCGGTCCCCGCGAGGCGATCGTGTCGCGCATCGAGCAGTACCACACGGTCGTGCTGGAGACGTCCGAGGACGCGGTGCGGGCGCTGCGATGGTGAACGGCGAACCGCCCGACCGCGACCCCGACTCCGGGGCCGAACCCGAAACCGTCGGTCGCTGGGCGCGCAAGACCGCGTGGGCGCGGACCTTCGAGACGCCGCTACGCCGGTTCCTGCGTACCGAGACCGGAAGCGCGGCGATCCTGCTCGGCGCCACGGTCACGGCCCTGCTGTGGGCGAACGCGCACCCCGGGTCGTACGCGTCGCTGTGGCACACCGAGCTCGCGATCCGGCTCGGCGACCACGGCATCGCCCAGGACCTGCGCGGCTGGGTGAACACCGGCCTGATGACGCTGTTCTTCTTCGTGGTCGGGTTGGAGGCGCGCCGCGAGTTCGACATGGGCGAGCTGCGGGAGCGCCGCCGGATCACGCTGCCGCTCATCGCCGGGATCGGCGGCATGCTCATCCCGATCGCCATCTACCTCGGGTTCAACGGCGGTACGCCGGCCGCCCACGGCTGGGGTGTCGCGATGTCGACGGACACGGCCTTCATGCTGGGCGTGCTCGCGCTGGTCGGCCCCCGCTTCCCGGCCCGGCTGCGGGCGTTCATGCTCACGGTCACGGTCGTCGACGACGTGATCGCGCTGTCCGTGATCGCGATCGTCTACAGTGGACATATCGAGCGGATGGCGCTCGGTGTCGCGCTCGGCGTCTTCGCGGTCGTCCTGGTGATCCGCGCCATCGGCGTGCGGTACGGCTTCGTCTACTTCATGCTCGGCCTCGCCGCCTGGCTGGCCGTATACCAGTCCGGCGTCGAGCCGGCCGTCGTCGGGCTCGCGATGGGCCTGCTCACGTACGCGTACCCGGCCGCCCGCGGCGACCTCGAACGGGCCACCGACCTGTTCCGCCTCTTCCGCGAGCAGCCCACGCCCGAACTGGCCCGCACCGCCCGCGCCGGGGTGGCCCGCGCGCTCTCGCCGAACGAGCGGCTGCAGCAGGTCTACCACCCGTGGACGAGTTACCTGATCGTGCCGCTGTTCGCGCTCGCCAACGCCGGCGTGGCGCTGGATGCCGGGACGCTCGCAAACGCGTACACCTCCCCGATCACGCTCGGCATCCTGCTCGGGTACCTGCTCGGCAAACCGCTCGGGGTCGTCGGCTTCACCTGGCTCGGTACCCGGTTCAGCCGTGGCCGGCTGCGCTCGCCGGTGGGCTGGCTGTCGCTCACCGGCGGCGGTGCGGCGGCCGGCATCGGCTTCACCGTCGCCCTGCTGATCGCCACGCTCGCCTTCGACGGGCGCGCGCTCGAGGAGGCGAAGATCGGCGTGCTGTCGGCCGCCCTCTGCGCCGCCGCCGCGAGCTGGGGCGTGTTCCGCTCGGTCCGCCTGCTGCCGTCGCGCCTGCGGACACCGGCGCTGTTCGGCGCGGCCGAGCCGATCGTCGACCTGGCCGAGCCGGTCGACGCGGAGCGGGACCACCTGCGCGGCCCGCGGGAGGCGCCGGTGACGGTCGTCGAGTACGGCGACTTCGAGTGCCCCTACTGCGGCCTCGCCGAACCGGTCGTCCGCGAGCTGCTCGCCGGCTTCGGCGACGTGCGCTACGTCTGGCGGCACCTCCCGCTCACCGACGTACACCCGCACGCCCAGATCGCCGCCGAGGCCAGCGAGGCCGCCGCGGCCCAGGGCGCCTTCTGGGAGATGCACGACATCCTGCTCGGCCACCAGGGCGAGCTGCGCATGAACCACCTCCTCGGGTACGCGGAGCAGCTGCGTCTCGACGTCGACCGGTTCCGCGAGCACCTGCAGGTACGCGGCGGCGCGAACCGGGTCGCCGAGGACGTCGAGACCGCGGATCTCAGCGGGGTCTCGGGTACGCCCACGTTCTTCATCAACGGGCGGCGGCACCACGGCGCGTACGACATCGCCACGCTGAGCGCAGCCGTGCGCGCGGCCAAGGCCCGGGCTCTGGCGCTGAACCCGTCGTGAGCCGGTCGTGGACGGTCGTCGCGCTGGCGTACGCACTGGCGGGCGCGGCGGCCTTCGGGACGGCGGCGCTGCTGGACGGTCCGGTGCTCGCCGTCACGCTCGCCGCCGACGTCGTCGCCACCGTCGTCGTCTTCGCGCTGTCGATGGTCGTCCGCAACGCGAGCCTCTACGACCCGTACTGGAGCGTGGCGCCGCCGGTGATCGCGCTCGCCTGGGCGATCGTCGGCGACGGGGTCGGCGTACGGCAGGTGCTCGTGGTCGCGCTCGTGACGATCTGGGCGGTCCGCCTGACGGGGAACTGGGTCAGCGGCTGGCGCGGGCTCTCCCACGAGGACTGGCGGTACGTGCAGCTGCGCGCCACCCGGGGTCGCGTGCCCTGGTGGGTGGTGAACCTGGGCGGCATCCAGCTCATGCCGACCCTGGTCGTGTACGCCGGGATGCTCTCCGTCTGGCCGGCGGTCGCGGCCGGACGCCATCCACTGTGGATACTCGACGGGCTCGCCGTCGTCGTGACCGCCGGGGCGATCGCCCTGGAGACGGTCGCCGATCGCCAGCTGCGCCGGTTCACCCGGATTCCGGCCAACCAGCGGCGGATCGCCGACATCGGGGTGTGGCGCCACTCCCGCCACCCCAATTACCTCGGCGAGATCGGCTTCTGGTGGGGACTCTGGTTCTTCGGGCTCGCCGCAGACGCGCGCTGGTGGTGGACGGTCGTCGGTCCACTGGGGATGGTCGTCCTCTTCGTCGCGGCGAGCATCCCGTTGATGGACAGGCGTTCCGAGCAACGCCGCCCGGGCTACGCCGAATACAAACGCCAGGTCCCCGCGCTGGTCCCAGGGATGCCGCTCCGGCGCGGGCGCCGCCTGGACTGAGGAGCAAGGGAGCGCAGCGACCGGGCGACGAGGGAAGACGGCGCCCGAAGAGCGCCGGGGCCGTGGCGGCTTCGCCGCCACCGATTTCACGGCGCCTGGTTCTTGATCGTGACCTTGTCGACCGCCAGCGTCGCACCGGGCATCAACTGGCGCAGGATGGCCAGATCGTTGTTGTCCCGGGCCTGGAAGGCCATCTGCTGGTCGAGGGTCAGCTGGGTGGCCGCGGACAGCGCCCACCCCAGCGGCGCCGTGATCTCCGGCCGGCTGGACGGGGTGATCACGACGACCCGTACCTCGAAGTCGGGTATGGCGAGCGTGCTGCCGGGGACCGGCCGGGACAGCGCGGCGCGCATCTCGGCCTCCAGGCGGGACGCGGCGGTGCCCTGCTTCGCCGCGCCGGAGCCGGCGATCGGGGCGAGCAGTTCGCCCTCGGGCACCGGCGCGCTGGCGGCCGCGACCGACCGGTACGAGTTGCCGATGACCACGAACACCGGCACGATCACGGCGTTGCCGAGCTGCGGCGGCTGCGCCGGGTCGGCGTCGAGCACCTCGCGGTTGTGCTCCGCCACGGCCGGTTCCAGCGCCCGCCAACTCTGCAGCGCGGCCTGGATACCGCTCGCTTCCAGGTACCCGCCGTCGCCGATCTGCACCTGTACGGCCTTGCTCCGGTCCGCCGAGCAGGCGTAGAGCAGCCCCGTCGGGGTGATCAGCGGGAACCGGGCGGACAGCAGGGCCGCGGTCGTCGTGGACAGGGTGTGGTCGCTGTCGGCGTCACAGTTCGACGTGTCGAGGAACTCCGGCAGGTAGTACGCCCCCGGCAGGTCCGCGCCCTTCTCGTCGACCTCCTGGCAGTTGCGCGGCAGCTCGGTCAGCTTGTCCGGTACGACCGGCCCGATCACCAGCCGGCATCCGGTCTGCAGGTCGGTGCCGTTGAGCATCAGCAGCGGACGCCACGCGGACTCGGTCGGCAGGATCGGCCGGTCGAGGTCGACGCCGGCCCCGGTCAACTGCTCGCGCCACGCCTGCTCCATCGCCACCGCGCGGTCGGGCCACCCGAAGTTCAGGCCGGTCATGGCTCGGGCGCCGTCGCGGAACAGCCACGTCGCCCCCACCGCCGAGAGGGCCTCCTCCCCGGCGATCTTCTTGGCGTACGGGGTGGCCGTCCGCGCGGCCCCGACGGGTCGCGCGCTCCACAGCGCCGATCCCACGCTGCCGCCCGACACCGCGCTGACGAGGAACACCGAGTCGCGCCGGCACTGTGCCTCGGCCGGAGTGGCGCCG
>Ga0114129_10014415_pt1 | contig 11265 bp, 13 predicted proteins | sample RhiMetdeltSRZDD1_FD_80071 | JGI IMG/M metagenome (GOLD analysis project Ga0114129, IMG submission 80071) | Populus rhizosphere microbial communities from Tennessee, USA - Rhizosphere MetaG P. deltoides SRZDD1 (version 2) (version 2) | ecosystem: Host-associated > Plants > Roots > Rhizosphere >... | reverse complement strand
TCGTGGGGTCGGTCGAGAATGGTGAGGACGTGATCGAAGCCGTGAAGCGCCTCCGCCCGGAGGTCGTGATCATGGACGTGCGGCTGCCCGGCATCGACGGCATCTCCGCGGTGAAGCGGATCGCCGAGGCCGCGCCGGAGGTTAAGACGGTCATGTTCTCCGCCTACGGCGACAAGCGCCTGCTGTCGGACGCGATCGCCGCCGGCGCGCGCGGCTACGTGATGAAGGGCTCGCCGCCAGAGGACCTGCTGCGCGCGATCCGCACGGTCACGGCGGGCAAGCCGTTCGTCGACCCCTCGCTCTCCCCCGCGCTGCTGATGTCGCAGGTCGGGCCGGACGCGCCGCTGTCCGAGCGCGAGCGCGAGATCCTCCAGCTGCTCGCCGAGGGCCTCCACACTGAGGAGGTCGCGCGGCGCATCGGGCTCAGCACCGAGACGGTGAAGTCGGACACCAAGCGCGCGATCCTCAAGCTCGAGGCCGACACGCGCGTGCACGCGGTCGCCATCGCGCTGCGCCAGGCGATCATCGAGTAGGCCCGTCGCCGGTGGAGCTGCCGCGCTTCTGGATCGTCCTTCAGGTCCTGATCGTGATCTTCGTGCTGATCGGTGCGGTGATCGCGATCACGAAGCTGGCCTGAGCGGCGGCGCCTCGTCGGGATCGGGGGTGAGCTCCTGCTCCAGCGGCCCGGGCAGCTCGAGCTCCGATCTTCGCTCCTCGGCGTAGCCCTCTTCGACGGGCTTTACCCAGAACTCCTCCACGGCGATGATGATCAACGACAGGATCGGCACCGCCACGAACAGGCCCACGAACCCGAACAGCTGGCCGACCACTACGACGCCGATCGCGATCACCGCCGGGTGCAGGCGCACGCGCTGGGCCATGATCACGGGGATCGTCACGTTGCTCTCGAGCTGCTGCACGAGCACGTAGGCGCCGAGCACGAGCGCCGCCTTGCCGGGCGAGTCGGTGAGCGCGAAGAGCGTCGGCGGGATCGCGCCGGCGATGGCGCCGAAGTACGGCACCACCACGAGCAGCGCGGACAGGACGGCGAAGAAGATCGCGAAGTCGAGCCCCACGATGGTGAGCGCCACGTAGAGCATCACGCCCGTCACGACCATGTCGATCACCACGCCCTCCATCCAGCCGATCCAGGACGCCCTGATGCGGCCCAAGACTTGGCGGACGTGATCGCGGCGCGGCGGCGGCGCCAGGCGCACGAGCCCCTCCACGAGCGGCTCGGGCCGGATGGCCATGTAGTACGCCGTGATCAGGATCAGCACCAGCGCACCCAGCACGCCGGCGACGTTGAGCCCGATCGAGGTGAGCGGCCCGATCAGGCGGTCGGGCTCATCGGTGTAGCGCTCGAAGAAGCGCTGGACCTTGTCGCCGACCTCGCTGGCCTTCTGGCCGGTCACGTCGGCGTAGACCTGCTCGAGGTCGTGGACGATCGACGGCACGTTGTCCACGAACTCGTTCGTCTGGTCCACAAACGGTGGAATCAGCAGGTAGATCACGAGGCCGAGCGCGGCGAGGCTGCCAACCAGGGTCAGGAGCGCACCGACCGGACGCGGAAGGCCGAAGCGCTCGAGCCGCTGCGCCGCCGCGGCGAGCGGGATCGCCAAGACCACGGTCACGAGGATCGCCAGCAGCAGCGTCACGAGCTGGCGGAACAGGAGCCCGAACAGCAGCAGTCCCGCGGCGAGCAGCACCGCGCGGTAGACGACCTGTGGACCGGAAGCGCTCTGCGGGTTCATGGGCTCGGCTTACGGTACGCCGCCAGAACGACGGACGGACGCCACAGGGGCGCCCGTCCAAACCTCAAAAACGGCGGTGTTCGCCGCAGTTAGGTGCGGCGCTCGAGGTCGGCCACATCCTGGGCCTTCTCCTCGACTCGGTCCTGAGCGTCCGCGAGCTTCTCCTTCTCCTCGCCCTTGCGCTCGTCGCGCCGGCCCTCGGCGCGCAGGGATCCGTCCCCGGCGATGTCGCCGGCAGCCTTCTTCGTACGTCCCGTGATCTTGTCGATGATGCTCATGTACTCCGTCGTACCCCGGTCCTGGTGACCGAAAACGCCTATACCGTGCGGTCCGTGAGCAACGAGGAAGCCAACCGGCTCGCTCGGGAGAAGGGCGTTTCCCGCTGGCTGTACGGGCTCGTGCGCGGCATCGTGGCGCCGCTGTTTCGCCTCTATTTCCGCATGCACGTATCGGGCGCGGAGCACATCCCGGCTGCCGGCGCGGCGATCATCGCGCCCAACCACAAGAGCTTCTGGGACTCGTTCTTCATCGGCGTGTGCACGCGCCGGCACCTGCGCTTCATGGCGAAGACGGAGCTGATCCAGGCGCGCTACGGCCGCCTGCTGGTAAGGCTCGGCGCCTTTCCCGTGCAGCGCGGCCAGGCCGACGCCGATGCCCTCGAGACCGCCCGCACGATCCTGCGCCAGGGCGGCCTGCTCGCGCTCTTCCCCGAGGGCACCCGCGTGCGCGACCCGGACGAGCTCGGCAACCCGCGCCGCGGCGCAGGCCGGCTCGCGCTCGAGACCGGTGCCCCACTGGTGCCGTGCGCGATCACCGGAACCGAGAAGCTCTTCCGCGCCGGCCTGCCGATGCCCCGGCGCGTGCAGGTGGCGTTCTCGGAGCCGATCCCCGTGTCGGACCTGGCCGCCACGCCCGACGCGGCGGCCACGCTGATCTCGGACACGCTCTGGCCCGAGGTCGAGGGCGAGTACCGGCGCCTGCGCGCGCGGCCCACCCTAATCGCCGCGGGGCTGGCAGCGATCGGCATCGGCGGCGGGCTCCTCGCCCGCAGTCGCCGGCGCCGGCGCTAACCCGGCGCCTCGGCGCTGCCGGCGTCAACAGCAGCGGTGAAGGGGTGGTGCTATCGAGAAACGTCCGGCTGGGCCGGACAAATCTCGATAGCACCCGTCCGGCGGGCGAACTACGTTGGCGATCCATGCGCCTCATCGTCGCTCGCTGCGAGGTCCGCTACTCGGGCCGCCTCTCCACCGTCCTGCCCGAGGCGCTTCGGCTGCTGATGCTGAAGTCGGACGGGTCGGTGATGGTGCACGCCGACACCGGTGGCTACAAGCCGCAGAACTGGATGACTCCTCCGACCGTGATCGAGGAGGAGCCGGGGCTGCTCGTGGTGCGCAAGCGTGGCGCTGAGGATCGGATCGAGATCCGCATCGCCGAGGTGCTCTCGGACGTGACGCATGACATGGGCGAGGCGGCCGCGCTCGAGAAGGAGGGCGTCGAGCGCGAGCTTCAGGAGCTGCTCGCCGACGCTCCGCCCGAGGGGCTTCGCCTGATGCGGCGTGAATGGCCGACGGACATTGGCCCGGTGGACCTGATGTGCCGGGACGAGAACGACGAGTACGTCGCGGTGGAGATCAAGCGCGTGGGGACGATCGACGCGGTTGAGCAACTAACGCGCTACCTGGAGCGCATATCTGAGGAACCAGGCCTTCACCGCTGTCGTGGCGTTCTTGCGGCGCAGACGATCAAGCCACAGGCGCGCACGCTGGCGGAGTCACGCGGCATTGGATGTGTGGAAGTTGATGTGGAGGTGCTGAAGGGAACCCGCGAGCCCGACCTGACGTTGTTCGCCTAGGCGCCCGGCACCGGAAAGCCGCGCTCGCGCATCCCGCGCTCCAGCTCGGCGATAACGGTCTCGACGACCTTCACGCGCGCGTAGCGCTTGTCGTCGCCCTCCACGAGCTGCCACGGCGCGTGCGAGTGCTCGGTGCGCACGAGCATGTCCTCGACCGCCTCCGTGTACTGCGGCCGCTTCTCGCGGTTGCGCCAGTCCTCTTCGGTGATCTTCCAGCTCTTCAATGCGTCTTTTTCGCGCTTCTGAAAGCGCCCGAGCTGCTCGTCCTCCGAAACGTGCATCCAGAACTTCACGAGAACCCCGCTCTCGATGGAGAACGTGCGCTCAAGGCCCACGATGGTGGGATAGGCCCGCTCCCACTCCTCCGGAGTCGCGAATCCCTCGACCCGCTCCACGAGCACGCGCCCGTACCAGGAGCGGTCGAACACCGTCATCCCGCCGAGCCCTGGAAGCGCAGGCCAGAAGCGCCAGAGGAAGTGGTGGCGCTTCTCGGTCTCCGTCGGCGCCGCGTACGACGCCAGGCGCACGTGGCGCGGATCGAGCGGCTCGACCAGCCGTTTCAGAGCGCCGCCCTTCCCCGAGGCGTCCCAGCCCTCGAACACCACCGCGAGCGCCGGTCCGAGCCTGCCCTCGTAGCCGGCCAGCTTGCCGCCGAGCGCCAGCCGCAGCTGCGAGAACCGAGTCTGCGCAGCCTCGAGCCGCTCGGCGTACTCCTTCTTCGAGAGCGAGAGCGACAGATCGAGCTCGTCTAGCCGGCCCAGCGCGCCACCACCTCGCCGAGCTCGTCGAGCTCGCGTTGCACCTGGTCCGGCCCCTCCGGGAGCAGACGGAACAGCGCGCGCGTCACGCCGGCGTCCCGCAACTGCTCGAGCTGTTCCGGCTTCGCCCCGAACACCGTCACCGGGATGCGCTCGCGCCCGGCGGCCTCGGCCCGGCGCTGGAGCTCGGCGATCCGCCCGGCCAGCTCCTCGGGACCCTTGATGCGATTCGGAATCCACTCGTCGCCGTAGGCGACCACGCGGTCGAGCACCTTCTCGCCGACGCCGCCCACGAGTATCGGGGGGTGCGGCTCTTGGACGGGCTTCGGCCACGACCAGATCGGGTCGAAGTCGATCAGGCGGCCGTGATATTCGGCCTCGTCCTGGGTCCAAATCGCCTTCATGGCCTCGACGCTCTCGCGCATGCGCCTGAAGCGAGTGCCTGGGTCGGTGCCGTGGTTTCGCATCTCCTCCCGGTTCCAGCCGGCCCCCACGCCGAACAGGAAACGGCCGCCGGAGATGTGGTCGAGCGTTGCGACTTCCTTCGCCGTCGTGATGGGGTCGCGCTCGATCACGAGGCAGACGCCGGTGCCCACCTTGAGCCGCTGGGTGGCCGTGGCGGCCGCGGCGAGCCCCACGAACGGGTCGATCGTGTGCATGTACTCCCGCGGCAGCTCACCCTCGCCCGCGTAGGGTGACTCGCGGCTTACCGGGATGTGCGTGTGCTCCGCGAGGAAGAGCGACTCGAACCCGCGCTCCTCCGCCGACGCTCCCAGCGCCGCCGGCGCCATCGAGTAGTCGGTGAGCAGGATGGCGAGCCCTAGCTCCATCGCAGCGGCAGCCGCTCCAGGCCGTAGATGCCGTGGATCGAGCCGAGCTCGGGCTCGTCGTCGAGCGCCAGGCCGGGCATCCGCGCGGGCAGGAACGACAGCGCCTCCTGTAGCTCGGCGCGCGCGAGGTTCGCGCCGAGGCAGTAGTGGATGCCGGCGCCGAACGTGAGCGGCTTCGCGTCGCCGCGGTCGGCGGTGATGTCGAACGCCTCGGGGTCGCCGTCCACGCCGTCGCGGTTGCCCGCGAACGAGCACACCATCACGATGCTGTCGGTGGGGAAGGTGACGCCGCGGTACTCGACCTCCTCGTGGAGAAGGCGCGCCGTGAACGGCGTGATCGGCTCGTAGCGGAGCAGCTCCTCGACGGCGGCAGGCGCGAGCTCTGGGCGCTCTGCGAGCAGCGCCCACTGGTCGGGGTGCTGCGCAAACACGCGCAGCCCGTGGGCGAGCTGCGACTGCGTGGTGTCCACGCCGCCCACCAGGACGTTGAGCACGAGGTTCATGCACTCGGCGTCGTCGAGGCGGTCGCCCTCATGCGACGCCGCGATCAGCGTGGAGATCAGGTCCTCGCCGGGGTCGCCCTTGCGGCGCTCGATCAGCGCGCCGGCCCACTCGTAGAACTCCTCGCAGGCGCGCTCGATCGCGTCGCGCTCGTTCATCAGGCTGGGCGGGTCGAACTGGCGCTGGATCAGGTTCGACCACTCGTGGAGCCTGGGCGCGTCCTCGAGCGGGGCGCCCATCACGGTGGCGATGGTGAGCGACGGGTACGGCTTCGCGAAGTCCGCCACGAACTCGCAGCGCCCGCTCCCCTCGAGCGGCTCCCAGAGCTGCGCGAGGAACTTGCGCATGGCGGGGCGCCAGCGCTCGGTGGCGCGCGGCGTGAAGGCCGGGTTCACCAGGTTGCGCAGCCGCCTGTGCCCGTCGCCGTTGATGTGGAGGATGTTGCGGCGCATCTGCTCGAGCAGCGGGCCCTCCTCCACGCCGAACATCTCGGCGATGCGCAGCCCGGGGAAGGTTGCGCTCTTCGTGCGCAGGAAGAACGTGGCGGCGTCGCGGTCCAGGACGAAGTACCCGAGCGGCGAGGTGGCGATCCAGGTCTCGGCCCGCAGCTTGTTCATCATCTCGTGGAAACGCTGGCCCTTGAAGTCTGGCGCGAAATAGTCGAGCTCAACCACGAAGCGGACGTTACCCTCCAAAGGACCATGAGCTTCCTCTTCCGCGACAAGACCGCTATGCCCGAGCAGGCCGACGCCCTCCCCGGCCGCGACACCCGCCCCTACGACATACCCGACACCCACTTCGTCCTCGGAACGCCGCTCGAGCCGCCCTTCCCCGAGGGCGTCGAGACAGTGGTCTTCGGTATGGGCTGCTTCTGGGGCGCGGAGCGCGGCTTCTGGCAGGCGCCGGGCGTCTACACCACAGCGGCGGGCTACGCCGGCGGCTTCACGCCGAACCCCACCTACGAGGAGGTCTGCAGCGGGCGCACCGGCCACAACGAGGTCGTGCTGGTGGCCTACCGCCCGGAGGAGATCTCCTTCGACGAGCTGCTGCGCCTGTTCTGGGAGGGCCACGACCCGACCCAGGGCATGCGCCAGGGCAACGACGTCGGCACCCAGTACCGCTCCGCGATCTACGTGACCTCGGACGCGCAGCGCAGCGCCGCCGAGGCGTCACGCGAGCGCTTCCAGGAGCGGCTGAGCGATGCCGGCTACGGCGAGATCACGACCGAGATCGTGGACGCGCCCGAGTTCTTCTACGCCGAGGACTACCACCAGCAGTACCTCGCGAAGAACCCGAACGGCTACTGCGGGATTGGCGGCACGGGCGTCAGCTGCCCAGTAGGGCTGCCATCAGCTTGAGCCGCTCGTCCGCCTCGGCGGGCCAGCGGTCGATGTCGGCGGGCCACCAGGTCCACTCGTCGTGCTCCGCGTCGGGCACCGGCTCGCAGGCGTCCGGGACGGTTGCGAGACCTACCAGCATGTTCATTCCGCCCGGCAGCGCGAGCAGCGCCTCCACGGACAGGTCGTCCGGCTCGAGCTGCCACTCCTCGTGAAGCTCGCGCGAGAGCGTGTGCGCCGGGCTCTCCCCCAGGTCCACGGCCCCGCCGGCGCCCAGCGCCCAGCGATTCGCCCAGCTCGACACCCAGCCGGCGCGGCGCCCGGCCAGCCAGCGGCCGTCCTCCGAGCGCACGACGCAGAGGGCGGTGAGGCTATCCGAGGCGTCGTCGAGCAGCCGGAGCGCCCAGCGCACCGGCTGCAGCTCCAGGCGCAGCCGCTCGCCGTCTGCCTCGAAGCGCACGAGCCGCGTGGCCAGCCCGTCGTGCGCGGGCGAGCCGCGCTCCCGTAGGTCCTCCACGGCTCCGTCGGCGAGCCGCTCGACCTCGGCGGGCACCTCGAAGGCATCCTCACGCCAGCTCGCGTGCACCTGGTCTGGCCGCCAGGGACCCCGGGCCAGCACTCCGGGCCGTGTGGTCACGCACCCCAATCTAGACCGCGGGCGCGCAGCAGCGCCCGGCAGCAGAGCGAGCCCTGGCGGGCGGCCGGCACGAGCTCGGACGGCTCGCCGAAGCGCAGCGCCGTGTACTGCGTGTGCGGGCCGGGCTGAGGCACCGCGGGCTCGCCGGACACGATGCGCGCGCTCCAGTCGGTCATGGTCTGCTCGCGTCCCACGCGCTCCACGGGTTCGAGCTCGACGCCGAGCTTGTCGCGCCCCGCGCGGCGCACGGCCTCCTCCTCGGACTCGCCGGCCGCGAGGCTCACGGCCGGGAGCCCCCACACGCCGGGCAGGTCCACGTCGTCGTCCGGCCTGCGCACGAGCAGCAGCCCCTCCGGGCCCTCGATCACGAGCGAGACGGACTGCTTAGGCGCTCTCAACGCCGCGGACGCTACTGCGCGCGTCCTCGCGGCTCAGCACTGTGAGGAAGGCGGCCACCACGCGCGAGTCGAACTGATCGCCCGAGCAGCGCAGCAGCTCGGCGCGCGCCGCGCGCTCGTCCATCCCCGGGCGGTAGACGCGGTCGGCCGTCATGGCCTCGTAGGCATCGGCCACGGCGAGGATCTTCGCCTCGAGCGGGATCTCGGCGTCGGCGAGGCCGCACGGGTAGCCCTTCCCGTCGGGACGCTCGTGGTGCGCGAGCACCCACTCGCGGATGTCCTCGAGCCCGCGGCTGTTGAGCACCTGGGCGCCGATCTCCGGATGCGTGCGGATTTCCGCCATCTCCGTCTTGCCGAGCGGCCCAGGCTTCTGGAGGATGGCGTCCGGGAGCCCGATCTTGCCGATGTCATGCAGCGTGCCCGCCACCTCGATGCGCTTCACGCGCTCGGGCGGCAGCCCCAGCTCGGCCGCGATCAGCCCGCAGTAACGGCCGACCGTCCACGAGTGCTCGGCCGTGCCGGTGTCGCGCAGGTCGAGCGCCTCGGCGAGCGACACGAGCGTGGCGATCTGGATCTCGTCGGCGCCGCGGCCCGCCTCCGGGGCGAAGATCGCCGAGATCTCGGGGTTGAAGATCACGCAGCGGTTGCGGCCGAGCGCCTTGGCGGCGTAGAGCGCCTGGTCGGCGGCCTCGAGCACGGAGTCCGCCGAGCGCCCGTGGTCGGGGTAGGTGGCCACGCCGAACGAGAAGGTGAGCACCGCGGCATCGCCGCGGAACTCGCGCTCGACCGCGGCGCGCATGCGCTCGGCCACGAGGTACGCCTCGTGCTCGGTCGCGCCCGGAAGCAGGATCGTGAACTCCTCGCCGCCGGTGCGGGCGATCGAGTCGGCGACCCGGCGGTAGCGCATCAGGACCTGCCCGGCGCGCACGAGCGCCTCGTCACCGGCCTGGTGGCCGAGCCGGTCGTTCACCGACTTGAAGTAGTCGAGGTCGCCGATCACGACGCTCAGCGGCTCGCCTGACCGCACCGCCCGCTCCACCTCGGCCTGCAGCTCGCGGTCCAGCGCGAGCCGGTTCTTCAGGCCGGTCAGCGTGTCCGTGAGCGCCGCCTCGGAGAGCCGGCTCACGAGCTGGGTCACGCTGTCGCGAACCGCGCGCAGGATCCCCGCAGCCGGGAAGAGGATGCCCACGAGCGTGAGCCAGCCGGCCGCCACCGCATCCGGAGGGGTGGTGGCCACGAGGACCCCGAGGTACGCGCCCGCCATGAATGCGAGCTGCGCGGCCGCCTGACGCGGGCTGAAGAAGTAAGCCGCGTAGAGCCCCAGCCAGATGTAGAGCATCTGGCCCGACTGCGCCGGCTCTTGCACGGCGCTCAGCGCGTGCACGGACACCAGGACGGTGCCGAGCAGCGTCGCGGCCTTGAGCGGGCGCGGCCCGAGCACGCCCGAGGTCGCATAGAGGAGCGCCGCCACGAGCGCGCACAGGATGGGGATCGCCAGGCGCCCACCCCCGAGCCCATCCGAGTGGCTCGACAGGAAGGCCACGGCCATCAGGATCAGCGCCTCGCCCGCGAAGATGCCCGCGGCTACCCGTGCCGCCAGGCGCGGGCTCGGCTCGACGGCCGGAATCGGATGATCTCGGACGTCCCCCTCCTCGTCTGACAACGGGGACATGGAACCTTTTTCGGGTTCTGGCGGCGGAAAATTAATCCGAGCGCTGTTCGCGCAAGGCCTGCAACTCCGTCCGCAGCTCGGCGATCTGCTGCTCGAGCCGCTCGAAACGCTGTTCGAAGCTGTCGCTGGAGGCGGGCGGCTCCGCCGGCGCGGCGGCGGCATCCTCGCTCCCGAGCAGGTGCATGTAGCGCTCCTCGCGCTGGCCCGGGCGGCGTTCCAGGCGCTCGGCCAGCTGCCGCTCGATCAGCTGCTCGAGCGTCCCGCCTAGCTCGTCCATGTCGGCGAAGCGGTGCAAGCGCTCTGTGCGCGCCTTCAGCTCCCCCGGGGTCTGCGCGCCGCGCAGCATCAGCACGTCGAGGACCGCTACCTCGGCGTCGTCGAGGCCGAGCGCGGCATCCAGCGTGTGGCGGTACTTCATCGAGCGCCGATTGGACCAGCTCGCGAGCGTGGCCCACTTGCGCTGGACGAGGCGGTCGATCGCGCTGCGGATCGTGTTCTCGTCGTAGTCGACCACCGGGTCGCGGTTGGTGGACTGGTTGCAGGCCAGCCGCAGCGCGTTGAGCGTGAGCGGATAGACGTCCGGCGTCGTGCGCTGCTTCTCGATCAGGCAGCCCACCACGCGGATCTCGACGGCATCCGGTTCCATCGGGCTGCAATGCTCACACAATGGCCGTCTACGCGCGGATTCTGCGCATGCCCGGAGTCGCGACGATCGTCGCGGCGACGGCCGTGGGTCGCCTTCCGATCGGCATCAGCGGCCTCGCGATCCTGCTCTACGTACAGGAGGTGAGCGGCTCCTTCGCCGCCGCCGGGACCTGCGCGGGCGCACTCGCGCTGGGCAGCGCGGCCGGTGCTCCGCTCCAGGGCAGGCTGATCGACTGGCGCGGAGAGCGGGCGCTACTGCCGCTCGCGTTCGTGCACGCCTGCGGCCTGCTCGCGGTCTGGGCGCTCGGCGCCGCCGATGCTCCGACCGCCATGCTCGTGGTCGCGGCGTTTGCGACCGGGGCGGCGATCCCGCCGCTGTCGTCGGTGCTGCGGTCGCGCTGGCCGCTGCTGCTGTCCGGGCAGCCCGAGCTGATCCCGAGCGCCTACGCGCTCGACTCGGTGATGATCGAGCTGATCTTCGTGGTCGGACCGCTGCTCACGACGGTCGTCGTGGCCACCGTGGGCCCCGAGTACGCCCTCGCCGTCTCAGCCGCCTGCGTGCTCGGCGGGACCTTCATGCTGCTCGTCGGGCTGCGCGGACGCGGCCGCCCGGAGGCGCCGCGGGCGGGCGCGCGCCGCTTCGGACTCGGTGCACTCGCGGCCCCCGGTCTCCGCACCCTCGTGCTCGCCAGCCTGCCCGTGGGCTTCGCGTTCGGGGCGATCGAGGTGGTGCTGCCGGCGTTCAGCGCCGAGGAGGGCCAGCGGGAGCTGGGCGGCGTGCTGCTCGCCGTATGGGCGGGCGCCAGCGGGGTCGCCGGCCTCGTCTACGGCGCGCGCCCGCCGAGCTCCCCACTCGCCGCTGTCCACCTCCGCCTCGCGTG
>Ga0114129_10014414_pt1 | contig 11265 bp, 5 predicted proteins | sample RhiMetdeltSRZDD1_FD_80071 | JGI IMG/M metagenome (GOLD analysis project Ga0114129, IMG submission 80071) | Populus rhizosphere microbial communities from Tennessee, USA - Rhizosphere MetaG P. deltoides SRZDD1 (version 2) (version 2) | ecosystem: Host-associated > Plants > Roots > Rhizosphere >... | reverse complement strand
GGGTCTGGGATAAAAATGTAGGCCGGGTCCTATGGACCCGGCTTCGCGGCGGGTCTGGGATAAAAATGTAGGCCGGGTCCTATGGACCCGGCTCCGCGGCGGGTCTGAAAAACAAGACCCGCCCTACATCGGTAACTCCGCGGCGGGTCTACAAAGCAAGACCCGCCCTACGGCCCGACGCCGTAAAGGTGGCCCATGGTCCTCACGACGATCAGGCCGTCGGCGATCGCCGGCGTGGCCATGATCACTTCTTTCATGTCGTTCCTGGCGATCTGCGAGAGTCCGGGCGTCGCGGAGAGGACATAGACCTCGCCATCCTCGCTGGCGATATACAGGCGGCCATCGGCGCCAACGGGCGATGCCGAGAACGCGCCGCCTCCGCCTACGCGTCCGCGAAACGCGCGCTGCCCGGTCTGCGGGTCATACGCCGTGACGATCCCGTTGTTGTTGAGCGTGAACAGATAGCCGTCGTAAACAAGCGGCGTGGGAATATACGTCCCCTCGGTCAAATTGCTCCATGCGACCCCGCGGTTTGCCTCCTGTCCGGTCGGCAACGAAATGTCGCCTGACGCGCCAGGCTTGATCGCATAGATGGGCCGAACCGGCGGATACCCGCCCGTCACGAAGACGAGACCGTTCCCGACGACCGGCGATCCAACGGTGATCTCTGAATTCGGACCGAGCGTCCAGAGCAGCTTGCCCGTCTCCGGGTCGTACCCTCGGACTTTCGTTCCGTTCGTCACGAGCTCCTCGTGGCCGTCGGCGGCTCGTGCGATCGCGGGAGTGCCCCACGTGGAAATTTCGTCCGCGCGCGCGGTCTTCCACAGCTGCTTGCCTGTGGAGAGATCCCAGGCCGCGACGTACGAGCCTTTCTGGACGTCGGCCTGAAGGATGACCGAATTGCGATAGATGATCGGCGAGCTCGAGTGACCCCACTGGAACGACGGATCGAAGAACCAGCCGCTGTCGAGCACACCGAGATCCACGCGCCACAGCTCTCTGCCGTTGTAGTCCCAGGTGACGAGCACGCCGGCCGATCCGAAGACAGCAACCACCCGCCGGCCATCGGTCGCCGGCGTGGAGCTCGCCTGGCTGCTCTTGGGATGACGCCTGGTCTTCGGCGCGCCGGAAACAACGGTTCGCTCCCACACGATCTTTCCGCTCGCCTTATCGAGGCTGTAGATCTTCCATTCGTGCGGCGAGAGATCATCGACGGGCTTGACGTCGCCGTACAGCCCGGTCCTGAAGCTGTTGTCGGTTTTGCTGATCGCCGTCGTCGCGAACACACGATTGCCCCAAACGATGGGACTCGAATTGGCAATGCCGGGAATCGGCGTCTTCCACTTGATGTTCTTGCCCGTGGCGACGTCCCAGTCGGTCACCGCGCGCTGGCCGTCGCCATTGCCGGCGGTTCCGTTTCCGCGGAAGGACGGCCAATTTCGTGGCCCCGTCGGCCGGGCGATTGGTGCACGGGCACCGGCCGCCACGGTCGGCGCTGGCGCGGCCGGCGGTGTGGCTGCCCCTCCGGAAGCAGCCACGTCGGTGACGCGCGTGAGCGTGAGGTTCGCAGGCCCCTGCACAAGACCGATCGACTCGACGAGCCCTCCCCGTCCGTTGAACGTCAGCGTCGCGTTGACCTCAATAATGCGGAAGACGTTCTCGGCGGAAGGCACAAGCCGCAGGGCGGGTTGCCCCTGGACCTGCGACATCAACGTGCCGTTCTGAAGCGTGATGGCGAGGGTGGTCCCGCTTGCAGTGTCGCGATAGTTCCCAACGTAGCTTGGAAGCGTGGACGGATCGACATTGAATGCAGGCGCCGCGGGAGCCGGCGGAAGTTTGTCGAGTGCCGCCCTGATGATTGGGACCAGCGCGTCGCGTTTCATGGTGCCCGCGAGGCTGAGCGCGGACGTCAGCCCCTCTCTCGTGACTTTGCCGGCAACCGCGGCCGTGACGAGCGCTTCCTGGTTCCCCTGCACTGCCGCAGTCAGCACGCTGTCGGCATTCGCCCCGTTCTGGATGAGATACGTCACGACATCGATGTGGTCGTTCGTGCCGGCCATGTCGACGGCGGTTGCGTGATAGAAGCTGTCCTGCGCGTTGACGTCGGCGCCTCGGGCGATGAGGAGCTTCACCGCCTCGAGCCGGCCGCTGCCGGCGGCGAAGAGGAGCGGCGTCACGTCGTACCTCGCTTTGGCATTCACGTCGGCGCCCTGGTCGAGCGCCGCCGTAATGCGCGCGGTATCGCCTGCACGAGCCGCTTCCCAGAGCGATTCGTTGGCGGCCGGCGACCCCTGGCCGCGCGCGGCAGACGCCACCGACAGCGCGACAAGCAATACGAGCGCGATCGTCCTGGTCATCACGCGCCTCCGTTGGTGATTATGGATCGCGCACGGCAAGAGCAGCACCGGGCCTTCGGGCTACAGCAAGCCGGCCGAAGGTTCCGGTGGCGGATAAAATGTCAGAGCTGTGACTTCTGAGCCGCGGCGGTTTCTCTGCGCGTTCCTGCTGATCGTCGGCGCCATCCGCGCCGACGCGGGCCAGGCGCCTCAGGCTCCGCCTGCTCCCGTCCCGGGAACCGAAGCCGAAGGCGCACGCGCCGCAACGGCTCGTCCCGTCGCCGTGCCGCGACGAGCGACGCAACCTCCGGTCGTGGACGGCAGGCTCGACGATGCGATCTGGCGTACGGTGTCGCCGATCACCGCGTTCGTCCAGCGCAGCCCGGTCGAAGGCGCGCCGGCAAGCGAAGCGACCGAAGCGTATTTCGCGTACGACAGCCAGTTCATTTACGTCGCCTTCTACGCGCACTACTCCGACTCCTCACTCATCCGCGCCAACCGCGTCGATCGCGACCGCATCATGCAGGACGACACGATGTCGGTCTACTTCGACACGTTTCACGATCAGCAGAGCGCGATGGTCTTTTCGGTGAACGGCTACGGCGTCCAGGGCGACTCGATGATGGGCTCTGGTGGAGGCGGAGGCGGCGGTGGTCTGGGCGACACCTCCTGGGATGCGCTGTTTACGGCGGCCGGGGCGCTGGTCGACGACGGTTGGATCGCCGAACTCGCGATCCCGTTCAAGAGCCTGCGCTATCCGTCACGCGGCGCGAACCAGCCGCACCGCTGGGGCCTTCAGATCGCGCGCTCGATTCAGAGCAAGGACGAGGAGATCGTCTGGTCACCCATTTCGCGCGGCATTGCCGGCGTGCTCACGCAGATGGGAGTCCTCGAGGGGATGACGAATCTCTCGACGAGCCGCAATCTCGAGATCCTGCCGACGTTCACGGCGCTGAATCTCGGCACGCTCGATCGAGCGGACGGCCGCTTCGCCGGCGACACCGTCCCGGAAGGCGGCGTGAACGGCAAATACGGGATCACGCCCAATCTCACGCTGGACGTGACCTATAACCCCGATTTTTCACAGGTCGAGTCCGACCGCCCCCAGATCGAAGTGAACCAGCGCTTCCCGTTGTTCTTTGCCGAGCTCCGTCCGTTTTTTCTGGAAGGCGACGATGCGTTCTCGACGCGCGGCCCGGTCAACCTCGTGCACACGCGCACCATCGTCGACCCGCGATACGGTGCCAAGCTCACCGGCAAAGTGGGCAGGACGGTGATTGGCGCACTCATCGCCAACGATGAAGCGCCCGGCAAACGCGACGACCCGTCGGATCCCGGGTTCGACCAGAATGCGCAGGTCTTCATCGGCCGCGCGCGGTGGGACCTCTACTCGGAGTCGTACATCGGCGCGCTCGTCACCGATCGGGAATTCCTGGACGCGTTCAACCGCGTCGGCGGCGTCGACGGCTGGTTTCGAGTCGGCCAGACCAAGATCATCGATTTTCGGTACATGGAGTCGTCGACACGCGCCGAGGACGGCACCCCGTCCTCAGGCGAGATGTTCAACGCGCGCTTCGCGCACAACGGGCGGAATCTCAATTACAGCGTCTTCTACGACCACGTCGCGCCCGGGTTCAAGAGCGAGGCGGGATTCGTGCGGCGTGTCGACACGCGCCAGACGCGCACCAACGCCGGCTATCGCTGGTGGCCCGAAGGCCGAGTCATCAACTGGGGGCCGCGGTTCAACGCCGCGCGCACCTACGACTTCGCGGGCGTGCTGCAGGACCAGAATCTGAACACCAGCGTCAACATCCAGTTCGCCCGCAACATCAGCGTGAACGCGGGCGTCGATCGCGACATGGAGCGATACCGGGACATCGATTTCTGGAAATCGAATGTCTCGTTGGAGGGCAACGTCAGCACCAGCCGGGCGTTCTCCATCAACGGCGAGATCAGCTGGGGCGATCGGATCCGTTTCGGGGACAGTCCGTTCCTCGGTCGAGGCGCCAACGGACGGCTGTCGGTCACCTTGCGGCCGACGCCGCGCCTGCAGTCCAGTCTCAGCCTGAATACGAGCCGCCTCACCAATCCGGTAACGCTCGACGAGGTCTTCGACGTCAAGATCTTCCGCACGCAGACGACGTATCAGTTCACCGAGCGGCTGCTGGTGCGGAGCATCAACGAGGTCAACACGTTCGACAAGAAGGTGGGCGTCAATCTGCTGCTCACCTATCGCGTCAACAGCGGCACGGTGTTCTACGCGGGCTACGATGACCACTGGGAGCGCGGCGATCGGATCGATCAGACCGTGTTTCTACCGCGATACACGAGAACCAAGCGCGCATTGTTTACGAAGATTCAATATCTGTTCAGGCGGTAACGTTCGCGCCCGACGTGCCCAGCCTCCGCCAAGGCTACGGCGGGTCCGCCGTAGCTCGCAACGATTGCGGGCGAGCGAAGGCGGAAAGGTCGGGCCTACATTGACTCATTCGAATCTGACGCTGGCGATGTCCCTGGCCGCGGCGATTGCTGCCGCATGCAGCCAGGCGCCCGCTCGTGAGCCGGCCGATCGCGGGCTCGAGAGGAGCGCAATCCTGCCCGATGGACCGCCGTCGGATTTCTTCCTGCCGGTGGCTGTCGGCGATCCGATTCGCGGCAACGAGCGTCCGCGGATCGCCAACGTGCAGGTCGTCGATCTCGATGGCGACACGCTTCCCGACCTCGTGGTGTGTGACGCGGCGAAGAACGTGGTCTCGTGGATTCGCCAGTTGCCGGCCGGAACGTTCACTGAGCGCCCTCTGACCCGCAACGTCCTGGCGCCGTCTCAGGTCCAGGCCATCGATTTCGATCGCGACGGCGATCTGGACCTCGTGGTCGCGAGCCTCGGAGAGCTGTTTCCAGACAACCGGCGGATCGGATCGGTGGTCGTCCTCGAGAACGACGGGAAGCAGCAGTTCACCGAGCATGTGGTGGCAGAGCGGCTGCCACGCGTCGCCGACGCGCGGGCCGGCGATTTCGACGGTGACGGCGATCTCGATCTCGCCGTCGCCGGCTTCGGCTACGACCAGGGTGAAACGCTGTGGCTCGAGAACAAAGGAGCTTGGAGATTCGAGCCGCACAGCCTGCAGCCATTGTCAGGCGCCATCAATGCGGTGCCGGTCGACATCAACGGCGACGGCGCGCTCGACATCGTCACGCTGGTGAGCCAGGAGTGGGAGGAGATCTGGGCGTTCCTGGGCGACGGCCGCGGCCGTTTTACACCAACGCTCGTGTGGGGATCCTCGAATACCGACTTCGGCTCGAGCTGGATCAGCCTCGTTGACCTCGATCGAGACGGGGATCCGGACATTTTATATAGCAACGGCGACGCATTCGATTACGCCCCGGCCAACAGCCGGCCATGGCACGGCGTACAGTGGCTGGAGAATCAGGGCGGCATGAGCTTCCGGTTTCACCGCATCGCCGACCTGTCCGGCGCGTCGAGCCCGCAGGCCGCCGATCTGGATGGCGATGGAGACCTCGACGTCGCTGTGGTCAGCGCCTACAACCGGTGGGACGATCCGCAGGCGTTGAGCCTCGTCTGGCTGGAGAACAACGGGCGGCAGCAGTTCACCAAACACGCCGTCGCGCACTCACCGACGCATTTGATCACGCTGGCGATTGGCGATCTCGACGGCAACGGCACGGCCGATCTCGTGACGGGCGGAATGCACATCAGTCTTCCCTACGATCGAATGTCGCGTGTCACCATCTGGAGCAACAGACGTTGATTGTCGATTGGCGATTTGTTGATTGCCGATTTATTGCCGGATTAATCGCTACATTAAATCGTCAATCGACAATCATCAAATCGAAAATCGGGAACGCAGCCGTCGTCGCCTCGCTGTTTGCCGCGGCATGTGCCGCTGACGCTCCCCGCCTGCCGCCCCTTCCCGACACGTCGTCCCAATCCGCCGCCGTCCGCCAACATCTGACCGACGCGGATCGCGCAGCTCGCGATCGGCCGCGCTCAGCGGACGCGGTCGGCGCTCTGTGTTTCGCCTATCACGCCGACATGTTCTACGACCAGGCGGAACGCTGCTACGCGATCGTCGAGAGGTTGAGCGGCGCCGAGTGGCGCTGGACGTACTACCACGCTCTCGCACAGGACACGCGCGGCGATGCCGAAGCGGCGGCCGCTTCATTTCGGAAGATCGCAGCGAAGGCGTCCGACTTCAGTCCGGCCTGGTGGCGTCTCGGCGAAGCGGAGTTCAAGGCCGGACGCTACGACGCGGCGCGCGACGCCTGGAGCCGTGTTCGGTCATTGCCCGAACCAGCGAGGCCGGCATCGAAGGACTCGGGAGCGACTCGCGTCCCAACGGCTTCGATATCCGCCTACGCCACATTGGGACTCGCACGGATTTCACTCCTGCGAAGCGACGCCAATGTGGCGCGTGAACTGCTCGAAACCGTCACGCAAACAAATCCGGCGTTTGGACCGGCGTTCCGCCTCCTCGGCAGCACCTACGAGGCACTTGGCCGCGCTGGGGACGCGAAGCAGGCGATCAGGATCGCCGATCGGTCACCCGGCTTCGACCCTTATGTCGATCCGATGATCGACCCGCTCGTCCGCGAATCGCGCAGCTCGACGTTCCTTCTTCAGCAGGCCGCGAGCGCGGACATCAACGTGAACGCCGCCTGGCGCGAATACCTGATCAGGCGCGCCCTGGAGTTCGACCCCGGCAACAAGGACGCGCTCTACGAGCTGGCGTCGATGCTGCGGGTCTTGCGCCGCTACGATGAGGCGCTCTCTCTTCTCGAGCGGCATCAGCGGGAAGCGCCGGGCGACTATCAGGTCGTGGCCGACATCGGTAGATGTCTGTCCGGGCTGCAGCGATTTTCAGAGGCGGAATCGGTCCTGCGCCGCGCGCTTCAGGGACAAGACGATGCCAACACGCGGTACGACCTCGGGCTTGCGCTGGATCGCCAGGGTCGGCTGCGCGAAGCAATCGCCGAATACCAGCAGGCGCTGGATCGCAGCCCGAACCATCGGGACGCCCGCAACAATCTCGGCGTCGCGTTCGCGCGACAGGGCAAGGTGCACGAGGCGGCGTTGCAGTTCGAACGTCTGGTTGCGGTCGATCCCGACAACGCCGACGCGCATACCAACCTCGGGGCGATGCTGTTGACCGAAGGCGCGCGCGAGCGCGCGTCACAGGAATTTCGCGCAGCGCTCGAGCTGGATCCAAACCACGCCCGTGCGCGAGAAGCACTACAGAAGCTGGAAGCCGGGTCCAAAGGACCCGGCCTACGTGAGCGGTGACCGATGACGCGCCATACCTCTTTCGGGATCGACGCGACGGTACGTAGGCCCGACCTTTAGGTCGGGCGCGAACGCGAGAATGCTGAGGTGGATCCCGGTAGTGTTATTGATCTCGGCCAGCAGGAAAACTAGAGTAACGCCGTTCATGTCCGCGACCGTCATTTTTCGTGGAGGTGAAGGCATGACGCGCTTGTCGATCGTCGCTGTGTGTTTGATCGTAGCCGCGCTCCTCTTCTGTCCCTCTCCAGCCGCCGCACAAACATCCGCCGAGATTGCCGGCGTCGTCAAAGATTCGAGCGGTGCTGTGCTTCCCGGCGTCACGGTTGAAGCCTCGAGCCCTGCGCTGATCGAGCGATCGCGCACCGTCTTCACCGACACCCAGGGACAGTACCGGGTCATCGCGTTGAACCCGGGCGCATACAAAGTGACGTTCACGCTGCCAGGGTTCAAGACCGTGGTGCGCGAAGGGATTGTCCTGACCGCGGCGTTCACGGCTTCGATCGATGCCACGATGGCTGTCGGCGGAATCGAAGAAACCGTGACGGTCTCAGGCCAGAGTCCGCTCGTCGACACGCAGGCGACGACCCAGCGCCGGGCGCTCACGAGCGAGTTGATCAACGATCTGCCGACCGGGCGGTCGTTTCAGAACATCGCCGTCCTCGTGCCCGGCGTGCAGGTGCCGCTCGTGCAGCAGGACGTCGGCGGTTCCGACGGCGCGCGCTGGCAGACGATGAAGATCCACGGCAGCCGCGACGATCAGATGCCGCTGCTCCTGAACGGCTTCCCGTTCAACAACATGAACAACACGGGCGGCGGCTACAACCACACGCTCGCGATCAACACCGGCACGGTGCAGGAGATGACCGTGACGACGAGCGGCTCGACCGCGGAGGTCAAGACCAGCGGCGTCGTCGCCAATACCGTCGCCAAGGAAGGCGGGAATCGCTTCACCGCCTACTTCTATGGTGACTTCACCAACGACAGCCTGCAGAGCGATAACCTGTCGAGCGATCTGATTGGCAACGGTCTCACGGCCGTCAACCACGTGAAGACCGTGGGCGAGTTCAATCCGACCGTGGGCGGGCCGATCATCAAAGATCGACTGTGGTTCTACGGCGGCTACCGGTATCTGATTGCTCAGAAGTATCTGGCCGGCTCGTTCGCGACGAAGAATCCCTTCGCGCCGCAGTACTGCAACCGACCGGAAGGATGCACCTATCTTGGGGTCCTGGTGCCCGACTCACGGGATCTCACGAAACAGGATTTCAGCGGCGATCAGTTCCACCGAACGTACACGGGGAACCTGACGTGGCAAATCTCGCCGCGGAACAAGGCGAACTTCTTTTACCACCTCGGCCAGCGGCATCTCGACAACGACTCCAGCCTCAGCCAGACGCCGGAAGCATCGTCGTATCTCTACTCGGCGCCCGACTACGTGGCGCAGGGACAGTGGACGAGCCCGTTGACCAGCCGGCTGCTGCTCGAAGGCGGCATGGGATTCTTCAACGAGACGTGGTGGTGGCTCGAGCGGTCAGAGTACAAGTTCACGACCGGATACGGTCCCGATGCGGCGCCGCCGAAGTACGAGGCTTCGATTCCCACGTTGTACGGGCCCAATCACACGAACATCCGGGCCTACAACCACCAGTACAACATGCGCGCCGCCGTCAACTACGTGACCGGCAGCCACGCGTTCAAGTTCGGCATGCAGGACATGTGGGGGACGCGCAACTTCAAGTACGACACGAACCAGGCGCAGTTCTGGATCTTCTTCAACGGCGCACCGATCAGCATCACCGAGTACGCGCGGCCGCTCGAAGACCACGAGCACCTGAATGCGGCGCTTGGCGTCTTCGCTCAGGATCGCTGGACGATCCGCAACGTCACGTTGAACCTGGGTCTCCGCTTCGACTACCACAACGCGGAAGTGCCGGCGCAGGACATTCCGGCGCTGCCGTTTGTCGGGCCGAAACAGTACGACGCCTACAAGAATTCGCCGTCGTGGAAGGACATCACGCCGCGCCTCGGCTTCGCGTGGGACATCTCCGGAACGGGCAAGACGGTGCTGCGCGCGAACTACGGACGGTATCTCGCGAGCGAGTCGGTCGCGACGGCCACCGCCAACAATCCGGTGAACACACGGATCAACAGCGCGAGCCGCACCTGGACCGACAGCAACGGGAACCTCTTCCCCGACTGCAACCTCGCGAACGCGCTCGCCAACGGCGAATGCGGGATCCTCAGCGCGCCGCTGGGCCAGCTCAACATCGTCACGACGTGGGACCCGAAAGTCCTCCGAGGCTGGGAAGTGCGTCCCGACGACGGCGAGGTGCTCGTGGGCCTTCAGCGGCTGTTGACCGAGCGCGTGTCGTTCGACGTCCAGTGGACGCGTCATTGGTTCGGAAATCTTTTCGCGACGCAAATGCGGGCGGCGCCTCCAGACGCGTACGACAGCTACTGCATCACGGCGCCAGGCGACTCGCGCCTGCCGAACGGCGGCGGCAACCAGATCTGCGGGTTCATGGACATCAAGTCGACCTTCTTCGGCAGGACGCCCGATAACCTGGTGACAGCGGCCAACGATTTCGGCAATGTCACTGATGTCTACAACGGCTTCGACTTCACCTTGACGGGACGGCTGAATCGGGGCGGCACCGTATCGGGTGGCGCCAGCGTCGGCCGCGAGCGGACCGATTTCTGCGACGTCATCGGCCAGGCGTCGATGGGCAACAACACCGACTCGTCGGCCGGCAAGATCGGTGAAACGAACATCAGTTCCTATCCGAGCACGTTGTATTGCTCGGTCACGCCTCCCTATCAACCTGATTGGAAGGGGCTGGTTTCGTACCCGCTGCCATGGTGGGGCATCAGCGCGAGCGCGACCTGGCAGAACCGGGCCGGTCCGCAAAAGCTGGCGAGCTACGTCGTCTCCGGCACGCAGACGACGCTGGGCCGGGCGTTGTCGCTCGGCACAGCCACTTTGCAGCTCATGCAGCCGGGAACCGAGTACGGCAATCGCGTGAACCAGGTGGACTTCCGCGTCGCGAAGTCGATGACGCTCCCGCGAAACCGCGGACGCATCCAGGCGAGCGTGGGCCTCTACAATCTGTTCAACTCGAACGCGACGCTCACCTGGAACACGCGTTACGGCAACAGTTGGCTCGTGCCGACGACAATTCTGCAGGGCAGGCTGGTCAAATTGGGGGCGCAGGTCGATTTCTGAGGTCCGGCTAAAGCCGGACACTACGTACCGCGCGTACGTAGTGTCCGCCTTAGGCGGACTAACGGTACAAGTAGGCCGGGTCCTGCCTTTCTGAGGTCCGGCTAAAGCCGGACACTACGTACCGCGCGTGCGTAGTGTCCGCCTTTAGGCGGACTAACGGTACAAGTTGGCCGGGTCCTGCCTTTCTGAGGTCCGGCTAAAGCCGGACACTACGTACCGCGCGTACGTAGTGTCCGCCTTTAGGCGGACTAACGGTACAAGTAGGCCGGGTCCTGCCTTTCGGACCCGGCTCGGTCTCTGCCGATCACGGTTTACGGATCCATGGATCGATCCGGCAAATACCTCGAAATACACCACATCGCCAATCGACAAGATTGACTTCCGGCTGTAGAGTTACTCCTCAT
>Ga0114129_10014412_pt1 | contig 11266 bp, 9 predicted proteins | sample RhiMetdeltSRZDD1_FD_80071 | JGI IMG/M metagenome (GOLD analysis project Ga0114129, IMG submission 80071) | Populus rhizosphere microbial communities from Tennessee, USA - Rhizosphere MetaG P. deltoides SRZDD1 (version 2) (version 2) | ecosystem: Host-associated > Plants > Roots > Rhizosphere >... | reverse complement strand
GGCATCACAAATGTACGTGCCGTTGTAGGTGGGAATAGCGTACTGAGTCCCGTTGCTATTGACTCCGATTTCGTAGTTGTACCAGGCGGTGCCGTCTGTATAACCGAACTTCGCCAACAAGTTTCCATCCGCGATTCGGTATCGGCCGAAGGGACCGTCTGAACTGTCGGCTTCGGCGTAACCGATGATTCCAAGATCACCGCTCGACGTCACCATCGAATTGTTGCGAACCTGAGCCAGCTCACTCCATGCCCCAGTTATCGGATTGAGTCGTCGCAATGGAATCCAACCTGAACCTTCGAAGATCGAGGTGAGCAGAACGGTGCCGTCCTTTGCGTACGCGACTGCGTAAGTTCCGCCTTCCATGAATGCCCGAGTCATGAGGAGCTGACGAGTTTGTCCGCTGGTTAGATCAATCGCGTACACCCAAACAATCGGATCCAGACGACGCTTATCGGCGACGACTAATGTGTTGCCGTCCGGAGAGAGATCGATTCCACTCAGGTTGCTTCCCTGGATTGTGAAAGGCGACAAGAATGTATTCGAACCCAAATGGTACCGGAGCACCGAATCGCCGTTTGTGATGTACAAGACATCGCGGGTTGAGTCGTAAACCATGTCAATCCGGGAGGCGGCGGGAATGAAAGTGCCCAATGCCTGGACTTTCTGAATTGAGAAGACGACTGATGCGGTGAGGAAAATCAGCGAGAAGAGGATTCGCGTGAATTTGACAGATACTCCTGGGTAGTTATTCAGCATCTTGACCTTCCTGAGTGAAAAATTGTGGAACTAGTGCATTCGTATATCGGAGTCGCGGGAGTTCAAGTGTTTTCCGATTGGTTGAGGCGACTTAATGGTGAATAACTGATCTCGACAATACCTGCGAGAAGCTTAAAGCTGGTCGAGAAAGCGTGTCAATATTTGAATGACCTAATTTGATTTTCCCGGGAAACACTCCGCGAAACTCTGCGTTCTCTGCGTCTCTGCGGTTTTCTTCGTGTGGATTCGTGTGGATTCGTGGATTGTGTTTTGAATCTTGAGCAGAGACGATCCACGAATCAACACGAATCCACACGAAAAGCACCGCGAGCCCAGAACGCCGAGACGAGCAGAGAGGTTGCACTGAGAAGAATCTTAATTGGTCACTACCGATGTTTTGCTCGACGCGGCTCGAGAAGACTACGTTTAAGAAGCGTCAGAGATGAAGAGAGTAAGGAAGGCACTTGGCCAACGCTCTAAAATACTCACACCCTAAGGACGGCCTTGAGCTTCCGGACCTCTTGACGCGGATCTGCCACTTCAATGATTAACTTCTTGTATCGCTCGTGCTCCAGTTCAATAACGATCGTTTTCTCTGGATCGTGAACATCCCAAAACACCCACTCACCTTGTTGGTAGAATGTTCCTGCGCGAAAGATGTGTGGCACGGCAGTGCCGGAGATCTTTAAACCATCAAACCAGCCCATCGCCGGCTCAGGGTCTGAGTAAGCATCTTTAATATGGGCAAGTGGAATCGTTAACTTGCTTCGCAACGACCACACTTTGTCCCACCCTTCCACTTCGAAGATGATGTTGTTTCCGTCGATCGTTATCTCGACCATGATGTGTAGTACGCTGCCTCAAATGATAAGTTGCGTTCGTGTCAATTCGTGTGATTTCGTGGATCCTTCTTATCGGGACGTAAAAGACGATCCACGCGCATCACACGAATTAACACGAACAGCCTGACAGTAATCCAGCAGTGCGGCTTAAGCTTGGTGAAAATGAGATCAAAGAATCCTCTCCAACAAAGCTAATTCTTTGACTACGGCAGCGTGTACGCCACAACCGTATCAGACAACACACTACTCAATCCGCGCAGAAAACCTCCGCCGCCGACTGTGATCACCACAAATTGCCTTCCAGTTTTGCTCCCCTGAAAAGTCATGGGTGTTGCATGTCCATTCGCTTCGATTTGGGCTTCCCAGAGTTGTTTGCCTGTCTTGGCGTCGAAAGCGCGAAACCGGTGATCTATCGTGCCGGCGATGAATACCAAACCACCAGCGGTGACTATTGATCCGCCGAGATTCTGTGTGCCCGTGTTGTGAATCCCTTTCGCTTCGAGTTCATCAATTACGCCAAGAGGAGTTCGCCAGACGATCGCACCTGTTTTCAAGTTAACAGCACTAAGCGTTCCCCATGGAGACTGTTGACACGGCCGGCCGGTCTTGTCGCGGAACCACGCATACTCCTCAAAACGACCTTGTCTCACATACGGGATCGGCGAACCAGGCGACGTTGGGTTCATCTGGCCAACAGCGCCATCCTCGTTCATATTCACGTAAAGGTATCCGGATGATGGATCGATCGAAGCACTGGACCAGTTTGCACCACCGTGATAGCCGGGGAACATCAACGTTGGTTGCAAGCCAGCGGGCGTATACATTCCATGGTTCGTCAGCTTATCGAACAACTCGGTGCAGTAACGTTCTGATTCAGGAGAAACCTTGCTTATTTCCTCACGTGTCATTGACTGTCGCGTCAGGGCAGGTGGCTTAACAGGGAATGGTTGAGTGGGCCAGGTTTGTTCACCCGGCACGTCGCTTTGCGGTACCGGTCGCTCTTCTATTGGAAAGAGAGACTTCCCAGTTACGCGGTTGAAAACGAAGACAAATCCCATCTTCGTGACCTCTACAACCGCCGGAATCGATCGTCCGTTTATCTGAAGATCGATCAGTGAAGGTTGTGCCGGCAGATCGTAATCCCACAAATCGTGGTGAACCATCTGAAAGTACCAGAGGAGCTTTCCTGTTGCGGCATTGAGCGCAACGAGTGAATTTCCGTAAAGATTCTTCCCCTTACGATCCCCGCCGTAAAAGTCGTATGCAGGCGAACCCACCGGCAGGTAGACGATGCCACGTTGCTGGTCCACGCTCATCGTTGACCACACGTTCGCGCCCATTCGATCTTTCCAAGCGTCCGGGCTCCACGTTTCACTGCCTGGTTCACCTGGATGTGGCACGGTATGAAAGGTCCAGATTAACTTACCTGTCTTGACACTGAAGGCGCGCACATCGCCGTTTGGACCCTTGGCGGGAAACTCAGGTAAACCCCAACCCACGATCACGATGTCTTTATAGATAACTGGAGCAGATGTAACGCGGGCGCCCCATGAAGGATCCTGTTTGAATTTATCCGCACCGCCAGCACGCAGGTCGACAGACCCGGAAACGCCAAACTCAGCTACTGGTTTTCCAGTGTTGGCGTTCAGCGTAATCAAACGACCGTCGACTGTGCCGAACAATATGCGACGATCCTTGCCCGAGCTATCTTCCCAATAAGCAACACCACGGTGAGAGTTGAATTCGCGTACGGCTTTGCCAGCTTGCGGATCAAACTTCCACAGTTCAGTTCCAGTCTCTGCGTCCAGTGCGATAACGCGACTGGAGGGCGTGGAAACATACATCACGCCTTTCACAACAAGTGGTGTGCATGAGAATGAAGCTTTGAACGAAGCATTTCCTAGACCGAGGTCCAACTCGCCCGTGTGGTAGGTCCAGGCGCGTTTGAGAGAGGTGACGTTCTGAGTATTGATCTGGTTTAGTTCTGAATAACGTTTACCTCCTGCGTCACCGCCGTAGTACGACCATTCGGAAGATTGAGCGGTGACTGATATTGGGAAGGTAAAGCAAAGAACGATCATTAACAGTTTTTCTTTGCGCTTCCTCTGTGCACTCTGCGTCTCCGCGGTCAAGCTCGGCAGTCTTTTAACCGCAGAGACGCAGAGTACGCAGAGTACGCAGAGGAAGCGCAGAGGTTTGAACTCGAGGTGGATCATTTACGGCATCAGGAATGTTAAGCGGCGCTTTTCAGTAATCGGAATCTTGTGCGTCCGCTGGTAGTTGTCAACCAGATTCAGGAAGTCAGACCACATTCTTCCCTCATCCACATCACTAATCCAGGTTACTACCTGGTTATCTCGAGCCGATCCGAAGGTCATGTTGTCGAGTAATTGCCGTCGTGGAGCTGTGTGTTGTGTGGTCAATCCCAGGACGTATGCGAGCGTTATGTCGTCCCAAATTACCCACGACTTTGAAAAATCGTTGACACGCAGCGGCTTTACATACCGAAAGTACCATGCCTGATACTCTTCCCATAGCCAGACGCCGATAGCACCTCGGTTCGCAAGCATTCTCCGTGCTTCTTCAAAGGTCAACGATAAACTCGCGCGACAGACCTTACCTGGACCGATTGCTAAAGGAACATTTGAATTAAGGATGACCTGCACAGCATGAACGTCATTCGCGATGTTGAACTCCTCGCCGCCTTGCTCATCATTGAACCCCATCTGAATCACTCGAATGCGATCGACAATTGTTGGATCGATGAGAATTGCAGAAGCCACGTCTGTTGCTGCTCCAATCATTAGCACGGTTAGCCGGTTCCGATCCGAGAAGACTTTGGACTGTTGGATCAGAAACTTTACTGCAGGACTTGAGCGAGGCGTTTGCGCATTCGCTAGTGGTTCGTTACCACCCTCGATCAATGGTGGATGAGTTCTCATTCGGAGACGATTTTCGACGACATCGATTAAAATCCTATAGGAAGTATGACCTGCAGGTGCTGGAATCGTGGGGGCATGGGCTGACATAACACCAAGAACTTTGAACCTCGGCTGCAGCAACAGGTAGGTGATGGCCCATTGATCGTCGATCTCGTTGCCGACATCTGTGGACAGAATGATGGGAATTTTCGTAGTTTGTGCTGGCGTCAGAACGCAGCTAGTTAGAACAAAGAACAACGTTAGGAACAATCGCATATTTACTTTGACATTATCCGGGTTAACTTGAATTCTTCTCTGTGTTTCTCTGTGTCTCCGTGTCTCTGTGGTGATGAAAGCGTCTTGTTCACCACGGAGGCACGGAGACACAGAGATGCACAGAGAAAATCTCTCCTGTAGTTCCTATGGAAAATTATGTCATGTTCGGTTGGATGAAATATCTATTGCTACTCTTATTATTGTTCATGCTCCTGCCGTCTTCTGGATTTCGAGCGAACCAGCGATTGAGTAAACCCGCTGTCGCGCCGATCGGCTTGCAGCTCTACAGCCTTCGTGAGCAATTCAAAGCAGATGTCCCACGCACTCTAGATCAAGTTCGATCATTTGGCATCAAGTATGTTGAGCTGGCCGGAACCTACGGATTTGCGCCGCAGGCATTCAACTTGGAACTTAAGGCCAGAGGCCTGCAGGCCATCAGCGCCCACTTCTCCTACGAACAGTTTCGAGACCATCTCGACGATGTCATTCGCGAGGCTCGAGTTTTTGAGCTGCAATATGTAGGTTGCGCATGGATCGATCACCCACACCCGCTGGATGAAAAAACCGTTCGGGAAATGGCGGCAGTGTTCAACCGAGCAGGTGAGTTGCTCGCAAAGAACAATTTGAAGTTCTTCTACCATACACACGGGTACGAGTTTGCCTCGTACAAAAATGGCACCTTGTTTGATCTCCTCGCGCACGAAACAAATCCTGAATATGTGCTATTCCAGATGGACGTATATTGGGTTGTTAACGCTGGACAAGACCCGGTCAAGTTGTTGAAACGTTATGGAAATCGCTTCGTGCTGATGCACTTGAAGGACATGAAACAAGGAACGCCGCACAATCTTCTCGGTGAGTCAGATATCGAAAATAATGTTGCCTTGGGCCAGGGTGTAATCCATTGGCGGGGTCTTGTCAAAATCGCAAAAGAAGTGGGCGTGAAGTGGTATTTTCTTGAAGATGAGTCGTCACGATCAGTTACTCAAATTCCCGAAAGTTTACGATTCTTAGAAACATTGAAACTCTAACCGAGGGGCTTTGGATTCCGTTGGTGTTGATTCGTGTGAATTCGTGGATCGTTCTTCACCGGGAAGTAACAGACGATCCACGAATCACACGAATGCCGTGAATCTACGCGAAGGCTGACAGCCTGTCGTACGACTAGTGTTGGCTATTACTAACAAACGCGATGCTCTTGCTGTCGGGAGACCACGACGGAACGTTTATCGTGCCTTGACCGCCGTACACGTAGGCGATCACTCGCGGCTTCACTTCATTCACCGGCATCAATCGAATGTAAACGTGCTTATAGAAAGGATGGTCACTTGGGTTCACGTCTTTGAGAAAAGACAGAAAGACGATCCATTTGCCATTGGGTGAGATGTGTGGAAACCAGTTGTTATATTGATCGTTCGTCACTTGTTCGGGGTTTGTTCCGTCCGGCTTCATTCGCCAGATCTGCATCGTTCCGGATCGAGTTGAATTGAAATAAATGAATCTGCCATCGGGAGTGAATTCTGGTCCGTCATCGAGCCCTTTAGAGTTCGTGAGATTTGTTTCTTCACCGCCAGCGGATGAGATCTTGTAGATATCAAACTCGTTGTCTCTGCCGCCTGTGAACACCAGGAATTTACCATCAGGCGACCAACCGTGTAGATATGAAGGCCCTCTAGCTGTGACACGTCGCGGAACGCCGCCCTTAGCTGGAAGCGTGTAGATGATAGAAGCGTTGCCGTCGTCTTTACTGTGATTACTGATAGCGAGCATTCGACCATCAAACGACAGAACGTGGTCATTGTTATTGTTGGTGGCGAATCCCGTGTCGAGAGCGGTAGGTTGGTTAGTTCTTAAATCGAAGCGATACAGGCGCCCGTTGCGATTGTAGATTAACGCTTTCCCATCCTTCGTCCAGTTTGGTGCTTGAAACGAATCTGATGCCGTGTAGATGACGCGTCGGATCCCAGTGGCCACGTTCATGATTTCCAGGTCGCTGCCAATATATTCGCGATAGGGAACGAAGTTGTCGGGCGCAGGTCGAGTGATCCGAACGTTGTCGAACACGGCTCTTTCAACGACGTCTTTGTTGTGCGAACACACGAACAGTCCAACATAGACTTCGCTTCCAAAATCGATTGAGACTTGTTTTGCTTCGCCAAAGACGTCACCGAAATGAGCGACGGACATCGTGTACGTGTCGTCCTTTCGTTCTAACTGAAGAACGTCCGGCTTTGATGTTTCCGATCTTAACTCTTCGACATTTGCTCCTTTCGTTTTTCGAAACTGGAGCGACGTGAGACCATCGCCGTGCAACACTACGCTTACCTGTGCAGCGTCAGCGTCGAGACTCGAGCGCACGATCCAGCCAATTTTTCGATGCTGCTCGACGCCTTTTCCTACAAACGAAGCAAGCGTGGTCGCGATGAAGTTTCCACTGACGCGTTGCCACACAAATTGAAACTCGTCATGGTTAGTCCACATGTTCGCTCCAGCACCTTCGATGATGTAGCGCTGTTGTGTCGAGTCGTAGACCACGGAACCTTTTTTCAGCGGATTGCCAACATCTGTATTGCCGGAAAAAACACCGATAGAGTTTTGCGCTACGGTGAGCTGGTTTGTGATAAAGAGGAGGATGGACAGGAGCAGTGAACGTCGGAGCAACATGATTGATGCGGCAGTGAGCACCACAACAGGTGTTCACATGCAGGGAGCAGAATCCAAGATCTCTCGGTGCTGATTCTTTCCAGCCGGAACTTTCGTGTCAAGGATTATTGGGGCGTGGATGCAGTCATTACCACGTCGGTAGCGGGGCAGTAGCCCGACTGTCAAGGAGGGCTCATCAGAACTGTAGGGCGGTCTCAACATAACGTGAGCCCTCCTTGACAGTCGGGCTACTGCCCGCTACCGACGTGGTAATGACTGCATTCAAGTTCGTCTCAAATTGAAAAGGAAACACATAATGGCGAACAAGCTAGGCGTTGGATTTATTGGTAGTGGTTTTGTTACGAAGTTTCACCTGCAAGCATGGCGTGGAGTCCGTGATGCTGATGTCCTCGGCATTTACAGTCCAAATCCTGACCACGCCGCAGCAACCGCAGCACTCGCACGCGAACTTCGCGTCGGCAATGCCCGACCATTCAATTCAATTGACGAAATGGTTGCCGCTCCAGAGATCGACTGTGTGTGGCTCTGTGGTCCAAACCATCAACGCCTGCAGAATATGCAAGCGATCTGTGACGCACTCGATGCCGGCAAAGGAAAGTTGATCGGAATCGCGTGTGAGAAGCCGCTGGCCCGAAATGTTGCCGAAGCTCGGCGAATGGTGGAACTAGTGGAACGTTCCGGCCTGCTACATGGCTACCTGGAGGATCAAATGTTTGCGCCCGCCGTTACGCGAGGCAAGGAGATCATGTGGACGCGAGCCGCAACACTGACCGGACGTCCATACCTCGCGCGTGCTGCTGAAGAACATAGTGGCCCGCATTCCCCGTGGTTTTGGCGAGGTGAACTCCAGGGTGGCGGTGTATTGAACGATATGATGTGCCACAGCGTTGAGGTCGGTCGCTTCATGCTTACGAAGCCTGGTGCGCCGCGCTCAAGTATTCGTCCTTTGAAAGTCTCGGCGCAGATAGCCAGCTTAAAGTGGTCACGACCTGAATACGCTGAAGTTCTTCAGAAGAACATGGGCGCGGAGGTTGATTATCAGAAGTCACCCGCTGAGGATTTCGCACGAGCGACGATCAATTACGTGGACGACGAGGACAACCCCTTGATAGTTGAGGTAACAACTTCATGGAGTTACGTCGGTGCTGGTCTTCGTCTAAGCCTCGAAGTCCTGGGTCCGGAGTACTCGTTGGCCATGAATTCGCTGGACAGTGGTTTGAAGCTTTTTCTTAGCAGGAAAGTAAAAGGATCGGCTGGCGAAGATCTCCTTGAAAAACAGAATGCAGAACAGGGGCTGATGCCCGTACTGGGTAACGAAGCCGCGGAGTACGGATATGAATCGCAGGATCGTTATTTCGTGCAGCGCTTTCTCGATGGAGAACAGCCGGAAGAGAATTTTCATGCTGGACTTGAAGTAACCGAGTTGTTAATGACCGCTTACATGAGCGCAGAACAAGAGAGAACAATTCCGTTTCGACCAGACGGCTTGGACACGTTCGTTCCGCTCGTCGCACAGGGGCGATGGAAAGGGCGATGAAGTATTTCAGATTTAAGATTTTAGATTTGTTTCGTAACGTTCGTGTAGATTCGTGTGTTTAGTGGATCGTATTATTTCTGCTACGATTGGCGATCCACGAATTCACACGAAACAACTCGAAATCTGTTGTTCATGCTTAGGCAGTTCGAGTCTTGTGCCCAAGTCCCAAGACCAATCTCTAATCTACTATGGCCCAACATCTCTCCCTGACGCGTGCGATCTTACTGATGACGATCGCATTCCTCGGCATCTTTGTTTATGGCTTGCTCGCCGCGCTTCCAGGCTCAGTCTTACCTACTCTCGAGCGCAATCAATTTCTTCCCAACGACAGTACTGTCGGCACGTTTCTGCTAATCAATGCAATTGGAGCCGTCGTTGCTTATCTGGTTAGCGGCCCGATCATCGATCGAATCGGAAAGAAGGTTGCGCTTATATTCGGCACAGGTTTAGTCATCGCCTCGATGATTGGCTTCGCTGTTACTGTCTCAAGAGTACCTCCTTCATCAGCATTGATATGCATCTTTGCGTGTTCGCTTCTACTCGGTCTCGGCGCGAACGCAATCGTCGCCGCTGGTCACGCGCTTGTTGCTGATGTCGCAGCTACGTGGCGAAATGCAGCCCTTAATCTGCTCGACATCTGTTTTGGTCTTGGCCTGGCTTCATTACCGCTGGTCGTTCAAAGTTTGCAGCGGCGTGGAGGTTTGTCGTCAATCTTCCTGGTGCTTAGTGGAATGAGCATTGTCCTGCTGTTGTTAGTAATGTTGTCGCGCTTTCCTCAATCGAGTCACTCCGAGACCTCTTCTGTTGGCGCGGCCGGCTCGTTGTTTCGTAATCCTTCTTTCCTGCTATTGGCGAGCGCACTCTTCATGTACGTTGGTGCGGAAGTGTCTGTCGGCAAATGGGTGGTCACTTTTATGGAAAGAGACCCGCGCATTCTCGCGAGTCATGGATTGACGACGGATCGTGTGGCGTCAATCGCAAACATGTCTCCGGAGCTGCTCAATCGGTTTTTCGAAACTGATGCGCTTGGCTATTCAATTGCCGGTTACGCACTCACTACGCTTACATTGTTTGCAATGGCATTGCTGGTCGGTCGTCTCGTATCAAGTTTCCTGCTTGGAGTTCTTAGGGTTAACAGCTATTTGCTGATCACTCTGGGATCGTTTTTGACAACCATCTCATTGATAGTTGCATTCACGGCCGACACGGCCGCTACAGTGCGGCTCGGTCTTCTCGCCGCAGGATTTGGTATGGGTCCAGTCTTTCCTACATCAGTCGGACTTGCGTCGGTGATGATGCCGCGAATCGCCGGAACAGCGATGAGTCTGGTAATGGGAGTTGGTTTTGCGGGACTGCTGATAATTCCACCTGCCGTGGGTTATATCTCGAGCGCAATCGGTGGCCCAGCCGGAGACGTTCGCGCCGGATTGACAGCGGTCGTGGTGGCATCGGTGTTGATGCTGCTATTGCACTTTGTGTTATTGTTGCGCGAACGACGCGGCAGGATGTCAGACAGAGTTAGCGGCTAAAATGAGATTGTCTTGGGCTTCATTCGTGTTTAGTTCGTGTGAATTCGTGGATCGCTCTTTCGGGACGTAATAGACGATCCACGAAACCACACGAATTAACACGAACAAAATGGAGCAAAATTGGAGTTTGGACACGAAGTAAGAGCCCAACGAAGCTGTGTTGCCGCTACTTATACTCCATCGTCCCATCGTCCAAGCGTCCGTACCGCAACATTGAAAGATCCTTTATATAATTCTGATGCAGTCGCCACGGTTTCTTCGATCCTTGATGCGGAAGCATTGGCAGCGCGCGAACGACGTATCCGGATGTAAAGTCGATAACTGGCTCCTCACCCATGTCGGCGTCGTTCAGGCGGGGAGTGCAAACTGTATATCCCTTTCGTTCCATATGGTTCAGAAGCCGGCACACGTACTCCGAAGCGAGATCGCACTTCAGAGTCCACGACGCGTTTGTATAGCCGATTGCGAAGGCAAGGTTCGGAACGTCGCTGAACATCATTCCCTTATAGACAAACGTCTTTGGCAACCTGACCTGCGCGCCGTCAACTAAGAGTTGCATTCCGCTGATGAGCTTGAGTACGAGCCCAGTCGCAGTAACGATGATGTCAGCTTTTAACTGAGCGTCTGATTTGAGCAGTAGACCGTCTTCCGTGAACGTCGCAATTTCATCAGTGACTATCGAGACGCGTCCTTCACGTATTGCCAGAAAGAAGTCAGCATCCGGAGCGAAGCACAGTC
>Ga0114129_10014411_pt1 | contig 11267 bp, 10 predicted proteins | sample RhiMetdeltSRZDD1_FD_80071 | JGI IMG/M metagenome (GOLD analysis project Ga0114129, IMG submission 80071) | Populus rhizosphere microbial communities from Tennessee, USA - Rhizosphere MetaG P. deltoides SRZDD1 (version 2) (version 2) | ecosystem: Host-associated > Plants > Roots > Rhizosphere >... | reverse complement strand
GCCCGCAACAAGCGGTTGTCGCGCGAGCGCCTGCGTGACGCGAAGGTGCCCGTGCCGCGATTTCGCGTCCTCGATCTCGATGCGCCCGTTCCCCAGGACGTTCCGTTCCCGTGCGTGGTGAAGCCGCTCGTCCTCTCGGGCAGCCGCGGCGTGATCCGCGCGAAAGATCCGGAGGAGCTTCGCGCCGCGCTCCGCCGCGTGGGCCGGCTCCTGCGCTCGCCGCAGGTCGCTGCGCGCCGCGACGCGGAGCTGTCGCGCGTACTGGTCGAGGAGTTCCTCGCCGGTCCCGAGGTCGCCCTCGAAGGGCTGCTCACCGCGGGTGAGCTGACGGTGCTGGCGCTGTTCGACAAGCCAGACCCGCTCGACGGGCCGTTCTTCGAGGAGACGCTCTACGTGACGCCGTCGCGACACCCCGAGCAGGTCCAGCGAGAAGTCGCGCGCGCCACCGCCGAGGCTGCCCGGGCGCTGGGGCTCACCCACGGACCGATCCACGCGGAGCTTCGGCTGACGGCCGAGGGTCCTCGCATCCTGGAGGTCGCGGCGCGATCGATCGGCGGCCTGTGCGGCCGCGCGCTGCGCTTCGGCGTGGGAGTCACCCTCGAGGAGCTGCTGCTCCTCCACGCTCTCGGGCGCGCGCCGGCCTTGCCGCGCGAGCAGGCCGCTTCGGGCGTCTTGATGCTGCCCATCCGCCGAGGCGGGGTGTTGCGCGAGGTGCGCGGGATCGCCGAGGCGCGGGCCGTGCCGGGCGTGACGGACGTCGTGGTGACCGCGCATCCGGACGAAGAGCTCGTCCCGCTCCCCGAAGGCGCCAGCTACCTCGGCTTCGCCTTCGCGCGCGGCGACACTCCGGAGAAAGTCGAGGCCGCGCTCCGACGCGCGGGGAGCCTCGTGGAGCCCGTCCTCGATCCGAAGCTTCCTACCGCTCGCTAGACCCGGCCCAACTGGCCGGAGGTGGGCTCCGTTCAGCAGAACCACGGCTCGGTCAGACGCGGCACCGTGCGCCTCGGGCGCAGCGGCATCTCGTGCGGGCGCCCATCCGCCAGCGCACGCAGGTCGTGGAACGTGCGCATCGGGTCGACGTGCCGCTCGGCGTGGTCCTTGGCCAATGCCGACGACGCGCGCCACAGCTCGTCGACGCGCGGATCCGGGTGCTTCCAGCGCCAACCGAACTGGTCGGCCTCGAACGCGCCCAGCCAGGGCCTCGGCTCGTCTCCGTCGAGGATCGCCGACCCGGGCGGGATGAGCAGACGCAGCGTGTACTGCACCGGGTCGATCTCCTCGAGCAGGTCGTGCTCCACCGCGAAGTCGAACAGCGCCGGGATGTCCTGCAGCTCCGTCCAGGGCGTGTACGGCAGGAGCGTCGGGCGCAAATCGATCCCCGCCGCGCGGACCAGGCGCAGCGCCACCGGGACGTCCGCGGCGGTGTGGCCCTTGCGCAAGGCGGAGAGCACGCGGTCGTTCAGCGATTCCACCGCGCTCGTGATGAACAGGCATCCGCACTCGCCGAACTCCGGGAGGAGCGCGCGGTGCTGCAAGAGGTGCTCGATCTTCACCGTCGCGTCGAAGGTGAGCTCCGGCCAGCGCGCGTGGAGATCGCGCGCCAGCCGCAGCGCGTGCGTGGGGCCGTTGAGGAAGTCCGGGTCGCCGAAGGTCACGTGACGCGCGCCCGCCTCCACCTGCTGCTCGACGTCGGCCAGCACCGTCTCGCGCGGCACCGCGACGAAACGGCCCCGGTAGACGGGCACGATGGGGCAATGGCGGCAGAGGTGCTTGCAGCCGCGCGACGCCTCCACCGAAGCGACGAGCCTCTTCTCGTCGCCGATCTCGAGACGCGCGTACCGCTCCAGCACCGGCAAGCCCGTGCGGCTCGGCACGGGCGCGTCGCGCCTTCGCGAGTGGGGAGTCGGCGCGCCGGCCGCGGTACGCACGCCCGCGACGTCCAGCGGCCCGCCGCGCTCGAGCGCTTCGGCGAGCATCCGCAGCGGCACGTCAGCCTCGGCGCCGACGATCGAGTCGGCGTGCCGCTCGAGCAGATGCTCCGCATTGAGCTGCGCGTACAGACCGAAGAAGCAGACGTGCGCGTCCAAAGGAGCGCGCTGCGCGACGCGCACTCCCAGCCGCAGCGCGGTGTGCATGGGGACCGAGATGGCGACCAGCCTGGCCCGCCGCAGCGCTTCGTCGTCCATCTCCTGCACCGAGACGTCGAGCGCGGCAGGGGCGAAGCCGCTGCGCCGCAACTCCGCCAGCCCGGTCGCCGCCGCCACCGGCTGCCGTCCCAGCTCGTAGCAGGAGACGATCAGGATCTCGCCGGGCCCTCGCACCTATCCCTTGGCCTGCGGAGGCTTGTAGTCGGGCGGCAGCGCGGCGCCCTCTCCGAAGAAATACTTCTCCGCCTGATCGAAGAGGATCTGGTTCGCTTGCTCGCTCCCGCCGGCGAGGCGGTACTCGTTCATGATCATCTTGAAGTGCTCGAGCCACATCTTCCACGCCTCTTGCGAGATGTTCTCGTAGATGCGCTGGCCCAGCTCGTTGGGGAACGGCTTGAACTCCAGGCCGGGAAGCTCCCGCTGAAGCTTGGCGCACTTCACCATCCTCGGCATCGGCACCTCCTCACGGACATTGTGTATCACCGCGCACGCCCGGCATCGCCAGCCGCCGGCTTTGCGCGGCACGGCCGGGCAGGCCACCGCCTGCATGATACGCTGCCCGCGTGGCGGCGCCCGTCGATCTGCAGCTCCTGCGCATGGTGAACGGGCATGGAACGCCGGCGTTCGATGCCGTCATGGTGGCCGCATCGAACCGGTTCCTGCTCTTCGGCATCGCGCTCGCCGCCGCCATCTACCTGGGCGTCCGGTCGGTCCATCGGTGGACCGCTGCCTTGCTGCTGCTCCTCGCCATCGCGACGGCCGACCTCGTGTCGGTCCGGGTCGTCAAACCCGCCGTTGACCGGGTGCGTCCCTGCCATTCCCTCGCCTCGGTGCGGGCGCCGTCGGGGTGCGGCTCCGGGAAGTCGTTTCCTTCCGCCCACGCGTCGGACACCGCCGCCGCCGCCGCGGTCGTGACCTGGGCGTTGCCGGCGCTCGCGCCGTTCGCCGCGGCGCTCGCCGCCGTCGTCGGCCTGTCCCGCGTGTACCTCGGGGTGCATTACCCGTCGGACGTGGTGGCGGGCTGGATTCTCGGAGGCGCGGTCGGCGCCGTCCTGGTCTGGCTCGCCCGCCTCCGCCACGCCGTGCGAGTGCGCTGACGACCTGCCGCAGGGCCTGCCGCAGGTGCCCGGGCGCCCAGGCAGGCGCGGGCGCCCTCGCGGTGCTTAGCTTCCTCGCACCTTTTTCAAAGCGGAGAGCACAGGTATGAGCATCATCGGATTCCTCGTCTTCGGCCTGATCATCGGTCTCATCGCACGCGCCATCTTCCCCGGTCGCCAGAACATGGGCTGGCTGACCACCGCCGTACTCGGCATGGTGGGCTCGCTGGTCGGCGGCTTCATCGGCCACGCGCTGTTCGGCCGCAACACGGCCGCGGACGGCAGCTGGGGCTTCACCCCCGGTGGATGGATCTCGTCGATCGTCGGCGCGATCGTCGTGCTGTGGGCGTATCTCGCCCTCGCGGGCGGGCGCCGCCGCACCGTCTGACCCTCGCCAGGTCCGTCCGCGCCGGCGCGCCGGGATTTTCGTTTCGCGCCGGCTGAGCGAGGATGCGCCCGGTGCGGACGGATCTCTGGATTTTCCTCGCCGGCCTCGCCGCGGGCAGCGTCAACGCGGCCGTGGGCGGCGGCACTTTCGTCGCCTTTCCCGTCCTGCTCGGCGCCGCGCACCTCTCGCCGCTTTCCGCCAACACGACCTGCACGGTGGGGCTGCTGCCCGGGTTGATCGTCTCCGCGCGCGGGTTCTGGCGCGATCTCGGCCCGGATCTGCGGCAACAGGGACGGCGGCAGATCGTCCCCGGCGCCGCCGGAGGCCTCCTCGGCGCCTGGCTGCTTCTGTCGCTGGGTGGCCGCGTCTTCGCCCGCGTGGTGCCTTGGCTGCTCGTCGCATCGGCAGTGCTCGTCGCCATCCAGCCGGTCGTCAACCGATGGCTCGCGCAGCACCGGCCGGAGCACGGCTATCCCGCCGCGGGGCTCATCGTCCCGTTCCTCGTTTCGGTCTACGGGGGATACTTCGGCGCCGCGCAAGGCATTCTCTTCCTGGCCGGGATGGGGCTTCTCCTCCCCCGGCCGATCGGCGAGGTGAACGCCCTGCGGGTCCTCAACGCCGTCGTGAACAACCTCGTCGCGGCGTCGACGTTCATCGTCCTGGAAACGGCGCACCGGACGGGGTCGCTCGACTTCCGTGCCGCCATCCCGCTCGCCCTCGGTGCGGCCGCGGGCGGTTGGGCCGGCGTCCGTCTGGCCCGCCGCCTCCCCGCGAACGTGCTGCGCGGTTGCGCGGCGGGCGCGGGCGTAGCCATCGGACTCTTCCTCGCCTTCAGGCGCTGATGCGCGCCGGCTCTTCGCCGGACCTGGCGCGCCGGTCGGCGACGGCCATCGGAACGAGCGAGAGAGGCGCCGTCACCGCCAGCGCGAGGAACGACGCGGCCGCGGCGACGGGCCCGAACGCATCGAGCGCGAGCGCGGACAGCGCGACGCCCGCCATGCCGCCGAGCTGCCGCGCCAGGTAGAACAGGCTCGCCGAGGTGGACAGGTCGTGTCCGTCGATCCCCTCGAACGCGAAGCCGTTCATGCCGATGTAAAGGAGCCCCGTCCCCGCCCCGCGCAACGCCTGCGGGAGGTACACGTCGCCAGACGAGGTGTGCGCGATGCGCGCCAGCAGCACCATCGCGGCGGCGAACAGGATCGCGCCCGCGGCGCACAGCGAGCGCGCGCGGAATCGCGAGAGGAGCGGCTGCGTGCAGACGATGAGGACGCCGCTCGTCACCGCGCCGACCGCCAGCGCCACCCCCGTCGAGGCAGCGCTCATCGCGAGCTGACGCTCGAACAAGAGCGGGATGAGGAAGATGCTGGCGTACAGGCCGACGCCATAGAGCGGCGCCGCCGCCAGCGTGCCTGCCAGCGGGCGGTATCGCACGACCGAGAGGTCGACGGCCGGCGAGCGGACGGCGCGTTCTCGCCGCACGAAGAGCCAGCCGAACGCGCACGCGAACAGAAGCAGCCAGGCGTGATGCGCGACGGCGAGCTGCAGCGCGACGAGCGCCGCCGCGAGCAGCGCGGCGCCGCGCAGGTCCATTCCCTCCGGCCGCGGCGCGGGCTCGACGTGGAGGTTTCGCAACAGGAACAGGCTCGCCAGCCCGACCGGGACGTTCACCCAGAAGATCGACGGCCAGCCGAAGCGGTCGGTGAGGACGCCGCCGATGGGTGGACCGAAGAGCGGGCCGAGCACCGCGGCCACGCCGACCAGGGCCACGGCCTTGCCGCGGCGCTCGCCGGGATAGAGCGACATCAGGATGCCTTGCGAGAGGGGCAACAGCCCGCCCGCGGAGAAGCCTTGCAGTACGCGGAATGCGATCAGCGCCGCCGCGGTCCGGGCCGTTGCGCACGCCGCGGAGGCGACCGTGAACGCCGCCACCTGCGCGACGAAATAGGCCCGGATCCCGACGCGCGCCGCGACTCCGGCGGAGAGGGGCATGGCGATCAGGCTCGCGAGCGCGTATCCGGTGACGACCCACCCCACCGTGGCGAGCGACCCGCCCAGCTCCGCCTGGATATGGGGGACGGCGACGTTCACGACGCTGCCGTCGACGGCCTGGAGCATGGTCCCGAGCAGAACGCCCGTGACCGCAAGGCCGACCTTGAATTTGCCGCGCCGCTCCACGCCTGTCCGGAGCGTACCGGGTGAGCACGGCCGACGCGAAGAATCTCGCGGACTTGCACTGCGCACCGTGTGAGCGGATGTGCGACTCGCGGCCATATTGTTTGAGGTCAAATGATATGCGAAACAGCAATGGCATAGAACGGCGCGGCGCTTTGTTCCCAGGCGCGTCACCCGGAGGAGGATCCCCATGCGTTTCACCAAGCTCACCGATCACCTGATTCCGCTCTCGCTCGCCGCCGGCCTCGTGGCCTGCTCCGGCGCCCAGCCGGTTCCCGATACGCAGGCGAACAAGGCCCCTGAGAAGCCCGCCGCCGTCGCCGAAGCTCCCCAGGCCGCTCCCGTGCAGGACACCAATGCGCAGGGCCAGGCCGAACTGGAGAAGGCCATGGAGGCGCTGCGCAACGTGAGCGTCTTCTTCGAGTTCGACTCGTCGACGCTGACCTCCGAGGCGAAGGACCGGCTCTCGGCCGTCGGCGGCGTGCTCGCCAGGTACCCGGACCTCAAGGTCCGCATCGAGGGGAACTGCGACGAGCGCGGCTCCGAGCAGTACAACCTCGCGCTCGGACAGCGCCGCGCGGACGCCGCCAAGCGCTACCTGATCTCGATGGGCGCGCATGACCGGCAGCTCACCGCGATCAGCTTCGGCGATCAGAAGCCGAAGGCAACCGGGCACGACGAGGAGGCGTGGCGCCAGAACCGCCGCGACGACCTCACCGCGATCCCGGCGTCGTACCAGTCGAAGTAGGCTTCAGCGCCGCCCGCGCGCTTCTCGCAGGACGGCGCGCACCGGCTCGTGCAGGGCAGGAGTGACGGCGAGGATCTCGCCGTCGCTCAGGTCCACGGCCGAGCCGTCGAATCGGGTGACCAGGCCGCCGGCCTCGCGCACCAGGACCAGGCCGGCGGCGATGTCCCATGGCTTGAGCCCCTGCTCCCAGAAGACGTCGAGCCGCCCCGCCGCCACGTAGGCGAGATCGATCGCGGCGCTGCCCAGCCGGCGGGTGCCGCGCGCCGTCTCGGTGAAGCGGCCGAACGCAGCGACCATCTCGCCGAGCCGGTCGCGGTGGCCGTAAGGGAAGCCCGTGCACACCACGGCGTCTTGAATCTGCGACGTCGCCGACACCGACAGCTTGCGCGCGCCGACGTGCGCGCCGCCGCCGCGATGCGCGCGGAAGGTCTCGGCGCGGAGCGGGTCGACGGTGCAGCCGGCGACGATCTCGCCGTTCAGCTCGGCGGCGACCGTGCAGCTGAACAGCGGGATGCCGTGCGCATAGTTCGTCGTGCCGTCGAGCGGGTCGACGATGAATCGCAGCTCGCCTGCGCCGGAAGAGCCGCTTTCCTCGGCCAGCACCGCGCATCCAGGGGCGCGTTCGCGGAGCAAGCGCAGGATGCGCTCCTCCGAGGCGCGATCGGCGTCGGTGACGAGATCGAAGCGCCCCTTCAGCGCGATGTCGCGCGGCCGCTCGTAGAGCTCGCGCAGCACCTGCCCGCCGGCTTGCGCGGCGGCCACGCAGATGCGCTCGAGCTCGGCGGGCGTCATCGCGCCTTCAGCGCCTCGAGCAGCTTCTGGTGGAATCCGCCGAACCCGCCGTTGGACATGCCGAGCACGACGTCGCCCGGCCTGGCTTCGCGAGCGAGCGCGGCGACGATGGCGTCCGGCCCTTCCATGCATCGCGCTGGCGTACCGGCGGCGGCGATGTCCTGCGCCATGCGTCGCGCGTCGACCCGCTCCGCCTCGGGCACCTTCGCGATGGCGCTCGGCTGGCTGATGATCGCCTCGGCGGCGCCGGCAAACGCGTGCGCGTACTCCTCCTGGTGGATCTTCCGCATCGCCGTCTGGCTGCGCGGCTCGAAGACCGCCACCAGGCGCCTTCCCGGGTACTGCGCGAGGACCGCGGCGATCGTCTCGCGCACGGCGGTGGGATGGTGCGCGAAGTCGTCGATGACGGCGACGCCGTGCGGCTCGCCGCGCAGCTCCTGCCTGCGCTTCACGCCGCGGAAAGAGGCAAACCCCGCGCCGATCTCCGCCGGGGACAAGCCTAGCGCGCGGCACGCGGCGTAGACGCCGAGCGCGTTCTCCACGTTGTGCCGCCCGGCCGCGGGGAGCGTGACGCGCAACTCGGTCGTGCCGCGGAACGCGACGTCGAACGAGGCGCCGGCGGGCCCGAGCGAGAGGCGGCGCGCCGTCCAGTCCGCTTCGGCGCCTTCCTTGGAGCTGTAGCTCTCGACACCGCAGCGGGCGCGGGCGGCGAGGCGGTTCCAGTTGGGAAACGTCGAGCATGCCGCGGCGTAGCCGTCGGGCGGCAGCAGCGCGTAGAACTTCTCGAAGGCGCTCTCGTAGTGCGGCGTGTCGCGGTAGATGTCCGCGTGATCGAACTCGGCCCCCGTCACGATGGCGGTGCGCGGGCGGTAGTGCAGGAACTTGGGTCCCTTGTCGAAGTAGGCGGTGTCGTACTCGTCGCCTTCCACGACGAAGTGCTCGCCCTTGCCGAGCCGGAAGCCCTCGTTGAAGTTGAGCGGCACTCCGCCGACGAGCAGGCTCGGATCGCGCCCCGCATGGTGCAGCACCTGCGCGAGGAGGCTCGTCGTCGTCGTCTTGCCGTGAGTGCCGGCGACCACGACGGGGTGACGCGTGGCGAGGAACAGCTCCTCGAGCGCCTCGGGAAAGCTCATGTGCGGAATCCCGCGGCGGCGCAGCGCCTTCGCTTCCGGGTTGTCCGCGCGGATGACGTTGCCGACCACCGCCACGTCGGGCTTTGCGGCCTCGAGGTTCGCGGCGGCGTACGGCGTGTACGTCTTGATCCGCCACTCCGCGAGCTTGTCGGACATGGGCGGGTAGACGTTCTCGTCCGAGCCCGAGACCTGGTGTCCGGCCGCGCGCAAGAGGCCCGCGAACGAGCCCATCCCGGTGCCGGCGATGCCGAGCAGATAGACGTTCATCTCGTCGTCGACGGTAACACGGGCTCAGACGGCGCCGCGCCTTTCCAACATCGGATCGATCTGGGCGAGCGTCCCTTCGCCCGCATCGAGGCTGTGCGGGACGCCGAGCGCGACGGGCTGGTTGCGCCCGTCGTGCCCGAACGGCGCGCCGAGAACGACCGGGACGCCGAGGGTGGCTAGCCGCTCTCCGACTGCCTCGTCCCTGCCGTCGTTGTCTTCGCCTTCGACGGAGAGATCGCCGACGACGAATCCGGCGGCGCCCTCGAAGACGCCCGCGAGCAGGAGCTGCGTGCACAACCGATCGAGGCGGTATGCCGGCTCGTTCAAGTCCTCGAGCAGCACGATCGCGCCGCGGAAGCTGGGCTGCAGCGGGGTGCCGCAGAGCGACGCGAGCACGGCGAGGTTCCCGCCGCGGAGCGGACCTTCGGCTTTGCCCGCGCGCACGATGCCGGGCGTCCAGCGCAGCGGCTCGGGCACGGCGCCGAACAGCAGCTCGCGCAGCCGGCCCAGAGCGGAGGCATCGTCGCCCAGCTGCGTGCACATCGGTCCGTGCACGCTCGGCGTCTTCGCCCGCCACCACAGCTCGTGTAGGACGGTCGCGTCGCTGTAGCCGACGACGGGTTTGGTGATCAGGTCCTGCGGGATGTGCGTCGCGATCCGCAGCAGGCCGTAGCCGCCGCGTGCGAGCACGATGGCGAGCGCCGACCGGTCGCGCAGCGCGCGCAAGAGCTCGTCGAGCCGCCGCGTGTCCGGACCGGCGAGGTAGCCCGCGTGCCGCGCGTGGACGCCCTCGCCGAAGCGCGGCTCGAATCCCACCTCCTGCAGGGCGCGTACGCCACGCTCGAAGCGGTCGCGGTCGAACGGGCTCGAGGGCGCGACGACGGCGATGCCGTCTCCTTCGCGCAGCGCCGGCGGGCGGGGCATGGCGGCAAATCCTAGCCGAAAGGCCCTCCGCGTGGAGCGGCGGCGAGGTGGGCCCAAGTGCGCGGGCCTCCGGCTTCTTCCTTGACAGGCGCGCCCCGCGGCGGCTACGTATCCGCGCCTCGCCGGCCCCTGTTCCCCGATAGCTCAGCTGGCAGAGCAACGGACTGTTAATCCGTGGGTCGCTGGTTCGAACCCAGCTCGGGGAGCCATTTCACTCGAAGAAGCGACGCGGCGGGCGTCCAATCAGTCCACCAAATCCACAGAATGTTGGTCTGTCTGCTGAGCATTTGCTGGCTTGCACAGCTCTTCTCGCGTGAGGAACCGCTTGCGGGGAACGTATTCAGGCGAGAAAGCATGAGGGCAGATCGCGCCAGGATCGCCCTCCCAAAGTCCGGCCCTGCGCGCGAGCTTTAGCGCAGACCGGAGCGCGACCACCTCCTTGCTGATCGTGTGATCCGACACGCGGCGACCCGCGGCCGCGGGCGTCAGTACGCTGCCGTCCCAATCGGGATCGGCCGCGGCTCGCTCCCACTCGGCGAGGACCGCTTCCGCTGCGGCTTTGGACCGCATCCGGGTGGAACGCTGAACGCGCTTGCCGTCGCGGGTGTAGTACCAACCATGCCAGGTGCGGCCCTCGTTCTCGGACGTGGAAGGGCGGCTTGTCTGCCCTATCGCCCTGGAAAGCTGAGCGCGCTGGGTTGACACGGCTTCTGGAGCGGAGATAGGGAGGGCGCCTACCTTTTACCTCCTTGGGGGGACACCATCATGCGTCGCATCCTGCCCGCGCTCGCCGCGCTCGCGCTCGCTCTGCCCGCCGCTGCCGGAAATCGACCGCCCGATCTGACCGGCAACGCCGACTTGATCGTCGATCAAAAGGTGCTGGAGCAGCACTGGATCGTCCGCGACGAGACCTTCCCTGCGACGTTCTGTTCGGTCGTCGAGGGCGACGTCACGCCCGGCGACCACCGCGTGATCCGCTTCACGGTCTCCACACCGAATCAGGGGGACGCCGACATCTTCATCGGCGACCCGAACGTGCACTTCGCCGCCGGCGACGGCCTCTACGAGATGGCTACCTGCCACAACCACTTTCACTTCCGCCACTACGCGAAGTACGAGCTGATCGGCGCCGACGGCAGGGTCTGGAAGGCAGCCAAGCGTGGATTCTGCATGATCGACGTTTCGCCCGCGCCGAACGTGTCCGATTCCGCGGTCAAGACCTGGGCGTACCGGATCTGCGGGCGCATCGGCACCCCCGGCAACCAGGGAATCAGCCATGGCTGGGCGGACGTCTACGTCTGGAAGCTAGGCGGCCAGTATTTCGTCCTCGATGGTGGCGACGGACAGCCGGTAGTTCCCGCCGGGACCTACACCATTCGTATCACCGTCAATCCGGGGTTCGTGGCCGCCCCGGGCGAGCCCTGCCCCAACTTGTCCGGCGGTTTCTGCCACCAGCTTCCCGAGTCGAACTACAACAACAACGTCGCCGAGGCGACTGTCGTGATCCCCGACCACCCGGGCAAGACCGGCGTGGGTCCCGGCACCAACGACCAAGCGCCGCACGACAGCGACATCCACGACGACAACGGCGAGCCGATC
>Ga0114129_10014410_pt1 | contig 11268 bp, 7 predicted proteins | sample RhiMetdeltSRZDD1_FD_80071 | JGI IMG/M metagenome (GOLD analysis project Ga0114129, IMG submission 80071) | Populus rhizosphere microbial communities from Tennessee, USA - Rhizosphere MetaG P. deltoides SRZDD1 (version 2) (version 2) | ecosystem: Host-associated > Plants > Roots > Rhizosphere >... | reverse complement strand
GTTGATGGTTTTTGCGCTGGGAAGTGTTGGGATTGACCTTCAGTCCGTCCTCGATCGTTCGCATTCGTCAACTAACACGCTGCACTACATCAGTCCGGTAGTTTCACCTCTCGTTGTTCCAGCAAGTTATCTATCCGCAACCGAGCCCGAAGCTTCCGCCCAACCAGTGCCGAAACAGTCGCGGTGGCTTGAACAGGAGTGGCTGTTTCCAATGGCAGGCTTTGTTCTCTGGTTCTCAGGAGCCACAACATTCTTTCTCATGTGGTTGCGACGACGACGGGATGTCTCTCAAACTATTAAGAACGGACCATTGATTCGCGAAGGGCGTGAGTGGGAAGCTCTTCAACGAGTAAAGGCATGGTTGCTAATAAGTCGTCGTATCGGTCTACTCATAACACCTGACGTAAAAGAACCCGGTGTGTGGCGTGTGTTCGTACCGGTTGTTCTCCTCCCTTCGGCCATTGCCAGCGAACTTAGTGATGAAGAGTTAGAAGCGCTCATGATGCATGAGCTCGGTCATGTTCTGCGTTGGGATAATTTGGTCAGCAACTTCAATATGATCTTGTGTTGCATTTTTTGGTTCACTCCGATCATCTGGTTAATTGATAGACGTCTGCTGAAGGAACGCGAAGAAGTCTGTGATGAAATGGTTCTACGATGGACTGGAACTGGCGAGGTTTACGCAAAGAGCCTCAAGAAGGTTTACCGGCTCTGCCTGATGACTCACGTTTCCGGTTTATCAGCAGCGGGAGGGTCCAAACTCAAGCAGCGACTCGAGCGCATTCTTGATGGTGGTGGCGAGCGGCAATTCTCGTTTGTTCATAAAACCCTGATTGCCACGGTGGTCTTTGGTTGCATCGCACTAAATGCGATTGGCGGAATGCGTCCAGCTGACTCCAGCGACCCTGACAACGTTTTCGTAAAAGCTGCGGAGCGGTTCAGAAATCAATTAGCTGATTCGAAAACCGCTGATTGCCTGGAAACTGATCTCAAGAAGTGCCCCCATGTTAAGAACTCAACCATTCAAGCAACGGGCGCACTCGCACAGGTGGTTGTCCAATCTGAGGTTCCGTCGCCGATTGAAACTGCAAACAACACCACTTCTCACGTGAACGAACGAGCGACCACTCAGCCACAGAATATTCCCGCAGCTCCAAGAGCAGAGCCCGCATCAAACTTTGTATCGGCTCATGCGATAAATCTGGAACGGCTGGCGGGCCGGTATGCGGTCGACCCACACGTTATGGAAAACTTCGTCCTCGATATCAGTGTGGCGGATGGACAGCTCTTTCTGAAACCGTCACATGCAAGGAAGCGCCGGCTAATAGCCGAATCGCCGGTCGAGTACGTTGACGCTGAGTCGCCCAACACACGCATCACCTTTGACTTCGATGAAATCGGAATGGTCGAAAACCTCATACTGCGGGGATGGGGACAAATCATCGTAGCTCCACGTCTTGTGCTGCCTCCACCTAGTAGGGATGGAAATGTAGTTTTCAAGCTGAGTGGGTTTCCAACAGCCAGCATCGTCGCCGTAGCCGGCACATTCAATGGATGGGACCAATCACAGTACCTGTTCGAACGTGTGGGTGACGAGTGGATTTGTAAGATTGCTTTGCCGCCAGGTAAGTGGCAGTACAAATTCATTGTCGACGGTAACTGGTTACTCGATCCCAACAATCCAACGGTGGTCCGCGACCGAAGAAATTTTGAAAACTCACAGCTCATAGTGCGGTAGGTCACCACACTTGGATGGCGGGCAGTGCCACCTCGCGTTAGCGGGTGGGTGCGCAGCCCAAATCAAACGGCACAGATAAATGGGGAAAATCGCTCTGTGTGATTTGTGTTTATCTGGAGCCTGTCTATTTCAATCCCAATTTCTTCATGCGATTGCGCAACGTTGAAATCGGTAAACCCAGAATCTCGGCAGCACCGCCTTTACCTCCAATCACTCCCTTTGTTTGTCGCAACACATCTTCGATGTGCGCGCGCTCGATATCTTCAAGTGACGATGGTTTCTTCGGCGCAGTAGGAGGACCATGCTGTAAAGCCTCCGAGCCGTTGCCTGGGGTTGACCGCAACTCGTTCAACGGTGCCTGCAATTCCGACCCGGATGTCAGAATCACTGCTCGCTCGATGAAGTTTTCCAACTCTCTGACGTTGCCCGGCCAGTGATATGAACAAAGAACGTCAATCGTTTCTTTCGAGATACTGTCGATGCGCTTGTTCATTCTCAGGGAATGCTTCTTGGCAAAGTAACCAGTCAACAGTGCAATGTCTTCCACTCGCTCTCGCAAAGGCGGTATGGTGATCGGAAAAACATTCAAACGATAGAAAAGATCGCTTCGAAATCTCTTCTCGGCGACCATTTGGAGCAGGTCGCAATTCGTCGCTGCAATCAGACGGGCGTCAGTCTTAATAGTTTTGGAACTGCCCAATCTTTCAAACTCATGTTCCTGCAATACGCGCAGCAGTTTGGGCTGAAGGTCGAGTGGAATCTCACCTATCTCATCCAGCAGGAGAGTTCCCTTGTTGGCCAGCTCGAAACGGCCAACACGTTGCACGATGGCACCGGTAAAAGCCCCCTTCTCATGCCCAAACAGTTCACTCTCGAGCAAACCTGTCGGAATTGCCGCACAGTTGAGCTTCACGAGGGTACGTTCGCGACGGCCGCTAAGATCGTGAATTGCGCGCGCAATAAGCTCTTTGCCTGTTCCTGTCTCGCCGCATAACAAAACAGCTGAATCGGTGGGTGCGACGGTCTCCACCTGTTGCAGAACCTTCTTAAGAGCCGCACTCTGACCGACGATCTCAGCAAAGTTGTACTTGATCTCTTCTTCGAGATAGACCTTCTCACTAGCCAACTTGTTCTTGAGTGTCTCGATCTCGCGATAGGCCAGAGCGTTCTCGACTGCTATTGCGATCTGGTTCGCCGTATGACAAAGGAGTTCCTGCTCTTCACTGGTGAATGGAACATCGCGCAAGCGTCCGACACCAAGAACGCCTAGCTTCCGATCGTGCGCGATCAACGGTACGATACCACCAGCTTTTAACCCGCCATTAACCAATGCCTGGTCAAAGTCAGACAGTGTCCCTTCAATTTCCTGAACCGTCATGAAAATTGGGCGTCCCGACTGAAATGCAACGCCACCCATACTACCTTCGATCGGAACACCGACGCCCTCGTCAATCGCGGGCATGCTTGGCGGGACATCAAACATGTACGATCGGAACTGGTGTCCCTCGGCATCGTAAAGAAATACAGCGGTGACGTCGTTCTGCAACACATTGCGTAGACAAGAACCGATAACCCGCACGAGGTCGCGCAAACTTAATTGCGACACCACCGCGTTGTTCACTTCCAACATCAAACGCTCACGTTCGAAGCGACGGCGAATTTCCTGTTCGGCTTGCCGGGCCCTTTCGAAGTTCAAGGAGTTGTCAACTGCGAGTGCAATCTGATCTGAAATCTGAGTGAAGAGTTCGAGGTCCGCTTCAGTGAATCTCTCCTCCTGAATACTGCTTACGCCGGCGATGCCCAACTTCCGACCATGTGAGCTCAGTAGTGCCAGGCATGCAGATTTTGGCGTGCCTTCTACCGGACGCTGCGAATATCGATCGGCCGGATATGCTTCAGGATTGGGTCTCCGAACCAACATAGGCTCGCCGGTTAAGAAGACTTGACCAGCGGGGGTGCCTTCAATTGGAATCGTTTCGCCTTCTTGAAATGCATCGAGGTCCTTGTAAGCAACATTCGTGTACTCACGAAGATGGTTGTGCTCCGGTTCATACAGCGCGATGCCCGCAGAATCATGAGGCATGATGTCGCGCAATGTAGCGGACACCGATCTGACCAGATCTTTGAGATCAAGATGACTAATTACAGCGTTGTTGACTTCCAATAGCAGGCGCAGACGATCTCTTTGACGAACGAGATTCCCGTCCGCGCTTTTAAGACCAGAAGCACCGACCACTGGAGGAACGTCCAAGGTTTACCTCGAAGTCAGGGGATGAAGAATGGAGGGGATTATATGGGGAATAGGTAACGACGCATAGGGGATAGACGAAACGACAAGCTTTAGGCACAACAGGCGGTCGGCCGCATCAGAAGGCCATGCTTCGATTGACTACATTCGTTCTTGCAATGAAACTGTAGCAATTCCAACTCATGCACAAAGTGTCGACGAAGATGACTCCCAACGCGAGCAATGAAACTTCAATCGTGATCCGCGACATTGAGACTGTCCCCGAGATGCACGAAGTCGAGCTTCTCGAGAAGGAAATCTGGGGTTGCGAAGATCTCGACGTACTGCCCGCGACCATGCTCTCGGCATCGCGAGAAGTGGGCGGCGTGCTCCTGGGCGCATACCACGACAACACGCTTGTAGGTTTTGTTTATGGCTTTCCCGGCCTGGAAGACGGTGAAATAACACATCACTCGCACATGCTTGCGGTGAAACCGTCTCTGCGTAACCTCAACCTCGGATACAGACTGAAGTTAGCCCAACGCGATCGCATTCTCGCTCAAAACATTAGACGGATCACCTGGACCTTTGATCCGTTACAGAGTCTCAATGCCTATTTGAACTTTAGCAAACTTGGCGTCGTGTCAGACAAATACCGGATCAACTTTTATGGTGAATCAACGACGAGTTTTCTCCATCAGTTTGGGACCGATAGACTGTGGGTAAGTTGGCTGATTGAAAGTGAGCGTGTGTGCCAGCGACTGAATAATGAGACCAATGAACCGGCGTTCTATTCAAAGCTGCCGAAACTTGTAGAGGTAGGCAAGAATGAACCGATCGAATGGGAAGCGTCGAAGGTTCTCGGCGAGCCATACGTCGCGATAGAAATACCCGCTGACATTAATGAGCTCCAACGAAAGGATCCTGCAATGGCGCTACGGTGGCGCGAAACTACGCGTGAAGCATTCACGACCGCTATCGATTCCAAATACCTGGTTCAAGACTTCTTCCGCTCAAGCAGAAGTGAAGAGTCGCTTGGTGTTTATGTGCTGAGCGAACAATCGAAGATTGTTGGCCGACCGTAGACTCAGTGACCTGCGACACGAACTTCGAATAACGCCGACGAGGAGACTGGTTGCACCATCAGATTTATTCGTGCTAATTCGTGTGATTTCGTGGATCGCTCTTCTCCGCTGAATAAAACACGATCCACGAAAACACACGAATTAACACGAAATAAACCAACGGCCAATCTCAGTAGCCGTCAGGATGTTTTTGCCGCCATTCCCAATCGGTTTCCAAAATCGATTTCAGATCCGGATGCGCAGGTTCCCAACCTAATAACTCGCGGGCATAACGCGAGTCAGCAATAAGGCGTGAGGGATCTCCTGGTCTACGCGCCTCAATCTTCACCTCGATAGGCCTTTCCGTCACCTCTCTCGCGCCCTCAATAACTTCCAATACTGAATAACCATGGCCGTTTCCTAAGTTGATGCGCTCTGACTTCCCTGCACTGCGCAAATGATTTAATGCACGCACATGAGCATCAGCTAAATCCGAGACGTGGATGTAGTCTCTTATCGCGGTTCCGTCGGGCGTAGGATAGTCGTTGCCAAACACTGACACCGAAGCCGTCTTGCCAAGGGCCGCGTTCAGCACATTTGGAATCAAATGGGTTTCCGGATCGTGATCTTCTCCAATTTCCCCGCTGGCGCCACACGCATTGAAATAACGGAGTGCTACGAACTTTAGTCCGTATGCTGCGTCGTAACTCTCCAGGATGCGTTCCATAAAGAGTTTTGACCAGCCGTAAGGATTTGTAGGTTGCTGAGGATGGCTTTCAGAAATGGGAATTGATTGTGGCTCGCCGTACGTCGCACAAGTAGATGAAAAGACGAACTGCTTAATGTTGGCGGAAAGCAAGACTTTGAGCAACCGCATTCCCTGCTCTACATTGTTTTCAAAATAGCGCGCCGGTTCTGCAACCGATTCGCCCACATATGCAAGAGCAGCAAAGTGAATGCACGCCTCGATCGGGTGCTCAGTCGTAATAAATTTCAGCAAATCCGGATCGCCGATGTTGCCTTGATAGAACGGTGTGTTCTCAGGAATCGCCAGCTTGTGACCGCGCGAGAGGTTATCCAGTACTACAACCTGCTCACCACGGCTTAGCAATAACCTGCTCGTGACACTTCCTATGTAACCGGCGCCACCTGTAACCAGAATCATGAGTGTTCTGCCCTCGTTAATTCTCTTCAGAGCGCCGGCAAAGTCTCTGCGTGACGAATCTGAATATAAGCGCTAGCGGTTTATATAAGAGGTATCTTGAGTAGACTGTCAAGAATAGCGCTGTGCGGGCCAGTGCCTCGTCAGAGCTGAGCGCTCGGGCTTTGGTGGTTTTAATTAGTGTGAATTCGTGGATCGCTGTTCTCAGTTACCTATGCAGACAATCCACGAATTCACACGAACTAAACCGATCAGAGCCTCTCTCAATTTTTGTATCACTTTCCATTTTTTCGTTGCCCCACTAAGGTCGCAGATATATACTTCGCGCGCTTCAAGCCGGTTTATCCCTTCTTATTCGACAACTCAAAGTGGACGATCGACTGCAACGCTCGATCACTCCAGAGGAGGTCACGTGCGACGCCTTGCTCCCCAGCTCTTCGCGCAACTTTTCTGCTGCCCTCTACTCCTTCTACTCGTGACCGATTCGCATGCCCAGTTCCCAATTAAGCCGGCGACGGGACCGCAAGTTATTCAAAATCGAGACCTGGAATACAGAGAAGTAAGGACTGAGATAAACCCGCAATATCAACTTCTGGCAGAGCAAGCCCTTCGATCAGATTTCCGCAAGCTTCAGGTTCTCAATATCGACTTACTCAAGCGAGTTTTCCGTCGCTCTCCTGACATGGACGATAAAACTAGTCAGAAGGAAATCGGCTCAAACTTGGGAGAAATCAAAAAGGTCGCTGCCCGTTTGAGATCTAACCTTGGCGTTCCAAGAATCGACGAGAACACCCGCTATGACATTCTATTAAAGCCAGGGGTATTACTCTTGGATAAGACTATTACCAGCTTTGTGGAGAACCCACTTTTTCAGGAGCGGCGGGTTGTGGATACAGAGCTTGCCGAACGCGCGGGAAAAGACATAACTGAAGTCGTGCGGCTCAGTGATTTTCTTCGGAAGATGATTAAAGGGAATTAGACACCACCGGCTTCAGCCGTGTGGTACTTCAATTTCGCAGCTACAACAGAACCGAAATCTTACTCATGGACACCACCGGCTTTAGCCGCGTGGTACTTCAATTTCGCAGCTATCATCACAGCATCCGATTCAGGCTAGTGCGAAGTTGAAACACCACGCGGCTAAAGCCGGTGGTGTCCGACTGTGTTTGGCTTCTGCTGTAGCTGTTAAATTGAAGCACCACCGGCTGAAGCCCGGTGGTGTCTCGCATGAGACTTATCTATTCAAGACCCGAACCTGAGTCCGGTTCCAACAAGGGGTGTGATTCACTCAGCTCCAGTCGTCGCAATGTTTGTGGTTCATCAAACATTTGGGCCAGGCCGCGTACGATCGCATATCGTGGTTCGTCGGCAATGCGGACTGGAAGGCTCGTCGATTCACGCAGGAAATCATCTAGCCCGCCAAATAGCGCACCACCTCCTGTCAAAACCAATCCGCGTTCATAAATATCGCCGGAAACTTCCGGAGACAGAGTTGTAAGTGTGAGAGCAATACCCTCGACGATCTTACGCACCACCTCTTGAGCTACTGGATAAAGCTCGCCAGCAGTGATATCTAACGCAGCGGGAGTTCCTGTCAACACATCGCGACCGCTGATTGCTGTCTCCTCTGAAAGATTGAGTGGAAGCGTTGCCGACGCGAGTTGAAGTTTGAGTCGCTCCGCGGTCTGAGCACCAATTGCCAGGCCACGATGACGACGCACGTGATTAATGATCGCCGTGTTGATGTGCGACCCTCCGATCCGTTCAGCACTCGCGTGCACAATCGAGCCGTTGGCAATCACTACAACGCTCGTAGTTCCAGCGCCAATGTTCACGATTGCTGAAGCTCGCGGATCTGAGGGCTTTACACCTGTGCCAAACGCTGCCGCCAGTCCTTCCTCAATCATCCAAACACGTCCTATCCGGGCATGTTCAGCAGCGCCAAGCAGTGCACGTCGCTCGACAGCAGTAACGCCTGATAGAACACTCATGAACGCGCGCCGAGTGAAATGCGAGAAGCTGCTACGCGCATTGCGCGCGAAGTAACCGAGCATCTGTTTGGTCCGCTCAAAGTCAGCCACGACACCGTTCGCCATTGGAGCAATTACGGTGACGTCGCGAGCTTCGCGACCGTACATCTTTTGCGCTTCCTGACCAATTGCCAGCACTTCGCCTGAGACTGTGTTGAGAGCGATAAGAGAGGGTTCATCCACGACAACGCCACGACCTTTGGCGTAGATGATCGTAGACGCCGCGCCCATCGCGATAGCGAGCGAATCAGAGACAAGGTCCCTGAGACCACCGAGGCCAATGAAAGCTGATGTCTTGCTCTTAAAGGACATCGATGCTGAATCTACTTTTTTGGGGGACGGCGGTCAGCGCGATCACTGCCGAGAACGCTTCGTCTCGCGTGCCATGTCCATCGAGGTAAGGTTTCCACTTCTCATCCAAGGCGACTTTGAACGCTTCCCATCCCCTTTGCCAAACGCCAAACTTTTCTGCGTAGGGCACGTGGTTTGGAATTAGAGCAGAGATATGAAAGACGAAGAGCCTTTGTTTCGCAGCGAGTGGGTCTTTCGGGCCACTGCAAATGATTAGACAAGTGATAGGGAGAAGTGACTTCACAGTGGTGGCATTATCACAAAATCAACTTGCGAATGCAGCGCTGGCAGGATTGAATTTGTGTTAGCTCCCAGCCGATTTAAGAAATGCCTTACAAATCTGCTAAAGTGACCCCTCGTTGAACCCGAAACACGACTTTCAGGGCACAACTGCAAATTAGGTCGAGGGCATCTTAGCCTGCGATTCAAGTTATTTTTTAAGGAGTTTTCGTTTTGAATAAGGTTTTTGATTTGAAATGGATGGCTGTTCTCTTCCTTATCCTCACCACAGTTTTTTCCGCAAGCGCACAAAACCCATCGGGCGACGTCATTATGGTTTTGCCGTTTGAGAACACGTCGAATAAGCCTGAGTACAACTGGGTTGGTGAGAGTTTCGCGGACGCGTTAACTGACTTGCTTAACAAACCTGGGTTGCAGGTGATATCCAGCGATGAACGTGACCTCGCTTATTATCACTTGCGCCTCCCTGAGACCGTGATTCCCTCACGAGCAACTGCAATCAAGCTTGCGCGCCAAGCCAGGGCAACGATGATTGTGATCGGCAGTTATTCCGTCACTCCACCACCCAGCGTCGAGGGTAAGGACAAAGACAAACCAGTTGACGCTTACGTACAGGTCACCGCACGTGTGATTAAGGTTAATGAAGGCCGCACACTTGGTGAAGTAATTGAGGGTGGATGGGCAACGCGCCAGTTCGATTACGGCGCGGCACTCACCACGTTGCAGGATATCCACGGACGCCTTGCGTATCAGATTCTTTATCAACGAGACAAGGCATTACCGTATTCCCAAAATCAACTCGTTCAGGAAGCGACGAAGATTCCCCAGAAAGCGTTCGAGGGTTACGTCAAAGCAGTGCAACTCGACGTCAAATCTCAATTAAGAGAGAACTACCTGAAGAACGCGATTCACTATTACGGAGAAGCTCAAGGTGGCGCCGTTTACTCGCAGGCTTCTTTTGAACTTGGTCGCTCCTATATGGCTCGCGGAAACTGGAAAGACGCGACCGAGTATTTCTCGAAGTTGCAAAAGAAAGATCCGCATTACGCAGAGGCCGCGTTCTACGCAAGCCTCGGGTATTTCAAGCTGAAAGATTACAGCCGTGCACTTGCCGCAGTCGTACCGCTTGCTTCAGACCTTCCTCTGATTGGCGTCTACAACAATGCTGGAGCAATTGCTGTCCAGGCAGCCCGCGAAACCAAGAATGATGCAGACCGGACTCGACTACTTGAGCAAGGCACAACGTTCCTGTCGCGTGCGGCTGAATCCGCCCCGGAAGATCCAATGGTGCACTTCAACTATGCCTACGCTCTGTTTCTGGGCGGCAAATTTGAGGAAGCTGCAGATCAACTCCGTCCCGTGATCACCGCTGACCAGCGAGATGGGTATGCTTACTTTTTATTCGCAAAGGCACTGGCGAAAACTGGAAAGACCGAAGCTGCAACAGCGGCGGATAACCAAGCTCGTCTCTTCATGCAGACAGGTTATGCGAAGTGGGAGACAGAGTGGCAAAAATCGCAGAGCACCACGGCCGTCGGCTTGCGAATGCGTGATGTGCTGAACCGCGATGAACTGTTCAATCGCCCACGTGGTGATGCCGATAACACTCCGAGTACAGCAACTCAGGATCTTCTGGCAAAGGCGCGAGACCTTTATCAAGCTGGTCGCGACGACGAAGCACTCCCTGAGCTGCATCGCGTTGTCGTGATCGAGCCAACAAACGCAGAGGCCTACTTGTTAAGTGGACGGATCAATCTGCGTCACAGCGACCAGGAGGCTGCTATCGCCGCTTTGAAGACTGCGATCTTCTGGGAACCCAAACTTATCGATGCCCACATCCTTTTAGGGAAAATCTTCCTTGAGCGTGGTGATCGGGGAGAAGCTCGCAAATACGCACTGAGTGCCATCACGATTGATCCAAATAATCAAGAGGCGATGGCATTACAGAGAGAAGTTACAAGAGGAAATTAGGTCGAGAGTGCACCTACCCCTCCTACGGAGAACAAGTGAGCTTTGTACTTTGTGCTTTGTCACTTGGGTTGGAGCATGAACAAACTGAGTGAAAGTACAAAGCACAAAGTACAAAGCTCCCTTGTTCGTTCAAAGTTAGGATGATTCTTCTCTTCAGTCTTTTAGTAACTGTTCCTCTGGGCGTTGCAGTGTTCCTCTATCTTCACAAACACTCCTCAAAATTAAAGTCACCAATGTCTTCGCTCGCAACCGTCCATACGACTCTCAGTCCAGATGGATCTGTCCTGGTCAATGGCGAGCTCTGGTTAGCCAAGTCAATCGACGACAACCTTGTTCCTGAGAAGACGAAAGTGATTGTGGTCGGTCTACGCGATCACCTGCTCCTCGTTAGTCGACAACACCGAAGAAAACTGGAAGCAAACCGAACCACTTCCATTTAGTGGCACGGCAGGTGCTGAACAAGTGAACGGCACGTACGGAATTGG
>Ga0114129_10014409_pt1 | contig 11268 bp, 5 predicted proteins | sample RhiMetdeltSRZDD1_FD_80071 | JGI IMG/M metagenome (GOLD analysis project Ga0114129, IMG submission 80071) | Populus rhizosphere microbial communities from Tennessee, USA - Rhizosphere MetaG P. deltoides SRZDD1 (version 2) (version 2) | ecosystem: Host-associated > Plants > Roots > Rhizosphere >... | reverse complement strand
ACGATCGACATTGTCGATTCGTCGGGGGCAGTGGTGAATACCTACTCCAGCGAAGCGGCTGCAGGCGGGCGGGGTGGCCGCGGCGGACGCGGCGGCAGGGGAGGCGGCGCGCCGGCTGCCGATCCGGATGATCCGGACGCGCCGATGATGGCGGGCCGCACGTCGAGCGCCGCGAGCGCAGCGGTGGGGCGAGTCTCGAAGAACGCCGGTGTGAATCGCTTCATCTGGGACGTGCGGCATGAGGCCGGCCTGTCGGCTCCGCCAGGCGCATATCAGGCGCGCCTCAAGGTCGGCGAGAAGACGCTGACGCAACCGTTCAACGTCCTGATCGATCCCAACGTTGCCGCCGACGGCATTACGGCGGCGGACCTGAAAGAGCAGTTCGATCACAACATGCGGTCGCGCGAGCTCGTGGCCAGCGTCAACCAGCTCATTCAGCGCGTTCGCGAGGCGCAGCAGAAACTGCGGAACGCGTCCGGCGCCGAGGCGGAGCGCGCGAAGCAGGTCGACGCCATTGCTGCCAAGCTGATGTCGGAGCCCGTACGTTACGGCAGGCCCGGTCTTCAGGCACACATTACGTACCTCGCGGGCATGACGGCGCGCGCCGATCAGAAGGTGGGCCGGGATGCGTTGGAACGCTACGAGGTGCTGAAGAAGGAATTGGACGCCATTCGCGCCGAAGCAGACCGAGTACTGGGCATGTAGCGTCCGGCTACCCCAGCACGCTGCGCAGCGACAGCGTGACGAACACTGCGTAGAACGCGGCAATGGCGACCAGCGCTGCGCGCCTCCAGAGAGGCGGGCGGACGTGTGCGGGCAGCAGGCGAGTGTTGATGTAGAGAACGTGCAGCGCGGCGATGACGAACACCACGCCGGCGACGTTCGCGCTCAGTTTGAGAAGGGCGATCGGTTGTGCGAGGCGAAGGGCAATCACGCCCCAGGTGACGACGAGCACCAGCACACTGTAGTAGACGGCGCGCACGTCGCCGCCGCGCCACTCGCGGACCCGTCGGCTTCCGGTCCACAGCATGTCGGTGATCGATCGGACCATGCCTTCCAGCACGTCGAGCTGGGTCTTGAACAGAATCCACGCTCCCAGGAACGCGATCGTGGTTCCCAGTGCCGCGCCGGATGCTGCGCCCACGCTGGAAGCCAGAGCGGCGCTGATGCCGAGCCCCTGAATATCGGTGCCGCGGGCGAGGAACGTCACGTAGAGCAGGGCCGGCAGGACCATTCCGACGATCGCGCCGAACGCGAAGACACCCCATTGATCGGCGCGTACGATTCGCCACCATCCGCGCCAGCGCCGCATCCCTTCGGCATCGTTCTCGAACGTGAAGCCGCAATGCTCCAGCTTCACGTGCTCGCCGCCGATCGCGCCAGGGATGTAGCCCGCGCGCTCCGCCATCCCGTACCCGCGGTCCCGCGCCCAATTGGCCAGAGACAGGTTCGTGATGCCGCCTGCGCCTGAGTATGCGACCAGCGCGCCCAAGAGAAAGAAGTCCGCGCCGGCAGGAAGAAAGTCGAACTCGCCACGTGGCAAATCAAACCCGGCGAGCGCGACGATGCCAGCGAGCCATGTCGATGTGGGCACGACGAGAGCCGCCAACGCGAGAAAGCCACCGAGTATACAGACGACCAGGATCCAGTTGAGGATCTCGAGCGTCCGCTCGATTCGCCGGCCGATGGTGAGCACAGCGGCGCAGACCAGAAAAGTACACACGCCGATGTAATAGATCGACGTCGCGTCGCCGGACACCGGCAGGCGGCCCGCGACGAGAAAGAAGATGGCCCCTGCAGCAGTTGCGGCGAAGGCCGGCCAGCCGAACTGCAGGAAATACAAGCCGACGTACGTCCAGGCCCACAACGTGGAGGATGGTCGCGTCCGCATGAACCCCGTGAACATCGGCTCGCCGGTCGCGAGGGTGTAGCGCATGACTTCGGTGTTGAAGATGGTCTGCAGGATCACGGCGACAACCGTGATCCAGAGGAGCGACAACCCGTGCTTGACGAACACTGCAGGACCGAGCAGGAACTCGCCGCTGCCGATAGAGGCGCCGAGCACGATGACTCCGGGGCCGACGACGCCGAGCCATGCGAGCCCGGTGGGCGATGGCGGCGTCGGCAGCGTGGACGTTCTCCAGGCATCAAGGCCCGAACGTGCCTCCAGCGCAACGGCACGGTTCAGAGTATCTGGCGAATGGGAAGTGGACGGCTGAGAGCTGACGGTTTTCTCGAGCGCGGCCAAAGACTCAATACTCCAGGAACATCCGCTGGATCTCATTACCGTCAGTGGTCGCCGACAGCGCGAGCATCAGGAGAATGCGGGCCTTGATCGGCGCGAGATCTTCGGCGGCGATGCGCAGCATGGGTGGCCGCGGTTGATCCCCGTTCGTTCCCGGAGCGGTAGGGCGCGTGCGCGCGGCGATCCGGCCGCTGCCGGTCCGCGTCCCGGTGACGACGAACACGCCTTTCTCGATCGCGTATCGGATGCCCGCACCCTGCGTGCCGCTCGTCGCGCCTGCTCCGGCGGTCGCGATGACGATGCCCTTGGCACCCTGATCGACGATGGCCTTGATGATGTCACCGGTGGCGCCCTGGTACGTCAGCACGACGTCCACCCGCGGGAGCGCTTCGATCTTGGCGACGTCGAACTCGCTGTTCTTCGTGTGCCGCTTGACCACGTCGCGGTAATAGGCGACACGATCGCCGTCGACGACACCCAGGACGCCGTAACCCCTGGTCTGAAACGTCTGCAGCCGCAGCGCGTCGGTCTTCGTCACGTCACGGGCGGCGTTGATCTCGTCGTTGAGCACCACGAGCACGCCTTTTCCCCGCGACTGCGGGTCGGCGGCGACGCGAAAGCCCTCGAGCAGGTTGGCCGCGCCTTCGTACCCGACCTCGCTCGGATTCCGCATCGAGCCGACCACGACCACCGGCTTGTCGGTCTTCACCGTGAGATTGAGGAAGTACGCCGTTTCCTCGAGCGTGTCCGTACCGCTCGTGACAACGATTCCGGAGAGATCTGCGTCTTCTGCAAAGAGCGAGTTGATGCGCCGGGCGAGGTCGAGCCACTGTTGCAGCGTCAGCGCGCTGCTGGAGGTGTTGGCAAACTGCTCCGACTCGGGCCTGGCGTAGCGATCGAGTCCCGGCATGGACTTGATCAACTCTTCTGCGGTCAGCCGTCCCCCATCCCGGTTGGAGATGGTGCCGCCGGTCGCCACGAGCCGGACCTTCGGCAGCGGCGTCGGACTGGCTGCCTGGCGTGCCCGAAGATCAAGCTGGCTGGCGAGGCCGATCGTCAGAAGGATGAAGGCAAAGCGCGCCGCGGGTCGTGCGGGCATGGCGTCACTATAGTCGACCCCGACCAGGCCAAGAAATGACGGACGCCGGAAATGACCGGAATCAGCTCAGGAGTCGCCCTTGGGTCCGGGTAGTGGCGGCGTGCCGGGGCGCGCCGGACCGCGGTTCTGGCCATGAACGATACCGAGCCATCGGCTGAGCTGTTTGGCGGCTTCGTCGGGTGTCTTGCCGTAAAACGGCATCAACGCGGCTGATCCTCCGGGAACACGAGCGATCTGTGCACGCCATTGGCCGGCACCGACGCTCAACACTTCTATCCGATACGAGCGCCCGTTGATCGTTTCTTCAAACCGGTGAACGTTCACGTTGCTCCGCCGCCTCGTTGTGGCCAGATCTCGACCGTCGAAAACCTGCGTCGGTTGTCGCGGTCCTCGCCCCGGGATCCCGCTCGAATCCGGCAGGTCGCCCTGCCAGCCGAGACCCAACGTCAGAGATGTGACCTCGCCTGTCCAGTGAGTGAGGGAGCATTCTAGTGCGTGGGCTGTGCCGTTCAAGCGAAAGGACTGACGAAGGCGCACCCACAGAGGGCAGGCCTGCGGATTGTGGCGGAATCGGGATGAAAAAAAAGTTCGTTGTCGGAACGTCCACAGTCTGTCCACGGGTCTTCCACATGTTTTCCACAGGTCCGGCAGGCGGCACGCGCTTCGCGACCCTTGACGGGTTGGGGATGTGACCACTACCCTGAGATATTCGATGCTCCAGCAACTTCGATCGCTGGCTGCCCGCATCCGAACCCCTTTCGCTGCAGTGCTTCTCCTGGCGTTGTTGCCCGCTGACGCGTGGGCGGAGGCGGTGCTCTACCGTATATACCTGACGGACGGGTCGACCCTCGTCAGCTACGGTGAATTCGCACGGGTGGCCGGCCGCGTCGTCTTCTCGATGCCCATCGGTGGCACCCCGAACACGGCGCCCAACCTGCAGCTCGTCACGTTGACCGATAGCTCCGTCGACTGGGAGCGTACCGATCGCTACGCAGATTCCGTGCGCGCGAGCCGTTATGCCGAAACGCAGGGAGAAGAAGACTTCAAACGTCTCAGCGCCGAGGTCGCCCGAACGCTCAGCGCGGTGTCGCTGACGACCGATCCGGCGAAACGGCTCGCGATCACCGACAACGCGCGAAAGGTGCTCGCCGAGTGGCCCTCGAGGAACTATGGGTACCGCGCGCAGGACGTGGCGCAGTTGACCGCTTTGCTGGACGAGCTCGTCTCGGAACTGCGTGTTGCCGCAGGTCAGAGCCGCTTCGATCTGAACCTGGTGGCCAGCACAACGATCCCTCCTCCCGTGGCGCTGCTGCCGCCGCCAGCATTTCGCGAGAGCATCGAGCAGGCGTTCACGGCCGCGCGTCTCACCCCTGACTCGGTCGAGCGCATTTCGCTGCTTTCGTCGGTCATCCAGGTGCTTGGCGGTTCGAGGAACGAGACGTGGGCGGCCGCGCTTCACGCGCGAGCCTCCGCCGATCTGGCCCAGGAGGTCAGGTTGGAGAAGTCTTACGCCGATCTGACCGTCCGGACGCTCCTCGCAGCCGACGAGCGGATGAAGCGCGGAGATGTACGAGGGCTCGAAGCACTCCTGAAGAACGTGCTCGCAACCGACGATCGTCTCGGTCGCCGGAGACCGCTGTCGACCGCAGCGCTCCTGGCTACGCTGGACGCCCGCCTCGCCGATGCGCGGCGCCAGCGTCTGGCCCGCGACGCCTGGGCAATCCGGCAGCAGGTCGTCCAGAGCTATCAGGACAGCATCAAGTCGGCGATGGAGCAGTTCCGGCGGTCGGTGCCAGGCCTCGAAGAAATCCGTCAGCTCGCCGGCCCGTCATCGGACATCCTCATCAAACTGTCCGATCGTGCGCGGCACGGCGGGAACGATCTGCAGCGCATGCGGCCCGCGACAGACTTTCAGCCCATTCACGGCATGTTGATGAGCGCGTTTCAGATGGCATCGCAGGCGATTGCGACACGGCAGACGGCCATCCGCACGATGAACATGGACACCGCATGGCAGGCCGCGTCAGCGGCGGCTGGCGCCCTGCTGATGTTCGAACGCGTCAACGAGGAACTTGGACGTCTCGCTACGCCCCCACAAATGTGATTACTCCGCGTTCAACCCGCCTGCTGCGGGTGCCTGACCTGCAATCGATGCACCGTGTCCTGGCGGAGCTCGCCGTCGGCGAGGATCCGCTGGCGGCGCGCGGGCAGGCTGTCCTCGTGCCAACGCGTGGCGCGGGTGCGGCCCTCCGGCGCACGCTCGAGGGTCTGATTCTGCAAGATGGACGGCAGGCGCTGATCCTGCCGGAGATCCTCACGCGAGTCGATCTCTACGATCGCCTTTACGAGTCGGTGCCCGACACGCCACCCCGGCTGTCGGAATTCGAGCGCGAGGTCCTCTTCCGGCGCGCCGCTCATCTCGTGACGCGCGCGGGAACGCCGGCGCCGTTCCGGCTTCGGCCCGCCCTGGTTGTCGAGATTCTGAGCTTCTACGACGAGCTTCGCCGCCGCGACCGTACCGTGGCGGATTTCGATCGGCTGATGACCGACAGCCTCGAGTCGAGCGTCGACATCGATCGAGGAGCCGACCGCATGATGCGCCAGACGCGCTTCCTCTCGGCCGCGTTCCGGGAATTCGAGCGATCCATCGACGCGTCAGGATCGCTCGACGAGCACAGGCTCCGACGGCTCCTGATCGACCGATCGGTTCCGTCCGTGTTCAGGCACATCGTCCTGACCATTCCCGATCAGCCCGCTGATCTGCGTGGTCTGTGGACGGCGGATTTCGATCTCCTGGCACGGCTCTCACACGTCGAGCGAATAGATATCCTCGCGACGGAAAACATCCTCGCTGCCGGGTTCCACCAGCGAATCCACGATGTGATGCCAGGGATCCAGGAGGAACGCCGGGCCGCCGCCGTGACGCCGCCAGTTCTTCTCGCGCCTGAACCGCCTCCGCTGCAACCAGGCGTGCACTGGTTCACCAGCCGCGACCGGGAAGAAGAGCTCGTCGACGTCGCGAGAGCCGTTCAGTCCGGCGCTGGCGGCGATCGCATCGCGGTCGTCTTCCAACGCCCGCTCCCGTATCTGTACCTCGCTCGAAGCGTATTCACGGACGCGGGCCTGCCGTATCAGGCGTACGACTCACTTCCGCTCGCGGCAGAGCCATTTGCGGCGGCGCTCGATCTCGTCTTCACCTGCGCGACGGCGGAAGCCACGCGCGCATCGCTGGTCGAGTTGCTCGGCTCGCCGCATTGGCGTTTCGGTGGGGCATCAGGACAGCCGCTCAATCGGGACGACGTGACCGCCCTCGATCTGTGGATGCGCGAGCTCAAGTATCTGGGCGGATGGGACCGGCTCGAGGCGCTGCAGTCCAAACCGGCCGGTGACGGGCAGAACCGGCGCGCGCGGCTCGAGCGCCGCGCGGCTCCAGCTCTCGCCGCCGCGGCGATCGCTGCGCGGGATCTTCGTCGCGCCTGTGAAGCTCCCCACGCATCGGCACAGATTGCCGGGCTGCTGACCTTTATTCGCGAGCACGAACGGCTCCCGGAGCGAGACGCGCCGTCCTACGTATCGCACGTTCGAGCGCGGGCGGCGATCCTCGGCGCGCTCCAGGCCCTGGGCGATGCGCACGCCCGTCACGACGACTCGCCTGTGGCCGTTGGGGAACTCGCCGGCACCGTGCGCCGCTGGATCGAGGGTCAGACGTTTTCGCCGCGAACGGGCTCGACAGGTGTGACACTGCTCGACGGTCCGTCCGCCGCCTTCGCCGACGTCGACGACCTCCGCATCGTAGGTCTGGTCGACAGCGACTGGCCTGAGCGGATGCGGCGCAGCATCTTCTATCCTGCGTCGCTCCTGAATCAGCTCGGGTGGCCGGGCGAAGCCGATCGTCGCGCAGCGGCGCGCGCCCGTTTCAACGATCTGGTGCGTCTGCCTCGCCGGCGCGTATCGGTCTCGACCTTCACGCTGGAGGCCGACGCGATTGTTTCTCCGTCGCCGATGCTGGAAGAGATCGAGCACAGCGGGTTGGTTGTCGAGCGCACACCGCCCGGTCCGGCCGGCACCTTTCTCCATGATGACCTTACGGACGCCATAATCCGCAGCGGGGACGTCAACGGCGACACGGCCGCCTGGCTGGCGCTCCGGCTATCTCGCACACCGTCGGACGCCGACGTGTTTCGCGGATTTGCCGGCCCATATGCGCCGCCAGCGCACGCGGTCAGCCACGTCGAGCGGTATCTCGACTGTCCGTTCAAGTACTTCTCGACCCACGTCCTGAAGATCGACGAGGAGCGTGACGAGGAATCCGGCTTGACTCCGCAGGAGCGCGGGCAGTTCCTGCACGAGGTGTTCGAGCGGTTCTTCGGCGCCTGGCACGCGCGTGGACGTCAAGGGATCACCGCTGCCAACCTCGACGAGGCGCTGGCTGTGTTCGAGGAGATCGCTCTGGAGATGCTGCAGAGGCTGTCTGAGGTCGATCGTGCGCTCGAGCGTACGTATCTCCTCGGATCAGCCGCGGCGGCCGGCCTTGCGGAGCGCGCCTTTGCCTTCGAGATCGAGCACGGCCTCGACGTCGTCGAACGTTTGCTCGAGTATCCGCTTGAAGGTGACTTTGCGTTCGAGGACGACGAGGGTGTGCGGAGCGTCCGGATACGCGCCAAGGCGGATCGCATCGACTTGCTGACCGATGGCACGCTGAGAATCATCGACTACAAGCTTGGACGGGCGCCGAAACCGGCGCGAGCACTGCAACTGCCGGTCTATGGCCTGTGCGCGTCCCAGCACCTCGACGGCCGCCACGGCCGTCAGTGGGCCGTTTCGCGAGCCGGCTATGTGGCCTTTCGCGAGAAAAACGCGTTCGTGGCCCTCGGCGGGTCATCGTCTCTGGCCGAGGCGTTGAAGGACGGCCAGCGCCGGATGCTCGGCGCGGTGTCGGCCATCGAGCGCGGCGAGTTTCCGCCGCGTCCGGATGAGCCGTTCATGTGCACGCGATGTGGCTATCCGTCCGTGTGCCGCAAGGATTACGTCGGTGACGAGTAACAAGCGCGTCAGCCAACTGTCGCTGTTCGGCGACGGCGACGACGCGGTGTCGGTGGAAGTACCGGCGGTGACCGTCGTCGCCGATCCGGACGCGGATGCACGCGCCTTCGCCGTCGATCCCGCCAACAACGTCGTGCTCGAGGCCTCGGCCGGCACCGGCAAGACGTCGGTACTGGTCGCCCGGTATGTCAATCTGCTGAAGGCCGGCGTCGATCCGGCGAACATCCTCGCGATTACCTTCACCCGCAAGGCCGCCGCCGAGATGCGCGAGCGCATCGTCAGGGAGCTGCGTGACGCGGCCAGCCGTTCGGAGTTCGACCGGGCCCGATGGGTCGATCTGCGCGATCGGCTGGCGGACATCGCGATCACGACCATTGACGCGTTCTGCCTGTCCTTGCTGCGCGAATTCCCTCTCGAGGCGGACGTCGATCCGGGATTCGACATGGCCGACGAGACCGAGGTGCCGCGGCTCGTCGAGGAATCGCTGGACCGGTCCCTGCGCATCATCACCGGTCGCGCCCGCACCGATCCGGATATCGCGCTGGTTCTCGCGCAGCTCGGGATGGCGAGAACACGCGAGGGACTCGCAGTCCTTCTCGATCGACGGCTCGTCGCGTGGGATGCGCTGGAGCGGTTTCTCATCCGAGGCCCGTCGGACCTGACCGCGAGCGTGGTCTGTGGACGGGCCGCGACATCGTTGCATGACGTGTTGAGGGCCGTGCCTGGAGGGCTGGCTGCGTTCCTGGGCGCCGGCCCGGTCCGGCACGGACGCTATCAGCTGCTCCTGCGCGAACTCGACCGGCATTTTCCCGCGACGCCGTCAGAGACGCCGCCGGATGCGTCGATCCGGGCACTGCTCGATCGGGTCGCGGCGCATTTCCTGACGGCCGATGGCAACCCGCGGAAGAGCGGAGCGATCCATCCCTACCGCGCCGACGACTACCCGACGCCGGATGCTGCGAAACGGCATCGAAGCGCCGTCTTCCAAATCGCTCCGCAGATCGAGCGCGTGGTGTTCGCGTTCAGCCGCGACTTGAACGCGCTGCTCGCACGCGGGATCCAGCGCATGTTTGCCATCTCGCTGGCGCAGTACCGGCTGGCGCTCGAGGAGCGATCGGTCCTCGACTTTTCCGACGTGCTCGAGAAGGCGCTCACGCTGCTGCGCCAGATGGACGAGTTCGCGCAAAGCCGATTCCGGCTGGAGTCGCGGTATCACCACGTGCTGGTCGACGAGTTCCAGGACACCAGCCGCGCGCAATGGGAACTGGTCTCGCTGCTCATTCAGTCGTGGGGCGAGGGTGCCGGCCTGGCCACCCGGCCGTCCGTTTTCATCGTCGGCGATCGCAAGCAGTCGATCTATCGGTTCCGCGACGCCGAGGTCACCGTGCTGCACCAGGCCGCCCGTCATATCGAGGCGCTCCGCCCGGCGGGCAATCCACGGCGATCGATCGCCCGCAGCTTCCGTGCCGTGCCGGAGCTTCTCAACTTCGTCAATGATCTGTTCGCGGAAATCGCGCCGCAGCCAGCCGTCCAGCCGGACGATTTCACCTATGGGGACACCGATCGCTTTCCGCCGCCAGATGTCATGCATCAGCATCACGAGCCGGCGCTCGGCCTCTCTGTGGCCGACGACCCCGACGACTGCGCCGCTGCCGTAGCCACCGAGATCGAGCGAATCCTGAGCGACGACAGCGTGCGCGATCGGCAGACGGGCGTCGCGCGCCGCGCACGGCCGGGAGACATCGCGATCCTGTTCCGATCGCGCGCGAGCCATCGCGAGTTCGAGCGCGAACTCGAACGGCGCGCTATCCCCAGCTACGTTTACAAGGGACTCGGGTTTTTCGACGCGGATGAAACCAAGGACGTCACCGCGCTTCTTCGATACCTGGCCCGCCCGTCATCGAACCTGCGCGCCGCCGCCTTCCTCCGATCGCGCTTCATCCGTCTGTCAGATCCGGGCCTTGCTCTTCTAGCGCCCGATCTGGCGTCAGCGTTGATAGGGCCGCTTCCACCCGCGACCGAATCGTTGTCAAACGAAGATCAGAAGGTCCTGACGCAGGCTCGCGAGTTCATTCCGCGTTGGCTGGATGAAGCCGACCGCGTGCGACCTGCCGAGCTCCTGGAGTCCATCCTCGAGCAGACGGCCTACGCGTTCGAGCTTCGCGGTCCGCGCAAGCTCCAGGCCTGGGAGAACCTGAAAAAGATGCGCGGGCTCGTCCGGCGAATCCAGAATCGCGGTTACGCCACGCTGACGCGTATCGCCGATCACATCGATTCGCTGACCGGCGGCGACGAGTCGAACGCCGTGCTCGAGGCGCTGGATGCGGTGAACCTGATGACCGTGCACGCGTCGAAGGGGCTCGAGTTCCCCATCGTGTTTGTCGTCAACATGGCGAAGGGCGCTAGCGGCCCGCCAAAGCCAATCCGAGTCATCGTCCGCGGCGAGCAGGAGCCGTCAGTGTCCGTGGGCCCGTTCGTGTCCGAAATGGATGAAGCGGATCGCGAGCGGGAACGTCACGAAAGCCGTCGTCTGTTGTACGTCGCCATGACCCGGGCGCGTGACCGGCTCTACCTGTCATCGGCACTGAAGGATGGAATGCTGGTTGCCGGACGAGGAAGCCTGGCAGAAGTGCTGCCGCCGTCGATCGCGGCCCTGTTCGGGCGCGCCGCCTCCACGTTTCCAGAGTGCCCGGTCGTCGCGTGGACCAGCTCATCTGGTCGTCCGTACGAGTGGCGGCTGTGCCGCGTCCAAGCCGCCCACGCAGTCGAGCCGTCGCAGTTTGTGCAACTTTCGAGGGCCGAAAGCGAGTCCGATCGCGCGAAATCTGGCAAGGTGGCTGGCACCTTGCCGGCAAAGGTGCCAGCCACCGTCGATTTGTTT
>Ga0114129_10014408_pt1 | contig 11269 bp, 6 predicted proteins | sample RhiMetdeltSRZDD1_FD_80071 | JGI IMG/M metagenome (GOLD analysis project Ga0114129, IMG submission 80071) | Populus rhizosphere microbial communities from Tennessee, USA - Rhizosphere MetaG P. deltoides SRZDD1 (version 2) (version 2) | ecosystem: Host-associated > Plants > Roots > Rhizosphere >... | reverse complement strand
TCTTCGACGCGCTGAAGAAGGGCGACGTGTCCGCGCCCGCGCTCGCCCCCTACGACCGCATGATCGACGAGAGCTTCATCGTGAAGGACCTGAAGGCCCGCCGAAACATGCGCATCGTCTTCCAGAGGTCGGGCTTCTACCTCGGGGGCATCCAGGCCGCGCTCATGACGGCCACGGGCGGCGCCTTCCCGGGAGGAGCGATCACGGTGGAGCCCGATGCCGAGGCGCCTCGGCGTTCCGGCTCCAGCCACGGCGACGGCTTCAGCCCCGACCGCAAGCTGACCTTCCCCAAGCTCGATGCCGTGTTCAAGGCCGGCAACGCCACGCGGGACGACATCCCGTCCCACCTCATCGTGGGCGAGGAGGTCCCTCCCGACGTGGCGGCGTTCTACGCGCACATGTGCCCGGCGGCGGTGTACGAGCGGCAGGGAGACCGCCTGGGCGTGAACCCGCCCAACTGCGTCGACTGCAAGGCGACGGACGTGCTCGGCCCGCGGTGGACGCCTCGCGAGGGAGGCAGCGGCCCGCGTTATAGAAGGATGTAGGCGACTCGTCGCCGGAACCGGCCCCTCACCCAGGCCCCGCCCCCTCACCCAGGCCCTCTCCCCCTGACGGGGGGAGAGGGATTAAAGGATGCGCCGGTAGACGGACGGAGCGCGCCTCGACCGGAGCGCTCCTAAAAGGCGGCCGGAAAGCAGCTCGACCGATAGGACCCCGGGCCCCGGCGGATGTAGCCCTCGCCGGCGAAGATGTCGAAGTGCTCGGAGAAGTCGTTGGCCTTCTTCGCCACCAGCTCCTCGCCGTCGAAGCGCGAGCAGTAGCCGAGCGAGATCATCGCCTTCACCATGTAGTCGAAGTACTTGTCGTTGTCGATGATCGCGAACCAGTCGGTGCCCGGCTGGATGTTGTTGAAGTTGAATACCTCGGGATGCTCCTTGGCGACCTTGTCGATGGCGCGCTCCACGTCCCCCCGGTAGAACGAGTCGTCCTCGTGGTCGCAGGTGATCTCGAGGCTCCCCGGCAGCGGGCAGCCGTTGTTGGGCGGGAACGGCGGGGGTGGCGTTGGGAAGACGGCCGGCGAGCACGTGGTGCGGTACGAGCCCGCGCCGCGGCGCATGTTGAAGGCCGACGTCATCACGTGGAACTGGTCGTTGAAGTCATTCGAGCTCTTCACCTCCAGCTCCTCGCCGTCGAAGCCGGCGCAGAGCCCCTGCGCTTCCAGGTTCTGGATGAGCCCGACGTAGTAGCGGCCCGGGCTGCGGACGCGGTATTGACCCGCTCCGCTCGACTCGTTGAGGTTGAAGATCTCCGGATGCTGGGCGATCAGTTGGTCCATGGCCTTCTCGACCTGGGCGGCGAAGGTCGGCGCGTCGCTCCGGCAGTTGTTGCTCGGGGAGACGTAGCCGAGCTTGTTGCAGGTCGTGGGCGGCGGGGTGGCCGCGACGGCCGGGGGCGCGGTGGTGGGAGGCGGGGTGGCCGGCGTGCTCTCGGAAGGCGACTTCTTGCCGCCGCAGACAGAAAGCGTCGAGGCCGCGAGTATCACGGCCAACGCGGTGACCAGGGAACGGGGACCCAACCTCATCCACACCTCCAAATGGGGGCCGCGCCCGGCGGCCCGGGAAACCGAGAAGGATATACCATTCCGGGCCGCTCCGGCGCCAGAAGAAAATCGCGCCAGGCGAGTGGCTTGTATCCCGTTCCCGGAGGATTCACGTGAGGCCGGTGGCCTAACGGGAGGGGAGCCAGTCCGACCGCTCCAGGAACTCGCGCAGCGCCTTGGCGGCGACCGCGTGGCCGAGGGCGTTCCAATGGCCGTCGTAGTCGAAGTACGGCTTGCGCCACCAATGGACCCGTTGCCGGAGCGGCTCGGTCAGGTCCAGCACTTCGAAGCCATGGACCGCCCCGATCCGCCGGAGGCGGCGACACACGGCCCCGCGGTCCCAGGCGGCATCGTCGACGTCGTAGAGGATGCGGGTCAGCTCCCACGCGCGCGGGTCCACTTCGAAACGGTTCGGAACGTACACCACCAGCAGCCGGGCGTCGTGGGCCGCGGCTTCGTGCGCCAGCGCGCCGAGCAGGTCCGCGGTCTTGATCCAGGCGGCGTCGATCTCGGGCGGGGGATGCCGGTCGTAGACCCGGATCTCCAGGGGCACGCGCGGCCTCGGGAGCGGTTCCCACAGCCCCAGCCGCGCCAGGGCCTGGCCGGCCCGCGGCGCGCCGTAGAGGAACCGGTCGTGCAGCCACTCGAGCAGGGCGGAGCCCGGGGGCGGCGGCGGGTGCCGCTCGTGCGCGGCGGCCGGAGGCAGGGGCACGCGACGGCGCACCAGCTCGAGGCGGCCGTCGTGGTCGGCGAACAGCGGCTTGGGCTGCTCCGCAAAGTGGTCGCGGTCGTTGTAGAGCACGTCGTTGTAATAGAAGAAGAGGAGAACGACGCGCGGCGAGTAGCGGACTCCCTCCGTGACGTAGAAGAGGTACTCCTGGTCGGTGCTGTAACCGCTCGTGCCCGCGTTGAGCACCTCGACCCGCCGGCCGTCGCGGCGCAGCGAAGCCTCGAGCACCTGGCCGACCGTCTCCGGCAAGGCGACGGTGTAGCCCTCCACGAACGAATCGCCGAGGGCCAGGATCCGGCCCACCCCCGGGGGCGCGGCGTAGTCCCGATCGACGTCACGCAGGCCGAGACGGTTGATCGCGACCTCGACCGTGTACTCGCGGCGGCGGTAGGTCACCGAGCTGAGCGGCCGCATGCGCCAGCCGAGCAGTGGATCGTAGTCCGTGTATCGCGCCACCTCGTCGGCCTCGTACCCGGGCGGACGGAAGCGGCGCGCGATGCGAAGGGCGGCCTCCAGGCCGGCGACGGTGACGGCGACGGAGGCGACGACGAGGACGACGCGCCCCAGCCTCTCCCGCGTGGAAACGCCCATCGCCGCCAAGCATCGTGCCCCGGCCGGCACGGCGTCAACCACGCCGGTGTAGGCTGACCTCGAAGGGGCAAGCATGAAAGTGGACGTGATCGTGATCGGCACCGGCCAGGCCGGAGTCCCGCTGGCAGCCCGGCTGGCCGGCGCGGGCCGCCGCGTCGTCGTCGCCGAACGCAAGGCGCTCGGCGGTACCTGCGTGAACCACGGCTGCACGCCCACCAAGACCATGGTGGCCAGCGCCCAGGCCGCCCACGTGGCCCGCACCGCCGTGCGGCTCGGCGTGCGGGCGGGACGCGTCACGGTCGACCTGGCCGCCGTGGTCGACCGCAAGGACCGGATCGTGCGGCAGTGGCGCGACAGCGTGGGGAGGCGCCTGCGCGGGAAGGGGCGGCGCCTCACCCTCGTGCGCGGCCACGCTCGCTTCGTGGGGCCGCGTCGGGTCGAGATCGCCGGCGAGCGGTACGAGGCCGACGTCGTGGTCGTGAACGTCGGTGCGCGCCCCGTGGTGCCGCCCGTACCCGGCCTCGACGGCGTGCCCTGGCTCGACAACGCGCGGATCATGGAGCTGCGCCGCGTCCCCACGCACCTCGTGGTCCTGGGCGGGGGCTACATCGGGTGCGAGTTCGCGCAGATGTTCCGCCGCTTCGGCGCCCGGGTCACCGTCGTGGACAAGGCCGGGCGCCTCCTCGCGACGGAGGAGCCCGAGGCGTCGGCCGCCCTCGAGCGCGTGTTCCGCGACGAGGGCATCCGGCTGGTCATGAGGACGAAGGCCCGATCCGTCTCGGGGGGCGCGCGGGCGGTCACCCTGCGTCTCGAAGGCGGCGGGCGGGTCCGCGGCTCGCACCTGCTGGTGGCCGTCGGGCGCCGCCCCAACACCGACGACCTCGGGGCCGAGGCCGCGGGCATCCGGCTGGACGCGAAGGGTTACATCGAGGTGGACGAGCGCTACCGGACGACCGCCGAGGGCGTGTACGCGGTCGGCGACTGCACCCCGGGGCCGCAGTTCACCCACGCCGCCTGGGACGACCACCGGATCCTGTTCGACCTGCTCCAGGGCCGGGGCACGCGCACCCGCAACGACCGGCTCGTCCCGATCACCGCCTTCACCGACCCGCAGGTGGCGCGGATCGGCCTCACCGAGCGCGACGCCCGCGCCCGCGGCCACACGCCGGAAGTGGCCACGAAGGAGTTCGGCGAGATCGCCCGGGCCGTGGAGACGGACCGCAGGGCCGGCACCATGAAGATCCTCCTGGATCCGAAGACGGAGACGGTGCTGGGGGCCTCGATCGTCGGGGCCGAGGCGGGCGAGCTGATCCACATCTTCGCGCCCGTGATGGTGGCCGGAGTCTCCGCCCGCGCCATGGTGGACGCCGAGTACGTCCACCCCACCTTCGCCGAGGGCGTGCAGAGCCTCGTGATGTCGCTGGAGCGCTACGCCATCGAATGAGCGGAGGAGGCCGAGCGGGAGAGCGCCTTCGCCACCTTCTCCAGATCCGCGACGAAGCGGGCCCGCTCCGCGCGCCGCGTCTCGTCGTCGGGCGCACGCAGGATCGAGGAAGGGTGAACGGTCGCGGTCACCAGCGGCGCCAGCGGCGAGGGCACGAACTGGCCGCGCTGCTGCGTGACCTTGAACTTGCGGCCGAGGAGGGCCTGGGCGGCGGTGGCGCCGAGGCAGACGACGGCCCGCGGCTTGACCACGTCGATCTCCGCCTGCAGCCAGGGGAGGCAGGCGGTGATCTCCACGACGTCGGGCTTGGCGTGGATGCGCCGCTTGCCCTTGGGCTCCCATTTGAAGTGCTTCACGACGTTCGTGACGTAGGTCTGGCGCCGGTCGATGCCCACCTCTTCGAGGGCGCGGTCCAGCAGCTTCCCCGCCGGCCCCACGAACGGCCGACCCGCCAGGTCCTCGTCGTTGCCGGGCTGCTCGCCGACGAGCATCACGAGCGCGTTCCGGACGCCCTCCCCGAAGACGGTCTGCGTCCCCCGCTTCCACAGGTCGCAGGCCCGGCAGCTGGCGGCGGCCTGCCGCAACGTGCGCAGCGTGGGCCGGGGCGGGATGAGGGGAGCCGCGGTCACGGCGTCAGAACAGCAGCTTGAAACCGAGCTGGATGAAGCGCGGGAAGTTCGACTGGTTGACCGTGTTCTTGTTGATGGTGCCGAACTCCGAGCTGTTGAAGTCCCGCTGGTAGTCGCGCTCATCGTACATGGCCGAGTTCAGCACGTTGAAGGCCTCGAGGCGGATCTGCAGCCGAACGCGGTCGTTGATGCGCGTGGTCTTGGCCAGGTTCATGCTGAGGTCGCGGTAGAAGGGGCGCCGCAAGCGACCGTCGCGGAACATGGTCTGGCGCGTCTGGAAGGGCTCGCGGACCAGGAAGCTCGGCTCGGTGCAGCCCGCCGCCACCGAGTAGGGCAGGAGCTGGTAGCGCCCGTCGCGGAGCTGCGCCACGCACGGCTGGACGCCCTGGATGAACTGCGAGCCCTTGACCTTCACGGGGACGAACGGGTCCTTCACGATCTCCAGGCCGTCCGGCAGGTGCCAGGGCTGGCCGGACTGGAAGATGCCGAGCACGGCCAGCTCCCAGCCGCCGATGATCCGGTCCAGGAGGCCGCTGGCGTTGCCGGCGAACCGCCGACCCTTGCCCACCGGCACCTGCCAGACCCCGGAGGCGGTGAGGCGGTGCGGGCGGTGCGACCGGTACGGGCCCCGGTTCTCGACGAGGGCGACGTCGTCCACGTACGTCTCCGGGTTGAGGTTGTTGAAGTTCGTGGTGGCGCCGGTGCCCTCCTCGAGGAACCGCGGCACGTACGTGTAGGTGGTGTTGAGGGTGAGCCCGCTCGACATGCGCTTGTTCAGCACGACCTGCACCGAGTCGAACCAGATCTTCCCGTCGTTGCGCTCGGTCTCCGTGATCCTCCCGAACTGCGGGAAGGGCCGGTTGAGGTCGTAGCGGGAGATGGTCGGGCTGGTGAACAGGCCCGTTCCCTCGAAGCCGGTCACGCCGAAGAACGGGTTGGGCAGGCGGTCGTCGCAGAAGGCGCGGCTGCCGCCCTTGGTCACGTCGCACCGGTCGCGGAACGACTGCGGCGGCTCGTTGATGCCGGTGTGGCTCGTCTGCACGTCGCGCGTGCGGCTCCCCACGTAGCTCACCTCGAGGACCATGTTCCAGGGGAGCTGGCGCTGGACGCCGATCGAGAACTGGTCGACGTGCGGGATCTCGAAGTCGGCGTTCGAGAAGCTGAGGCCCCGCCCCAGGAAGGTCTCGAGGCCCTGCTGCGCGCCGGCGGGCTGGGTGACGCCGCTCGGGAACGGGTTGGCCAGGTTGTAGAGCGGCGTGCGGCCGCCGTCGACGGAGGCCACGAACGGCGTCTGGACGCTGAAGCCCTGGGTGAAGCCGACGCTGACCGGGTTCAGGAAGTAGCGGCCGTAGCCGCCGCGGAGGACCGTCTTGTCGTCGAGCTCGTAGACCGCGCCCACGCGGGGCTGGATGTTGTCCTTGTCGAAGCGCCAGGGCTCCCGGGGGTTGCCGTCCACGCCCGCGAAGCGCAGCCCGCCCCTGACCTCCAGGCCGGGGAAGCGGGCCCGGTCGATGCGGGCCGAGACCGGGTTCGCCGCGCTCGTGTCGAACACGTAGTTCATGCGGTCGAAGCGCTCGCGCAGCGGCCGGTTGAAGTCCCAGCGCAGGCCCAGGTTCAGCGTGAGCTTGCGCGTGAGTCTCCAGTCGTCCTGGATCCAGGGGGCGACGTACTTCCACATGTAGATGGGAAAGACGTTGAAGTCCACCTGGCCCCCCGAGGGCGCGCCGAGGAGGAAGGACGCGAAGGCGTTGCCGCTCTGGGGATCGCCACGGTTGAAATCCTTCTGGGTGAACCCGCGGCTGAAGGTCAGGCGCATCCCCCCGCGCCCGCTCACCTGCCGCGAGTACTGCGTGATGCGCAGCTCGGTGCCGAAGCGCAGGTTGTGGTCGCCCTTCTGGAGCGAGACGTTCGGCTGGAGCGAGAAGACGTTCGTCGGCTCCTTGGTGAACCCGTCGCGTCCGAGGTTCACGAACTCGTCGACCTCCAGGCGCGGGAACATCTTGATCGGGAGCTGGCTGGCCAGGCTGGAGGGGAAGCCCAGCTCGGCGGCGTCGAAGCCCATCCCGGGGTCGGCCCGGGCCAGCTCCACGTAGCGGTTGGCGGCGGCGCGGACGTTCAGGACCGCCGATCCCATGAGATGGACCCAGTCGGCCACGCCCGTGTAGTTGATGCGCTCCAGCGGGAGCTGGCCGTCCTGCGCGGGACCGGAGGAGATGGCGTTGAAGTTGCGGATCTCGTTGCGGTGGTTCTGGCCGTAGCGGACGAAGAAGCGGTCCTTCGCCCCGAAGTTGTGGTCGAGCTTGGCCACCCAGTTGTAGAACTTGTCGCGGTTGATGTGGGCCAGGTTGGCGAGGTTGCTCTGCCACGGCGGCACCCCGGGCGTCACGTTGTTGGGGCCGGGGTAGAGGCCGAGGATCCGGGCCGCCACCGGATCGATGCGGCTGGCGGGAATGACGTTCCCGGGGAAGGGATCGCGCACCCAGACGCCGTTGACGAGCCGGCCGCTGGCGGGGTCGTAGACGGTGATCAGGCGGCCCGTGTTGTCCACGAGCTGGCTGAAGTCGCCCCGCCGAAAGGCCTCGGTGGGGACGGTGCTGAACTGGGGGCTGGGCGTCCCCTCCCGGTAGCCCTCGTAGTTGAAGAGGAAGAACGTCTTGTCGCGGCCGTCGTACACGCCGGGGATGCGCACGGGCCCGTCGACCTGGAAGCCGTACTGGTCGAGGTAGTGCTGGGACTTCGGCGCCCCCCGGGCGTTGAGGATGAGGGAGTTGGCGTCGAGCCACTTCCGGCGCATGAACTCGTACGCCGAGCCGTGGAAGGTGTTGGTGCCGGACTTCAGCGAGACGTTCACGACACCCCCCGCCGTCCGGCCGTACTGCGCGTCGTAGGAGTTGGTGACGATCTTGAACTCCTGCACGGCGTCCACCGGCGGCACGTAGGCGATGTTGTTGCCGCCCTGGATGGAGTTGTTGGGGGCTCCGTCGAGCAGGAACTCGTTGTTGCGGTTCGCCCCGCCGTTGATCGACCAGTCGGCGATGGCGCCGTTGTCGAACGGCCGGTGGTAGATGGCCGGGCCGTTGTAGTTCACGCCCGCCACCAGCATGGACAGCATGAAGGGGTTGCGAGCGTTCAGCGGCAGCTCGGTCACGCGCTGGTTGTCGATGACGGTGCCGCGGTCGGCCTTGCCCAGATCGAGCAGCGGCGTCTCGGCGGTGACCGACACCTCCTCGGCCAGGCTGCCCACGCCCAGCTCCACGTTGATGCTGGCCGTCTGGCTGACCTCCAGCCGCAGCCGGCGGGTGTACTTCTTGAACCCCGGCGCTTCCACCGTGAGCGAATAGGCGCCCGGCCTCAGGAACGGGATCGCGTAATTGCCGTCCGCGTTGGTCGTGACCGTGGCCGTCTCGTTGGTCTCGACGTTGTGCGCCGTGACCGTCGCGCCGGGTACGGCGGCCCGGGTGGTGTCCATCACCCTCCCGTTCAAGGTGGCGCGGAACTCTTGCGCCCGCGCCAGGAGCGGCAGGCCCGCGAGCAGGACCAGGCCACCGAGCAGCTTCGTTCTCATGCACCCTCCTCCTGGGTTGGATCCGGCCTGGCCATCCGCCCCCGGAAGGCCTTCCGATGGATGACGACGCGGTCGAACAGCGGAGCCGCCTCGCCCGAGCTGAGCCGCACCGTCCTCGCGTCCACCATGCCGAGGCCGAGCCGCCCGGCCGTCTCCACGAGGGACGACTGCGGCTCGTTGTGGATCAGGTAGCCGCCTTCCTCGAGCATCGACTCGATGTTGGCGAGGGCGAGAGCCTGCTCGGCGGGATCGAGGTACGAGAAGACGTTCGTCACCACCACGAGGTCGTACGCGGGCGCGGGGTCGTATCGCTCGGTCACGATGTTGAGGCGGTCGGCCGTGATCCGCCCCGCGATCTCCGGGCGGACGAGGAGCGACTTGCCGAGGCGATGGGAGACGCCGCCCGGCAGCGGCAGCGGTCCCTCCTCGCCGATGCTCCGGCCGAGGCCGGCGAAGTAGCCGCGAAATTCCGGTCCGAACGGCCGGTCCTCGCGCTCGGGAATGCCGGAGACGAGCTGGAGGCGTACCGGCCCGCCGCCCGACACATCCCGCAGGTAGCGGACGACCCGCTCGCTGATGTCGACGCAGTGGACGCGGAGGCGGCCGCGCTCCGAGAGCCCGAGGCCGAGCAGGGCGTCGGCCACCGCGAAAGGCTGGTAGCTCTGCGGCTCGAAGGCCTCCAGGAGATCGGTGCGCGGCGCGAAATCGAGGCCCGGCCCGACGATCAGCACCCGGTCGAGACGGTCCTTTCCGGAGGCGCGGACGACCGAGAGGGCCGTGTGGACGGCGAAGTTCGCCTCGACCTGGGTGTCGGTGCTGTGTCCGCGCCGTCGGTAGAGCGAGGCCAGGTAGGACTCGATCTGCTGCGGGTCCTTCAGCTCCCGCGAGAGGAACTCCTTGCGATAGAGGAACCTCATGGCCTGGGCGTAATGAGACAGCAGCCGCGGAAGGGCAGGCGGGTCGGCTGGTTCCGCCGCGAGGAGCCGCTTGAAATAGGCCAGCCGGGCGTCGGCCGGATCGCCGGCCACGGCCTTCATGAAGTCGGCCGCCCGCCGTAGCACCGCGGGCGGGATCCTTGCGCCGGGGGACGGGGCCTCGCCTTCGAGGAAGCGCGCGCGCTCTTCGGGGGCCATTCCCCGGACCAGCTCGTACGCGCTGAGAGCCGGCTCGATCCGCGGCTCGCTGGTGAAGCGCTGCGACTGGAGGAGGTGATAGACGAGGTGCTCGTACTCGCCGGCCCGCTCGCGCTCGGCGGTCTCCTGGTCGAGCGACCGGACGAAAGCGGCGAAGCCTTCTTCGCGGCGGGAGGGCATGGGTAGACGGTCGCGGAGCGCGGGGGCGAGATCGGAGAGGCGGACGGGGCGGACGGCTCGCCGGGCCGGGGCATCGAGGTCCTGCGCCGTGATCGCGCCGGCCAGACAGACCGCGGCCAGGCCGACGGCAGACACGACCGGTCCCGCACGCAGGATGAGCACCGCCAGGTTCCGCTCTAATCAGGCCTTATGGGATCAGATCTATCACATCAGCACCCCCCGAAATTCAAGCAATTGAAGATGTTTCGCCACGGGGACTTCTTGACAAGGAGTCCCGACCCTGCCCAGAATCAGATGGCGAAGAAAAAGCGAAACATCGGACACCCACTCCATCCACCATGTACGTCGAGCTGCACGCTCGCTCCGCCTTCAGCTTCCTGCAGGGCGCTTCCCTTCCCGAGGAGATGGCGCAGATCTGCGCCGACCATGGGATGGGCGCCATGGCCCTCGTCGACCGCGACGGCGTCTACGGCTCGCCGCGCTTCCACCAGGCGGCGAAGAAGCTGGGGATCAAGGCCCACATCGGGGCCGAGGTCACGGTGGGCGGAGCCGGCCGCTGGCCGCTGCTCGCGCGCGACCGGACCGGCTATCAGAACCTGTGCCGCCTCGTCACCCGCTACAAGCTGCGCTCGAAGAAGGGCGAAGGGTCGGCCACCGCCGGTGAGGCGGCCGAGCTAGCCCGGGGGCTCGTCTGCCTGACCGGAGGCGACGACGGGCCGCTGGCCACGGCCCTCGGCCGCGGCGGGACGGCCGAGGCGCGGCGCGAGGCAGAGCGGCTCGTCGCGATCTTCGGCCGCGAGAACGTCTACGCCGAGCTGCAGCGGCACTACGACCCGGTGGAGGAGGCGCGCAACCAGGCGGTCATGGAGATCGCGCGCGGCCTGGGGCTGCCGCTGCTGGCCACCAACGGCGTCGCCCATGCGACCCCCGCGCAGCGCGAGGTGCTCGACGTGTTCACCTGCCTGCGCCACCACACGACGTTGAAACGGGCCGGCCGCCTGCTCACGAAGAACGCCGCCCGCCACCTGCGCCCCCCCGCGGCCATGGCGCGCCTGTTCCGCGACGTGCCCGAAGCGGTGGCCCGCACCGAGGAGCTGTCCGCCCGCCTCGGCTTCACGCTCGCCGACCTCGGCTACGAGTTCCCGCGCTACCCGGTGCCGAAAGGCGAGACGATCGACTCCTTTCTCCGGAAGCGCACCGACGACGGCGCGCGCCAGCGCTACCGCCCGTACCACGAGAAGGCGCGGCGGCAGATCGAGCGCGAGCTGGCCCTCATCGAGAAGCTGCGGCTCGCCGGCTACTTCCTCATCGTGTGGGACATCGTCTGCTACTGCCGCGAGGCGGGGATCCTCATCCAGGGCCGCGGCTCCGCCGCCAACAGCGCGGTCTGCTACGCG
>Ga0114129_10014407_pt1 | contig 11269 bp, 11 predicted proteins | sample RhiMetdeltSRZDD1_FD_80071 | JGI IMG/M metagenome (GOLD analysis project Ga0114129, IMG submission 80071) | Populus rhizosphere microbial communities from Tennessee, USA - Rhizosphere MetaG P. deltoides SRZDD1 (version 2) (version 2) | ecosystem: Host-associated > Plants > Roots > Rhizosphere >... | reverse complement strand
CAGCGCCCGGAGTGTCGCGGTTCCGGCCAGGCTTCGGCGGACGTCCGGGTCGACGGCGAGCTCGACGGCCCAGCGCAGCAGGCGCATGGTCTCCTCGCTGCGTCCGCGCCGGTCCTGCTGCGCCGCGGTCCGGACCGACAACGCGTGCGCCTTGCGCGACGCACCGAAGGCCAGCACGGCCGTCAGCAGCGCGACGACCGACGCGATTAGCGGCGCGATGGTCAGCACGGCACGTCGCCGCCGATGGGAATCCGCCGCCGACGGCGCCCGGTGCGGCGGCGGCTCGGGTCGAACTGGCGCACCCCGGACCGGGCCGCGGCGCGGGCGAAGGCGCTGCGCACCCGGTCCACCACCAGCTGCGGCTGGTCCAGGTCGGTCCACGGCACCCAGACGTACTCGACCGGTTGCGGCCCGGAGTCCGGGACGTACCGGTCGTCCTCGCACCCGGCGCACGATCCCCAGTACGGCAGCCAGGGCTCGAACTCCACCACCGTCCGCTGCTCCGCGAACCACAGCGCCGGCCCGTCCGCCTCGCCGTACTCGTACACCGGAGGTGGCGGCAGCTCCGACGGTTCCGGCAGCCCCGCGGACCGCAGCAAGTACCGCAGCCGTGACTCACCGACCGAGCAGGCCCGGCCCGACGCCGACCCCAACGCAGCGGCCGCCCGCCCGCGCCCGGCGCCGAGACAGGCAACCGCGACGTCGAGCGTGCGCGGTGTCACCAGCCGGGCGTGCAGTGCCGCGTCGACGCACACCACGGCGGCCTCGGCCGGACCGGTGGCGGCGACCTCGGTGACAGCCCGGGCCGGTGTCACCAGGCGCAGCCCGTTCCAGGTCCGCACCTGCCCGGCCGGCGGGCTCCCGACATGCCGGTGCACACCGCCGGCGACCCGGCCCGCCCGGCCACGGTTCACGGTCACGTGCACGGCGGACAGGTCCAGGCCCCACAGCGGCAGCCCGTGGAGCCCGGCGGCGGACTGGTGCGACGCGACCAGCCCCGGCGGGCCGTCCCGCAGCAGCCGGTGCAGCCGGCGCAGGTGCATCATCTCGGCGTTGACCACGATCAGCATCCGGCGATGCGCATACCGCCCGCGCTCGATCGTCCGCCAGGTGCCGCACTGCACCAACTGCTCGATATCGGCGGCGTCGTACCCGCACGCCTGCGCGTCCGTGCGGGTGAAGACGCCGCCTCTGATGGTGGCCATCACGGCCAGTTGGGGGTTCACACCGGTGAGGATGTCGTCGTGTGACGCACCGTGGCGGGACGTCGTACGACGTGTGGACAAACCAGCCCACGAACAGCCTTGTGGACAGAAACCGGCCCTACACCAGGGACGCGCGAGACGGCACGAACGGCTGCCAGAGCAGCGGCATCCTGGCCTCCTCGGGCGTGCGACAGCCCTTCTGCTCGTTGCAGACGGCATGTGCCGCGACAGCGTTCAGCCACTCGGCACGGCCGCCGCGGGACCGTGGCAGCACGTGGTCCATCGTGTCGGCGCCGGACCGGCCGCAGTACGCGCAGCGGAACTTGTCTCGTCGCAGCACACCCTGCTTGCTGTACTTCACCCGCCCGGTGGCGTACCGCCAGTGCGTCACGACGTAGCGGACCAGGCGCAGCACCCGCGGAACCGGAAAGGGGCCGATCGTGCGCTCTCCGTGAGCTTCCTCGACCACCGCGACCTCGCGGACCAGCATCCGGATGGCGTGCGGAATCGAGACTGTGTGCAGCGGTTCGTACGACGCGTTCAGCACGATCACGCTCATCGCAGCCTCCTTCCGTCACACCGTCATGACATAAGTGTCCGCTACGCGGCCGGTGCGCGCAGGATCTCAAGCATCCGTGTCGGGTCGATGAACGGTCAATGGGTTTCGGGTGACCACGCGGAGTTGCGGAATAGGCGAGGATGGGCGCTATGACGTTCGACAACCTGCTGTCCGGACCGCCGGAGACGCGACTGCCCGAGGACCCGGCGGCCGCCGAGCTGGCCGCCGCCAAGGACCCCGCCGAGGTCGCGGCCCGGCACCCCGCGTCGTCGCTGGCCTGGTCGACGCTCGCTGAGGCTGCGCTGGCGGACGGCCGCACGATCGAGGGGTACGCGTTCGCCCGGACCGGCTATCACCGCGGCCTGGACGCGCTGCGCCGCAACGGCTGGAAGGGTCATGGTCCGATCCCGTGGGAGCACGAACCCAACCGCGGCTTCCTGCGCTGCCTGGCCGCGCTCAGCAATGCGGCGGGCGAGATCGGTGAGAAGGAGGAGGAGGAGCGCTGCGCGACGTTCCTGCGCGACTCCTCGGCCACCGGCGCCCAAGAGCTGGGCTTCTGACAGTCCTAGACCCGCGCGCGGTGCCGGTCCCGGTACGCCGACGGGCTGAGGCCGGTCTGCCGGCCGAACTGCTGGCGTAGGTTCGCGGTCGTGCCGAGCCCGGACCGCCGGGCGATCGCGGCGACGTCGAGGTCGGTGGTCTCGAGCAGCTGCCGGGCCCGGTCGACCCGTTGCCGGTTCAGCCAGCGCAGCGGGGTGTCGCCGGTCGCAGCCTGGAACCGCCGGTGGAACGTGCTCGGGCTCATCACCGCCTTGCCGGCCAGCTGGGTGACGCTGATCGGCCGGTCGAGGTGCTGCGACGCCCACTGCAGTACGCCGTTCAGGGCGGGCTCTCGGCTCTCCGGCACCGGGTGCTCGATGAACTGCTGCTGGCCGCCGTCGCGGTGCATCGCGAACACCAGCCGCCGGCTGACCGCGTTGGCGACCGCCGCACCGTAGTCTGTCCGGATCACGTGCAGGCACAGGTCGAGTGCTGCCGCGCTACCGGCCGCCGACAGCACCTGACCGTCGTCGACGAACAGCACGTCCGGCCGCAGGACCACGTCGGGGAAGCGGTTCCGGAACTCGGCGCTCCAGCGCCAGTGCGTGGTGACTGTGTGCCCATCCAGCACGCCGGCCTCGGCGAGCGCGAAGGCGCCGGTGCAGAAGCTGATGATCCGGGCACCGCGCTGCTTGGCCGAACGGAGCACCTCCAGCATCCGCGGGTCGAGCGGGCTGTCGGTGTCGGGCCGGTTCGGCGCGATCACGGTGTCCGCGGTGGCGGCGTCGGCGAGCGTGCCGGGGCAGGTCATCGTGAACAGGCCTTCGCGCATCCGCACGTTCCGACGGGTCCCGCAGGCCACGAAGTCGTACCACTCGACGCCGAGCTCGGGCCGGGTGGTGCCGAACAGCTCAACCGCCACGCTCATCTCGAACGGGTTCGAACCGTCTGCGACGAGCAGGGCGACACGGTGCCGCCGAAGGTGAGAGGATCCTTGCGCCATTGTCCATTTCTAGCACTCACGCCCCCAATGCGACAGGCCTGACGATGGCGGTATGACAGTGAACCTGGACGAGGCGCTGAACTCGTTCGACGAGCTCTGGAGCCCGCGGATCGTTGCCCGGATCAACGACTACGACGTGCGCGTGACCAAGGTGCGCGGCGAGTACGTCTGGCACAAGCATGACACCACCGACGAGCTCTTCCTGGTGCTGGACGGTGAGCTCGACATCGCCCTGCGTGAGGAAGCCGGCGAGCGCGTCGTACGGATGCGAAAAGGCGACGTGTTCGTGGTCCCGAAGGGAGTCGTGCACCGGCCGTCGTCGGAGCCGGGTGCGTCGATCGTGGTGATCGAGCCGGAAGGCAACCCGACCACCGGCGACGGCACCACCGGCATTCCGGATCACCTCACCACCACGACCGGCCAGTCGTACCAAGGGTGACGCCGCGGACATGACCGCTGTGGTCAAGGCGACTGAAGCGCTAGCAGCGCAGTAGGTCGGCCATCGCGTCGGCGGGCGTGAGCCGGTCCGCCGGGCTGTCGATCCGCCATTCCAGCCGCAGCACACCTTCGCTGTAACGCCCCCGGGCGTCGGCGAACACGGAACGGAACAGCGAGAGCGCCGCGGCGTTCTCGGGCAGTACCAGAGCGTGCATCCGCCGGTACCCGAGCCCGGCGGCGATCTCGGCCAGCTCGGTCACCAGCCGCCGGCCGATCCCGCACCGGTGCCAGGCGTCGACCACGGCGACCGCGATCTCGGCCTCGTCGTCCGCGGTCCGGCCGAGCCGGGCGATCCCGACCGGCACGGTGCCGTCCGGACCCGTCACCTCGGCGACCAGCGCGACCCGGTCGTTGCCATCGACATCGAGCAGCGCGGTGCGCAGGCCGCTGATCAGGCGCGGCACCGGCGCATGGAAACGCAGGTACCGGCTTCGCGCCGACAGTCCGTCGAACAGCGCGTCGAGGACGTCGGGCTCGTCCCGGCGCAGCGGCCGGACTGTTGCGCCACTGCGGGCACCGATCCCAGTCACATACTGGTCCATACGGACGAAGTCCGTCCGCGGTTCGCGGGCAGACCACCATCCGGAACGGAACTACCGGGCGTACGCCGGGACGTGCGCACCGTCGCCGGCCCGGGCGCAGGCGGCGGCATACTCCAGCGGCGCCATCCCGACCGACTCGGAGAACTCGCGCGAGAAATGCGCCTGGTCGAAGTACCCGAGGCCGACCGCGAGCGCGGCCAGCTCCTCGGTCCGGCCCCGCGCCAGCAGGTCCGCGCCGTCGTGCAGCCGGTACCGGCGCAGCACCCACTTCGGTCCCACCCCGACGTACCGCCGGAACAGCCGCTGCAGCGTGCGGATCGGTACGTCGAACCGCTCGGTGACCTGGTCCACCCGGGTCAGGTCGCGGTCGGTCACCATCGCGGTGACGATGTCCAGCACCAGCCGGTACGACGGGTCGTCGCCCCCGTCCGGACGGTCCAGCCGCTCGGACAGGAACGCTTCCACCACGGCCCGCCGGCGTACGTCGTCCGGTGCCGACATCACCAGGTCGGTGAGCCGCTCCGCGTCGTCGAACACCTCGCTCAGCGGCAGCACGTCGTCGCGGAACGAGCCGACGTCGATCCCGGTGAAGGCTCCGAACCCGCCGGCCCAGAACTTGATCCCGAACGTCCAGCCGCGCTCGGTCAGCTCCCGGGTGAACTTGGTCGTGCACACGCCGTTGACGAACGCGCCGGTGCGCGTCTCGGACTGCTCGAACGTGACGTTCACGCTCGGGTGCGGCAGCACCTCCGCGACGTACGGCGGCCGGCCGCGCAGGTCCCAGCGCACCGCCCAGTACCACTCGACGTACCGGCCGACCTGCGGGCTCGCGGTGAACCGGTCGAGCTCGCGGTGCCGGGCCTGCTCCTGCGGGTGCAGGATGCCCTTCACATCGCCGAACGATGGCTTGTTGTGCACGCTGTCGCCTTCTTCCAAGACCACTGCGTCCCGGCTGGCGAGACTCGTCGTATGACGACCAACGTAGCCCCCGTCCCCGACGGTTATCACGCTCTCACCCCGTACCTCGCGGTCGCCGACGGCGCCAAGGCGATCGACTTCTACACGGCCGTGTTCGGCGCCGAGGTGGTCAGCCGGAACGACCAGCCGGACGGGTCGGTGGCGCACGCAGAGCTGCGGATCGGCGACTCGATGCTGCAGCTGAGCAACGAGATCCCGTCGTTCGGGCTGCGCGCGCCGGCCGGTGACTGGGTGCACTCGTCGGTGGTGCACTACTGCGCCGACGTGGACGCGGTCTTCGCGCGGGCGCTGGAGCACGGCGCGCGAGAGGTGGAGGCGGTACAGACGTTCGTGACCGGCGACCGGTACGGCACCGTGATCGACCCGTTCGGGCACCGTTGGGCGATCATGACCCGGGTCGAGGAGGTCTCCCGCGAGGAGGCGGAGCGCCGGGTGGAGGAGTGGCTCGCCTCCCAGAGCTGAGCTCGCTCGAGCGGCCTCGAGACTGGCACCGAGAACGAGCCAGCGGCCCGCCGGAACCGTCCCCTGCGGCAGTTTCGGCGGGCCGCTGACAAAGAGTGTGCATCTGATTACACCGATTCGCAACCCTTTGTATCGAGTTGGCTGCAACATGTCACCATGTGTCCATCCGCCATGCGCTGTCAGTGCCCGAAAGCTGAGGTCCGGTAGGCTTTGGCCGCAAGAGCCCCGACGCTGTTGCCGACAGCATCCGGGGCTTGTCTGTTTTCAGCACCTGGAGGCGGTATGCCCGCGATCGTGCTCGTCGGCGCCCAGTGGGGCGACGAGGGCAAGGGCAAGGCGACCGATCTGCTCGGTAACACGGGCAGCGCGATCGACTACGTGGTGAAGTTCAACGGCGGCAACAATGCCGGCCACACGGTGGTCATCGGATCCGAGAAGTATGCCCTCCACCTGCTCCCGAGCGGCATTCTCACGCCGGGCTGCACCCCAGTGATCGGCAACGGCGTCGTGGTCGACCTGAGCGTGCTGTTCACCGAGATCGACGGGCTCGAGGCCCGTGGCGTCGACACCTCCCGACTGGTCGTCAGTGCGAACGCGCACGTCATCCCGCCGTACAACCGGACCCTGGACAAGGTCACCGAGCGCTTCCTCGGCAAGCGCCGGATCGGCACCACCGGCCGCGGTATCGGGCCGACGTACGCGGACAAGATGAACCGGATCGGCATCCGCATCCAGGACCTGTACGACGAGAACATCCTGCGGCAGAAGGTCGAGGGCGCCCTCGACATCAAGAACCAGCTACTGGTGAAGGTCTACAACCGCCGCGCGGTGACGGTACAGGAGACGGTCGAGGAGCTGCTCTCGTACGCCGAGCGGCTGCGGCCGATGGTCGCCGACACCGGCGTGCTGCTGCACCGGGCCCTGGATGACGGCAAGACGGTGGTGCTGGAGGCCGGGCAGGCGACGCTGCTCGACGTGGACCACGGCACCTACCCGTTCGTGACCTCCTCGAACGCGATCTCGGCCGGCGCCTGCACCGGCTCCGGCATCCCGCCGACCCGGATCGACCGGGTGATGGCGGTCGTGAAGGCGTACACCACCCGGGTCGGCGAGGGCCCGTTCCCGACCGAGCTGCTGGACGCCGACGGGGAGTGGCTGCGGCAGCAGGGCTTCGAGTTCGGCACCACGACCGGCCGGCCGCGCCGGTGCGGCTGGTACGACGCGGTGATCGCCCGGTACGCCGCCCGCGTGAACGGCGTGAGCGACTTCGTGCTCACCAAGCTGGACACGCTGACCGGGCGAGAGAAGATCCCGATCTGCGTCGCGTACGACGTCGCCGGCATCAGGTACGACGAGCTGCCGATGACCCAGTCGGATTTCCACCACGCGAAGCCGGTCTACGAGGAGCTCGACGGCTGGTCCGAGGACATCACCGGCTGCCGCTCCTTCGACGACCTGCCGAAGAACGCCCAGAACTACGTGCGCGCCGTCGAGTCGATGAGCGGCGCCCTGATCTCGGCTGTCGGCGTAGGCCCCGAGCGCACCCAGATGGTCGTCCTCGAAGACCGTCTCTGAGCGGGAGCCGTCCGCTGCGTGCGACGCCGGCGGGAATTCGGTTGGCCCGCCCGGCGTTCATCTCTACCGTGATCGTCATGTTCGCCGTCGCGCGGTTCGCGGACCTGTCGGGCTTCAGCCTGACGGGCGTTGATGCCTGGGCGCGGGCGGACCTGTCACTCTGCACCGGCGCGCGACGCTGACCCTCCTCCTGCTCCAGCAGGACCGACGGAGGAGGGTGGCCAGAGCACCGGCCGACCCTCCTCGACTGATCGTCGCAGGGGTGACGGCCGGGCTTCGCGGTCCTGGCGCGGTCTTCATCATCAGAGCAGCGGTCCTTGTGCCGCTGTGCGGCTGGCACCCGCCTGCGCACGTCGTACGCCCGACAACACAATTGCCCCCGGCAACCAGTGGGGCATTCCCATGCAGAGTAGGAAGGAAAATGGCCAAGAGCCAATTCATGCGGACCAAGCCGCACCTCAACATCGGGACGATGGGTCACGTCGACCACGGCAAGACGACCCTGACTGCCGCGATCACCAAGGTGCTCGCGGAGGCGGACCCGACTGTCAACCGGTTCGTCGCGTTCGACGGGATCGACCGCGCCCCGGAGGAGGTCCAGCGCGGTATCACCATCAACATCTCGCACGTCGAGTACGAGACGGCGACCAGGCACTACGCGCACGTCGACATGCCTGGGCATGCGGACTATGTGAAGAACATGATCACGGGTGCGGCCCAGGTCGACGCCGCGATCCTGGTCGTCTCCGCGCAGGACGGCGCGATGCCGCAGACCCGGGAGCACGTGCTGCTCGCACGCCGGGTCGGTGTGCCGTACCTCGTGGTCGCGATGAACAAGGCGGACGTCGTCGAAGACCCCGAGCTGCTCGACCTGGTCGAGCTCGAGGTCCGCGAGCTGCTGAGCGAGTACGGGTTCCCCGGCGACGAGGTTCCCGTCGTACGCGTCTCGGCGCTCAAGGCACTCGACGGCGACCCGCGCTGGGTCGGCTCGATCGTCGAGCTGCTGGCAGCGGTCGACGACTACGTGCCGGTGCCTGAGCGCGAGCTCGGGGAGCCGTTCCTGATGCCGATCGAGAACGTGCTCACGATCAGCGGGCGCGGGACCGTGGTCACCGGTGCGGTCGAGCGCGGTTCGCTGCGGCTGGGCGACGCGGTCGAGGTCGTCGGTCTCGGCCCCACGGTGACGTCCGTCGCGACCGGGCTGGAGACGTTCGGCAAGTCGCTGGCGTCGGCCGAGGCCGGGGACAACGCGGCGGTGCTGCTGCGTGGCGTCCGGCGCGAGGAGGTCCAGCGCGGGCAGGTACTGGCGTTACCGGGTACGGTCACGCCGCACCGGCGGTTCCGGGCGAACCTGCACGCGCTGACCGCGGCCGAGGGCGGGCGGCACACGCCGTTCGCCGCGGACTACCGGCCGCAGTTCTACTTCCGTACCACCGACGTGCCCGGGGGCATCGACCTCGGCGCCGTCGCCCTCGTGATGCCGGGCGACACGGTGGAGATCGGGGTGGAGCTGGGCAAGCCGATCGCGATGGAGGTCGGTCTCGGCTTCGCCGTCCGTGAGGGCGGCCGGACCGTGGCCGCCGGCACCGTGACCGAGCTGCTCGACTAGCAACAAGCTGCGTTCGAAGGACTGGTGCGCGATCCGCACCGGTTCTTCGAACGCAGAGTTCTAGATGGAGTTGCCGACGAAGGGGATGTCGATCCGCGGAACGTCGGGCAGCCGCGGCCGGTCCGGCAGGTTGCGGCTGTCGAACGGGTCGCCCGCCGGGGCCCAGCTGGTCGGCGTACCGGAGGCGGCGGCCATGCCCGCGAGCAGCGTGAATGCGAGCAGCAGCAGTACGACGATGGTGCGGAGCCAGGTCGGCTGGAGCGCGGCCCGGACGATGGTGTGGGTGCCGCGGCGCAGCGACGATCCGCCCGGACCCCACCAGGCGGCGAGCAGGCCGAAGAACGCGCCGGTGGCCGCGGCGGCGCCGGCCAGCGGAGGCCAGTCGGTGCCGCGCTCGGTGGCCAGCCCGGCCGCCACCGCGCCGCCGGTGGTCACCGCCAGGATCACCGGGAGGATCAGGCACAGCAGCGTGATCAGTACCGCGACCGCGAGATGGACCGGGCTCGCCACCACCGCGACCCAGCCGTCGGACCGGCCACGGCCGCCACGAGTCTGCCGCCGCCGCATCAGCGCCGTACTGGTCCGGTCCACCACTCGGCCGATCACGATCAGGACTGCGACCAGGATCGCCGCGAACACCGGCGCCCGGGCCGCCAGCGCCACCGCGGCCAGCATCAGCACCACGATCGTGCCGCTGCGCGTCGTCGACGCCGGCCGCCGGGGCTGCGGCTGGGCCTGGGGCTGCTGCGGGACCTGCCGGGGCTGGTGGACCGGCGGCTGCCCGTTCGGCAGCGGGTGCTGGCCCAGCGCGGGCTGCCCGTTGGGCCGCGGGTAGCCAGGTGCCGGGTACGGCGCGAAGGCCGGCTGGTGCGCCGGCTGCTGCTGAGGTACGACGACCGGCTGCGGCTGTTTCGGCTTCGGGGTCGGTTTCGGGGTCCTTTTCGGGATCAGCGGCGGGACCAGCGCGGCGACCTGCTCCGGGGTGATCTCGGGCTCGGCCGGCGGGGGTACCGGTCGCTCGTTCTCCGGCAGCAGCTTGGTGCCGTCCACCGGGAGCACCGCCGTTCCGCCGGCGGCCAGCTGTGAGACGGCGGCAGCGGCCAGCCCGCCGGCCGCACTACGAGCGGCCAGCCCGCCCGCGGCCGGACCCGCCATCCCACCCGCTGCCGATCCGGCGAGCGCGCCCGCAGCACCGCCCGCGGCACCGCCCGGCGGCGTCGCATCGGGATCGGTCGCCGGGATCACCGCGGTGCCGTCCGACGACAGGGTGCCGGAGCCGGCGAGGGCCTGCTGCACAGTGGTGTTCCGGTCCGGCCGCACGAACGCGTCGCGGCCCTCGGAGTACCGGCTCAGACCGGCGAGGATCTCCTCCGGCGTCGGCCTGTCGGCGCGGTTCGGCGACAGCGTGGCCTCGAGTAGCGGGCCGAGCCGCGGGTCGACGCCCTCCAGATCGGCCTTGCCGGTCTGCACCCGATGCAGCACCACCTCGAACGGACCCTTGCCGAACGGCTTGCGCCCGGTCGCGGCGAACGCCACGGTCGCCGCCCACCCCCACCAGTCCGCCGACGATGTGACCGGGGCGCCCTCGATCAGCTCGGGCGCGAGGTACCCCGGGGTGCCGATCACCAGGCCGGTCGCGGTGAGCCGCAGGTCGTCGGCGGCCTGCGCGATGCCGAAGTCGATGATCACTGGCCGGCCCTGATGCAGCAGCACGTTGCCGGGCTTGAGGTCGCGGTGCACCACACCGACCGCGTGGATCGCCTGCAGTGACTCGGCCAGGCAGCCCGCGGTCAGCAGCAGCTTCCGCGGTGTCAGCGGGCCACGTTCGCCGACCTTGTCGTCGAGGGCCGGGCCGGCGATGTACCGGGTGACCAGGTACGGGCGGTCACCGTAGAGGTCGTGGTCGATGACGCCGGCGACGCCCGGGTGGTCGACCAGCCGCAGGGTCGCCGCCTCGCGCTCCAGCCGGGCCCGGGCGGTCGGGTCGTACGCGACGTGCGGGCGGAGCACCTTGATCGCGACCTGCTGGCCGTCGGGTCCGGTGCCGAGGTGTACGACGCCCATGCCTCCCTGCCCGAGCCGCCGCACGAGGCGGTACGGCCCGAGCTGCTCGGCAACCGGCGGCTGCTGAAGCGTGGAATCCCCCGGGGACGACATGCCCCCTACGGTACGTGTGGTGTCAGGTCACCGCTGAGCTGTCAGCGACACGGTTATAGAACTCTCAGCCAGATGTTCGGCCCGGATCTTTCAACACTGGGCCTGGCCGCGCTTCCAGTAGCCCTGGAACGAGATCTGCTG
>Ga0114129_10014406_pt1 | contig 11270 bp, 7 predicted proteins | sample RhiMetdeltSRZDD1_FD_80071 | JGI IMG/M metagenome (GOLD analysis project Ga0114129, IMG submission 80071) | Populus rhizosphere microbial communities from Tennessee, USA - Rhizosphere MetaG P. deltoides SRZDD1 (version 2) (version 2) | ecosystem: Host-associated > Plants > Roots > Rhizosphere >... | reverse complement strand
GCACGTGCAAGTTCTGTTTTACCAACACCTGTCGGACCGAGGAATATGAACGTGCCGATTGGTTTTTTAGGATCTTTCAAACCTACCCTGTTGCGCTGGATGGCCTTCACCACTTTCTGAATGGCGTCGTCCTGACCAACCACCATGCCTCTCATTTCGTCGCTCATCTTGCGAAGCTTTTCGCTTTCTGCCTGCACCATCCTCTTTACGGGAATGCCGGTCATCATGCTCACGACTTCAGCAATAGCCTCTTCGTCGATGGGGTAACGTTTGTGTTTACTTTCTTCTTCCCAGTGGTTCTTTGCCTTTTCAAGGTCTTCCTGCAAACGCTTTTCAGTGTCGCGGAGTGAAGCTGCTTCCTCAAATTTCTGGCTCTTCACCACCTTGTTCTTTTCCACTTTTACATCTTCAATCTTCTTTTCAAGCTCGAGTATCTCTTTGGGAACGTTTATGTTCTTTAAGTGCACCCTGGCTCCTACTTCATCCATCACATCTATTGCCTTGTCGGGCAGCAAACGGTCGGTGATGTATCGGTCGCTCAGCTTCACGCAGGCGTCGATGGCATCATCGCTGTAATTTACATTGTGATAGTCTTCGTATTTAGATTTGATATTATTAAGGATCAATATGGTTTCGTCAACGCTGGGCGGCTCTACCATCACTTTCTGGAAGCGGCGGTCGAGGGCTCCGTCTTTCTCGATGTACATACGATATTCATCGAGTGTTGAGGCGCCAATGCACTGGAGTTCACCCCTTGCAAGAGCGGGTTTGAATATGTTAGAAGCGTCAAGCGATCCACTTGCACCGCCTGCGCCCACGATGGTATGAATTTCATCGATGAACAGGATCACGTCGCGGTTCTTTTCGAGTTCGTTCATGATTGCTTTCATGCGCTCTTCGAACTGGCCGCGGTATTTTGTACCGGCTACCAAAGCTGCGAGGTCGAGCGAGATCACTCTTTTATCGAACAGTACGCGTGATACTTTACGTTGCACAATGCGGAGGGCAAGACCTTCCACGATCGCAGTTTTACCAACGCCTGGTTCACCAATAAGGATAGGGTTGTTCTTTTTGCGGCGTGAGAGAATCTGTGACACTCTTTCAATTTCTTCTTCGCGGCCAACGATCGGATCGAGGGCGCCGCTTTCAGCAAGGCGCGTAATGTCTCTTCCGAAGTTGTCGAGCACCGGAGTTTTGCTTTTAGCAGTACCGGCTGCGCGTGACTTTTGCTGAGAGTACTTTTTCTCCTCATCAAAGTCGTCATCGTTTTCTTCAGCGTATTCGCTGCGGACGTCGTTGCTCTTTACGACGCCAAGTTCGTTTCGGAATAAATCGTAATCCACATCAAATTGATTTAAGATTTGTGTAGCTATGTTTTCTTTATTCTTCAGGATCGAGAGCATAAGGTGCTCTGTTTCGACAGTAGGACTTTTTAATGCTTTCGCTTCGAGTACGGTGACCCTAATCACCTTTTCAGCCTGCTTTGTCAGCGGCAAGCTGTTTATATTGGCAATGTTTTTACCGGTTTTGTCTTTCACCGCGAGTTCTACTTCCTTCCTCAGTTCATAAAGATCGATGTTAAAGCTCTTTAGTATCCTGACTGCAGTGTTATCACCCTCCCTGATCAGTCCGAGCAGCAAGTGCTCCGTTCCGATAAAATCATTCCCCAACCTTAAAGCCTCCTCCCTGCTAAACGAGATGATCTCTTTTACCTGGGCCGAAAAATTATTATCCATTTTCTAATTTGTTGGGTTTGATACAATAATAACGAATATTTTTGACTTCTATTCTCCTGATACTTAAACCACTGTTAACAATATCAAGTAGTTCTATGATGGTCAAAATTGATACCAGAGAAAAACTGCATGTCATTACGATTCACGAAGACTGTCTCGCTGCTAATATGACAGAACAGATGGATAAAGTAATTTTAACGTTGCTTGAGGATAACGTTAAAAACGTCGTCCTTAATATGAAAGACATAAAAAAGGTGGATAGTGCTGCCGCCGATCACCTTGTGAAACTGCATGATACCTTCTATGATTCGAAGGCATCGTTCGTGATTTGCGGACTTCAAACCGACATCAGGAAACAACTTGAACATTCGGGTGTGCTCGAAAAACTGAACTACACACCCACCGAAAGCGAGGCGATGGACATGGTGCAGATGGAGGAAATAGAGCGTGAATTTGGTGAATTCTAATTATAAACACCGGATGAAAAAATATGTGGTGATAGTTGCAGCCGGATCGGGTACCCGAATGGGGAAAGATATACCTAAGCAGTTCCTGACGCTTGGCGCCAGGCCTATTCTTCACTACACTTTAGATGCATTTTACGGCGCATATCCCGATATAAACGTGATCCTGGTCATTTCCCCCAAATACATGAAATGGGGCGAAGATATCGCAAAAGCTTACCCCGATTACAGCATTAAACTGGTAGAGGGAGGCAAAACGCGGTTCCAATCTGTTAAAAATGGGCTGGCACAGATAAACGAACATTCTGTCATATTCGTTCACGACGGCGTCAGGTGCCTTGTAACTGGCCAGTTGATCCACCGCTGCTACGAGCAGGCGGTTATGAAGGGAAGTGCCATTCCAACCGTAGCCGTCACCGAAACTGTGCGGCTTCTTGAGGGCGACAGCCACCGCTTGCTCGACCGTAATATGGTACGTATGGTGCAGACGCCGCAAACGTTTTTAAGTCCGTTGCTTCTTCATGCCTTTACCCGGCAAGAAGAGGAAGGCTTTACTGATGAAGCCAGTGTTGTGGAACATTCGGGTGAAAAGGTTCATTTGATAGAAGGTGAGTACACCAACGTGAAGATCACACGCCCGCAGGATATGGCGATTGCGGAAGAGATTTTAAGGTTGAGGGGTGTTGGCGTGTAAAAAGTGAAAAGAAAAAATGAAAAAAGACATCGTATCCGTTATTTACCTGCTCTTCCTGGCAGCTTGCACTTCAGAAAAACCTAAACAACAGCAAATTTCCTTCGATTCCTACAAAGCAGAACCCGGCTTCGAACTTCAACTTGTAGCGAAAGAACCATTGATCGTTGCACCGGTAGCGATAGATTTCGACAACGAAGGTCGCATATGGGTAGTAGAAATGCGCGGCTACATGCCCGATCTGTCAGGCAACGGTGAAGAAAAACCCGTTGGAAGGATCAGCATCCTCGAAGACTTTGATGAAAACGGCGTCGCACAATCTTCAAAAGTATTTTTAGACAGCCTGGTGTTGCCACGCGCGCTCGCCCTTGTGTATGGCGGATTACTTTATGCCGAGCCACCAAATTTGTGGTTTGTTGAAATTGATAACGACAAGCCGGGCAGGAGAACGCTTGTTGACTCTATGTATGCTATGGGCGGTTATGTGGAACTGCAGCCAAATGGCTTAATGACGAACATCGACAATTGGATCTACAGCGCCAACTCCACCTCGCGGTACCGAATGAAAGATGGCAAATGGCTGAGCCAGCCAACAACGTTCCGCGGACAATGGGGCATCAGCAAAGACAATTTCGGAAGGCTGTATTACAATTATAATGAAGCGCAAGTGGCTGGCGATCATGTGCTGCCAAATTCGATAACGAATAACCCTTACTTTGTTCCGAAAGAATCAGAAAATAAATTGCTTACCGATGATCAGCTTGTTTATCCATTGCATCCAACAACAGTGAACCGCGGATATGAAAAAGACATTCTTACAAGTGATAGCCTACTTAGGAAATTCACTGCCGCATGCGGACCACTTGTTTACCGCGGCACTAATTTTCCACACGAATATTATCAGAATGTATTTGTTTGCGAACCTCAGGCGAATCTTATAAAAAGAAATATTCTTTCGTTCGACGGTGTAAGAACCGTTGCGAAACAGGCTAATGACAGCACAGAGTTCATCGCATCAAAAGATGAAGGCTTCAGACCTGTAACATTAACGAATGCCCCCGATGGCTCGATGTATGTCGTGGATATGCACAGAGGTATTCTTGAACACCGGGCGGTGTCGACACCGTATTACAGAAATGGAATTTCAGAAAAAAAGCTGGATACATTAATGAATGCCGGGAGAATATTAAGAGTGAAAAGTAAAAATCGTTCACTGGATAAGTTCCCTGATCTCATCAATGCAACAGAAACGCAGCTGGTGAATATGCTAAGCTCCGACAACGGTTGGATTCGCGACAGGGCTCAGCAGTTATTATTAGAACGCAAGGCTAAGGCTGTCGCGCCGCAACTGAGAGCCGTGGTGAAGAATGGAAGAAAACCTGTTTCGGCAGTACATGCATTGTATACTCTTGAAGGTTTGGATGAATTGTCGTTTGACTTATTGCTCGAAGCTGCTGCTTCCGACAATCCAATGGAATGTGCGCATGCCTTGTTGCTGTTACAGAAATATGCATCCAGGGAAAATGCGCCGCGAATGATGGATCTCCTGAAAAAAATTAATGAACGAAGAAACCCGGTCATAGATCTGTACGCTGTATTAAGCGTTGGTGCATGGAACAAAACTTCTGCCGATCTGTTTATGCCTGTGGTCAGGCAATTAAGTGAGAAATATGCGAATGGGTTGATTTTCCAGGAAGCAGTCGTGAGCAGTGTAGGGGGACATGAAGAAGAATTGCGCAACACAAATCGATTGCTGGATTCATTGATTACGGTTTCGATCAGGAATAAAAAAGAAAATAAAATGAATCCTGTGCTGGTGCGGAGGGAGCAGCCGTTGGACCAGAGAGCGAACGGACGCGTGTTGTTTTTGAAAACATGTGCGGGCTGTCATGGTGCAGATGGCGAAGGAATAGAGCAAGTTGGTCCACCGCTGCGCGAATCTGAATATGTGCACGGTTCACTTGACCGTCTTGCCTTGATCATACTGAGTGGTTTGGAAGGACCGATACACATCAATAACAAGGAGTATAGATTCAATGGCACGATGCCCAACTTCGCCAATAATTTCAGCGACAGTGAAATTGCCGATATCATAAGTTACCTGAGAAATTCGTATGTAGTTTCGCGCGGCAGGTCTATTAATGAAAAGAGAGTTGGAGAGTTGCGTAAAAAAGTTTCCGGAACGCTGACAGAAGAGAAGTTGCAAGGCATACGATTCTAGGATGTTTGTTATTCCGTTCTCAGACTTTTGACCGGGTTCGCGATAGCAGCCTTTACCGCCTGGAATCCTATCGTGATTATTGTAATCAATAACGCCGACATGGCTGTGATCAAAAATATATCCGCACGGATTGCAACGCGATATGCAAAGTCATTCAACCAGTTGTTCATCACCCACCACACCAACGGAAACGCCATCAGCATTGCAATCACCACCAGCTTAATGAATTCCGACGACAGTAACAACGCAACTCTGCTGGCAGATGCGCCAATTACTTTGCGTATGCCGATCTCTTTCTGACGCCTTTGCGCAGTAAACGCTGCAAGCCCAAATAATCCCAAACATGAAATTATGATTGCCAGCGCGGCAAACACCCGCGACAACACTCCTGCTCTTTTTTCGGATGAATACAAAGCCTGGTAATCATCATCAAGGAACCTGTAATCAAACAACATCCCCGGCGCAAACTGCTTAAACTCTTTTTCAATAATACCGATCGTTGACTTTTCAGCACCGGCCTTAAGTCTCACCAGCACATTCGGCATCACCGGATAAACCTGGAAAAAACACGGCTTAACCGGATTGTATAACGATACAAAATTAAAATCAGCGGCCACGCCTACTATGCGCCGCTCCATTCCCCAGAACTTAATGGTTTTACCAACTGGATCCTTAATACCCATTTCCTTTATCGCTGTTTCATTGAAAATAATCTCATTGTGTGCGTTGTTGTTTTTCGAAAAATTCCTACCTGCTTTAATAGCAATGCCTGAGGTTTCCAAAAAATTGTTTCCCACTTCCAGGTTAGAAAATTCTATGTCGGTGTTCGGGCTTTTACCGGGCCATTCAAATCCCGAAATGGCTCCGTGATCACCTGTGAGGTTGTGATAATAACTCGAAGCACTAACCACGCCCGGAATTTTATTCAATCTTGTTACAAATAATGCGGCAGAATTTAGCTTAGCAGAATCCATTTCAAGAGGAATCTCAAAATGAATGAGGTTATCGCGACTATATCCAAGATTTTTAGATTGAATAAGGTCGAGCTGCTTATAAATGATCAAAACCGCTGCAATAAAAATGATCGACAAGGTAAATTGAAAAACCACCAATCCTTTTCTTATCCACATTTCACCGAATGATGTATTGAGTTTTCCTTTCAATACAGTAACAGGATTAAAACCAGACAAATAAAACGCGGGATAGCTGCCTGCTAATACGCCTGTTATTACCGCAATGCCTATAACAAATAATACCTGCGTGCCATTGAAATGAAGATCCATTTGCTTGCCGGTTACTTCGTTGAACACAGGCAGCAAAAGGATTATAAATAAGATTGCCAGCATTAACGACAAAAAAGTCATCATCAACGATTCACCGATATATTGCAAAACAAGTGTACGTCTGCGTGCGCCCATTACTTTCTTGATACCTACTTCTTTTAGCCGCCTCGATGCTTTTGCCGTGGAAAGATTCATGAAATTGATGCAGGCGATTACCAGGATAAATATGGCGATAACAGAAAATAATCTTACGTAGGCGATTCTGCCTCCTGCCTGCACACCATTTTCAAATTTTGAGTACAGGTATTTCTCTGAAAACTTTGTAGCGAATATCGTTTTACCTCCTTCCTTATCTCTCTTCTGTACAAAATCTCTGATCTTATTATTGAGCGCGGCAATGTTTGTGCCTTTCTTTACTACAATGTATGTAGATGGATCACTGTTTTGCCAGTTGAGCAGGTTGGGCCTTCTTTCCAGAACAAGATCATAGTTGAAGATGAGGTCAAACTGATTAGTGGCAGAAGTTGGAACCATTTTAAAAACGCCTGATACAACAAACGATCCTCCAAATTCGCTTTGGTCCCACCTGATTGTTTTACCAATTCCATTTTCCGAAGTTCCAAACAATTTCTTTGCAAGCTCGTCTGAAATAGCAACGGAAGAATTGTTATCGAACAAACGCATTTTGTCGCCGTAAATGAAGTGCACCGTAAATGCATTGAAATAATCTTTACTCACATATTCGCCGCGGCCCTTAATCTTCGTATCGTCAGTTGATACTACGCCCTGGAATGGGAACCACGATGCTGGCAGTACAGAAACACCATATTCAATTTCCGGGATCTCTTTCGGCAGTGCTGTACCGAGCAACCCGGCTGTGCCTTCTATAGTTCTGATGCCGCTTTCGGATTTCAGATTAGCCATTACCTGGTAGAGTTGCTCATCTTTTTCATTGTGTTTGTCTACGTTCAGTTCATCAGTGATCCACAAAAAGATCATCAACCCACACGCGAGACCGGTAGACAAGCCCAACAGATTAAGAATAGTAAATTGGCGGTCTTTCAAAACATTTCTCCAGATGATTTTAAAGTAACTGCTGAGCATGGGTGAAGAACTTTAGCCACTTTTCACGATCCAAGTAAGTGCCATTTTTTTATCAGTTTGTTTATTAGGCGATTACATGGTTTGCATAGTTTTCGTGTGACCGCTATTGATACAATGGGTGTATCACTGTCGTGAGGAATCGGAGCACGCACCGATTCACATTATCTTCGTGCCGTGAGCAAACTTTTAGTCAATCCCGTTTTCAACGCACTTTCAGGAAGGGACAGCCATTTGGGCACAGGCACAGAAAAAGTAAAATACTTTTATGAAGAAGTATCGCCCTTTGCGTCATTTGAAGATGGTTATGAAAAGGGCTTCGCCGATCTTTACGAAATGCTTCCCGCTAAACGTGGCGTGCTTTTAAACAACCCTAAGAAAATCACGATCCCGGCGTACTGGAAAGTATTATTGGATATTGAAGGTGTTCAAATGATACACACCAAACGCATACCGTATGAATACACTAACGTGAACATCGTTCCATTAACGAAAGAAAACGTACCTGAAATGGTTGCGCTCGCTCAACTGACCAAACCCGGTCCTTTTGCTTCGCGAACCATCGAGTTTGGATATTACCATGGAATATTTGAAAATGGGAGGCTCACCGCTATGACGGGCCAGCGCATGCATGTCGATCGGTTCAGCGAAGTAAGTGCGGTATGTACACATCCTGATTTTCTTGGAAAGGGATATGCAACAGCGCTAACTCAGCACCAGGTGAATTTGATTTACGAGCAGGGCTACCTACCTTTCCTGCACGTGCGCGCCGACAATGTAAGAGCTATCCAGGTTTACAAAAGACTAGGGTTCGTCATTAGCAGGCCGATGAATTTTTATTTTTTGAGGAAGTAACTTCCAGAGTAGTCCTTGTTGGGATCGAGTTCTATTCATGCGAATGCCTTACCTGTGATTTAAGTAATTTTACATTTTAATTATCTGTGCATGTCTACCTACCTCACTAGTGTTCGCAAAGAATTCCAATACTATAAACACCTGGGCGATAAAACCATTGATAAACTCAATGATAAAGAACTGCATTGGCAATACAACAAAGAAAGCAACAGCATAGCGATTATCGTAAAGCACCTCTGGGGCAATATGCTTTCGCGGTGGACGGACTTTCTTACCACAGACGGAGAAAAAGCTTTTCGCGACCGCGAAGCCGAATTCGAAAATGATATTAAGGACAAGCACGAACTATTACAAAAATGGAACGAAGGGTGGGCATGTTTGTTAAAGCAATAAATGGTATTAAAGAAGACGACCTGTCGACAATCGTCTATATCCGCAACGAAGGGCACACGGTAACCGAAGCCATCAATCGCCAGCTGGCACATTATGCCTATCATGTAGGGCAAATTGTGTTCATTGGAAAAATCATTAAGGATAGCGCGTGGGTGTCGTTATCCATTCCACGTGGAAAGTCGAAAGACTTTAATGCGGATAAGTTTTCTAAAGAGAAGCATGAGGGGCATTTTACTGATGAAATTTTTAATACCCCTACCCCCGGAAATATAAGTACACTGCCAGAATAATCACAATCAACAACACTGAAAGTAACGCATCCTTCAGGTTCCAGGTCATGCGGGAGGCGCGCCGGTCTTCGGAACTTAAAGTGGAATAAGTAAGTCCGCTAATCTTCGCATAATCGGGTGGTGCAGTGGCATAGCTTACCACTATAAATACAATTATGCATATAACGGTAATCAACAGACTATAATATTGAAAGAAAATATTATTCACTACCCACAGAAAAGAACCCTCAGTGTAACTGGTACCCATCAACTTCACTGGCGTGTCGACAGCAAGGCGGAACAAGCCCATTAAAAATCCAGTCAACAAAGTAGCCAAACAACCAGCACCATTCAACCGCTTCATAAAAATGCCAAAGAAAAAAACTACAAAAATCGGCGGAGCCAGGTAAGCCTGTATGCCCTGAAGGTAATCGTATAAACCTCTTCCACCCTGTATCACCGGGATCCATAATAATCCAATGATCACCATCACAACAGTGGCTACACGACCCACAACCACCAGCTGTTGCTGCGTAGCCTTAGGGCGCAAGCGCGAATAAAAATCCATTGTAAACAACGACGACGATGCATTGAACACACCCGCAAGCGCACTCATCAGCGCAGCGAGCAGGCCAGCAACAACAATGCCCCGCACGCCTATTGGCAACACATGCATCACAAGCAGCGGAAATGCCGCCTGTGCGCGGTCGCGAATCAAATTACCGTTTGCATCAAACAACTCACTGTGCAGGTCTGCGTTAATACCACTTTTCGCAAGCGCAAAGCAAATCATTCCCGGAATGATAAAAAGAAAAACCGGTGTAAGCTTCAGGAAGGCAGCAAATATGGAACCTCTTCTTGCTTCGGTTTCATTGGGTGCGCCGAGCACGCGCTGTACAATATACTGGTCGGTGCACCAGTACCACAATCCGATGATGGGTGCGCACAACAGCATGCCCGGCCATGGATACTTATCATTAAAATACCACGCTTGTCTAACAGCTTCTTTTACGGGTGACCATGTAGATTCTACGCCTTCGGGAACTATTGGTTTCCACAGGTTAAACATTTCGCTGCCGCAGATCTCATACAGCTTGTCCCAACCGCCCAGTGCCTTCAAGCCAAACCATGTAACCATGATGGCGCCGATGATCTTCACGAAAGTTTGCAGTGTTTCGGTGTACACCACTGCCCGTAAGCCGCCTACGATGGTGTAAATGCCTGTTAGTACGATAAGGAGAATGGAACCGATCCAGAAGGTATCCATTCCCATGAAATTTATTTCTGGGAGCAGTGCGCGGAATACAATTCCGCCTGCATAAATGGCAACGGCAATTTTTGTGAGTATGTAAGCGATGAGCGAGATGATAGAGAGCACGGACCTGGCGCGCGGGGTAAACCGCTTTTCCAGAAATTCGGGCATGGTAAACACTTTCGAGCGCATGTAAAAGGGAACCATTATCCAACCGAGCACTAGCAGGCACCATGCGTGCAGCTCGTAGTGTGCGAGGGCTACGCCGTCTGTTGCGCCTGAGCCGGCGAGGCCCACCAGGTGTTCGGAGCCGATATTAGAGGCGAATATGGAGGCGCCGATGATAAACCAACCGAGGTGACGACCCGCCAGGAAGTAGTCTTCCGCGTTCGATTTTTCTTTTTTCTTTACTGCCCACACCGAGATGCCGGCGATTACGATAAAGTAGAAAACAATTATGGCCCAGTCGAGCCCTGTGAGATAATTCATAAGCAGTTATCGTTGTTTGCATAGGTAAGATACGTTACACAATTAATATGCATACTATTCATGATAGGCTGGTTCTGATCAGCAATTTTACTTATCTTTATTACCCGCTTTTAACCATATATCCGGTAATTCACACTTCATCATTATCCCACGTTAAAAACCTGTCAGGAAGAAAATTCCTATTTCCTGTGCGCTTCAATATCCCTAATTTGATTTCAGTCAATTGCAGATTTATTTAATCCAACCGAATGCGTTACAAAATATTTTCCATCCAACGGACCTCCGTCGCTCTATGTATTGCATTGCTTATCACGATGTGTAAAAAAGGTGATGTCGCGTTGCAACAACAACAGCAACCACCACTTGTCCTGCCCAACTCTTCCATCGCGCAGGAGTGGGCGGACATGACACTCTATACTTTTACCCAGGGGAAAAATTCTCCGACGTACTCCTCCCGATCACTGGGTTACATTGGCCTCACAATGTATGAATGCGTGGTGCATGCCGACCCTTCAT
>Ga0114129_10014405_pt1 | contig 11270 bp, 9 predicted proteins | sample RhiMetdeltSRZDD1_FD_80071 | JGI IMG/M metagenome (GOLD analysis project Ga0114129, IMG submission 80071) | Populus rhizosphere microbial communities from Tennessee, USA - Rhizosphere MetaG P. deltoides SRZDD1 (version 2) (version 2) | ecosystem: Host-associated > Plants > Roots > Rhizosphere >... | reverse complement strand
CTTTCGTAAGGCAACCCAACGTAATTTTCAGAGAGTACCGTCCGCCCCGCCTCGGAACCGACGAGATAATCGAGTTCGGCAATTTGTAATCGTCTGGTCATTGGGTCGTCATCCAGTCTGTGCAAGATTGATGTGTACCACCATGAAAAGCGGATGGCTTTCCATACGCGGCGGAGCGCGGCTTCGGAGTATCGGTCGAGCAGGTCGGTCCGTTTTTCCTGGTAGTAGGCAAGCAGAGCGCGAGAGAGATAATAAATATCTGAGGCGGCCAGATTGAGTCCTTTTGCTCCTGTCGGCGGGACAATATGCCCGGCATCACCAGCAAGGAACAAGCGGCCAAATCGTAAAGGTTCAGCGACAAAACTATGCAGGGGAGTGATGCTCATCTCGAGGCGCGGACCTGTCGTGACATGATCCGCCTCTTCTGGGGGCAGGCGGCGGCGCAGTTCATCCCAAAAACCGTCGTCGGTCCAGTTTTCAACCCTATCTTCAAGTTTGCATTGGACATAGTATCGACTGCGCGTGTGCGAACGCATACTGCATAATGCAAAGCCGCGCTCATGGTTGGCGTAGATCAACTCTTCTTTTACCGGCGGCACGTCGGAAAGGATCCCCAACCAGCCAAAGGGATACGTCCTTTCGAAGGTCGTGATCTTATCGGCGGGCACACTTTTCCTTGCCATGCCGTGGAACCCGTCACAGCCTGCGACAAAATCGCAGACCAATTCCTTTTGTTCGCCGCTCTGTTCAAAAATGATCTTTGGGGAATCGGTATCGTAATCTTCCACGCGGATGGCTGGCGCTTCATAATCGACAACCCCGCCCGCTTCGTCGATATGTGCCTTCATCAAGTCGTGGGTGATCTCGGTCTGTCCATAGACCATCACCACTTTTCCGTTCGTATGTTTCGGAAAGTCAATGCGCTCAAGCCGACCGTCGAAGGCGATGTTGATTCCCTGATGGACAAGCCCTTCACGATCCATGCGTTCGCCCGCTCTGGCTTCCCTTAGCATATCCGCCATGCCCTGTTCGATCACCCCCGCGCGGATGCGTCCCACCACATACTCGCGGCTGCGGCTCTCTACAATGACAGAATCAATTCCCTGCAGATGCAACAGACGCGCCAGCAGCAAACCCGAAGGTCCCGAACCGATGATGCCGACTTGCGTTCTCATCACGCTCTCCCACAGTCAGCCCCACACTTCCTTCGCCGTTTCAACAACCAGTTTCAGTTTTGCATCCTGCTCTGCTGCGGTGAGCAGGTTGCCTTCCTCCGTCGAAGCAAAGCCGCATTGCGTGCTCAGGGCAAGCCGGTCCATGGGCACGTACTTCGAAGCTTCTTCGATGCGTTGTTTCAATTCATCCTTGCTTTCGAGTTTCGGTTTTTTCGATGTGATCAATCCCAGCACCACGGTCCGATCTTCAGGGACATGTTTCAATGGCTCAAAGCCGCCGGATCGGTCATCATCGTATTCGAGCAGGAAGTTATTAAATTTCGTACGGCTGAACACGGAGGCAATCGGCTCGTAGTCGCCGCTGGCATAGTATTTGCTCTGGTTGTTGCCGCGGCACATATGAAGTCCGAATGTCACGCCAGGGTGATTCCCGATCACGGCATTGTCCAGCTCGATGCAGCGATCCAATAATCTATCGGGGTCATTGCCGCGTTTGCGGTATCCCTCCCGGATGTCTGGATCGAGTAAACCCGTATATTGCGGCGAATCGATCTGGATATAGGTGCAGCCCAGCCGGATCAACTCTTCGACTTCGGTCTTCAGGATATCCACCAGGTCGGCGAGATAGGCGTCGATGGTAGCGTAGGCGCCTTTTGATTTTTCCGCGTCAAAATACGCCGCGGCTTGTTGGGCGCTGATGATCGTCACCTTGGCGGGATGCTCTGTCTTCGCCCGCAGGTAGACAAACTCCTCTTCACAAAGCGGACGCACGCGCCTTAGCTTCGACACCACGACCGGTCGCTTGATGACCACCTCATTCCCTTGATCATCGTGGAAGGGAATCGCCCAGCCACCGAACTTGTCGTAGCCCTCCACAGCATCGACCAGATGACCGTAGAAGGCATACCGTCGCATTTCACCGTCGGTGATCACATCCAGGCCCGCCTGCAACTGGAGGTCAATCGCTTCGTTCACGGCGCGATCCTCGATCTTCTTGAATTCGACATGGGTCAATTCACCGGATTCACGCTTCTTGCGGGCCTCCTTGAGATATGCAGGTCTCAAAAGACTTCCGATCACATCAGTTTGATAGATTGCCATTTCGATTCTCCTTTCAGATTTTTCTGACACAAAGGGCGCCAGTGAACATCTCCAATTATCTTACGCTTTTACTTGCCTGCTGATACGGCGCCAAAGAGAGGCTGCGGAGGGAATCACGCCGCGCGGCATCCATAGAAACAAGATAATGACAAGAATTCCGTAGGCCACTTGCCGAAGCTGGCCGAAGTCGATCAAGATCTCGTCGACGATGGTGAAGGTGATCGCCCCGACGATCGGGCCGAACAGCGTGCCGATGCCGCCAAAGGCTAGCATCACCATCACAACAACATCAACGTGTCCGAATCCAAAGGTGGTTGGGCTGATCCGTCCTTCAGTTAAGGCGTAGGTCGAGCCAGCCAGGCCGAGCATAGCAGCCCCGATCAACGCTCCATATACCCGATACCGGGCAACATCGACGCCTGCGAGCTCAGCGGCAATCTCATCATCGCGGAGGGCGCGAAACGCCCATCCAATGTGGGAACGGCGCAGCAACCCGTGGATAAGAAGAAAGACCAGCGCGAGGCCAAGCATCAGGTAATAGGGTGGAAGCCGTTCGCGCAGGAATGTGTCGGAGCCGGATTTGATCAGGCGTCCGGTATCCCCGCCGGTGAGGTGACTGAGCCCGAGCAGCAGTGCATCAAACGACAGCGAGAAGATGAGCGTGACAATTCCGGTGAAGATGACCCCGAGTGAACGTATCACAGCAACATAACTGAGCAGCCCACCGATCAATGTAGCAGCGAGCGTCGCCGCAATGATACTAAGAAGGATGGGCCACCCCGCGTTGTCGGCGAGAATGGTCGCACCAAAGCCGCCGACGCCAGCTAGGGCACCCACGCACAGGAACAACTGTCCGGTGCTGCCGAAAATCACATTGAAGCCAATAACGTAACAGAAAAAAGCCAGCCCGAGGACGGCGACACCCATGAGCACGCGTGAGTCGCCCAGCCAGAGGGGAACCAGCGCAAGCGCTGCTCCTACCAGGATGATGGGTATGAGCAGGGCTGGGATGGATCGAGTGGTGCGTGTCTCCGTCCCGCCAATCAGGGAGGTGCCTGTGCTGCCGGTGAATCGACTGCTCATTCCTTGACTCCGAGTAAACCTGCCGGGCGGATGAGGATGGTCACGGCCGCTGCCACGAGCAGGAGGATTAGCGATATATAGGACCCGATAAGGTCCGCGGCTACAACATTCACAATACCCAGAATGATACCTGCCAGCAACGCGCCGATAACGTTGCCAAGACCACCGACCACGGTGACGATCAGCGCAAACACCGTTATGGAGAGCCCGGATTGCGTGTCCACCGGAGCGACCATCGAACGCGTGACTGCCACCAGTGCAGCCAGGACACCACTCAAGACGAGGATGAGGCGAAGCATCTGCTTTGGATCGATACCAATAAGCCTGGCTCCCGCCTCGTCTTCGATGACCGATCGAATTGCCCGCCCGAGGGATGTGCTTCGGAAGAAAACGAAGAGACCTGTAATGGTCAGGAGCGTAATCGCCGAGGCTACCAGGCTTCCCCGCCGCATAGGCACACCAAGAATATCGATGGCGCCGCCCCCGATGTAAATGTTGAGCGTCTTCAGGGGATAGCGCCAGTTGAGGTAGCCGTCCACGATGAAAGATACCCCCAGTGTGAGCAGCAGGCTGAGCAAGACACGCGCCTCACCTCGCAGACGATACACTGGACGCAGGATCGTCAGATCGAGCAATAAGCCAAAGAATCCACCGGCAAGAAGACCGAGCCCAACTGCCAGTACCACGGGGACGCCGGCATCTATGGCAAATGCCACAGTCATGGCGGAGGTCACCGCAATCTGCCCGTGGGCCAGGTTAAGCACACCACCCAACCCATAGATGAGGGTGAGTCCAGCCGCGAGCAGGCCGAACTGGAGTCCAAGTACGATTCCATCGAGAATGTTAGCCGTCATGTCACACCCAGATAGGCGCTGCGGACAGCCGGATTGGCTGCCAGCTGTTCCGTTGTCCCTTCGAGTCGAATGAATCCATTTTCGAGAACGTAACCGCGATCACTGAAAGCCATCGCGAGCGGAACCTGTTGTTCGGTGACCAGCACGGTCAGACCTTGCTCCCGCAACACATCGAGGGCTTCATACGCTGCCTTGGCAAGCAAAGGAGCGAGCCCCGTGCTTGGTTCATCGAGCACGAGGAGTCGGGGTTTTGACATCAACGCACGTCCCACTGCAAGCATTTGCTGCTCGCCACCGCTCATCGTCCCGGCGTGTTGCCGCCGCCGCTCCGCCAGGCGGGGAAATAAATCGAGAACGATTGACATGGTTTTTGGATCGGGTTTGTGTGGATACGCTCCAAGGAGCAAGTGCTCCTCGACCGTCATTCGAGGAAACAAATGACGCGCGGCGGATACGAACCTCATCCCTAACCGAGCGATTCGCTCTGCTGGGATTCCGGTGATGTCACTCCCCTCGAAGATAACTTCTCCCGACGAAGGCGGCAGCAGCCCACACAATGCCTGGAACAGGGTTGTCTTCCCGGCGCCGTTCGAGCCAATGATCATGACCGCCTCACCTTGAGCGACACGAAAGGCCACATCGTGGACAACATCATTGCCCTGGTAGCCAGCAGAGAGGCCGTTGACCTCAAGCATGTGTGATCTCCGCGCCCAGATAAGCCTCGATGACTGCCGGGTGGCGCATCACATCTTTGGGTAAACCTTCGGTGAGCACATTGCCGAAGTTGAGGACCACCGTCCGCTCCGCCAGACTCATCACTGCTTTCATGACATGCTCAACCCAGATGATGGTCATGTTGAACCGATCCCGAATCATCCGGATGATTTCGATCGAGGCACTCAGTTCGGCATCGTTGAGTCCTGCCATCACCTCATCGAGTACAAGCAGCCCGGGTTGCCCGGCGATGGCTCGAGCTAATTCAAGAAATCGCTGCTCGTGCAAGTTGAGATTACCAACAGCATCGTGGCTCCGGCTGGCCAGGCCGACCAAAGAAAGCGCCTCACTGGCAAGCCTGAGAGCCTGCTCTTCGTTTCGATGAGCTTCTGCTTTGCCAAAGAGTGCGCCGAGAGCCACGTTTTCAAGTACCGTCATGGTGGAAAAGTGGCGGGGAGTTTGCTGCACCATGGCGATCCCCAACTGGCGAACGCGATGGGCAGGCCGGCGGGTGATATCCTCGCCGGCAAATCGGATCGTGCCGCTGGTTGGCACTTCGAGACCCACGATCAGTTTGAGCAGAGTGCTCTTGCCTGCGCCATTCGGGCCGACGATGGCCAAAATTTCTCCATCGTCGGCCTTCATGGTCACGCCATTGACAGCGGCAAGACCGCCAAAGTGTTTCTCGACCTTATCCAGTTCGAGTATGGCCACTGGCGTTATTACTCTGGTTCGTAGGGAGTAAGCGGTGCTGAATGGGTCAGCAGTTCCAACCACCAATCGCCCGCTTCATTCAACCCTTCGGGCGCAGGGCCCTCGCTGATCCGGAAGAAGATCGGAGCGGACGAAGCCAACTCGCCCCACTCGGTCCAGCTCAACGGATGTGCATAGCCTGGCGGATTGAACTCGTGTGTGCGGACATACTCAGCGATGGCTGCATGGTCGTCGCCGACTTCACCAACAGCTTCGGCGACAATCTGTACGATCGCATACCCGGCTACGGCATCATCAGACATGAAGAGGTTGTCGGAGAATGCCAGATAGCGCCGCGCCAGATCGGCGTAGCTGTCACCGAGATAATCAGCGCAGGCGAAATCGCTGTAGCGCCCGATGGCAAGATCCTGCAGACCTCCAACCGCCAGATCCGGCGGAATCCAGGCGCCGGTGACCGGCACGTTCCCCGCCAGATCGGCCGACAGCCTCACGATCGCCGAGTTTCCAGGTGGATGGCCGGTGCCAACGATCATCTGGGCTCCGAAGTCAGCCATCGCCCGCACGAACGGGGTGAAATCGGTGTCCGGCGGAACCGGGGCGACCTCGATGGTGTAATCGATGCCTGAATCCGTGAATGCACTTTCCATGGCTGCCTTGAAGGCCTGCCCCCAGGGATAGTCGGCGACGATGGCCCCGACCTTAGTGAACCCCTGCTCCTGTGCATACTGGAGCACCGGCGCAGCGACCATGGGTGCAGACGGCAGGCAGGTCCGGAAGGTGTATCGACTGGCACGGGTGAGGGCGGCCGGAGTACCGGACTTCACCAGGAAGACCGGCATCTGCTCCTGCTCCGCCGCCGCACCGACCGGCGCGCCGACCGCGCTGGAAATGATGCCGCCGACAGCCACAACACCCTCGTCGACAAGCCGCTCGAAGCGGTCAACGCCGACGTCAGCATTGTTCTCCGAGTCCTGGGTGACGATCTCGATCATGCGGCCATCGACACCGCCTGCGTCATTGATTTCCTGGGCGGCGAGCGCCATGCCGTCGCGAACTTGAACCGCCCACGGCGTGAAGCCGGTCAAGTCGGTCAGCATACCTATCTTGATCGGCTCTGTTGAGGCAGGCTCGGTTGGGGCTTCCGTAGGCGCTTCTGTGGCGGGAGCTTCTGTAGCGGCCGAAGGTTCGGTGGCTGGCGCTTCCGTTGCAGGAGCGGCTGTTTCGGTTGGTGCAGGTCCGCAAGCCGCAAGGATCAAACAGAAAACAAGCAGAGTGGAAATAATCTTTGAGGTGATCCCATGTTTATTGTTCATTCTTCCTCCAGATTCTAAATAAGGTTTTTGGTGCAGATGAGGATTTTATTCACTATGCTTATCACACTCCTTTCTAGGTATGTCACATTCCTGAAAAGCTTCCGCGTCCAATATCTTCAAGGCTACGACCCGGCACTTCCGGGGCTCCATGGCGATAAAATGTTTCGCGAACTGGCCGACAAACCACTTACTGCTTTTCTCCAAATCAATTTCATTGACTACATTCCAGATCACGGTTTTCCAATCGGGGAGTTGGCGTTCGGCGAGAGAGTCGAGCGATGAAGGTTCAGACATGCAGCCTCCAATTATGGTTAGTATCACATAAACCGTAAACGCGGACAAGGGTTTTGAAATTGATATTGTACGGGCGTATAATGAATTAACGATCCTCCGCCTTGAACCAATAAAAAGGAGAATACGATGGCAGCTAAGACGCATAAGATGTTCATCGCCGGCAAGTGGGTGGACGCCGCGGACGGTAAGACCTTTGAGGATATGAATCCTTATACGAGAGAAGTGTACGCCTACCTGCCAGCAGCCAAACGCGAGGATGCAAAGCGCGCCATTGAAGCAGCGCAGGCAGCCTTCCCTGGCTGGGCAGCCACGCCTCCCAGCGTAAAACGCAAAATTTTCCTCAAAGCTGCGGACATCATGGAAAGAAGGCAGGATGAATTGGTTCGAGCGATGATGGAGGAAGTGGGAGGCACGATTGGCATTTCGATGTTCCAGATGTTCTTCGTGCCGGGGCTCTACCGCATGGCAGCGGGCGCGGCGTATGATGTGAAAGGCGAGATTATTCCCGCGGACTACCCAAACGCTTTCTTCATGGCAATCCGCCAGCCGGCCGGGGTTGTCTCATGTTTCGGTCCATTCAATGTACCTTATATCCTCTGCAGTCGGTCATTTGCTTTACCTGTGGCCTACGGGAATACCGCGATCTTGAAGCCATCCGAAGAGGCATCGGTAACGGGTGGTATCCTGCTGGCTGAGATTTTTGAAGAGGCGGGTATGCCTCCGGGCGTCCTCAATGTGATCACATGCTCGCGTGAAGACGCCGTCGATGTAGGCGATGAGATGATCTCCAACCCGGCGGTCAGACGTATTTCCTTCACCGGTTCAACCGAAGTGGGACGCATCATCGCGGAGAAGGCAGGCCGGCATCTCAAACGTGCCGTGCTCGAATTGGGCGGCAAAGACCCGTTGATCATCCTCGCGGACGCAGATGTGGACTACGCAGTCGACGCCGCGGCCTGGGGCGCGTTTCTGCACCAGGGGCAAATCTGCATGTCCACAGAACGCATCATCGTCGAAAAGAAGATCGCAGATAAATTCATAGAAAAATTAAAAGAACGCGCGCTGGCTCTTCCGATGGGTGATCCTACCAATCCTGCCATCGCAATCGGTCCATTAATTAATCAGCGGGCGGTTGATCTTGTGCATGCACATGTGCAGGAAGCTGTCGCCGGCGGTGCGGAGTTGGTGACGGGAGGCAGGTATGACAACCTGATCTACCACCCGACCATCGTCACGGACGTCAAACCCGACATGCGCATCTTCACCGACCAGACGTTTGGTCCTGTTGCCCCGATTGTTGTGGTGAGCGACGCGGAGGAAGCACTGGCTGTCGCTAACAACTCGAAGTATGGACTCTCCTCTGGCATCCTCACCAAAGACTTCAATCGCGCTCTGGACATTGCTATGCGCCTCGAAACCGGCATGGTGCATATCGGCGACCAGACCGTGAACGATGAGCCGCAGGTGCCGTTTGGCGGCGTCAAAGGCAGTGGGTATGGGCGTTTCGGCGGGCAAGCCGCGCTCGATGAGTTCACTGAACTGCGCTGGATCAATGTTCAACGGACACCGAGAACATTTCCATGAGGCAAGGAGCCAGCCCAATTTATCAGCGCGTGGAGCCAGTCTTTCCTAACAAGCTCTTCTGAAGAATTGCTCTTCGTTGATGAAGTTTTCTGGGGAGACCTTGCCCGCCACTCAGACAAGTGGCGGGCAATTGATTCTCCATTTTATGAGAACATTGCTGTGATACCCATGTTGAGCAACCTTTGTATTGGTCTCGCTATGAACAGAGGAAGCAATGGCTGCAATATATGTGTCATGCTTTGAAGAGGAATACTGTGGAGTGTGCCTGCTGTTTACCGTATAGGAATAGTGGCGTATATCTACGGGTCATAGCCATTGATGAAACACTGAGGCAGATCTGATGTGAAGTATCCAGACCGAATACTTGATCTGCGTTACTAACGCTCAAGGGATGGATTGAGATCGCGGGTTCGATAAAACATACTCATTCTGGGGGTTTGCGACGCGTAACTGCTAAGGTGCTGACTATCATGAAGTGTTTTGGATCAAAACAACAAAAAATCGACGCATTCTGATGTCGATTTTTTGTTATGAATTTGGCGGTCCCGTCGGGTTTCGAATCCGCTGTCATAAGAAAAGCTCTCAGAGGGGAGACATCCCATTTTGGTAATCTCTTGCCTGGCGATCAATCAAAATAGAATCAGCTTTTGCGCCGACATAATCCCCTTGAGGAATTTCAAGAATCGTCTGCTCATGGATTTCAGGGTAAAACATAGTGGTTTTTCCTTCCTGAATAGCCTGCTTCCAGGGGGAAAAACCACTCATTTGGGGTGAGCCACCGACGAGATTCGAACTCGTGACCTGACGATTACGAATCGTCTGCTCTACCAGCTGAGCCACGGTGGCGAATTATTCAGCGGCGGGGATTATACCAGTAATCTTTCGAGAGGGGAATTCTAGACCGGATACGCCCCTGATTTCACACAGGTGAATCCGTGCATGTTTCATAACTGATTTGTAAGGTTTGCAGCCGTAACCGAATAATTCGAGTGTCGTCTTGAGAATGTACACCGCCTCTCACTGCTGCCTGCTGCTGTTTGGGGACTGTGATTATTTCAAGATCATCAACTTTACTACCATTTGCGAGCTTCAAGATATGTCAATACAGACTTTTGCTGTTTCATTGCCGAGCACTATAGTTTCTCCCATTCGTCTGGCGGGCATCCCCCATACCTTATTTGAAATCTGGGCCGATCGATTTCCTGGATCGATTGCGGTGACCGGAGAAAACGGGACCCTGACCTACAGAGAGGTAGAGCAGCGCGCCAACCAGATCGCTCATGCACTTCGCTTCGCGGGGGTGAAGAAAGGAGATTTGGTTGGCTTATTCCTGGATCGCGGCCCGGACCTGGTCTGCAGCATACTGGGAATATTGAAATCTGGCGCTGCCTTTATGGCACTTGACCCAAAGACTCCGGGCGAAGTGCTTCACCGGATCTTTGCTGGAGTCGATTGCAAGCTCTTATTGAGCCGGCGTGCGTTGACATCCCGGCTTCCGACAATCTCTGCTTCCTTGTTATTCTTCGAAGATCCCACCTGGCTTGCCGCACAGCCCATCTCCCGGCCCGTTCCGCTTGCAGGTCCGAGTGACCCGGCTTGCGTACTCTTTACCTCGGGCTCCGCCGGGCGGCCAAAGGCAGTTTTATATTTGCACCGGAATCTGGCAGCCCGCTTCTCGAACACGGTTCAGGTGAGCGGCTTTGATCAATTCAGTGTGTTTGCCCAGTCCTCCCCGGTCACTTCGATTGATGCTATCGACGAGATATTGCTGCCTCTTGTCAGTGGAGGTTCTACCGCAATTTTCTCCTATGAGACTGTGACGAACCCACACCAGTTGATCGACTATTTATCCGCTCACCGCGTTACGCACGCTCTGCTTGTCCCCTCGCTTTTGCGTGTGCTCCTGACAGCAGGAGCAGACCTGGCGACAAAATTGGACTCTCTGCGAACCTGGATGATCGGCGGTGAGCCGCTGACCGCAGCACTCACGCGTCAATTTTATGAGCAGCTGCCCCGGGCAGCGCTGATCAATTTTTACGGTCTGACAGAGGGGGATGCCACCTTTCACGTAACATCTCCTGCCTTTCCGTATCACGCCAGTGTCCCGGTCGGACATCCCGTGCAGGATACAAAAGTGTATCTCCTGGATGAAGAGCTGAAGCCGACTCCGTCGGGACAACCTGGCGAGATCTGTCTGGCGGGGGAAGGCTTATTTGACAAGTATCTCAATTGCCCGGAACTGAATGCGGAGCGCTGGGTGACCAATCCTTTCGCGGCAGATGATGCCTACCCGCGCCTGTTCCGTACCGGAGATATCGGTCAGCTGGGCCCGAATGGAGAGATCGAGTACCTGGGACGCCGCGACCGCCTGGTAAAAGTGCGCGGGTTTCGTGTGGAGCTGGGCGATGTGGAAGCTGCGCTCTCCCGACACCCGTCCG
>Ga0114129_10014403_pt1 | contig 11270 bp, 13 predicted proteins | sample RhiMetdeltSRZDD1_FD_80071 | JGI IMG/M metagenome (GOLD analysis project Ga0114129, IMG submission 80071) | Populus rhizosphere microbial communities from Tennessee, USA - Rhizosphere MetaG P. deltoides SRZDD1 (version 2) (version 2) | ecosystem: Host-associated > Plants > Roots > Rhizosphere >... | reverse complement strand
GCTTTCTTGGCGTTGTGCAGGTTGGCGAGCCCGTTGGCGAGGCCGGGCCCCAGGTGCAGCAGGGTCGAGGCCGGTCGCCCGAGCATGCGGTAGTAGCCGTCGGCCGCGCCCGTCACCACGCCTTCGAACAGGCCGAGCACGCAGCGCATGCCTGGAACCTTGTCGAGGGCGGCAACGAAATGCATCTCCGAGGTACCCGGATTGGTGAAACAGACGTTCACGTCCCCTGCAAGCAGGGTGCGCACCAGGCTTTCCGCTCCATTCATCTCACTGGTCATCAGGGCACAGTGCTCCACCTTCGGATCGAACGCCGATTGCCACAGTTGGGGATTTTGCAGGCTGGCGGAGGGTAGTCCGAAACGGGGCGGGATTCCAATCGCTTGATTTCTTGCCGCCTCAGCTGCCGTCGACGCGGCTCACGCTGGGTAGTGGCATCCAGCCGGAATGACAACGCTCAAACTAGAAATCCGCGTCTTCCTCGCCGGCGGTGCGCTTCTGGTGGCGCAGATGCTGCCAGATCGCCAGCACCACCGACAGCACCGCGGCCAGCAGCAGGCCGCCCGAGATCGGCCGTGTCAGGAACAGCAAGGGGTCGCTGTCGGTCATGATGGCGCGGATTAGGTTGACCTCGATCTGGTCGCCGAGGATCAGGCCCAGGATCAGCGGTGCCAGGGGAAAGCCGGCCTTCACCAGCACGTAGCCGAACACGCCGAAGATCAGCAGCACGTAGACGCTGTTCATGGTGTTGTTGAGCGCATAGGCGCCGACGACGCAGAGCACCAGCACGACGGGGGCCAGCACGGCGAGGCGCACGCTCGTCACGCGCAGCATGATCGGCATGAAGGCCCAGCAGATCAGGAGCATCAGGGGATGGGCCAGGATGTAGGCCGCGTAGATGCCGTAGGACAGCCCGGGGTTCTGCGAGATGAAGAGCGGCCCCGACTGGATACCGTGAATGGTCATGGCGCCCAGCATCACCGCGGTGACGGCGTCGCCCGGAATCCCGAACGCCATGATCGTCATCAGCGAGCCCGAGACATTGGCGTTGTTGGAGGCCTCCGAGGCGATGATGCCTTCCGGGTGGCCTTTGCCGAAGCGCTCGGGCGTCTTGGAGAATTTCTTGGCCTGGTCGTAGGCCATCACGCTCGAGGCGCTGCCGCCGATCGCCGGCAGGATGCCGATGATGAGGCCGACAATGGTGGCCCACGCGAGCAGGAACGGCTGCTTGATGATCTCCCAGTTGACCTTGAGGTGCGAGAAGCGCTCGAAGTGGACGGAACTCGCCGAAAGCGAGCGCTGAGGGTTCGACGCCTTCGCCTTCTCGATGTCGGTCATGATCTGGGCGAAAGCGAAGATGCCGATCAGTACCGGCAGGAAGGCGAAGCCGCCGCCGATGAACTCGGAGCCAAAGGTGAAACGCGGCACGCTGCCGATGGGGTCGGTGCCGACGACGGTGATCAGCAGGCCGATCGCCGTCGACAGCAGGCCCTTGAGCAGAGAGGCCTCGGCGAGGCCCGCTACCATCGCCATGGCCAGCACGAAGAGGGAGAAATACTCCCACGGCCCGAATTCCAGCGCGATGGCCGCGAGCGGGCCGGTCAGGAACACGAGGCACAGAGCGCCGAGCAGGCCGCCCCACACGGAGGCCCATACCCCCAGCCAGATAGCGCGCCCCGGCTCGCCGTTGCGCGCCATGGGGAAGCCGTCGAAGGTCGTGGCAATCGAGGCAGGCGAGCCGGGAATGCCCAGCAGGCAGCAGGTGATGAGCCCGCCCGTCGAGCCGCCGACATAGACGCCGGTCATGGCGGCAAGCCCCGCCAGCGGATCGAGGCCGTAGGTGAAGGGCAGGATGATGATCACCGTCATGGTGATGGTCACGCCCGGCAGCGAGCCGCCGATCACGCCCACCAGCGTGCCGAAGAACAGCGGCACCATGTATTTCCACTGCAGGATGGTGAGGATGCCGTTGGCGAGCAATTCGAGCATGGGTCACCACCCCGTCCAGGCGCCGCGCGGCAGCAGCACGAGCAGATAGTGCTCGAACACAGCGTAGGTGACGGCGGAAGTGCCGACCGCGATAGCAACGAGCTTGGCCCAGCTCAGCGCCGAAGCTGGACGGTCGAGCACGAGTTGGAAAGCGGCGACGAAAAGCACGGTGGAGAGGCGGAAGCCGATGAAAGGCATCAGTGCAATGTAGCCGGCGACTACCGCGAAGGCCGTGGCAACGAGCCCGTAGGCGCGCGGCGGTGCGGCGGCCGCATCGGCGGGCCCGGTGCGCCGGCGCGCCAACAGGTCCTGGGCGAGCAACGCGGCGCTTGTGAGCGCCATGAATACCAGCACCATGGAGGGGTAGAAGCCGGGACCCACCGGTACGATCGGCAGCTTGGGCAGTCCCAAGGCCTGCGGCAGCAGCATCAGGCTGACCGCGAGACCGATCAGCCCCGCGATGCCGTCTCGCCCAAGCCTCATATGAGCCTCACTTTTTGATGAGGCCGAGGTCGGTCATGATCGCCTTGTTCTCGCCGTCGATCTTGTCAAGGAACGCGGCGTAAGCCTTGGCGTCGAGGAAGGAGACGCGGGTGCCCTGCTTCTGCATGGCGTCCTTGAATTCGGTCTCCGACGTGGCCTTGGTGCATGCGTCGCCGAGCTTGGCCCGGACGGCCTCCGGCGTGCCCTTGGGCACCATCAGGCCGCGCACGACCTCGTAGACAATGTTCATGCCGAGTTCCCTGAGCGTGGGCACGTCGGGAATGTCCGGGTTGCGCTGCTCGCTGGCGATAGCGATGAACCTGAGCTGGCCGGCGTCGACTTTGCCCTTCTGCGTCAGGTTGGAGTCGGTGAGGTCCGTGTGCCCGCCGAGGATGGCGTTCATGCGCGGCGCGAGGCCTTCATAGGAGACGTATTTGAACTTGATGCCGGCGGCCTTCTCGATCGAGGCCGGGAAAATGTGGCTGGTGGAGCCGAGCGTGGCGCCGACCGAGATCTGGCCGGGGCGCTTCTTGGCGTCATCCACCAGCTCCTGCCAGTTCTTCCACGGCGTCTTGGGGCTGGCGGTCAGCACGGACGGCGTTGCGGAGACGAGACAGATGGGCTCGAAGTCCTTGTAGGTGATGTCGGTCAGGCCGGCATAGTGCACGAGGTGAATGTAGTCGTGCACGGCATAGACGGTGTAGCCGTCGGGTGGAGAGCCCTTTGCCTCGCGTGCTCCGACCGTACCCGAGGCGCCGCCTACGTTGGCGATGACCACGGCCTGCCCCAGGTGCTTCTGGAGCAGGGGCGCCAGCGGGCGGAAGATGTTGTCGGTGTCGCCTCCGGCAGCCCACGGCACGATCATCTTGATCGGACGCTCGGGATACTGCGCGCTCGCCGGTCCGGCATGGGTCGCCAGCATCAATGCGGCCGAGAATGCGAGGATGAGCTTCTTCACGTGTGTGCCTCCTTGGAAATGCTTCGTATTGTTTGTTGGCGGGAGAGTAGCCCACGGAAATTCCGAGAGGCAATGAGCTTTCGGCATTGTCCATGCGCCGCGCTGGCATGCTGCCAGGAAGGTGCTAGGCTTGCTCGTGTGCCGGTTGGAGGATGCGCGGTCGTCCTTCGACGGGCTCAGGACGATGTCGAGTTTGCGGCACGAGGTCTCGAACCCCCGTGCCGAGCTTGTCGAAGCACGGCTGACCCGCACTCCCGCGCCCTCTTTCGGTCGCGCGCCGTGGCGCGATGTTTGCCCATGAATACAGCAGGTGAGCGATGAACGAGCGCAAGACCAATCTGAAGCTGGGCCTCGCAGGCCTTGGCGCCATCGGCCTGCCGATCGCGCGCCGGATCGACGCGGGCGCCATCCCGGGCATCAGTCTCGTCGCCGTCTCGGTGCGGGATGAGGCCAAGGCGAGGAAGGCCATGGCGGGCTTCCGGGCGCAGCCGCAACTGACGGGGCTTGCCGCGCTCTCGGAGGTGGCCGACGTGATCGTCGAAGGGATCCCGTCGAAGCATTTCCTCGATGTGGCGGAGCCGGCCGTGGCCCGCGGGCGCATCTTCTTGCCGCTGTCGGTCGGCGCGCTGATCGATCATATGCACCTCATCGACCGCGCCGCCGAGACGGGCGCCCGCATCATTGTGCCGACCGGGGCCCTGCTCGGGCTCGATGCAGTGCGGGCGACGGCCGAGGGCAAGATCGCCTCTGCCACCATCACCACGCGCAAGCCGCCGGCTGGGCTCGCAGGCGCGCCGCTGCTCGTCGCCCGTGGGCTGTCGGTCGACGGGCTGAAGGAGCCGCTGCGGGTGTTCGCGGGCAGCGCGCGCGAGGCCATCGCCGGCTTCCCGGCCAACGTCAACGTGGCGGTGGCGCTGTCGCTGGCCGGCATCGGACCGGACCGTACGCAGATCGAGATCTGGGCGGACCCGGGCGTGACGCGCAACACGCATACCGTCACCGTCAAGTCGGATTCCTCCGATCTCACCATGACGATCGAGAATACCACGGACACGGAGAACCCCCGTACCGGGCGCATCACCGCGCTGAGCGCGCTGGCCGCCTTGCGCCGTCTGGTTTCGCCGCTGGTGGTCGGGAGCTGAGGATCGCCGATCCATCCCCGATCGCCATGCTGCGGGCCGCCTCGATGAGCCAGTCGACGAATGCGCGCACGTGCGGGCGATCGCCGGTCAGCGAGGAGCGGATGACGTAGTAGGCGCCCTGGCCGGTGACGCTCTTGGCGAACGGGGCCACCAGCCGGCCCTCCTCCAGCAGCCCGCCGACCAGGCGGCCGATGCCCATGGCGACGCCCTGGCCGCTCAGTGCGGCGCCGATCATCTGCTCGTAGCCGTCGAAGCGCAGCGCTGCGGCAGGCTTGAGATCGAAGAGGCCCTGGGACGCCAGCCACGTACCCCAATCGAGTAGCCCTCCCGCTTCCTCCATGTGCAGGAGCGCGTGGTGCTCGAGGTCCTGCAGCTTGACCAGCGGGTGGGGGCCTTCATCTACCAGGGACGGCGCGCAGACCGGAAACAGTTCCTCGCCGAACAGGCGCACGGCGCCCTCCGGCACCACCTCCGTCCGGCAGTAGCGCACGGCCACGTCGACCAGATTGCGCTCAAGGTTGATCGGCTTGTAGGTGGCGGAGATGCGCACGTCGACGTCGGGGTGCAGGACCGTGAACCCGCGCAGGCGCGGGATGAGCCATAGCGAGGCGAACCCGCTTGTCGTGGTGACTGTCAGGTGGGGCGCGATGCCCACGGTCCGCAACGCGTCGGTGACGTTCTGCAGCCGCTCGAGCAGGTCGGTCGCTGCGCGGTAGAGGGTGCGGCCCTGCTCCGTCAGGGCCAGGGCGCGGTGCCGGCGCTCGAACAGGGTCACGCTCAGATGCTCCTCGAGCGCGCGGATCTGCCGGCTGACGGCCGACTGGGTGATGAAAAGCTCGTCGGCGGCCCGGGTGAACGAGAGGTTGCGGGCGGCAGCCTCGAAACCCTGGATGAGGTCGAGCGGGGGGAGGTTGAAGCGCTTCTTTTGCATTACCTTGGCTCATCCTGAGAATGAGAAAACGTCGTTTGTGCTGCGCACAAGAGATCAATATCTCTTAGGCAACAGCCGAATCCAAGTTCGGTCAGCAATTTTACACATGCGTTAGACGCATGCAAAGGAGGCTCACATGCTGGCGTCCGTAACGCTCGAGCCCATCGCGCTCGCTGCCCGTGGCGTGCACCGCATCGAGAATGGCCGGGGCATGCGGGTTTCCTGCATCCGCGGCGCAACCTGGATCACGCAGGAGAACGATCCGCGCGACATCGTCCTGGCCTCCGGTCAGTCGGCGGTGCTGGATCGTGCCGGGGTGGCCGTGATCTATGCCTTCAGGGATGCCGTGATCACGGTCGGTCCGGCCTGGCAGCTTCCGGCACCCCCGGAGGCGGCAAGGGCGACTTGTGTCGAGACGGTGCGCGCCTGAGCGCTCACCGAGCGGCGGAGGACGCCATGACCTACCAGATCTCCCGCTATCCGGCCGATCTCATCGACGTGGTCCGCCTCGGCGGCGGGCAGCGCGTGGTGATCCGCCCGGTGCTGCCGCAGGACGAGGACCTGACGTACGCTTTCTTCCGCAACCTGTCGGCGCCGGCGCGCTACGATCGATTCATGACGAGCCTCAACGAGCTGCCGCCCGACCTGATGCGCCGGTTCACCCAGGTCGACTATGCCAATCACCTGGCGCTCGTGGCCGAGGTGTTTTCACAGGGCCGCGAGACAGTCGTGGCGGAGGCGCGCTATGTGCGCCTCGCCGACAATGCCGACGCGGAATTCGCCGTCTCGGTGGCGGAGCCCTTGCAGGGAAAGGGCCTGGCCAGGCTGATGCTCGGCAAACTCGCCTGCCGTGCCGCCGCACAGGGTGTCGCGCGCATCGTGGGCACGACGCTCGCCACCAACGCCCGGATGATCTCGCTCGCCCGCAAGTCAGGGTTCACGATACAGCCCAGTCCGGACGTGCGCGGCCTGCTGATGTTCGAGAAGGCGCTGACACATGGCCGTGAATGTAGCGGTGCCGAGGTCGGCGCGCTGGCCGCCTGAGGCAGTCACTTTCGGTGCCCGGTCAGGCAGGCCGGACCTCGTGCTTCGACGGGCCCAGGACGCGGGACGTATGCGTGGCAGTCTCATTTCCCGTCCCGTCCCCGCTCGCGCCAGGCCTGCAGCATGCGCGCCAGGGTGATCATGGCCGCGGAAAGCAGGCCGAGCGCGGCGACCAGCAACGCCAGGAACACCAGCACGGGCGCGAATGCCCATACCGCCAACACCGCGAGAATCACGGTCGTGGCAATCAGCCAGACGCGCAGCAGACTCACCGGCGCCGTCCGAACCTGTAAGCGGCCGCGGCCCACGCCAGCGCGAACAGGAATTGGGCGATGAAGACGCCCGCTGCGGCCCGCCCCACGCGCGGCAGCCCCGCAATACCGAGCCGTACCGCGATGTAGAGCAGCGCGGCGCCCGCCAGGGCGGCCGCGAAGGCGGCAATCGGCACCTTCTGCCATTGATCGGCGCGCCGGCCGAGCCACAGGCCCACGACGATGACGGCGGGGTTGAGCAGGGCAGTCAGGACCACGCTCATGAGGTCCACGGGTATAACGGGCAAGGATCGCCTCCCCCACTAGCGTGAGGATCGAGAAGTCTGCGCCCTGACCGGCCACGGGCCGCCGGACATGGCTCCGCGCTTCAGCGCGTCTTGCCTTCGATCCGGTCGCGCAGCTTCTCCTCCTCGTACTGGATGAACCAGCCGATCATCTGCCGCCATAGCGCCTCGACCAGGTCGGGCGGCAGGCCCTTCTCGGCGGCGCGGGCGCGCACCTTGTCGATCACCTGCTGGTTGCGCCAGGGCACGTTGGCCTCCTGGCGTGCCTCGAGCTTGAGCTGCCAGGCGCGCTCGACGTAGCCGAAGCGCTCGGCGATCAGGTCGACGAGGCCGGAGTCGACGCGATCGATCTCGACGCGAACTTCGGACATGTCTCGGCATTGCGCGGGCGGGCGAGGGGCCATGGCGGTCGGTCTCATCTGGGTGATACGGAACTGCAGTCAGCAGCGGCTTACAAAGTGCGGGCCGTCTTGGCAACTGCGCCGGTCTTGCCGCGTTCAGCCACCGGCCCCGGCTGGCTTGCCGCGGCCTTGGGATCGCGCGCGATCCTTTACAAATCAACATCGAGAGGATCCGAGGACGCGCAAGGAGCAAAGACGCCCATGAAGATCAAGCTGCACCACGTGAATCTGTGCTCAACCAATGTGCCGGCCATGGATGAGTTCTATCGCAGCGTGCTCGGCATGGAGACGGAGCCGGGGTTGAGCGAGAACCGCACGCCGGGCGGCGGCTATCCCGGCAAGGTCTCCTTTCTGACGGAAGGCGGCACACAATTCCACTTGGCGGAGAAGGACTTGGGCGTCACCTTCCGCACCGGGCAGGCAATCAATCCGGTGGAGCGCGGCCACATCGCCTTCCGCACCGACGACATCGCCGCCTTCAAACGCCGGCTCGAGGAGAAGGGCATCGCCTATTCCGACTACGGCGCCTGGGCCATGAAGGGCTGGGAGCAGATCTTCTTCTACGATCCCGACGGCAACATCGTGGAGGTGCACCAGGTGAAGGCCTAGCCTGTCATCCCGGCCGGAGCGCGACAGCGCGGAGAGCCGGGACCCAGGACCATCGCTGCGCGCTCACCTCGCGGCCCCTGGGTTCCGGGTATTTCGCTTCGCGAAATCCCGGAATGACAAGGCTGGCGACCGAAGCTCCGGAATGACAACCTTGTCATCCCGTCCGAAGCGCGACCAGGCGGAGAGCGGGGAGCCAGGGTTCCCAATATCCGTCCGCGCCTTGCAGCCGCAGGTGCCGGATATCCCGCTTCGCGCATTCCGGCATGACAGCTCAAGTCAGCTCCGCGGCGGGATGGCGCCCTTGCGCTCGGTGATCAGCTTGTAGTGCTCGGGCTGGCGGTGGAGTGCGAAGTTGAAGGTGGAGCGCTTGTAGCTGAGCCCAAGGTCAAGATCGCAGCGTGCGACGACGAGTTCGTCGTCCTGGGTCAGGGCCTGCGCCACGATCTGGCCGGTCGGAGCAATGATCGAGGAGGCGCCGATCATCTCGCAGCCTTCCTCCACGCCGCACTTGGCGACGCCGACGACCCAGGTCGCGTTGGCGTAGGCGCCCGCCTGCATCGAGAGCTGGTTGTGGAACTCGCTCAGGCGGTCGTGGTCGGGCGCGGGCGGGTTGTGGCGCGGCGTGTTGTAGCCCAGCAGCACCATCTCCACGTCCTGCAAGCCCATCACGCGGTAGGTCTCGGGCCAGCGCCGGTCATTGCAGATGCACATGCCGATGTTGGCGTCCATCGCGCGCCAGACGCCGAAGCCCAGGTTGCCGACCTCGAAGTAGCGCTTCTCCAGGTGCTGGAAGGCGCGCCACGGCTCGTGCTCGGCGTGGCCGGGGAGGTGGATCTTGCGGTAGCGGCCGACGATTGCGCCGCTCCTGTCCGTGAGGATCGAGGTGTTGAAGCGGCGCACGGCGGGGCCCGAGGCATCGAGCTCGGCAAAGCCCAGGTAGAAGCCTAGCCCCAAGCGCTGCGCCTCGTTGAAGAGCGGGGCCGTCTCGTTCGACGGCATCTCGCGCTCGAAGAAGCCGTCGATCTCCTCCTGGTCGGTCATCCACCAGCGCGGGAAAAACGTGGTCAGCGCCAGCTCGGGGAAGACGACGAGCTGGCAGCCGTGGGAGTGGGCCTGGCGCAGGAGGTCGACCAGCCGCTTGACGACGCGCGTGCGATCGTCGGCGCGCTGGATGGGGCCGAGCTGTGCGGCACCGACCGTGAGGATGCGAGCCATCTGTCCTTCTCCCGCCCTCACGCCGCCTCGACCGGAGCACCCTGGCGCAGGTGGCAGGCGGCGACGTGGCCGGGTGCGATCTGGCGCATCGCCGGCGTCTCGACGCGGCAGCGTGGCTCCACGTAGGGGCAGCGCGTATGGAAGCGGCAGCCGGAGGGCGGCTTGACCGGACTCGGCACGTCGCCCTGCAGGATGATGCGGCGAGAGACCACCGTCGGGTCCGGCACGGGCACCGCGGAGAGCAGCGCCTCGGTGTAGGGATGCTGCGGGCTGGCGAACAGCGCGCGCTTCTCGGCCAGCTCGACGATCTGCCCGAGATACATGACGGCGACGCGGTGCGCGATGTGCTCGACGATGGCGAGGTCGTGGCTGATGAAAAGCAGCGCCAGGCCCAGCTCGCGCTGCAGGTCCTGCAGCAGGTTGACGATCTGCGCCTTCACCGAAACGTCGAGGGCGGAGACGGCCTCGTCGCAGATGATGAGCTCCGGCTCCACCGCCAGCGCCCGGGCGATGCCGATGCGCTGGCGCTGGCCGCCCGAGAATTCGTGCGGCCACCGGCCGGCCGCGTCGCGCGGCAGGCGCACCTTGTCGAGCAGGCCAGCAATGCGCTCGTCCATCTCGGCCGTCGTCTTGGCCAGGCCGTAGTTGCGAATCGGCTCGGCCAGGATGTCGCGCACGCGCATGCGCGGGTTGAGGCTGGAGAACGGGTCCTGGAAGACGACCTGAACCTCGCGGCGGAGCGGGCGCAGCTCGCGCGCCGAGAGATTGTCGATGCGCTTGCCCTCCAGCATCACCTCACCGTCGGTGATGTCGAAGAGCCGCAGGATTGCCTTGCCGACGGTCGACTTGCCGCAGCCGGACTCGCCCACGAGCGCCAACGTCTCGCCCTTGCGGATCGCGAATGAGACGCCGTCGACGGCGTGCACGTGCCCGCGCACCGTGCCGAGGAAGCCGCCGGGGATGGGAAAGTGCTTCTTGAGATTGCGGACCTGGAGGAGGGGCGTGCTCATGCCGATACCGCCTCCCTGACGGCATGGTGACAGGCGACGCGGTGTCCTGCCGCCTTCTCCTCGAGCGCGGGTGCGGCCTGGCCGCAGATTTCCGTCGCCTGCGGGCAGCGGCTCGCGAACACGCATCCCTGGATGCGGCTCTTGAGGCTCGGCACGAGGCCGGGAATCTCCGAGAGGCGGCCGGCGTGTCCCGCCAGCGATGAGCCGAGCTTCGGCACGGCGCCCAGCAGGCCCTGCGTGTAGGGGTGCCGCGGGTGGGCGAACAGCTGCCGCGCAGGCGCTTCCTCCACCTTGCGGCCCGCGTACATGACGACGACGTGCTCCGCTACCTCGGCGACGACGCCCAGGTCGTGCGTAATCAGCATGATGGCGGCGCCGACGCGGCGCTTGAGATCGCGCATCAGGTCGAGGATCTGCGCCTGCACGGTGACGTCGAGCGCTGTCGTCGGCTCGTCGGCGATCAGGAGCTTGGGGTTGCAGGCAAGCGCCATGGCGATCATCACTCGTTGGCGCATGCCCCCCGACAACTGGTGGGGATATTCGTCGACGCGCCGTTGCGGCTCGGGGATGCCGACGAGCGCCAGCATCTCCACGGCGCGCTTCTCCGCGCCCGCCCGGTCGAGCCTCTGGTGCAGCCGCAGCGGCTCGCGGATCTGCCGCCCCACCGTGAGCACGGGATTGAGCGACGTCATGGGCTCCTGGAAGATCATGGAAATGTCGTTGCCGCGGATGTCGCGCATTTCCGCATCCGATAGGCGCAGCAGATCGCGGCCGTCGAAGGTTATGCGCCCGGCGATTCTGCCGGGCGGCTCGGGGATGAGGCGCAGCACCGACATGGCCGTGACGGACTTGCCGCAGCCCGACTCGCCGACGATCGCCAGCGTCTGCCGGCGCCCGGCGGCGAGGTCGACGTCGGCGAGGGCGCGCACCGCGGG
>Ga0114129_10014402_pt1 | contig 11271 bp, 9 predicted proteins | sample RhiMetdeltSRZDD1_FD_80071 | JGI IMG/M metagenome (GOLD analysis project Ga0114129, IMG submission 80071) | Populus rhizosphere microbial communities from Tennessee, USA - Rhizosphere MetaG P. deltoides SRZDD1 (version 2) (version 2) | ecosystem: Host-associated > Plants > Roots > Rhizosphere >... | reverse complement strand
CGTCGATCTTGGAGCGGAGCTTGACCGGATTCGCGAATTCGGAGTCACGGTCATAATTCAAGAATCGCCGTCATATCCCAGATCGCTGCGCGAAATTCACGCGCCGCCAATTGTACTTTACGTTTGGGGTGAACTAAAAGAGCGCGACCACCACGCAATCGGCATCATCGGCGCGCGCCGAACTACGCACTACGGAGTCGAATCCGCAAAAAAGCTGGCATATCAACTCGCCTATTCGGGATTAACCATAATCAGCGGCTTAGCGCGTGGGATCGACACCGCTGCGCATCAAGGCGCGCTCGCAGCCAAAGGCCGGACGATCGCGGTGATCGGCTCAGGATTGGCGAAGCTTTATCCGCCTGAGAACGCCGCGCTTGCTGAAAAAATTCGAGCAGGAAACGGGGCGATCGTGTCCGAATTCTCCATGGAAATCGAACCAGACCGTCAAACCTTCCCAATGCGCAACCGGATCATTTCGGGTTGGAGTCACGGGATTCTCGTGGTGGAGGCAGGTTTGAATAGTGGGGCGCTCATCACCGCGTCGCAGGCACTCGAACAAGGGAGATCGGTTTACGCTGTGCCGGGCCATATCAATGCCCCCAGTGCGATGGGATCCAATCGTCTAATCCAACAGGGTGCCAAGCTAGTCATGGATGCCAGCGACATCTTGGATGACCTGCAGATTCTTCTGCCTGAGACAAAGCCGACCGCCGAAGCCGCGGCGCGCCCCTTGCCGCCCCTTTCGGAGGAAGAGCGCCGTATCTATGACGCTATCGAATCGACGGAGACATCAATTGACGATATTACAGAGAAATCACAGCTACCAAGCGCGACGGTTTCATCGACTCTGTTGCACTTGGAATTGAAACACTTGGTCAAACAACTCCCTGGAAAATATTTTGTAAAGCTGGGATAGGTATGGTGTTATGTCGGCTGACCCAGGCGTGACAGCCTAAAAAACGTCTCGGACTTGCAAAAGTCCCGTAACTGGGTTCGATTGCCAGCCCCCATGTCCAAGTCTCTCATAATTACAGAGAAGCCATCGGTTGCCGGCGATATCGCCAAGGCGCTAGGTGGCTTCAAGAAAGGCAAGGATTACTACGAGAACGAGAAATATCTCATCTCGTGGGCGGTAGGCCACTTGTTTGAACTCGCAGTCCCCGCGTCTATGAAAGCGCAGGACAAGTGGGACATGAAAAAACTGCCCATTATGCCTGCTGAATTTGAGCTCGCGCCTGCCGAAAAAATGGGCAGCCGAGTCAATGTTCTTCGTAAGCTCATTAAAGACAAGAATGTCTCGGACATCATCAATGCGTGCGACGCGGGCCGCGAAGGAGAATTGATCTTTCGCTATATCGTTCAATACGCCGGCACGAAGAAGCCAATCAAGCGTCTCTGGTTGCAATCGATGATACCTGAGGCAATCCGCGAAGGGTTCGCCCGATTGCGCAGCGACGCCGAGATGCAGCCGCTGGCCAGTGCAGCGCGAAGCCGGAACGAAGCGGACTGGCTCGTCGGCATCAACGCAACGCGCGCGTTTACGTTGAGGCTCAGTGGCGGTCGCGGAAGCACGGTCACTTCGCTGGGCCGTGTTCAGACTCCGACGCTGACAATCATCGTGGATCGCGAGAGAAAGATTCAGGAGTTCAAACCGCGCGAACTGCATGAAATCATCGGTAAATTTCGCGCGGCCGCCGGCGAATACGCAGGGCGATGGTTTGATGAAAGATTCACGAAAGACGAGTCTGAAATTGAGCGAACGCAAAGATTGCTCGATCGCCTTCAGTTGAATTTGGCTGATGCCGAGCAGCGACTTGACTCTTCAAATGGCTCGCTTTGGGACGAGCACCGCACTGCGCCGCGATTGTGGCATCGTGAAATCGCAGACACGATTCAACGCGCATGCACTGGCAAGGATGGAATCGTCGAACTGGAAGAGAAGAAGCCGACGACGCAGGTGGCGCCACAATTGTATGACCTGACGACGTTGCAGCGTGAAGCAAACAATCGCTTCGGTTTCTCGGCGAAACGCACGTTGCAAATCGCGCAGGCCCTTTACGAGAGGCACAAAGCCATCACGTATCCGCGTACAGACTCCCGCGCGCTGCCGGAGGATTACCTTCCCACGGTAAAATCGACACTGGGAAAGATCGACAGTCCGTTCGCACGCAAGGTGCTCGATAATAATTGGGTCAAGCCTAACAAGCGTATCTTCAACGATGCAAAAGTGGGCGATCATTTCGCCATTATTCCGACCGGCGCCGCCTCGGGTTCGCTCGACGATTACGAACACAAGGTTTTCGATCTCGTAGCCAAACGCTTCGTGGCGGTGTTTTTCCCGCCTGCTCAATACGAGAACACGACTCGGATAACGCGCGTTGAAGGCGAGCCGTTCAAAACGGAGGGAAAGATTCTAGTCGCTCCTGGATGGCTCGAAGTTTACGGCCGCGAAACCACGAGCGAAAAGCCGGAGGAAAACCTGCCGCCAGTGAACCAGGGCGAGCGCGTCGCAACAATCGACGTCGACATCAAGACCGATCAAACAAAGCCGCCGGCACGCTACAGCGAAGCAACCATCCTTAGCGCGATGGAAGGTGCCGGGAAACTCGTCGACGACGAAGAACTGCGGGATGCGATGAAGGAGAAAGGTCTCGGAACGCCTGCCACCCGCGCGTCCATTATCGAAACGTTGATTTCGGCTCATTACCTGACCAGACACGGAAAAGAGCTGCAGCCAACGGCGAAGGCGATTCAGACGATCATCCTTTTGAAAAGCGCGGTACCCGAGCTGACCAGCCCGGAGCTTACAGGCGAATGGGAATTTCGTTTGCGCGAAATCGAGCATAAGAAGCTTACGCGCGACGCGTTCATGCGCGATATTCGCCACCTGACCGAAGAAATCGTCGGCAAAGCAAAGCATTTTCATCCCGACGAACACATGCCCGACAGCGAGCCGTTCGGGACGTGTCCAAAGTGTGGTTCGCCCATCATCGAGCGATTCAAGAGTTTCACCTGCACGAACGAAGAGTGCGACTTCACGATTTGGAAGACGATCGCGGGGCGATTACTAAGCCGCGAAGAATTTGAAACTCTCGTCCGCGACAAACAGGTTGGGCCTTTGAGCGGATTTCGGAGCAAGAAAGGCAAACGTTTCCCCGCCGTGCTGAAGCTAAGCGACGATTTCAAGGCTGAATTCGACTTCGGACCCAATGGTCAGGAGAACGGCACCGCCCAGCCGGTAGATTTCTCAGGAAAGGAGCCGCTCGGCCAATGTCCAAAGTGCGGCGGACGCGTGTTTGAGTTGGGAATGAGTTACCTCTGCGAGAATTCTGTCGGCCCGAATAAGACCTGTGACTTCCGAGCTGGCAAAGTCATCCTCCAACAACCGGTAGCCCCGGAGCAGATGAACAAACTGCTCAGCGCAGGTAAGACCGACTTGCTGCCACGCTTTATTTCGCGCAAGGGCAGACCGTTCAAAGCATTCCTGGTCGTCACGGATAAGAAAGACGTCGGTTTCGAATTCGAGAAGCGGGAGCCAAAGGCTAAAAAAGAACGAAAACCAAGGGAACCCGCAGCGAAGATTGATTTCTCCGGACAACAACCGCTTGGAAAATGTCCATTGTGCGGCGGAAAGATTTTCGAAACTGAGAATAGCTACATCTGTGAGCATTCGCAGGCTGATCGAAAGCGATGCAAATTTAAGCTAAGCAAAACGATTCTTGGTAAAGACATTCCCAAGGAGCAGGCACAGAAACTACTAACGACAGGAAAAACGGATCTTATAGAAGGATTCATCTCAAAACGAGGACGACCCTTCTCGGCCTATCTGAAGTTGGAGGACGAGAAAGTCGGTTTTGAGTTCCCGGAAAAGAGCGCTCCAGAGAGAGAACCCAAGGAAGCGAGCATCAGTTAGCGACCACCCGTGCCGCAGAGCGGTTCGACAGTTCATCCCTGACTTCGTGCTTCACACCTGCGTCCTCTAAAATTAAAAGAGCAATTTGTGTGGAAAAAGCGCGCGCTTGTTCTTTTTCTTGTGGCCGTTTGCTACGCGCTTGGCTTGGTTACAGCTTCTTATTTTCCGATTCCTGCGCATGTCGGTGCAGTTCTGACGAGGCTTCTGCAAGGAAAAGTCCGACCGTTTAGCGTCAGTCGAAACTTCAACGAGACAATCGGCTATGTCACGGACAGGAAAACAGGGCCTCTCGCAGATGGGAACGCCACCTACCTTGGTGAATACGCGGGACAAGTTTCGTATGGCCTGGTAAAGGTCCAGGTGCCGCTCCATGATCGGGCCGGTTCGCCACTCGACGCCGGTGCGATCAAGAAAGTGGAATCGCTCCCCTATCCGGCGTTTCTCGAGTTCCTTCAGGCTCAATCCGGAAAACCTTTAGTCATTTGGATCCATGGCTACCAGGCCACATTTCTGTTCAGCACTTCACATTGCGCACAAGTCGCGCGCGATCTGAACATCGACGCGAACGTTCTTACGTTCGATTGGGCCAACAGCGAATCAGTATTCGGCTACACGCGCGACGTGGATCAGATTTCTCGCTCCACGAACCATCTGATGGATCTGCTGGAAACAATAAACAACGAAGTCAAGCCACCAAAAATCATCATTATCGCGCACAGTCTTGGCTGCCGGCTGGTGTGTCTGGCTTTGGAAAAGTTATACGGCGATCCAAATACCAGGACTATGAAATTGGATCACGTAATATTTATCGCTCCCAATGTGGATAGAGAAGAGTTCGACCGAAACTTTAAATCTGCATTGCAAGCGTTGGTCAACAGGTTGACCATCTACGTCACTTCTGACGATAACGCCCTATTGCTGGGCAAACTCTTATACAACGTCGATTCGATCGGTCTGCCGGAGCAATTCTCACCAGACACAAATCTGGACGAGATTCAGACCTTTCTCTATTACGAAAAACAGCTCCCAGGGAAGATTGATCTAGTCGATGTTTCTTTCACCCCGAAAAAGGACTTTCTTAAAAAGCACCGTCTCTTTCTTGAAAGACCCGTGCTGGAAGATTTGTACTGGCTGATTCGCGATGATTATCCGGCAGAAAAGCGGCACCTTCTAAAGTACAACGCAAGTAAGGCGGATTACTGGGTAATCCCACCATGATTAGTGCTTATTCGTAGCGCTTCGCAACACCGCTTCGCGCTGTGTCGCATCATTCTCTGCCCGGCGAAATTCCGGCCTCAATTTGTTGTTGCGCATGATGCACCATTGCCACTGCCCCAATCAGTATGCACGCCGCGATTACTTGATGCGCGTGAAGTGTCGCGTGAAAGATTCCCCATGTGATGCACACCGCAGCGAGCGTTTGCATCATTTCAAAATAGCCTGCCGTTGACGCGCGCGTAAGGTGAAGCCCTTGAAAATAAATCAACAGCGGAATTCCACCTGAGATCGACGCCAAAAAGAAAAGCAGAACGATTGCCTTGACAGGCTGGGCTTGCGCTGCCGCTGGCCAAAGGGCTGCCCCGTGCAGTTTACCGTAGGCCAGAAGAATCAACGTCATGCACCCGAGACCGATGACGATCCGCATGCTCGAGGCAAGTCGAAGCGACATGCCGATCATCACTCCACGGCCGGCGACCGTCGACAATCCCCAGAAAAGCGCACAAATCAGTGCATACCCCGATCCCACATTCAGGCCGGCGCGTTCAAAGGACACGCCAATCATTGTTGGATGCGCTACAGAAACGAAGATACCAGCAACGATTGCAATGGCGGCGTAAAAGAAGAATCGATGAGCAAGCCGGTCGCCAAAAAGTAGAAAAGCTCCAACAGTTGATATAACGGGCTGGATATTCAGAACGACATTCACCACCGTCGGATTTCCGTACTTCAACGCTAGTGTGAAGAAGATCGTACCGACCGCCGAGCCGGCGAAGCCTGAAAAAAGGAGATAGGTCCATGTGCGCCCGTGGACTTTTGGAATCTCAGATAAACGCGGGATTAAGATCGGGAGGAACATGATGAGTATGAGCACGTGCTCCCAGAAAACGATTACCTTTGCGTCGAACAGCTCGTTCAGTGGAATGCGCCAGGCGCTCTCCGTCCCCCAGAGCGCAGCGCCAAGGCCAACCAGCCATGGACCATAATAAGAGCTGCGTGTTGTCCGTTTTTGCATTTCGAATGCGTGTATCGTCGCTGATATCTCTCGTCAATGCGCAGCGTTGTTGCGCCGGCTCAATGAAAAGCGATGCGTAGGCGAATCGCACTCAAAAGCACTCGTGTCGAAAATGGAATAGAAGGCCCGCTTGGTTTCGTCCGGCACTCACGGACTTTCGAAGTCCGCACGCGTCCTCGCGTCGCTCCTTCCGCTTGACCCGCCAATTTGCACAAACGATCAAAGAAACGTTGACACCACAACCAATGGTATGGTAATTGCAATCCCCATACTATGCGTTGCCCCAAGTGCGGGTCTCGTGATGACAAGGTCATCGATTCCCGTCAGTCGCGGGATAGCTCCAGCATCCGGCGCCGTCGCGAATGTCTAAAGTGCAAGTATCGCTTTACGACCTACGAAGAAATCGAGCGCTCCGATCTGCGCGTAGTGAAACGTGACAGAACACATGAACCATTTGACCGGCGCAAACTGGCCGGCAGCATCGCGAAAGCTTTCGAAAAACGCTCCACCAGCCTTCTTACGTTGGAAGATACAGTAGACGAGATTGTCCACGAGCTGGAAACGAGTGGACGAGAGGTTCCATCGTCTGTAATCGGTGCCAAGGTCCTCCAGAAACTGCGTGCGATTGATGAGGTGGCCTACTTGCGTTACGCCTCGGTATATCAGCGATTCGAGGATGTAGATCAATTTGTGGATGCCATTCACACGCTTGGGCGTCGCGTAAAACCAAACGCGCTCCAGCGAGAATTATTTCCTCCTGAGGCTGGTCCCAACCCTGGGACCGGATCACACAAGGTTCCAATCAGCAAGCACCATGGTCGCGTTTAAAGAAGAATTTCCGTATCTCCGCACAGATTCCGGGCAACTGTTCGAGTTCAATCGCGATTGGCTGCACGCGGCGATTACGCGCGCGGCCGACGAAGCCGGTTATCCGAGCTGGTGGTTGACCGATCACGTGACCGAAAGCATCGCGTTTTACCTGCACCTGCGAAACGACGAAAGCGTCGTCGCGTTTAGTCAGTTGTCCCAGACCGTGCGGTTTGTCCTAAAGGCGATCGGTTACAAGGAAATCGTACCGCATTTTTCGCCGGCACCGCCTCCGATTTCCATTTCGTTACTCGACATCGCTCACCACGCCGGCGCTGGTTACGAGCTTGCCTTTTTTGATCTTTTGGAAAAGCGAATCAATAGCTTGGTTGAAACGGGCGCTGATAATCTCCAGCTTTGCTCGCTGCAGCCTTGCGTGAAGCATCTTCGAGGCGTCAAGACCTGGACGCGCACCTGTGACGTCTTGCGTGAGGAAATTGTCTGCTTCGTGCGGGAAAGACTAGCGTTGGATCCCGCAGTCGCCAGACTAGATTGTTCGCTGCGTTAAAGCAGGCTTCATCAGAGCGAGAGTAGCCGGAACTTGGAATCTAGCGTTTCGATTTGAATTACGGCCAGAATGCGCAGATTTAACCGAATCCTCTTGGTGACTAACCACTTCACTCCATGACCATTTTCGAAAAAATCATCGCGCGACAAATTCCAGCAAAAATTATCTGGGAAGATGACGACGCAGTCGCATTTCACGACGTCAATCCTCAAGCGCCCGTGCACGTGCTGATCGTGCCCAAGAGAGTCGTTCCTCGCCTGGCAGACGCGAAGGATGAAGATCGCGCGCTGCTTGGAAAGTTGCTTCTGGTTACGCGTGACCTGGCGAAGGGACTTGAGTTATCGAATGGCTACCGTGTTGTCATCAATTGCGGGCCAGACGCTGGTGAAAGTGTTCCGCATCTGCATGTGCATCTTCTCGGCAAGCGCGCCCTGGCCTGGCCGCCAGGCTAAGGCCATTATTCGCGAACACGAGCCCAATCGATCCCGATGACCCGCTCGTCGGTAAACTGTTTCAACGATTTAGGAAAAACGAGATATCTCGCTCCTTTTCTCTCTTTGAAGCCGATGATCCCAAAGTCTGTCCCGCTCTCGCTTTTTTGGACTGTCATCACCCGATTGTTCTTTAGCTGCGTCTGAAAATGCCGGTCTGTCGCGGGTTTTTGCCAAAGAATATGAACGTTTGGCGCGCCGCATTTCTCTACTATCTGCGAAAAGCGTATCGTTTTTGTTTTTAAAAGTTTCACCGCAGCACTGCGTTTCGCCTGTCAGAGGTTTGTGTCACGCTTAACGAAAGTCCGCCAGAGAACTACGGCAAGGAGGATCAGACTACCGTTGCTGCATTCCTGCCCTGGCGGGATTCGTAAGTCCTCAATCCATAGTCCCTGACGGAAAGCGAATCTCTCCAGAAGATGGCCTCGCGCAACCCCGACCGCCTTCGCTTGAACGAGAGGAGAGATTGACAAGCCGTGACGCTTCTGTTTGCATCGACGCCGTGAAATGGTTCGCGTTGCTTTTGCTGGCTTTTCTCATCACCACCGTGAATTCCTGCACAACGCTCGTTAACCGGCGCGATCTTTATAGTCCTGAGCCCGGACCCGATTCCCTGGAAGCGGCACGCCAGTGGTACGGCGTCACAACCACACACACGACCGCTACCACGACTCGAAGCGAAGAAACCGTTCCGGCGGCGGGTGTACGCCGTTACTAGTTAGTCATTTTGTCAGACGAGCCGGATGAGGCTTAACCGAATGGCAGGTTTGCCTTGATGCGGGCAACATCCGTGTCGTGCACTCGCGCTGCCTTGCTCAAATGGCGCTTCCTCTTTGCGCTTTTTGTCGACAGCAAATGGCGTCGCGATGAATGCGCTCGCAACACTTTGCCGCGTGCCGTGATCTTGAAGCGCTTTGCCACGGATTTACGGGTTTTACTGCGAGCAATTGGCTTTGGCATAAGCCGCAAACGATAATTCGCGCGTGCACAATGACAAATTGTTTATTGTAGAGCTGTATCAGCCTGAATTGGCACTCTCACAGAATGGAGCCGGCGGGGGCCGAGCGGCATAGACGGCAAGCCCGAAAAGGGTGAGCGAGCTGGCGCGAGCGAATCAAACGCCCTACAATTTTCACGTGAATAACCCGGCGACGAAAAAACCGCGCGTTGTCATAATCGGGGCTGGATTTGGCGGCCTTCAGGCAGCGAAGAAGCTTGCTCGCAAGAATGTGCAGGTGACGGTAGTCGACCGCACAAATTACCATCTTTTTCAGCCCCTACTCTATCAGGTCGCCACTGCCGCGCTCTCGCCAGCGGACATTGCGGCCCCGGTACGCTCCGTATTAAGCAAATCCAAGAATGTAGAGGTCATCCTCGCCGAAGTGCAGTCCGTGGATGTCGCTGCAAAAAAAGTAAAGACGGCCGACTTAGAATTCGAATACGATTATCTGATTCTCGCAACTGGCGCCCGGCATTCCTACTTCGGACATAACGACTGGGAAAAACTGGCTCCAGGATTGAAAAGCCTCGAAGACGCGATCGAGCTCCGGCGTCGGATTCTCATGGCATTCGAATACGCGGAGAAAACCAACGATGAAGCGGCGCGCAAGGCGGCGATGACCTTTGTCGTCATCGGTGGCGGACCGACCGGTGTGGAAATGGCGGGAGCAATCGCGGAAATCTCCCGTTACACGTTAGCAAAAGATTTTCGCCATATCGATCCATCGCGCGCACGTGTTATTCTTATTGAGGGCGAATCGCGCCTGCTTTCTGCCTTTCCCGAGGATTTATCGCGAAGCGCGCAAAAACAGCTCGCAGGTCTCGGTGTAGACGTCCGTACGGGCGTACGCGTAACCAACATTACTGAAGCCGGTGTGCAAGTCGGCGATCAATTCATACCCTGCCGCGTCAAAATCTGGGCCGCCGGCAACACTGCTTCATTCATTGGAAAAACACTCAGCGCACCAGTTGATCGCGTAGGTCGCATCGTCGTGAACGACGACCTTACCATACCGGGTCACCCAGAAGTTCAGGTCATCGGGGATCTGGCAAACTTTTCACATCAGACGGGGGAGCCTTTGGCGGGAGTTTCTCCTGTAGCAATTCAACAAGGACGTCACGCGGCACGCAACATTCTCGCGATGATCAAGGGCCGCGAACCGCAGCGCTTCCATTACTGGGACAAGGGGAGCATTGCGACCATCGGGCGGAATAAAGCAGTCGCCGATCTAAAACTCATGCACTTGAGCGGTCTTCCGGCCTGGTTGGCATGGTTATTCGTGCACATCGTTTGGCTTGTCGGTTTTCGAAACCGCTTGCTCGTTCTGTTTCAGTGGGCGTGGGCCTATTTTACCTTTGATAAAGGTGCACGATTAATCACCCGCAACTTTCAGTCCGAGCTGAGACCGCCGACATAACGCATGTCATGTTGAGCGAAGCGAAACATCTCTGATTGTTGTTTTCGATTGCTCAGCAGAAACAATCTGAGATCCTTCGCCTCGCTCAGAATGACAGCTCCAGACATTTTTGTGAAAAATCTTCAGCGGAAAATCCCGGTCGAGGTCGCCGAGCTACAAAATTTCGCCGTAAAGGCAGCGTGCTGCGCTCTGCAATTACACAAACGGAAGAAGACAGACTTGAGACGATTACGCGGCATTTTCGTTTGGCTCATTTCGGATCGGCGAATGGCCGCCTTACACCAGAAATTCATGCGCCAAGGGGGTCCGACCGACGTGCTGACGTTTCAACACGGCGAAATCTTTATCAGTGTGGACACAGCGAAACGCCATGCTCGCTCGTTTCGAAACTCGCTCGAGAGTGAGCTTTGCCTCTATGTTGTCCATGGGCTTCTGCACTTAAACGGATTTGACGATCAAACGCAGACTGGCGCCCGAAAAATGGAGAGGATGCAGGAAAGGATTCTGCACAACTGTGGGGCACTCTGTGAGCACCCAAATGCAGCGCAATCTTGATCTGCAAACGCGGATCGGCAGTCATAGACCGCCGCTACAGCTTGTTTGAACTGGGAGCGTCGTATGTTAGCGTTTCCACCATGAGTCGCGAGCGACGGCGGGGCGTCGGATGCCGGGCGCAGGGCAAAGAAGCTGGAGGAACGACTCATGTTTTGGATGAGACCGGTTCCGTAACGATCGCGGAACCCGCCGAAGAAACGCGTTCGGAAGAAGATCTCGATCTTCCCTGGCAAGTGGTTGTCCATAATGATCCAGTGAATTTGATGAGCTACGTCACCATGGTTTTT
>Ga0114129_10014399_pt1 | contig 11271 bp, 8 predicted proteins | sample RhiMetdeltSRZDD1_FD_80071 | JGI IMG/M metagenome (GOLD analysis project Ga0114129, IMG submission 80071) | Populus rhizosphere microbial communities from Tennessee, USA - Rhizosphere MetaG P. deltoides SRZDD1 (version 2) (version 2) | ecosystem: Host-associated > Plants > Roots > Rhizosphere >... | reverse complement strand
CTACGCCATTGAGCTGATACGCGGACGGCCCTTGTCGGAACGGGCCCAGGAACTCGGTTTCAGGATCGGATTGGCGATCGTCCTGATGTTGATGATTTTTGCAACCTTTAACGACATCCTGCACCTAGCCACCTCCTAACCGTTGCTGAGGGGCAACTTTTTGAGGGAAAAGGGAAAGTTTTGGCCGGACTTCGTTTGCAGCGTGCCAAAAACGCTGTAAAAACTTCGCCTGCAGCCCGGACCGTCTGTCGAATCCGCAGTGGGGGCGGCCGCTTGGATCAAAAGGGCGCGTAGCGAATGGGACTTGGTGTGGGGATGGTTCGGGGACTGGCTGTTGGCTGCCTGATCCTCGGCGGTATCCTTGTCGGCGCCGGCTTCGTGACAGTTGCCTCGTCGGGCGCTGCGGTTGCGCAGACCGTCAGCTCGATCGTCGTCGACGGTAACCGCCGGGTGGAGGCCGACACCGTTCGCTCCTATTTCCGCCCCGGTCCAGGGGGTCGGATTGGGCCCGAGCAGGAAGACGAAGCCCTCAAGGCCCTCCTCGCCACCGGCTTGTTTTCCGACGTCCGTATCAGCCACAGCGGCGGGCGGATCGTAGTGACGGTGGTCGAAAACCCCGTAATCAACCGGGTTGCCTTCGAAGGCAACAAGAAGGCCAAGGACGAGCAGCTTACGGCGGAAGTTCAGTCCAAGCCACGCGGGACGCTGTCACGGCCGACGGTCCAGGCCGACGTGCAGCGCATCATCGAGATCTATCACCGCAGCGGTCGCTTCGATGTAACGGTCACTCCGAAGATCATCGAGCTGCCGAACAACCGTGTCGATCTCGTTTTTGAAATCAGGGAAGGCGAAAAGACCGGCGTCAAAGAGCTCCGCTTCGTAGGCGCCCAGGCGTTTTCGCACGGCCGCCTGAAGGACGTGATCAAGACCTCCCAAAGCAATTGGCTCAGCTTTCTTCAGACCACGGACATTTATGATCCCGATCGCGTGGAAGCGGACCGCGATTTGTTGCGCCGGTTCTATCTGAAGCACGGCTACGCCGACGTGCGTATCGTTTCGGCTGTTGGCGAGTATGACCCGGCCATCAAAGGTTTCATTGTTACTTTTACGATCGACGAGGGCACTCAGTATCGCGTCGGCACGATTGAAATTCTTTCGAACGTGCGGGCGATCGATCCGACGGCATTGCGCGGCCAGCTCAAGTTGAGCGCGGGGAGTGTCTACAACGCGGACCTCGTGGAAAAAAGCGTCGAGGCAATGACCATTCAGGCGGCGCGGCAGGGCTACGCCTTTGCCAACGTCCGGCCTCGGGGCGAGCGCAACTTCGAGACAAGGACCATAAATCTTGCATTCGTTGTCGAGGAAGGCGCACGTGCCTACGTCGAGCGCATCAACATTCGGGGTAATACGCGCACCCGCGACTATGTCATTCGCCGCGAATTCGATCTTGGCGAAGGCGACGCCTACAACCGGGCGCTGATCGACCGCGCGGAGCGGCGCCTGAAGAACCTCAATTACTTCAAGACGGTCAAGATCACCAATGAGCCTGGTTCGGCGCCGGACCGCGTTGTCATCAACGTTGATGTTGAGGAGCAGCCCACCGGCGAGTTCTCGGTTTCTGGCGGCTATTCGACTGCCGACGGCTTCATCGCCGAGGTCAGCGTTGCGGACCGCAACCTGATGGGTCGGGGCAATCTCGGGAAGGTATCGGTCACTTACGGCCAGCGTACTCGCGGCTTCGATCTGTCTTACGTTGAGCCGTTCCTGTTCGGGTACCGCATGGCGGGCGGCATAGATGTCTTCGCGCGCCAGAATCTCGCGTCGAACTACCAGTCCTATAATAGCCAGACGATTGGAACCAATCTCCGCCTTGGCTTTGCGCTTACCGAAGAAATTGCTTTCCAGCCGCGTTACAGTTTCTATAACCAGAAGGTCACGCTACCGTGGCAGTTGGATAACTGTCAATTTTCGAGCAACGCGCTGATCAATGGCGGCACCGGTGTAAATCCAACCAACGAAGGCGTGTTTAGCGCAGCACAAAATACCGATACGATTGTTAATCCAGGTACACAGGGAGGCTGTTATTTCGATGGAGAAGCCTCGCTTGCGGTTCGGAAGGAACTGGCGGCGGGTCCGGTCAACGTTTCGTTGCTTGGCTATACCGTTTCCTACAATACGCTCGACAATAACAGAAACCCGACGAGCGGCCTTTATGCCGAACTCAGGCAAGATTTTGCCGGAGTGGGGGGCGACGTGAATTTCCTCCGCACGTCTGGCGAAATTCGCAACTACTACGAGGTTTTCTCCGACATCGTCAGCGTCATCAAGCTGCAGGCCGGCAATGTCGCCCCGTGGGGCGGCAAGGATCTGCGCATGCTGGATCACTTCTTTATGGGGCCAAATCTCGTGCGTGGCTTTCAGCCGGCGGGTATTGGCCCACGCGACCTGACGCCCGGAACGAACCACGATGCACTCGGCGGCAGCCTTTATTGGGGGGCAACACTTGAAGCGCAGACGCCTCTCTACTTCCTGCCAAAGGATATCGGCATCAAGTTTGCGACGTTTGCCGACGCCGGCAACCTCTGGAGCTACAAGGGGCCGACCTTCTGGAATGTGACAGGCGAGACGCTGCAGGTCGGACTGGACAGCGTGTCGAATATCCGAGCCTCGGTGGGTGTCGGCTTATTATGGGATTCACCCCTTGGGCCCTTGCGCTTCGATCTTGCTTATCCGCTCAAGAAATACTGCGCGACACCGACTGGGGGCGGACCCGAAGTTTGTGACCGTACGCAAATTTTCCGTTTCAGCGGCGGCACCAGGTTCTGATCTGGCTGCCACTGGCGGCACCAGCGATCACACTGCGGCAGATATGAGCGACATGACGTTCCTGAGGCACTCCGCCGGCCTCACGATTGAGGAGATTGCCGCGTTGACCGGTGCTGCACCGGTCTCGGCGACGCATTCCCGCCGCATTGTCAATATCGCTGCTCTCGACCGGGCGTCGCCGTCCGACCTGACCTTTTACGATAGCCGGAATTTTTCCGAGGCGGCCGCGGCGACGCATGCGGGCGCGTGCCTTACAACGACTGCGCTCGCCAACGAGCTGCCCGCACGGGTGGCGGTGCTGACGGTGCGCGAGCCGTACCGCGCTTTCGTGACGGCCGCCCGGGCCTTATTTCCGCACGCGTTGCGCCCCTCGTCGCTGTCCAGTATCGGCGATTTCTCCCAGGCTCATGTCGACAAAAGTGCTTTGACTGAAGACGGTGTGACCATCGACGCGGGCGCAGTGGTTGGTCCACGTGCCGAAATCGGCAGCGGCAGCGTGATAGGGGCAAACGCGGTCATTGGCGCCGGCGTCCGCATTGGACGCGACTGCTCGATCGGCGCGAATACGACTGTGACGAATGCCCTGATCGGCGATCGGGTCATCATTCATCCCGGCTGCAAGATCGGCCAGGACGGCTTCGGATTTGTGATGGGCGGTAATGCTCATCTCAAGGTGCCGCAGGTCGGGCGCGTGATCATTCAGGACGATGTCGAGATCGGGGCCGGCACCACAATCGATCGCGGCGCAATCCGCGACACGGTCATTGGCGAGGGAACAAAGATCGACAACCTCGTTCAGGTGGGCCACAATGTCAGCATTGGCCGCCATTGCGTCGTCGTTGCGCAGACGGGAATTTCAGGAAGCTCCACTCTCGAGGACTTTGTTGTGTTGGGTGCACGCGTTGGGCTGAATAACAATGTTACGATAGGCGAGGGGGCCCAAATCGCGGCAATCAGCGTTGTGCATGGCGATGTGCCCCCGGGCGCGCGATGGGGCGGTACTCCAGCCAAGCCGGTCAAGCAATGGTTCCGCGAGATGAAGATTGTCGAGCGGCTTGCGCGGCAGCAGGGCAGCGGCGCGGCGGCGGCCGATGACTGAGACCGTGTCATGAACAAAATCGTGACAACACTCGAGGCGGCCGACATCACGGTCATCCTGAAAATGCTGCCGCACCGTTACCCGTTCTTGATGGTCGATCGGGTGATCGATATCCGGGGCGACGAGCATGGCATTGGCATCAAGAACGTCACGATCAATGAGCCGCATTTCCAGGGTCACTTTCCCGGCGATCCGATTTTTCCCGGCGTTTTGATGATCGAGGGAATGGCACAAACGGCGGGTGTGCTGTGCATCGCCTCGACAGCGACCAAGCCGACATCGGTGTTTTTTCTGACGATCGACAAGGCGAAATTCCGCAGGCCGGTGCGCCCGGGAGATACAATCGAGTATCACATGGATCGGATCACGCGCCGTAAATCGATGTGGTGGTATCGCGGCGAGGCGAAAGTGGGGGGACAGATCGTCGCGGAAGCCGAAGTCGGCGCGCTGCTTTCTGACGCATGACTGCACGCATGATCGATCCCTCGGCTCGGATCGAGGCCGGGGCTGTGATCGGAAAAGATGTCTCGATCGGTCCGTGTTGCACAATCGGGGTAAACGTCAGGATCGGCGACGGCTGCCGCTTGCTGGGCCATGTCAATCTTGCCGGTCACACGACGATCGGTCCCCGCACCGTCATTCATCCATTTGCTTCGCTTGGCTCGCCTCCACAATCCTGCAGCTATCGCGGCGGGCCGACGCGACTGGTAGTTGGCGCCGACTGCGACATCCGCGAAAATGTGACGATGAATACCGGAAGCGAGGACGGTGGCGGCGTCACCGAAATAGGCGACAAATGTTTTTTCATGGTGGGCGCACATGTCGCGCACGATTGCAAGGTGGGCAACCATGTCGTGTTTGCAAACAACGTTCTTCTCGGGGGGCACGTGGAGATCGGCGACCGCGTGGTGTTCGGCGGCGGAGCGGCGGTACGACAATTCGTGCGCATCGGCGAAGGCGTCATGATTGTGGGCTTGAGCGGGGTTCGCGCCGACGTCATTCCTTATGGTATGGTTCAAGGGCCGCTCGCCGACCTGATCGGCCTCAATGTGGTTGGCATGCGCCGGGGCGGTCTGGCCAAGGCCGATATTCAGCGTGTCCGATCGGCGTATCGAACGCTGTTTTTCGGAGAGGGTGAATTTCGGGCGCGGGTCGACCAAGTGGCTTCCGAGTATGGCGGCGATGCATTGATCGGCAAGATCATCGAATTCATTCACGCCGGGAAGCGGCCGCTGACAATGGCCGTCAAGCGCAGCGCGACGGAAGAGGAGGCATGAATAGCGGACCGGCAGACGGGAAGGCAGGTCCGCTTGCGATGCTTTGCGGAGGCGGCAGTCTCCCGCTGACCGTGGCGGACAAAGTGGCGAGCAGCGGAAGAGCGGTGTTGCTATTTCCCTTGCGCGGTGCCGCCGACGGCCTTGCGGTCGAACGTTACCCACACCACTGGGTCCATATTGGGCAAATTGGCAAATTCCTGCGGCTGGCGCGCGCGGCCGGCTGCCGGGACGTGGTTTTCATCGGATCCCTGGTTCGGCCGTCGCTGTGGCATGTTCATCCCGACTTCAAAGGGCTCACTGTTCTGCCCCGGGTGTTCGCGGCCTATCGCGGCGGCGATAACCATCTGCTGACCGGCATGGGCAAGCTGCTCGAGGACGAGGGCCTACGGCTGGTCGGCGCTCACGAGGTTGCGGCGGATATCCTAATCCCTGAAGGCGCCCTGGGTCGCGCGCAGCCCTCCGAGCTCGACCGCGGGGACATCGCGCTGGGGCTTGAGTATCTGCACGCGGCGGGAAAATTCGATATCGGACAGGCGGTAGTGGTTGCGAGCCGACACATTCTTGCGGTGGAGGCGGCGGAAGGAACAGATGCCATGCTCTCACGCGTCGCGGAGATGCGGACGAACGGTCGTCTGCGCGCGCGGCCCGGCACGGGCACCTTGGTCAAGGCTCCGAAGCCCGCGCAGGACCGCCGGGTTGATCTGCCGTCGATCGGCCCGCAGACGGTCGAAGGCGTCGTTCGAGCGGGACTTGCGGGCATTGCCGTGCTTGCCGGGAGCGCCATCATCGCCGAGCCGGCACGGCTCATCGAGCGGGCCGATCGGAACGCCATTTTTGTGGTCGGCGTGTCGTCCGGGACCGAACCATGAGTCCGCACATTTTTCTGGTCGCCGGGGAAGAATCCGGTGATCGGCTGGGTGCTGCGCTCGTGGAGGCGATCAGGCAACGCACCAATGGGCGCGTTCAGTTTTCCGCTGTCGGCGGCGCTCACCTGGCCGCCGCGGGCGTGCCGAGCCTTTTTCCGCTCGGGGATCTTGCGATCATTGGCTTTGCGGAAATTCCGGCGAGCTTGCCAAAAATCGTGCAGCGCATTCGCGAAACGGCCGACGCGATCGTTTCCGCAAGGCCGGACGCTTTGATCGTCATCGACAGTCCCGAGTTTACCCATCGCGTGGCCAAACGCGTGCGGGCGCGCGCAGGCGATATTCCGATCATCGATTATGTTTGTCCCTCCGTGTGGGCATGGCGACCGGGCCGCGCGCGAGCCATGCGGGCTTATGTGGATCAGGTGCTGGCGCTGTTGCCATTTGAACCAAAGGTTATGGAGAAGCTTGGCGGGCCGCCTTGCACCTATGTGGGACATCCACTCACCGAACGTCTCGACGACTTGCGGCCCAAAGATCTTGAGAAACGGTTGCGTCTCGCGGATCCGCCGCTGATTTTGGTTTTGCCTGGCAGCCGGCGCGGTGAAATTCGCCGCATGGCACCTGTATTCGGCGCCGCAATGGCCCGCATTGCCCATGAGCTTGGCCCGGTCGAGATTGTCCTGCCGGCAGTGGCGAACCTTGCCGATGTCGCGCGAGAAGCGGTCAATGGTTGGCGCGTGCCGGTGCAGGTCGTAACCGAGCTCAGCGACAAACATGAAGCGTTTCGCACGGCGCGGGCGGCTCTGACCAAGTCAGGCACCTCGACGCTGGAACTGGCGCTTGCCGGCATTCCGATGGTGGCCGCTTACAGGGTGCCGCTGGTTGAAGAAGCGGCGGCACGTCTCCTTCTCAATGTCCCTTCGGTGATCCTCGCCAATCTCGTCCTCGGCGAAAACGTGGTGCCCGAATTCCTGCAGCGGCACTGCACTCCGAAGCGACTTGCGGCAGCGTTGATCCCGCTCGTGACCGACACACCCGAACGGCGGAGGCAAATCGAAGCTTTCGATCGTTTGGACACAGTCATGGAGGTTGACAAGGCGAGCCCGAGTGATCGAAGCGCGGTCTTGGTTCTCGATATCGTTGGTCAGAAGTCGCGCCTATCGAGCGAACCGGCTGCTTAGGGTCCGGCGACCGCATGACTTGCTGGATGGTCCCCGAAAGGCGTATGTCATTGTTGCAACCGGATTCCAGCCGTTGACCCTTTCCTCCCGCGCCTCCATCACTGCCGTCCATGGATACCTCCCGCCGGATCTGCTCACGAACGCGGAGCTGGCGCGCATGGTGGACACCAGTGATGCGTGGATAACGGAGCGGACAGGGATAAAGGAGCGCCACATTCTCAAGGGCGAGGGTCTGGGCACGTCGTTTATGGCCGCGGAGGCCGTGCGCGGACTTCTGCAGAAAGCCGGCACCAGGCCTGACGAGGTCGATCTGCTCATCTGCGCAACGACCACGCCCGACATGCAATTCCCGTCGACCGCCAATCTCATCTGCGACATGGTCGGCGTGCGGAATATCGGCAGTTTCGACGTCCAGGCCGCCTGCTCAGGTTTTCTTTACTCGCTTACGATAGGGGCGCAGTTCATCGCCAACGGCACGGCGCGCAAGGTCGTGGTCGTGGGCGCCGACAAGATGTCCTCGATCATCGATTACAAGGACCGCGCCACATGCGTGCTGTTCGGCGACGCCGCCGGCGCCGTCCTTCTTGAGCCCGATAAAATCGGCTGCGGCATCATGGACGCTTTGATCCACTCCGATGGATCTGGAATGATCCATTTGCATCAAAAGGCGGGCGGCAGCCGAATGCCCGCGACTGCGGAGACGGTCGCGCAGCGTCTGCACTACGTCCACCAGGAAGGCGCCGCTGTCTACAAATTCGCGATTGCGAAGATGGCCGAAGTCTCAAGCGAGATTATGGCCCGTAACAATCTGCGCGCCGACATGATTGACTGGTTGGTTCCGCATCAGGCCAACAAAAGAATTATCGAGTCGACCGCCGAGCGCATGGGCGTGCCGATGGAAAAGGTGATGGTCACGATCCATAAATACGGCAACACCACCAATGCCACCATTCCGCTTTGCCTGTGGGACTATGAGCCGAGGCTCAAGCGTGGCGACAAAATGGTTTTGGCTGCCTTCGGCGGCGGGTTCACCTGGGCCGGCGCCTATGTGCAATGGGCCTATGACGGTGCGACCGTGCCGAAGCTTAACGGCAAGCGGAATGGCAAGGGCCGCTAATTACTTGCGCCGAGAGATCGGCGCGTAATCCCGACGCGTTGCACCAGTATAGAGCTGGCGTGGCCTGCCAATTTTTTGCTGCGGATCCTCGATCATTTCCTTCCACTGTGCGATCCAGCCGACTGTGCGCGCGACGGCAAAAAGAACCGTGAACATCGTCGTCGGGAAGCCCATCGCCTTGAGGGTGATGCCCGAATAGAAATCGATGTTGGGGTAGAGCTTTTTCTCGATGAAATAGTCGTCATGCAGCGCGACTTTTTCCAGCTCCATTGCGACGTCGAGAAGCGGATCGTCCTTGATGCCGAGTTCGGCCAGGACTTCGTGGCACGTCTTCTGCATGATTTTCGCGCGCGGGTCGTAGTGCTTGTAGATCCGATGGCCGAAGCCCATCAGCCGGTATGGATCGTTCTTGTCCTTGGCGCGTCTGACAAACTCGGGGATACGACCAACAGAACCGATCTCGCGCAACATGTTGAGAGCGGCTTCGTTGGCGCCGCCATGCGCAGGCCCCCACAGACATGCACAGCCGGCGGCGATGCACGCGAACGGGTTCGCGCCGGACGAGCCGGCAAGCCTCACCGTCGAAGTCGACGCGTTTTGCTCGTGATCGGCATGCAGGATGAAAATGCGATCCATGGCGCGCGCCAGGACCGGATTGGCTTTGTAGTCCTCGGTCGGCACAGCGTAGCACATCCGCAGGAAATTCGAGGCGTAGTCGAGCTCATTCTTCGGATACACGAATGGCTGGCCGATAGAATATTTGTAGGCCATTGCTGCGAGTGTAGGCATTTTTGCGATCATTCGAATCGAAGCGACCATGCGTTGATGCGGATCGGAGATATCAGTGGAGTCGTGATAGAAGGCTGACAGGGCGCCGACACAACCCGTCATGACCGCCATTGGGTGCGCGTCACGGCGAAAGCCCTGGAAAAATCGGCTCATCTGCTCGTGAACCATCGTGTGCCGGGTCACCCGATAGTCGAAGTCGGCCTTTTGCGCCGCGGTGGGCAGCTCGCCGTAAAGCAGCAGGTAGCAGGTTTCCAGGAAGTCGCCGTGCTCGGCAAGTTGCTCGATCGGATAGCCGCGATAGAGCAGGATGCCTTCGTCGCCGTCGATATAGGTGATCTTGGACTCGCAGCTTGCCGTCGAGGTGAAGCCAGGATCGTATGTGAACATCCCGCTCTGGCTGTAAAGCTTCGAGATGTCCACGACGTCGGGACCGAGCGTGCCGGGATAGACCGGCAGGTCCCAGTTGTTGTTGCCGACCGTCAGCGTGCTGGTTTTATTCTTGGCGCTGGTCTTGGCGTCCATGGTCGAGCCCTCAAGTTGGCCGCGAGCGATGCGCGTGGAAACGTTATGGCCGGACAGGCGTGACGCCGGTTCGGGCGTTGGGAAGTTCCGGCCGCTTTGTTGCGTATCCCATCCAAATGTGCGCTGCAAGACAGTCCGGCAGCGCCCTGCGCAGGTGCATATAGGGGCTAGCCTTCCGTTTTGCCCGGTCAATAAAACTTTAATTTGGAAGCTGGTCCTTGAGGCGAGCCAGGCTCTCCTCCCGGCCCAGCACGGCAAGAACGTCAAAGATCGGCGGCGATGTCGTGCGCCCGGTCAAGGCGGCCCGCAAAGGCTGCGCCACGGCGCCAAGCTTGTGGCCGTCGCGTTCCGCAAAGGGCCGCACCACGGCCTCCACCGTGGCCGCATTCCACTCGGAGACGGCTTCCAGTTCCGGCAGGAGGCCTGCAATCAGGCCCTTGGCTTCCTCGGTAAGGAAAGCCTTGGCCTGATCGTTGATGTCGAGCGGGCGGCTTGCCCACAGGAAACGCGACCCGTCGAACAATTCGACTAAAGTCTTGGCCCGCTCCTTCAGTCCCGGCATGGCTGCCAACAGCTTGGCGCGTAGTACCGGAGTCATTTTGCTCGCCAGCTCATGTCCGCCGGCGATGTGTGGCAGGAGGTCCTCGATTGCGGCGACCAGGCTGGCGTCATTGCTCGAGCGGATATAGTGGCCGTTGAGACTCTCAAGCTTCGTAAAGTCGAAACGCGCCGCCGAACGCCCGATCTGGGGCAGGTCAAAGGCGGCGATCATTTCCTCGGTGCTGAAAATCTCCTGATCGCCATGCGACCAGCCGAGCCGAACCAGGTAGTTCCGCATCGCGGCCGGCAAATAGCCCATGGCACGGTACGCATCGATACCGAGCGCACCGTGACGCTTGGAAAGCTTCGAACCGTCCGGCCCATGAATGAGCGGGATGTGCGCCATGACCGGCACCCGCCAGCCGAGCGCCTGATAGATCTGCGTCTGCCGAGCGGCGTTGTTGAGATGATCGTCGCCGCGAATGATGTGGGTGACGCCCATATCGTGGTCGTCGACAACCACGGCTAGCATGTAGGTCGGCGTGCCGTCCGAGCGCAGCAGCACGAAGTCATCTAGGTTTTCATTCTGCCAGACCACGCGCCCCTGGACCTGATCTTCGACCATCGTTTGACCGGTCAGCGGAGCCTTGAGGCGGATGACGGAGTTGCCTGCGGCGCGCGGATCCTTCGGGTCGAGTTCGCGACAGCGTCCGTCATAGAGCCGCGTGCGGCCCTCCGCGCGCGCCTTCTCGCGCATGGCCGCGAGCTCCTCCGGGCTGCAATAGCAACGATAGGCATGACCCGAAGCGAGGAGCTGCTCGGCAACCTGCCGGTGGCGGGCGGCGCGCGAATATTGGAAGACGATCTCGCCGTCCCAGTTCAGCCCAAGCCATGTCAACCCATCGATGATTGCGTTGATCGCCGTGGCGGTAGAGCGCTCGCGGTCCGTATCCTCGATTCGCAGCAGCATCTTGCCGCCGTGCCGACGGGCGAACAGCCAGTTGAACAATGCCGTGCGGCCTCCACCGATGTGGAGAAAGCCGGTAGGCGAGGG
>Ga0114129_10014398_pt1 | contig 11272 bp, 9 predicted proteins | sample RhiMetdeltSRZDD1_FD_80071 | JGI IMG/M metagenome (GOLD analysis project Ga0114129, IMG submission 80071) | Populus rhizosphere microbial communities from Tennessee, USA - Rhizosphere MetaG P. deltoides SRZDD1 (version 2) (version 2) | ecosystem: Host-associated > Plants > Roots > Rhizosphere >... | reverse complement strand
GCCGTGGGCGAAATCGCGCAACCGCATCTCTATCGGCTCCTGACCAGGCAGGACTTGAGCGGCCTCACCACCATCCTTCTGGAGACGAGCGGCGATCCCGCTGGAATCGTGCAGCCCGTTCGCAGCACGCTGCTCGGTCTTGGCCAGGGAATCCGGATCTATGCCGTACAGCCGCTCAGCGCGCACGTCGACCGCTCGTACGCCCAGTTCCGATGGCTCACGACGATCCTGACGACGTTTGGTGTGCTGGCGTTGGGGCTGGCGGCGATCGGCCTGTTCGGTGTGATCGCGTATCGAGTGACGCTCCTCACGCAGGAAATCGGCGTACGGATGGCGCTCGGCGCGACGCGGCGCGACATCTTCCGGGAAGTCGTGAACCACGGTCTTGCGATCGTGATAGCCGGCGTGGCGATTGGCGAACTTCTGACCGTCGCGCTGACGGGTGTCGTCGGTTCAGTGCAGCAAGGGATTCGTCCGACGGGCGTTTCCACGCACATCGCGGTCGGGCTGCTCTGGATCCTGGTCGCTCTCGCCGCGTGCTGGCTTCCGGCCGCGCGGGCCGCGCGCGTGGATCCGCTGGTCGCGCTGCGCCACGAATGAACACGGGCCCGGTCGGTCGCTACAATTGAGACATGGCTGGCCGGGAGTGTTATCACTGCAAGCAGTGGGTCGAGGAAGGAGAGGCCCACGATTGCTGGACGACGACCGAAGCAGCGCTGACGCAGGATCTGTCCGAGGATCTGCAGGACGCCTGGGAACGGCTGCGCGAGACTGCCACGTCCTTCGGCGAGCAGCGGATCTACGCGTCGCACAAGTCGATCATGTTCTCGCGAAAGTCCTGCTACTTCTTCGTCCGCCCGAAGAGAAACTTCCTCGAGGTCAGCGTCTTCCTCGGCCGCGCGCTGAAAGCTCCCCAGATACGACGTGTCGATCGAGTCTCGAAATCCAAAGTCGTGCACGTCATTCACATCAGGCATCGCGACGAGGTCGAGGCGCCCATCACCGATTGGCTTCAGGAAGCGTACGAGCTTTCTGACGCGATGGCCGCAAAGGCCCGCACGAAGCGCCGATAAGTTTCATCGCGTTTTTCGCCGTCGCGTTTCGTGCTCATCCGCTCGAGGTGTGACAGCGCGGCCTGAACCTGCGAGTCGATGCGATTGGTCATCTCGGAGGTGAATCGAGGCGCTTGAATCTATATCATGAGCCAGAGGGTGAGATGCAGTTCGACCATCTCGTTCGCGACGCCCGTTACGGTCTGCGGCTTCTCGGGCGTGCTCCTGTCTTCACGGCGGTTGCGATTCTGTCGCTTGCGCTCGGCATCGGCGCGAACGCGGCAATCTTTCAGTTGATCGATACGGTCAGATTGCGAAGCCTTCCGATTGCACATCCCGAGCAGCTTGCCGAGGTCCGCGCCGAGGGCGTTCATGCCTTCGGGATATCGGAGACCTTCAACTCGGAGGTCACCTATCCGTTGTGGGAGCAGATTCGGACCCATCAGAGCGCGTTTGCCTCGCTGTTCGCGTGGGGGAACGCGACCTTCCTCGCGGGGCGCGGCGTGGAGGGGCGGCGTGCGCGCGGACTCTGGGTCAGCGGTGAGTTCTTCCCGACGCTGGGTATCAGACCCGAGCGGGGGCGCCTGCTCACGGCCGATGACGATCGACGCGGATGCGGCGCGGGTCCAGCGGTTGTGAGTCATGCCTTCTGGCAGATCTATTTTGGCGGCCGCGAATCCGTTGTCGGAAGCACGCTCACGCTTCTGGATCGACCCTTCACCGTCGTCGGTGTGACGCCGGAGGGGTTCACCGGTCTCGAAGTCGGTCAGACGTTCGACGTCGCGCTCCCCGTGTGCGCTGCGGCGCTCTGGGGCAACAGGCTCGACCAACGCGACTTCTGGTGGCTGACGGTGATGGGCCGGGTGAAGCCGGGCTGGACGATTTCGCAGGCGAGCGAGCAGTTGCGCGCGCTGAGCCCCGGCTTCTTCGACGCCACGATTCCGTCGGGATACAGCGCCGACCTCATCGCCCAATACCGATCTTTTCACTTCGGGGTGATCCCTGCTGGTCGTGGCGTGAGCCGGCTGCGCGAGACGCATGGAACATCGCTCACGCTGCTCCTCGCGCTGACCGGCCTGGTCCTTCTCATCACCTGCGGCAACCTTGCAACGTTGATGCTGGCTCGCGCGGGCGCCCGCGAACGCGAGATCGCCGTACGAATCGCGATCGGCGCCTCGCGAGCGCGGCTCGTTTCGCAGATGGTGATCGAGAGCCTGCTGGTTGCCGCCGGCGGCGCGGCGCTCGCGATACTCGTCGCGCTGTGGTCGGGCAGAGCCCTGGTCGCGTTCCTCGATACGTCAATGAATCCCGTGGTCCTGAATCTCACTGTCGACTGGCGGTTGATTTCATTCGTCGGCGCGATTGCTCTCCTCACCTCGATCCTGTTCGGCCTGATCCCTGCGCTGCGCGTGTCGATCGTCCATCCCATCGCCGCGATGCGTCAGACCTCGCGCGGCTTGACAGTCGATCGCCATCGCGCCAGATTTCAGCGAGGCCTCGTCGTTGGACAGATCGCGGTCTCGTTGGTGCTCGTTGTCTCGGCGCTGCTCTTTGTCCAGAGCTTCCGGAATCTGATGAGAGTCAACACGGGCTTCGAGCAGAATCGCACCGCCGTGGTTTCGTTCTTCGATCTGTCGGCCGAGGCTCTCTCGATCGAGCAGCGAGTCGCGTTTCAGGAACAACTGACTCGTGAAATCCGCTCCGTGCCTGGCGTCGCCGCGGCGGCTGCATCGACGCTCATTCCGCTCAGCGGCGCGACCTGGTTTCATTTTTTCAAAGTACCGGGCCTCGCGAGCGACGAGCGCAAAGCAGCCCGATTCACTTACGTGAGTCCGGGGTACTTCGACACGCTGAGGATTCCGATCCTGGCAGGCCGGGACTTTCAGGACCTCGACAACGCAAGCTCGCGGCGGGTGATGCTGGTCAACCAGAGTTTCGTCAGCACCCATCTCGCTGGACTGAACCCGATAGGCACCACGGTCCGCACGATCGCAGAAGCCGGGTATCCGGAGAGGACGTACGAGATCATCGGCATCGTTGCAAACACGAAGTACTCGGATCTCCGTGAAGAGATGCCGCCAATCGCGTTCGTGCCGATTGCTCAGAGTCCCAGCCTGCAGCCCTGGGCGCCCATCGTCCTGCGCTCCAGTACGCCCCTGGCGGCAATCACGGCGCCAATTGCGCAGCGGGTCCAGAAGCTGAATCCTGCGATTGCGATTCAGTTCATCGAGCTGAAGTCTGAAATCCGCGAAGGCCTCGTGGCCGAACGAATGATCGCCTGGCTGGCGGGAGCATTCGGCTCGCTCGCGATTGTCCTGGTCACCGTCGGCCTGTACGGCATCATCGCGTATCTGACCGCGAGTCGCCGGAGCGAGATCGGCATCCGTCTGGCGCTTGGCTCCACTCGATCGCAGATCGCGATGCTGGTGCTGCGAGACAACTTCTGGCTGCTTGTCGCCGGGTTGGCGATCGGAGTCCCGCTCGCCGTTGCCGCGACGCGCGCCGCCGGCACGCTGTTGTTCGGCCTCACGGCAAGCGACCTGCCGACGTGGCTCACGGCGACATGTTTTCTCGCGGCCGCCGCGGCTCTGGCCGGTGGCATTCCGGCATGGCGAGCCGCGAGGATCCGCCCTGAGGAAGCATTGCGCTGCGATTAAGGACGCGCCTATTTCGATCGTTGCGCAACCGAGAGCGCTACGAGGCCGGCCGCGGCCACCAGTAACCCTCGCATCCGCCGAAGCAGGGCGAGCGTGACTCCCGCGGCAGCCGGCAGGCCGATGGCGCCGACGAGCAGCGTGTAGACGGCTTCCGATGCGCCAACCTGTCCGGGGACGAACGCGAACGCAATGCCGGTGAACTTCACGCCGCCTTCGACGATGAGCGGATTCGGCCACGGCAGTCTGAACCCGAGCGCCGCCATCACGATCCAGATCTCCAGCATCAGCAGCGCGTGAGCAGCGCTCTCCAGGACGATCACACTGGCGAGTCGTGCGGGATGCTCGTGAAGAAACTCTACGATCACGCGCTCGACTTGCCCGACCGCGCTTGAAATCCGGTGCGCGCGCTGGACGCCGATGACGACGCGCGATGCGCGAAGCGTTGGCACGATCAGGCCGATGCCGGTGCTCGCGGCATACACGCATGCCGCAATGAAGGCCAGCGTCACCGCGAGCACCGCGATGGCTGCCGGCCGAAGTGCCACCGACAGCAGATCTCGGGCCAGCAGCAACGACATGGCTGCGGCCGCCAGGCACGAAGAGACGAACATGTATAGAAGGTATTCGGTTGCGATGGCCGCGAAGGCCGCCGCGGCGGGGAATCCGTGACGGCGGGTCAGAATGAGTCCCCTCGTCGGCTCCGCCAGGAACGGCCCCGTGAACGTCAACCATTCGACCGCCTCGGCTGACAACTGGATCCGCAGCATGTCGCGGAACCGGACGCGGCTATGCAGCACGCTTCGCCAGAGTGCCACGGCGCGAATGACGACATATGCCGCGTAGACGCCCACGATGAGCAGAAAACTCCACCCGACCTGGGCGAGCATGCCCCACACCAGTTCGGGACCGGCGCGCCAGACGATCAGAACGAGCACGCCGATGCCGGCGATGAGCAGCAGAAGCCGAACGGTCCGCGTCACGAAATCAGGCGATTCTCGGCGCGATCAATGCGCGCGTTTGCGGGGCAACGACTGGGCGTGGCGGCCGACATCTTTCCAGACGTCGCCGCGGCGCCGCAGACGATCGAAGATGTTGTGGATAGTGTATCGATCCGGGGTCAACCGAGGATCCTCGATTTCCTTCCACTCGAGTGGGGTCGCAACGGACGCGCCTGGCCGCGCCCGGACCGCGTACGGCGGCGCGGCTGTCTGCGCGTACGCGTTCCGTGCCGTATCGACGAAGATCCTGCCCGCGCGTTTGTTCTTGCGTACCTCGACGGTGAGCTGCTCGGGATCGGACTCGACCAATCTGGTCGCAATGGTGCGCGCGAACGAGCGTACTTCGTCGAAGCCGACGCGCCGATTCAGCGGAACGAGCACGTGCAACCCGCGCGAACCAGTGGTCTTCACGAACGCCTCGAGGCGCTCGCTTTCGAGCAGCTGGCGAAGCGTCAGCGCCGCGCGGCACACCGATCGAAAATCCTCTTCCGAAGGGTCCAGGTCAAAAATCATCTGGTCGGGATATTCAGGCTTGTCAACCCGGCTGAGCCAGACGTGGGGAGTAATGCACGCCTGGTTGGCCAGATAGACGAGCGTCGCGGCATCCTGACAAATCACGTGACGTACGGTCCCGCCCTGCTTCGCCATAGATGCGGTGCGGATCCAGCGTGGAAAGTAGGAAGCGGCTTGCTTTTGTATCAGGCGCGGTCCGTGAATTCCGTCCGGATAGCGCTCCATCGTGACCGGCCGGTCGCGCAAATACGGCAGCATCGTGCCGGCCACGTGCTCGTAGTACTCGACCAGTTGGTGCTTGTCGATTCCGTCCTCGGGGAAGAGCACTTTCTCCGGTCGCGTGATCCGGACGATCTGCCGACCGACTTGCAGATCTTCCTCAAGGGCGGACGGGCTCATACGACCTCCTGAGCACCGAACTCGTTTGCAACCTGCGCGCCGGCAGCCGCGTGCATGATCTCGAAACGTTTCGGTGAAGCGCGAGTTCTTTTTCCCGTCGGTGAATCCAGCTGCGGTTCACGAAACTCGCGCAGTTGCGATGAGTGTTCGTGGCTTGACCATTGCACCTTTTAGAAATCTTTCCCGAACTCAACAGCCACGGAAGGAGGCCAAATATGGCTGAGAAGATGACGGACATTGCTCCTCATGAAGGACAGCGACTTGGACGTCGCGAACCGGGCCGATTCGAGAATCCGTCGACGCTGCTCGAACGATTCGCAAATGAAATGGAGCGCGTCTTCGACGACTTCGGATTCGGTCGAAGCTGGTTCGCGCCGCGTTCGGGACGGCTCTGGTCGAGCGCACCCAGCCGCACGGGCAGTGCGCTTTGGGCACCTGACCTCGAAGTGTACGAACGCAACAACGAGCTGGTCATCCGTGCCGACTTGCCTGGCCTGAAGAAGGACGATATCCGCATCGACGTCACGGACAGCGAGATCACGATCTCCGGCGAGCGGCGTCAGGAACACGAGTCGGAGCGCGAGGGCGTGTATCGAACCGAGCGAACCTACGGAAGCTTCTATCGCACGATTCAGCTTCCGGAAGGAGCCATCACCGATCAGGCCAAGGCCACGTTCCGGGATGGCGTGCTCGAGATTACGGTAACAGCGCCACCTCAGGCGACCCGCAGCCGTCGTCTCGAGATCAAGGAATCAGCTGAATCCAAGAAATGAAGTAGCAGCGTGAAAAGGGCGCCGTACGCCGAAAGGCGACGGCGCCCGCGCGCCGGTCTCAGTACGCGAGGCGCGCGACCTGGTGACCTGTGTTGTCGACCAGAACGGCGGCGTCGCCGCCGCGGTTGTTCCAGACCCCGTGGTGGAGTCCCCAATACAAGTTGTGCGAGTCGGCTGTACCTGACTTCGTCCAAACCGTGATGTCCTCGCCGGGATAGAACGTGATCGAAGGAAAGGGGAAGATCCACGGCGGCGACGCAGGGTGATTCTTCTCGTCGCACAGTCTCCAGCCGGACATCGACACCGGACTCCGCCGGTCGTTGCGAATCACGACGCGCTCTCCACCTGGCTCATCGTCCGGCCGGCCGGCATCAATCGACACGATCCGAACCTCCTGCTGGCGCGCCGGGCCGAGCTCCCATACCCGCACCGACACGTTGCGGCCGCTTTTCCCGACAAACCTGATCCCCATGGATCCATCGGGCGTGATGAATGAGGGGTCGTCTGGTGTCGACATGGCTTGCACGCCATCAACCTCGAGCGCAAATGCCTTGTCATCTCCCGTCCTGGTCTCATGCACGGCGATTCTCGAGACGGGGATCGCGCGATCCCAGTTCGACTTGTCGTGAAGCTCGATCCAGTAGGTCTTGGCCCGCGCGAGTGTCGGAGGAATCTCGAGGAGGAGAACACCCTCCTCGTCCGCGTGTGTGAGCGGCGCCATCATCACGGTGATCGCGGCGCCGATCGGCGGCACGCGGAAGTGGCGCGACGGGGGGATGCCGCCGAGCTCATTCACGTACACGCCGTTCAGACCTGGGCCCGCTTCCATGTTCTGCCCGAGCAGCGGCATCGAGAAGCGCGAGCCGCTGGTGGCGTAGCTCATGATGCAATGCTGATCCTGATAGCGCGTATCTACCGTCGCGCCGTTCTCCTGTTTCGTGCTGAATGAGTCGTCGAGCCCGAGCACGTGACTGAACTCGTGCATCGCGCGCGAGTGACTCCAGGGCGACCCGGCGGAATGCGGAAGCAGCATCGACCGTCCGCGATTGACGCCTCCCCAGTCGGTGTCCACATTGACGATCACAACCTGACGGGGGAAGGTGTCCACTGCGAAGCCCGCATCCCGCGCCGCCTGCATTCCCCAGTTGAACGCCTGGAGCCGCTGCGCCTGTCCCGCGGCCGCTTGATGCTCGGCAACTGTGTGGCCGATGTCGAGCCACCCGAAGACGCTGCCCACCAGGTTCACGCGGCCGTGAGTGACGTCGGCAAAGTAGTCGCGCAGTCCACCGTTGCCGCGGCCGAAGAAATAGTCGCTGTAGAAGTTCGGCTGCGCCACCACTGCCGACGGCGAACCGTCTGCGTTCCGCAACCAGCCGAGCACGATGCACGTACGCTCGTCATTGGGCTGCAGAAGGTACAAGTCGGTGATCAGCACGTCACGCCACTCGGCGTTTCCGTTTGGGATCAGCACGAGGCCGTATACGACGCCTGCGCCGTGGTCGGCCTGATGGAAGGTAGGAAACGCCGCGGCAAAACCATTCGCAGCGGCGTAGTCGGATGCGGCTCGCATCATTCTTCCGACATCGTCGATCGGCGGATTCCCGAGCGTGGCGCGCGGAACATCGCGCCACTCCGCCATGCCGGGCTTGAGCATGATCGTCCCGTAGACGACGCCTGCGCCGTAGTCCTGCTGGTGGCAGTTTGGATATGAGCCCGGATATCCCTGCGCGGCCGCGTAGGTGGCGGCGCCGCGAAACAAGCCTGGAACGTCTTCGATGTGATAGACGCCGTACGTGCTACGGGGAACATCGCGCCATTCGGCGACGCGGCTGTCGAGCAGGAACACACCGCCGACGACGCCCTGTCCGTGATCGGCCTCGTGGAAGTTGGGAAAGCCGGAGACGTATCCTCTCTCAGAAGCGTAGTCGTTCACCAGACGAAAGCGCCGGTCAGCGCTCAGCGCCATGTCAGGGAATCAGCGGCGTCCGATCGAACAGGTTGTGCGGCATCAACACGAATCCCGTCCACATGATCAGCGCTTCGCCCTTCCAGCCGCCCGACACGAATTCGCCATCCTCGTCTCGTGGGTGGTGGTGAAGCGATCCCTTGTACCAGACGACGATGTCCGCGTTGGCGACAGGTTGCGGTGTGCTGACGTACGTCGGCAGATTCTTCGCGAACATCTCTGACGGATCGTAGTGCGTGACCCAGAAGTCCTTCTGCGTGAATGCCTCCTGATGACGGGAGAACCCGCCCGTCGGCATGGCCATCAGGCGATACATCGTCTGCTCGCCGTGTCCATTCTTCAGGTTGCTATCCATGATGTCCAGCGAGTTGAACGCCTGCGGATCCCAGTCCTTGCCTGTTTCGTTCGTAATCGTCGGTTCGGTATCGTTGCCGTTCGCTCCGGATTCTGTGTGCGTCCCGAAGGCCACCGAGTCGTTCGCGAATCCGTTGAGATCCACATCGAGCCGCCAGATCGGGTTGTGCATGTGCGGCATCTTGGGCTTGCTGGGCAGGTTGACCGCTGTGGCACCCACTCGGCCAATCAGCGTGCCGTCGTCGCGAAAGATCCACTCCATGACGTAGTTGTAGTTGCCGGCACCGAGCGCGCCCCACAGCGCGAGCTCCTGGCCGCGCCGCACGCTGCCATAGTCCTTCCATGCGAGCCCGCGATCGCGCACTTCCTTGCAGACGTGTGCGCCGAGCGTGGCGCCGCCGAGCGCCGCCGGGCAGTCGGCCGCGCTGACGGAAACGAGATTGAACGTGAAGTTCGTGACGTCGTAGTAGCGTGGACTGCCGTCGTGATACGGCACGAAGATCTCAGAGATGCGTCCGTCCCAGAGGATTCGAATCCAGGGCTTGTTCGGAGCCGTCCGGAAGAACGCGGCCGTGATCACGAGGCCGTTCTTGGCTTGCTCCAGCCAGCAGACACGCCACCGAGTCTGCTCGACGCCGGTGACGGGGAACTTCTGCTCGACGAGATTGATCCCGGAGCACTGCGCCTCCGCCATTGGAACGACGACCAGTCCGACGATCAGAACCAGATGCGCGATCAGCAGGCTACGACGGGTCATCGCTGCCCCCTTTCGATCCGGACTTGCTGCTGCGTCAGATCGACGACGACGCTGTCAGTCAGGTAGACGTCGCCGCGCCGGAAGAACAGTTGAACGCACCGGCGCTGCCAGCACGGATCGCGGTCGCTGGTCGCGACGACCCGCAGTCCCCGCACGATGTTCCGCGGGCGTACGCCGCGCGCGCCGTCGCCTACCCGAAAGGTCTTGGCGTCGGCGCCGAGCAGCGAGACCACCGCGTCGTTCTTCAACGCGAGGGCGAGAGCCTCCGACAGATCCTCCGCGTTGAGCGGAACCTCGGCGCTCTCGATGCGGGCCGCCTGCACGACGGCGCGCTTCTGCAGATCGACGATCGCTCGCACGCCGGAATCGTCGTCGTACCGATAGAAGGTGACTTCGGCGTGGCGACCGATGGGGAGCGGCTTGGTCGGCGAATCCGGCGCCGTACTTGCGTCGGCAGGCTTGATCGCGATGAAATCGACGTACACGAGCCGGTTGCGTCCGGCGCCGAGGAGCTCTTTGACCCGGCTGTCGGCACGCGAGACGTCTTCGGCCACTTTTCGTTCGGCGGGCGTCAACGGATCGAGCGGAGCGCGGCTGGGCGGCGGCTGAACCGCGAGCACCCGTGTCGCGATGAAGAGTGTGAGCGCCGCGACGGCGAATCGCGAAATCATGATCGACCTCCCTGTCCGACGTCTACCTCACGCTTGGGCTAGCGTGCCGCATCTCACTCGTCTTGTCCATGTGAAAACACCGTGAACTTGATTCCCGTCCGCCGTCGCGTCCGCAAAATCCGCCGGCGCTTCCGTGAAGCTCGGATGCTGGCACGGGCGCTCAGGTTCCCCTATCAGCCAATCGCCGTCCATCTCATCCCGATCCGCCGCTGCAATCTGGCGTGCGCGTACTGCAACGAGTACGACGACCACTCGAAACCGGTGCCGACTGCTGAGGTTCTTCATCGCGTCAACCTGCTCGCCGCACTGGGGACCGGCATTCTCACGCTCAGCGGAGGCGAGCCGCTGCTGCATCCGGACCTCGACGACATCATTCGCGGGATCCGGGCCCGCGGCATGATCGCCACCGTGATCACGAACGGCTTGCTGCTGACCGTCGAACGTATCGAGCGACTGAATCGCGCGGGACTCGATCACCTCCAGATCAGCATTGATAACGTGATTCCGGATGACGTGTCGAAGAAGAGCCTGAAGGTGCTCGAGAAGAAGCTGGAGGCGCTCGCCGAACATGCCGAGTTCGACGTAACGATCAACTCGGTCGTCGGTGGAGGAATTCGTCAGCCCGAAGATGCGCTGGTCATCGCCAGGCGCGCATCAGCATTCGGTTTTTCCACGACGGTCGGGATCATTCACGATCATCGTGGACAGCTGCGGCCGCTCGATGCGCAACAGCAGCAGATTCTCGAGAGCATCGTCCGCATCGGCAAATCGCCGTTCGACTTCGCGGCCTACAACCGGTTCCAGAAGAACCTCGCACATGGACAGCCGAACGAGTGGCAATGCCGGGCAGGGAGTCGGTACCTATACGTCTGCGAGGATGGACTCGTGCATTGGTGCTCGCAACAGCGTGGATGTCCCGGCGTGCCTCTCGATCAATACGGGCATGCCGATCTGAAACGGGAGTACGACACCGTGAAGGCGTGCGCGCCATTTTGCACGGTGGGTTGCGTGCACCGGGTTGCCCAGGTCGACGAGTTGCGAGCCAATCCTCTGGAGACGCTGCTCGAGTGGTTCCCTGGAACATCGGACGAAGGATCGACGTCCGTGCCGGTCCCGGTGAGGCTGCTCACGT
>Ga0114129_10014397_pt1 | contig 11272 bp, 11 predicted proteins | sample RhiMetdeltSRZDD1_FD_80071 | JGI IMG/M metagenome (GOLD analysis project Ga0114129, IMG submission 80071) | Populus rhizosphere microbial communities from Tennessee, USA - Rhizosphere MetaG P. deltoides SRZDD1 (version 2) (version 2) | ecosystem: Host-associated > Plants > Roots > Rhizosphere >... | reverse complement strand
GGCGCCCACTTCGCGTGCAGCTCCACCCCGGCCTCGTCCAGCAGCGCCTTCACCACCGGCTTCACGTCGTACGCCCGGTTGGACTCGGCCGGCATGAGCGCGGCCAGATCGAGCCCGTCGGACACGTCGGCGGGGGAGACCCGGCCCTGGTACCCGAGGAGGAACGCCAGCTTGCGGGCCTCGGCCAGCGCCGTGAAGTCGTCCTTCGTCGTGATGTGCACGACACCGGAGCGCCGCCCGTGCGGCTCGGGGCCGCCGAGGCGCTCCATGTCGACCTGCTCGCCGGTCACCGAGCGGACCACGTCCGGCCCGGTCACGAAGATGCGGCCCGCCTCGCTCATCACCACGATGTCGGTCAGCGCCGGGCCGTACGCCGCCCCGCCGGCCGCCGGGCCCAGAACCACCGAGATCTGCGGTACCCGCCCCGACGCGCGGACCATGGCGGCGAACACCTGGCCCACCGCGTCCAGCGCCACGACTCCCTCGGGCAGCCGCGCACCACCGGAGTGCCACAGACCCAGCACGGGTACGCGCTCGCGCACCGCCGTGTCGATCGCGTCCACGATGTGCCGGCAGCCGTCCGTACCGATCGCGCCGCCCATCCGCGTCGCGTCCGTGGCGAACGCCACCGCGGGCGTACCGTCGATCTCCCCGCGGGCGTACAGCGCGCCGGAGTCGTCGGTGGGTATGAGCAGCCGCATCGAGCCGTTGTCGAACAGCGCCCGCAGCCGGACCTCCGGATCGCGGAAGTCCGCTGTGGACAGTTCGGTGACGGTGTGGGTGGTGGTCACAAGAGCCTCCGGTGCGGTCGAGCGGGGGGCCGGGTTCACGGGCGTGCGGGATGGGCGGGTGGGCCGCCCTACGGGCGGGTGAAGATCAGGGCGACGTTGTGGCCGCCGAAGCCGAACGAGTTGTTCAGCGCGACCGGGATGTCGAGGTGCCTCGCCTTGTGCGCCACCACGTCCAGGTCGACGCCGTCGTCCGGGTCGTCGAGGTTGATGGTCGGCGGCACGATGCCGTGGTGCAGCGCGAGGATCGTCGCGATCGACTCCAGAGCGCCGGCCGCCCCGAGGAGGTGACCGGTCATCGACTTCGTCGCGGTGATCACCACGTGCTCGCCGAGCGCGGCGTGCAGGGACGTGATCTCCGCGATGTCGCCCACCGGGGTGGACGTCGCGTGGGCGTTGACGTGGACGACGTCGGTCGGCGCGAGGTCGGCGTCGCGCAGGGCCGCCTTGATCGCCCGCGTCGCGCCCAGGCCCTGCGGGTCGGGCTGGACGATGTCGTACCCGTCAGAGGTGAGCCCAGCCCCGGCCAGCCGCGCGTAGACCGTGGCCCCGCGGGCGGCGGCGTGATCGGCGCGTTCGAGCACGACCATGGCCGCGCCCTCGCCGAGTACGAAACCGTCGCGCCGCTTGTCGAACGGGCGGGAGGCGAGCGGCGGCTCGTCGTTGCGCGTCGACATGGCCCGCATCGAGGCGAAGCCCGCGATCGGCAACGGGTGGATCACGGCCTCCGTGCCGCCCGCGACGACGACGTCCGCCCGGCCCGACCGGATCATGTCGAGCCCGAGTGCGATCGCCTCCGCGCCGGTGGCGCAGGCGCTGACGACGCAGTGCACGCCCGCCTTGGCGCCGAGCTCGAGACCGACCCAGGCGGCCGCGCCGTTGGGCATCAGCATCGGCACGGTGTGCGGCGACACCCGCCGCGGCCCGCTGTCCTCCAGGATGTCGTCCTGGGCGAGCAGGGTCTGCGCGCCGCCGATGCCGGAGCCCACGCTGACCGCGAGCCGCTCCCGGTCGACGTCGGTGTCGGCGAGGCCGCTGTCCCGCCATGCCTCGTGGGCGGCGATCAGCGCGATCGCCTCACACCGGTCGAGCCGGCGCAGCTTCACGCGGTCGAGAGTCTCGGCCGGCTCCACGGCGAGCTGCGCCGCGATCCGGACCGGCAGCCGGGCCGCCCAGTCCTGGGTCAGCGCGCTGACCCCGGACCGGCCGGCGACGAGCGAATCCCAGGTCGACGCAGCGTCCCCACCCAGTGGGGTCGTCGCGCCGAGCCCGGTCACCACGACGTCGGTCACGGTGTTACTCCTCAAGACCCAGCCTTCTCGATGTACGACACGGCGTCGCCCACCGTCTTCAGGTTCTGTACCTCGTCGTCCGGGATCTTGACGCCGAACTTCTCCTCGGCCGCCACGACGACCTCGACCATCGACAGCGAGTCCACATCCAGGTCGTCGGTGAACGACTTGGCCTCGGCGACGTCGTCGGGGTTCACACCGGCTACCTCTTCGAGGATCTCGGCGAGGCCAGCGGTGATCTCGTCACGGGTCATGGGGTTGGGTTCCTTCCTGAGTGGTTGGGGTTACGGGCAGCGCACGACCTGGCCGGCGTAGGTGAGACCGCCGCCGAAGCCGAACAGCAGCACCGGCGCGCCGGACGGCACCTCGCGCCGCTCGACGAGCTTCGACAGCGCCAGCGGCACGCTCGCCGCGGACGTGTTGCCGGACTCGACGATGTCCTTGGCGATGATCGCCTGCGGCATGCCGAGCCGCCGCGCGATGCCGTCGATGATCCGGCCGTTGGCCTGGTGGCCGACGAACGCGGCAATGTCCTCGGGCGCGACTCCGGCGCGTTCGCACGCCTGCAACGCCATCGGCGCGAGCGCGGTCGTCGCCCACCGGAAGACCGCCTGGCCCTCCTGCTGGATGTACGGCCGCCAGCCCTCGATCCGGACCGCGTCGCCCTTTTCCGGGGCCGAGCCCCAGACGACCGGGCCGATTTCCGGCTGGTCGCTGCCGGTGACGACGGCCGCGCCTGCTCCGTCGCCGAAGATGATGCAGGTGGCGCGGTCGGTCCAGTCGGTGAAGTCGGACAGCTTCTCCGCGCCCACCACGATCACGTTCCGCGCGGCACCGGCCCGGATCGCGTGGTCGGCCGTGGCCAGCGCGTACGAGAAGCCGGAGCACGCGGTGTTCACGTCGTACGCCCCCGGCGCGTCGATCCCGAGCCGGGCCGCGACACGCGTGGCCACGTTGGGGCAGCGGTCGACCGACGAGCAGGTGGCGACGGCGACGAGGTCGATGTCGGCCGCGGTCAGTCCGGAGCCGGCGAGTGCCTTCTCGGCCGCGGCCGACGCCATGTCGGCGACCGTCTCGTTGTCGGCGATGCGCCGGGTGACGATGCCGACCCGGTCCCGGATCCATTCGTCGTTGGTGTCGACCATCTGCGCGAGATCGTCGTTGGTGAGTACCCGGCTGGGCTGGTAGTGACCCAGCGAGACGATGCGGGAACCGGTGGGGGGCATCAGTGGTGGCCTCCGATGCGGGCTAGCGGCTGACCCGGCGCGACCGGGTCGTCGTGGTGGGCGAGCCATTCGGTGAGGACACCGGCCTCGTGAGCGGTGACCTCGACCGGCCCCTGCCGGGTCGCGACATGGCCGATGACCTGTCCGGTCGCGACCTCGGCGCCTTCGGCGAGCTCGACGGACGGCTGGAAGTTCCCGGCGGCCGGAGCGACGACGACCCGGAACTGCATGGTCGGCTCGGCGCCCACGGCGACCCCGTGCCGCGCGATCAGGTCGCGGGCGGCGGGCAGGTCGTCCGGGGTGTTGAGGGTGACGATGTCGATGCCTTTGACCGCCCGCTTGACGAGCCCGGCGAGCGTACCCGCCGGGGGCAGCTCGATCACCGCCGTGACCCCGAGGTCGGTGAGCGTATGCATGCACAGGTCCCAGCGGACCGGCGCGATCACCTGGCGGACGAGCCGTTGCAGCAGCTCGCGGCCGTGCCCGACCGCGGCGCCGTCCAGATTGGACAGCAGGATCTTCGTCGGGTCGGTGGGCGTGATGCCGGCAGCGACCGCGCCGAGCGCCTTCTCCGCCGGCGCCATGTACGGCGTGTGGAACGCGCCCGCCACCTTCAGCGTGATGACCTTCGTCCGCGCGGGCGGCGCGGCGGCGAACGCCTTCAGGGCCTCGGTGGCACCCGCGGCGACGATCTGGCCGGCGCCGTTGCGGTTGGCCGGGTACAGCCCGGCGGCCGCGATCGCGTCGAGCACCTCGGTCTCGTCGCCGCCGACCACCGCGGCCATGCTCGTCGACTCCAGCGCGCAGGCCGCGGCCATCTCCCGACCGCGTACGGCGGCCAGCGTCACGGCGCTCTCCGGCGTCAGCGCGCCCGCGAGCGCGGCGGCGCCCAGCTCCCCGACACTGTGGCCGGCGACGACCTGGATGTCGTAGAGCGGCAGGTGCTCGGCCGCCACCAGCGCGGCCGCGGTGAGCAGCGGCTGGGTACGCGCGGTGTCCTTGATCTCCTCCGCGTCCGCCGCCGTACCGAGGTGGACGAGGTCGAGGCCGGTGAGCGCGGACCACCAACGCAGGCGTGGCTCCACGCTGGACAGCGCGAGCCACGGTGCGAGGAAGCCGGGCTTCTGAGCACCTTGTCCGGGGGTGAGTAGGGCGAGCACGTCTAAGACTCTCCCGGATCCCGGTTGATCGTGGGCGTACCGCCGTGCACCAAACCCCACGACGGACTTTGTATGGTTCCCACAAAAGGTACCGGCTGACCTGCACGGATCTCAATCCGGGGGTACCCCGGTGACCTCGGTCACCGGGGTCGTTGTGGCCGGTGCGACGGCGGGGGCGGACGGGTCCAGCCGCCCGATCGTGAGCGCGATGCGCAGGGCGTACGCGTCGCGGGGGCTCAGCGGGCTCAGCCCGGTTGCCTCGGCAATCCGCTTCAAACGATAGCGAACAGTATTGGGGTGGACAAAGAGGGCACGCGCGGCGCTCTCCAGGACCCCGCCGGCGGCGAAGAAGGCATCCAGCGTCTCCAGCAGTTCGCCACCCGTACGCACCAGTGCCCCGTACGCGGTGTGCCGCAGGATCCGCCGCGCCTCCGTATCCCCGGCGAGCGCCCGCTCGGGCAGCAGGTCGTCGGCGGCCACCGGGCGCGGTGCGGTGGGCCACGCGGCCGCGGCCCGGTACCCGGCGAGGGCCGCCCGGGCCGACTCGGTGGCTTCGTCGAGCGACGGTACGGCTGGCCCGACCACGACCGGCCCGTCCCCGAACGCGACGAGCAGCTTCTCGGCCGCGCCCAGCGGGTCGGCGACCCCGCCGAACACGAGCACGAGCCGGTCGCCGTGCACGCCGCCCAGCACCTCGATGCCGATCCGGCGGGCCGCCCGGTACACCGTGTGCAGCACTGCCGCCGCCTCGCCCCCGGGCGAACGCCCGACGGTCACCGCGACGGGTGGCGCGTCCGCCCAGCTGAGCGCGGCGGCCCGGCTCGCCACCACATCCGGCGACTCGCCGCGTAGCAGGGCGTCGACGAGCAGCGCCTGCAACCGCGCATCCCACGCGCCGCGCGACTCGGCCGCCCGCGCGTACACCCGGGCCGCCGCGAAGGCCACCTCCCGCGAGAAGCGCAGGACCGCCTCGCGCAGCGCGACCTCCTCGCCCGGTGCGGCCAGCCGCGACACCTGCTCCTCGACGACGTCGATGGTCACCTTGATCAGCGCGACCGTCTGCTGGAGGCTGATCGACCGGGCCAGCGCGCGCGGTGCCGCGTCGAAGACCTCGTCGGACACCTCCTGCTGGCTGCCCTCGCCACCACCCTGGGTGAGCCACTCGACGAGCGACCGCACGCCCGCCTGCGCAACGAGCATCACCCAGGCCCGCTGGTCGGCCGGCAGCGCCCGGAACCAGGGCAGCACGTCGTCCATCCGGGCCACGCTCGCGGTCGACAGCGCGCCCGCCGCGCGCTCGATGCGCCGCAGCGTCGCGGTGAGCGGTACCTCGTGCGTCACCCGCCCAGCCTGTCATGCCACTGCGCCGAGTGCCCGCATCGGCCAGCGACGCGGTCGGCGGCGCCTGTCGACCCCTCGCGTGACGCCGCCGTGCCTATACCGGGCTCGGTATCGAGTCAATCGACAATCGTCTCTGGAATTGTCCACGGATTGGCCACCGGAGACTATTGCGCCTGGCGCGGGATGGGCGCACTCGACCGCGCCAGGCAATAGTCATGAATGGTTTCGATGCACCGTTACGGACGTTGTAACGGCGGTTTCCGGTCGTAGGCGGCGATATCAGCGAAACGCCGGGGGCTGCGCCAGTCGGTCCCGCGATCATTGACCGGGCAGCCGGTGCCTTTGAGCCGTTCCACGAGTTTGCCGACCGCGGTGACCGTGCCATCGAACTGGATGACGTTGATACCGCCGAGGTCGGCGACCGCCCGCATCTCGCCGAACTCGACAATGATCGTGCGGTCCCGCCGCGATGCGAGTGCCATGCCGAGCTCGATGAGGACGTTCGGTCGGGCTTGCAGGTGGGGTGCGGTCTCGCTGGTACGTTCCCGCAGCTCGTGGAGTGCGGGATGAAGGTGGACGACGTCGTCCGGGGTGAGCAGTACGAGGATCGCCTGGGCCTGGTTGATCGCGTTCTCGATGACCTCGAGCAGCGTCGGGCTGGCGAGTTGGGTCTTGGCGACGATCGACTCCCATTCCAGCGGATGCAGATCGAGCGCCCTGAGCAGTTCGTAGACCTTTTCCCGTACGCGTTCGTCCCGGCCGTGGATGACGAACACGTCGCGGTCGTCGGCGCGGTCGGGTCGGGTCGCGCCGGGCTGCGTCGACCCGCCCCGGGCGGCGGGCCGGGCTAATCGACGGGTGAGGCGTTGTTTCATAGCGGCGGCGCCTTCCTTGGAAGATTCGCGATAGCGGGCACGTGGCCTGCACGCATCGCTGATGGTAACTATCCGCTAGACTGCCGCCGTCGGCAAGAAGCTCTCAGAAGATGGCTATCTGCATTTGGCTGATTGCGCTGCGCTGTTATTGTGCGCCGGTCGACCCGAAGCTCTTATTGATCTCGGCGATGAATTGCACGGCGTCCGATCCGTGCAGACCCACGTCCCGCAGCCGTGCCACCGCGTCGCGGTACCGGTCGATCACGCCCGAATTGTCGCGCAGCACGAGGTTGCCCTGTGCGCTCTCCAGGAAGACCACGGGGGGCAGCTGATCCTCGTCCTCGTACTCCATCACCGCGAAGGCGCCGTCCAGCCCGGGATGAGCACCCGTGCTGAGCGGGACGACCATGACCGAGATGGAGGGGCGTTCGGCCAGGGCGATGATGTGGTCGAGCTGCTCCCGCATCACCGCGCGGCCGCCGATGGGCCGGCGCAAAGCAGCCTCGTCGACCATCACGAGGAACTCCGGTGCCCCTGGTCGGTCGAGAACGTGTCGCTTGCGCATCATCCGCACCTCGACGGCGGTCTCAACCTGTTCGGCGGGCGTCTCCGGCCCGAGGATGCCCCGGATGAGAGCGTCGGCATAGCGTTCGACCTGGAGCAGACCCGGCATGATCGTCGGGTGGTAGTGCGAGATGACCGCCGCGTCCGCCTCGGCGCCGATGAACTCGCTGTAACCCGCGGAGATGTGCCGCTGGTACTTGCTCCACCAGGTGCGCTGGCGGCTGCTCCGAGCCAATTCCTTCAGTTCGTTTACCCGATCCGCCGCACTGACTCCATAAATCGCCAGGAGCGCCATCAGATCGGAGACGGCCACGCCGACCTGGCCATTCTCGATTCGGATCAACTTGGAGGTCGACCATTCGACCTCGTTCGTGACCTGTTCGATCGAGAGGCGTTGAGCCAGGCGAAGGCCACGCAACTCGGCCCGCAGCCGTCGTCGCGTCGTGGTTGGTCCCTGCCCCGTCGGTACGAGCTGATCCGTAGCCATCCTGTCCGCGCCACTCCGTTCTCGAGCCGGACCCAGGGTGTCGACCCAGGGTGGCAGGAGGCTGCCACAGTGCAGGTTGTGCACGTTCTGCCCGATGCAGCTTGCATGTAGCAGACAGCCACCTTATCGTTTGTCCACGACCGCGGAGTGCCGACCAGGTATTTTTTTCGCCGCGTGTCTTTCTTGCTGGCGACCCGAGACCAAATGTCGTCCGGCGAATCGTCGTTGCGCCAAGTGGCCGGGTAGGCTGTGACACTTATACGGTCGTCAATGGCCTTCGACCGTCTAGGTGATCATTGTTCGCGATCCGTTCCCACGGAGGCACCCCTATGCCCGACGCACCCCGCCATTGGCGAAAGAGCTCTTTCAGCAACGCCGAGGGAGACTGCCTGGAGGTCGCTGAGTTAGGCGATCGAGTCGGGATTCGGCATTCGGGACAGCCGGACGGGCCGGTGCTGTGGATGACCACGGCGGAGTGGACGTCGTTTCTCGACGCGGTCAAACGGGGCGACTTCCGACCGGACGCGTCAGGGCTTGCGGACGAGCCGTACGAAGGTGCCGAGGAGGGCCAGTAGCAGGACCGCGCCCACGCCCATCAGCAGTACCTGCTTGCGCCACTCGCCCATCATGCTGTCGAGGTCGCTTTCCGCCGGGGTCCGGGTGATGAGGCCCGCGCCAGCCGCCCCGCCACCGGCCTGGCCACCCGCGCCGCCGAAGTCGATCGGTACGCCCGCCAGCCGCATGGTGTCCGGCATGGAGATGCGGCCGTAGAACCAGGCGGGCGTGACCTTCTTGCCTTTGGGCTGCTCGGCCGGGCGGAAGACACGGGGACCGCCCTTGGCGAGCGGGTAAAGCGTGTATGCCTGGTCGGGTACGGCGTCGACGCGTACCACCATCTGGTACGCGGGCCCGAGCGTCGCCGCGTCGGGTGTCGGCGCGTTCGGCGGCCGGGTGGCGAGCCACCCGACTTCCCCGAGCAGATCCGCGAAGAGCTCGGAGTCGGTCGCGGCGACCACGTTCAGTGGCTTGGCGAGCCCCGGACCCTCGATCGTGAGCGAGGTGGGACCGCCGGCGGCCACGGCCGGGGAGGCGAACGCGAGGGCGGCACATAGCGGGACGGCGAGCAACGCAGTGATCACTGCGAGCGCACGTCCAGCCCGTCGCCGCATGGTGGACCTCCCCGTCTCGCTACCCCGGCGAACCGCTCGCGGCTCCCGTCTGGGGGCACCGGTCCGCTCGCCGAAGGAGCGTTTCCTAGATAGGACACCGCAGCGGCTCTCATGGTTGCACCGTTACGGCGACTGTGGTGGAACTTCTTGTCACGGTCTGGCGACTAATCCGGGTAGATATGGAGGTGGGTCATGGGCGGTGTACGCCGGGTCGCGGTCGGGGTCCTCGCGGCGGTGCTGATCGTGCTCGGTACGGTGGCCCCGGCCTGGGCGCACAACGCGTTCGCCGGTAGTACCCCGAAAGACGGCGAGATACTCAACCAGGTACCCGCGACGGTGAATCTGAAGTTTCTGCAGAAGCTCGTCCCGGCGAACATCACGGTGACCCTGGTCGACCCGGCCGGCGCCTCGGTGATCAGCGGTACCCCGGCCTTCGACGGCCCGACTGTGCTGATCCCGCTGCGGGCAACGGTTGCCGGGGTGTACACGGCAACGTACGCGGTGCAGTCGACCGATGGGCACCCGGTCACGGGGAAGATCACCTTCACGCTCACTCCGGCGGCCGTCCCGCCCCCGCCGAGCCCGACGGCCGTCTCGCCTCCGCTGCCGACGACCGCCCCCGCGGCCGAGCCGACGCCTGTCCTCGCCGGGGACGAGAGCGAGGGCGGTACGCCGTGGTGGCCCTGGGTCGTGGGCGCCGCCCTCGTGATCGCCGGGCTCGCCCTGGTCGTCGCGCGCCGGCGGCGGACGTCCGCCACCTGACCGGCCGCTCAGCCGACCGCCCGCCGCAGCCGGTCCAGCGTCCGCTCCCGGCCCAGCACCTCGAGCGACTCGAACAGCGGCAGCCCGACGGTACGGCCCGTGACGGCGACGCGTACCGGCGCCTGGGCCTTGCCGAGCTTGAGCCCGTGGGCCTCGCCGACCCGCTCGACCGCGGCCTTCAGCCCGCCGGCCGTCCAGTCCGGCAGCTCGTGGAACGCGGCCAGGGCCTCGCCGGCCACGGCCAGCCCGTCGGCGGTCATCGTCTTGTCCCAGGCGGCCTTGTCGATTTCGGGCTGGTCGAGGAACAGGAAGTCCACATAGGACGCGATCTCGCCGAGCAGCGCCACCCGGGTCTGCGCGAGCGGGGCCACGGCCGCGAATACAGCGGGGTCGTACGACGGCGGGTCCCACGGCGGCGCGGCCACCTCGACCGGCGACCCCAGACCGAGCCACGGCGCGCACGCCTGGATGAACTCGTCGACGGGCAGGGCGCGGATGTACTCCCCGTTGAACGCCCGCAGCTTCTTCTCGTCGAAGAACGCCGGCGAGGAGTTGACCGCTTCGAGCCGGAACTCCGACTCGATCACGGACCACGGCACGATCTCGCGGTCCCCGCCGGGGGCCCAGCCGAGCAGCATGAGGTAGTTACGCATGGCGTCGGCGAGGTACCCCTCGGCGCGGTACGCCTCCAGGGCCACCTTGTCGCGCCGCTTCGACAGCTTCTGGCGCTTCTCGTTGACGACGACGGGTACGTGCGCCCACACCGGCGGCGCCGAGCCCAGCGCCTCCCAGAGCAGCTGCTGCTTCGGCGTGTTCGGCAGGTGCTCCTCGGCCCGGATCACGTGCGTGATGCCCATCGCGATGTCGTCGACGACGTTGGCGAGCAGGAACACCGGCGACCCGTCCGCGCGCGCGATCACGAAGTCCTCGAGCTGCGCGTTCTCGAACGTCGGTTCGCCCCGGATCAGGTCACGCACCACCGTCGTGCCCTCGTCGGGCGTGCGGAACCGCAGCGCCCGGCCCGGTCCCGCCGTCAGGCCCCGGTCGCGGCAGAAACCGTCGTACCCCGTGTGCTTGTTGCCCGTGCGCGCGACCACGTCCTCGCGCGTGCAGTCGCAGAAGTAGGCGCGGCCCTGCGCGTGGAGCCGGGCCGCGGCGGCGCGCTGCTCGCCGGCGTAGGCCGACTGGAAGTAGGGCCCCTCGTAGCCGCCGGGCTCGATGCCCAGCCAGGCCAGCGCGGAGATGATGCCGTCCGTCCACTCGGGACGGTTGCGGCTGGCGTCGGTGTCCTCGATACGCAGCACGAAAACCCCCTCGTGCTGGCGGGCGTAGATCCAGTTCTGCAGGGCCGACCGAGCCCCGCCGACGTGGAAGAGACCCGTGGGGGAGGGCGCGAACCGCACACGTACCGTCACGCCCTCAACCCTAAGGCACCGACCGGATCCGGTAGACGAGCACGCTGCCCAGCACGGTCACGGCCGCGGTGACGGCGTACAGCGTCGGGTACCCGCCGAGGTAGACCACGATCGGGGCGGACATCGCGGGCGCGAGCACCTGCGGCGCGGAGTTCGCGATGTTGATCACGCCGAGGTCCTTGGCCCGGTCGGT
>Ga0114129_10014396_pt1 | contig 11274 bp, 7 predicted proteins | sample RhiMetdeltSRZDD1_FD_80071 | JGI IMG/M metagenome (GOLD analysis project Ga0114129, IMG submission 80071) | Populus rhizosphere microbial communities from Tennessee, USA - Rhizosphere MetaG P. deltoides SRZDD1 (version 2) (version 2) | ecosystem: Host-associated > Plants > Roots > Rhizosphere >... | reverse complement strand
TGTGTGCGAGAGTTTGAGTTCCCTGCTTTGCGCGTGATGGCGGTAGGCTCGTTTGAGCCAACGTTTTACCTTAGGAGTCGCGACGCCGCGTGGTGTGCATGCCTCTGTAGCGAGGAAGCCTAAAGCGCGGCTTTTTGAGCGGTTCCGACCTGCTTACGCAGGTTCATCGACCTCCCCACACGGCAAAGCGGGGCCTTTCTTTTCTCCCTCCAGCTCGTAACCGGGCAAGTCTTCGGGTAAGGACGTCACGCGTGTTGCCGATTTTCGGACCTTTCGTCACGGTCCTTGTCGCCGTGGTGGCGGCCGGTGCCGTGTGTGCCTGGTGGGTGGCCAACCGGAAGCGCATTGCTGCCGAGACGATCGGCCGCGCCGAGGCCGAGGCCGCTCGCATCGTCAAGGATGCGGAGCGCGACGCGGAAACCCGCAAGAAGGAATCGCTGCTCGACGCGAAGGAAAAGGCGCACGAGCTGCTGATGGAAGCCGAGCGGCAGGCGCGACAGGAGCGCCAGCAGGCCGCGTCGCTCGAGCAGACGCTGGCGCGGCGCGAATCGTCGGTCACCGACCGCCAGACCGCGGTCGAACGCCTCGAGAAGGATCTCGCCGCGCGCGAGAAGGCGCTGCACGATCGCGAGAAGGCGGCCGCCGCCGCCGCCTCGAAGTACGAGCAGCTGGTCGCGGCCCAGCAGCACGAGCTCGAACGGGTCGCGAGCCTGACGGCCGAGGAAGCCAAGGAGCTGCTCATCAAGCAGATGGAGAGCGAAGCGCGGCACGATTCGGCGATGCTGCTCAAGCGGCTCGACGCCGAGGCCCGCGAAGTGGCGACGGACCGCGCCAAGCAGTACATCACGGAAGCGATTCAGCGCTGCGGCGCCGAGCACGCCATCGAAACGACCGTTTCGGTCGTCGATCTGCCGAGCGACGACTTGAAGGGGCGCATCATCGGACGCGAGGGGCGCAACATCCGCGCCCTCGAGCTCGCGACCGGCGTCGATCTCATCGTCGACGACACGCCCGGGGCGATCATCCTTTCGGGCTTCGATCCGTACCGTCGGTCGATAGCGAAGCAGGCGATCGAGCGCCTCATCGCCGACGGCCGGATTCACCCGGCACGGATCGAAGAGGTGGTGCAGAAGGTCAAGGAAGAAACCGACGAAGCGATGCGCAAGGAAGGCGCGGCGGTCGCGTTCGAGCTCGGGCTGCACGACCTGCATCCCGAGATCCACCGGCTGATGGGACGTCTGAAGTACCGCACCAGCTACGGGCAGAACGTGCTCTCGCACTCCGCGGAGGTCGCGCGGCTCGCCGGCATCATGGCGCGCGAGGTGGGACTCGATGCCCACGTGGCGGTGCGCGCCGCATTCGTGCACGACATCGGGAAGGCGATCGACCGGGAGATGGAAGGGACGCACCTGCAGATCGGCATCGACTTCCTGCGACGGCACGGCGAGAGCGAAGCGGTCGTGATGGCCATGGCCGCCCATCACATGGACATCGACTGGCCGTCGTTGGAGGCGATGATCGTCCAGGCCGCCGACGCGATTTCGGCCGCGCGCCCCGGGGCGCGCCGCGACATCCTGGAGTCCTACGTCAAACGGCTCGAAAAGCTCGAGGGGATTGCCGATTCCTTCAAGGGCGTCTCGAAGTCGTTCGCGCTGCAGGCGGGCCGCGAGATCCGCATCATGGTCGAGAGCGAGAAAATCTCGGACGAGGAGGCGGTGTGGTTGTCGAAGGACATCGCGCGCCGCATCGAGAACGAGCTCGAGTACCCGGGCCAGATCAAGGTGACCGTGATTCGCGAAACCCGCGCCGTCGATTACGCGAAGTAGGATCGAGGTTGCTCGGCCCCCCCACTGTCGCGGACGTGACCGAACGCGAGCTCGTCGCCCGCATCCAGCAGCAGCTTCCTCCAAGGCCACCCTGGATCGTCGTCGGCATCGGCGACGATGCGGCGATCGTCGCGCCGGAACGCAATCGGGTCGAGGTGCTCACGGTCGATGCGGTTGTGGAAGGCGTGCATTTCGATCGGGCGTTCGTGCCGCCGGACGCCATCGGGCATCGCGCGCTGGCGGTGAACCTCAGCGATCTGGCGGCCATGGGCGCCGCGCCGCGCCTGGCGCTGCTCTCGATGGCGCTGCCGGCTGCACTGCCGTTGTCGGACTTTGACGGCATCGTCGCCGGGTTCACCGCGCTCGCCTCGGCGTCACGTCTGCACGTGGTCGGCGGCAACCTGACCCGATCGCCGGGGCCGCTCGTCATCGACGTCACGCTCGTCGGCACAGTAAAGCGCCGTCAGGCGCTGACGCGGGCTGGTGCGCGACCGGGTGATGACCTCTACGTCAGCGGCACAATCGGCGCTGCCGCCGCAGGATTGGGACTGTTGCGGCAAGTCGCCAGTCGCCAGTCGTTAGTCGTCGGTCTCAGTCCTCAGTCGACTGACGACCTGCGACTGAGACTGATGACTGAAGACTCAGGACTGACGACCGACGACTGGCGACTGATGACTGCCTATCTCACGCCCGAGCCGCGGATCCGCCTCGGCCTCCTGCTCGGCCGGAACCGTGCGGCCAGCGCCTGCGTCGATCTGAGCGATGGGTTGGCTGACGGCATGCGGCGGATCGCCGAGGCGAGCGGCGTGGGCGTGATCGTCGACGCGAGCTTATTGCCGATCGATCCGGCGGCGCGCGCGTTCTTCGACGCGCAGCACCTCGATGCGATCGAGGCCTCGATCGCGGCCGGCGACGACTACGAGCTGCTCGTGGCCGTCCGTCCACGAACGCGAAGCCGCCTGGCGGCCGCCATCCGCCACGGCGGAGCGCCACTCACGCGCATCGGCCGGTGCACCGACGATCGCGCGGTCACCATCCGTCGTTCAGGCGTCGAAGCGAACGACGCGCCCCTTCCCGCCGGCTACACGCATTTCCGATGATCCACTTGACGCGCGGGCTCGTCCGGCGATGGCTGGACACGCTGCTGCACATCGACGACACACCGCAGCGCACGGCAGCGGCCTTTGCGCTCGGCGTCTTCTTCGGCTTTTCTCCGTTCCTCGGATTCCACACGATCCTCGGGATCGTCTTTGCGTTTCTCTTGAACCTGAATCGGGTCGCCGTGTTGCTCGGCGTCTACTCGAACCTTCCGTGGATCATCGCGCCTTACTACGCGTCCGTGACGCTCGCGGGCGCGAAGCTGACGGGACACCGTCCGCCTCCGGGATTCAAATCACAAATCGGTTCGCTGTTCGATTTGTCGCTGTATCACAGCGAATTCTGGCATCGGCTGATGACGATTCTGCAACCGCTGCTCGTGCCGTACGCGGTTGGATCGATGATTGCCGCGATCGTGCTGGCCATTCTCGCTTACCCGCTGGCGCTGGCGTTCGTGACAAGTCGCCGGCGGTTTCATGACATCATTCATAAGCACTAGCGAATGGCACGATTGCAGGAGGGCAAAATGGCAGGAAGGCTGGAAGGCTCTAGCTCTTCCATTTTTGCCATTCTGCCATCCTGCCATTTTGCAATTCCATGATCATCAGCGGATCGTTCTGGGGCAAGGCGATCGTGACCGTGGTGGCGGCCTGCGCCTTCGCGTCGCTGTTCGAGGTGACCATCCTCGACTCGAAGTACGCGGCACGGCCCGCGACGCGTCACGAGGCGCACGCGCTGCCGTTGCCGGGTGAGCGCGTCGCGTTCAGCGCCACCGCGTACTGCAAGGGCATCGTCACGACCTCGGGTGTCGCGGTGCAGGCCGGTGTCGCCGCCGCGGACCCCGAGCTGCTGCCAGTGGGTTCCGTCATCGAAATCGACTCACTGGATGCGAAGCACAACGGCATCTACACGATCCTCGATACCGGGCCGGCGGTCCAGGGCCGCGAGATCGACGTGTACATGTGGAGCTGCAACGAGGCGCTGGCCTTCGGCCGGCGGCCGATCCACCTCACCGTCCTTCGCCTCGGGTGGAATCCGCGCGCGACTACGGTCAGCTTCATCGATCGGTTCCTGAAGCGGCCGCTGCCTTCACGGCCGCTGCCGCAGGCTTCGCCTGCGCCAGCGGAACCTAGAACGAAGAACTGAGAAGTAAGGACTCGTTCCCGATCTCAGTTCCAGTTCTGAGTTCTCACTCCTGAGTTCTCAGTTCTAAGTTCTCAGTTCTCAGTTCCGCCGCCGGAGACGGCGGATACTGAAGCTCGAACAGCTTGAAGTAGATCCCGCGCTGCGCCAGCAGCTCCTGGTGCGTGCCGGCCTCCCGAAGCTGCCCTTTGTGCAGCACCAGAATCTTGTCCATGTCCTGAATCGTCGAGAGCCGGTGCGCGATCGCGATCGTGGTGCGGCCCGCCATCAGCACGCGCAGCGCATCACGGATGACCAGCTCGGTCTCGGTATCGACGCTCGACGTCGCTTCGTCGAGCACCAGCACGCGCGGATCGAAGGCGAGGGCCCGGGCAAACGACAGGAGCTGTTTCTGTCCCATCGACAGCGTCGAGCCGCGTTCCGCGACGGCGCTGTCGAACCCATTCGGCATCCGCTCGATGAACGGCTCGGCATGGACGGCCCGCGCGGCCATTCGCACGCGCGTATCGTCGATGGAGGGGTGACCCAGCCGGATGTTGTCCGCGATCGTCCCGGAGAAGAGATGCACGTCCTGGAGCACGAGGCTGAACAGGCCGCGCAGGTCCGCGAGATCGAGCCGCCGCACGTCGACGCCATCAATCGTGATGCGTCCGCGGTTGACGTCGTAGAACCGCAGCAGCAGGTTGATGAGCGACGTCTTTCCGGAGCCCGTGGCGCCGACGATGCCAACCCGCTCCCCAGGACGGACCTCGAAACTGATGTCCTTGATCACCCACGTGGGATCCAAGCTCTCCACCACAGAGGACACTGTGGACACGAAGGAAGAATCTGGTCTTTTCCTCCTGTCCTCGGTGTCCTCCGCGGTGGAGAGTTTGGCGTCGTATGCAAACCAGACGTGATCGAACGCGATGTGCCCGGCGGCAGGTGCCGGACGGACGGCCGGCACGGCCGGCGACGCAATCGACACGGGTTCGTCCAGCAGCTTGAAAATCCGCTCGGATGAGGCCATCGCGGCCTGCAGGATGTTGAACTTCTCGGACATGTCGCTGATCGGGCGGAAGAAACGCTGAGAGTACTGCAGGAAAGCGACGAGCGATCCGATCGTGAGCGCGCCGCCGAGGTGGCGCAGCCCTCCGTACCAGATGATGAGGGCCGCCGCCAGCGAGCTGACGGCCTCGACCGCCGGATAGAAGACGGCGTAATAGAAGATCGAGTCGACGTTCGCGTCGCGATGCTTCCGATCGATCTCGTCGAACCGCTGGAAGTTGAGCGCCTCGCGCCGGAACAGCTGCACGGTCGCCATGCCCGTGATGTTTTCCTGCAGAAACGCGTTGATCCGCGCGATCCAGCCGCGGACGACACGGTACGAGTCGCGCACGTTTTTCCGGAACCACTGGGAAATCGCCACGATGATCGGCAGCACGGCGAAGGTGACGAGCGCCAGCCGCCAGTTCATGACGAGCATCATCACCATGATGCCCACCAGCGTGAGCACGTCGCTGAACACCGTGACGACGCCAGACGTGAAGAGATCGTTCAGGACGTCGACGTCCGAAGTCACACGGGTCATCAGGCGGCCAACGGGATTGCGGTCGTAGAATCGCAGATCCAGTCGCTGCAAGTGGCCGTAAATGGCCATCCGCAGGTCGAACATGATGCGCTGGCCCGTGAACTGCATCGACCAGGTCTGCACGTACTCCCCGGCAAACGCGGCGACGAGGATGCCCAGGTACAGCAGGGCAATGCGGTCGAGCCCCTCCAGGCGTCCGGCCGCGATGTAGCGGTCGATGGCAACCTTGATGAGATACGGCTGCGCCAGCGCCGAAGCGCTGCCCACCAAAATGGCGACGAGGGCCACACAGACCTGCCGCCAGTAGGGCCGCAGGTACTGCAGCAGCCGCCGCATCAATCGCGCGTCGTAGGCTTTCCCGAGGATCTCGTCGTCGTGGAAGGACACAGAAACTACCAGATTACCCGATTACCCAATTATCCAATTACCCAATCTCCTGTCCCTGCCCGTTCCTGTTGACACGCCACAGATGCAACCTTTATCCTCCTGTGGCCGTCAAACAGGAGAAGACGATGAGCGACAAGTCGGACATCCTTCAGGGGACGCTGGATCTGATGGTGCTCCAGACGCTCGACGCCATGGGGCCGCTGCATGGCTACGGCATCGCGCGGCGCATCGAGCAGATCAGCGAGGACGTGCTGCAGCTCAATCAGGGCACGATCTATGCCTCGCTGCTGCGGCTCCAGCAGCGGCGCTGGATCTCCGCGAGCTGGGGCACCTCCGACAACAACCGCAAGGCCAAGTACTACGCCATCACGCGCGCCGGCCGGAAGCAGCTGGCCGCGCAAACGCAGAACTGGGAGCGCATCGCCGGTGTCATGGGCCGGCTGCTGCGGCTCGCGGGCCAATGAGATGACGATTTGGAGCCGGGTGGTCGTGATGCTCTCCCGCTGCCGGGCACTCGTACTCGGCCGACGGCTGGATCACGACTTCGGCGACGAGCTGCAGGCCCACCTGGCCATGCTCACAGAGGAGTACGTCGCACGCGGACTGCCCGCCGAAGAGGCACAGCGGCGTGCCGCGCTGCGGCTCGGCGGCGTGGCTCAACTGGAGGAGCAGCGTCGCGATGGGCGCAGTTTTCCGTTCCTTGACGCCACCCTGCAGGACGTTCGTTATGCGATTCGCGCCTGCCGCCGCAGCCCGGGCTTCACCGCGGTCGCCGTGTTGACCCTCGGGATCGGGATCGGCGTCAACACAACCGTCTTCACGCTCTACAACGCCGTCGCGCTGCGAGGACTGCCGGTACGCAACGCCGCGCGGCTTGTCCGGCTCGAGCGGTCGTTTCAGGGCGGCAGCCGGGGCGACCTCCAGTATGCGTTCTCCCGCGATGAATACCTCGAGTATCGCAATCACAGCCGCACGCTGACGGGAATCATCGCCGTCAGTTGGCCAGTGCGCGCGGCGCACGCCGACACGGTCCTCTCGGGACAACTCGTGTCCGGCGACTACTTCTCCGAGCTCGGAATCCACGCCGAAGTGGGACGCCTGCTCGCCCCGGACGACGACCGCGCGGATTCGGCCGTCGTGGTGCTCAGCGCCAAGTCGTGGCAGGAGCGATTCGCCGGCGATTCCACGATCGTTGGGAAGCCCGTTCGGCTGAACGACACGTTCTTCACGGTCGCCGGCGTCGCGCCACGCGGATTCATCGGCACCGCGAATCCACCCCAGACGCCGGATTTCTGGGCACCTATCGGCCTGCAGCCGGCGTTCGTCCCGGGGTCGGACTGGTCGAGCCCTGCGGTCCGACCTCTCCAGATTCTCGGGCGGCTCTCTGAGGCCACGGCAGCGGCGCGGTCGGAGCTGACGCTCTTGGCGGCTGGCCTCGAGACGCGCGCGGGCGCGGAGCGGACGATCGCCGTTACCCCCGAACACGCGACGCTCTTCGGCGGGACCAACGATCCCCGATTCGTCGCGCTGGTGGCCCTGACCATGGCGGTCGTGGGCCTCGTCCTGCTCATCGCGTGCGCCAACATCAGCAACATGACGCTGGCACGAGCGGCCACGCGGCAACGCGAGATCGCCGTCCGACTCGCGATGGGCGCGAGCCGCGGGCGGCTGGTGCGTCAGCTGCTGACGGAAAGCCTGCTGCTGGGCGGAGCGGGTGGAGTGGCAGGTCTGGCAATCTCCACCTGGGGCGGCAGTTGGCTCTGGACCGGCATCACCGAAGCCGTTCAAGGCTATTCGAACGGCGACATCGCGATGGTCCCCCAGCTGAATCCGGACGTGCGTGTGTTCACCTACGCCCTGGTCGTTTCGGTCCTGGCGGGCATCGCGTTCGGTCTCACACCGGCGCTTCACGCGTCGCGGCCGGATCTGACCGGAGCGTTGAAAGACGATGGGCATGTCTTCGGCCTGAGCGTCTCGCACACGGCGCGCCGACGGATGTTGATCGCGGGCCAGGTCGCGGCGGCTCTGGCATTGCTGTTCGTCTCGAGTCTGCTCTCGCGGAGCGCCGGGCGGTCGGAGGGGGCCGATCCCGGCTTTCCGGTGGCAAATCTCTTCTCGGTCACCTTCAACCGCGGCACGGATCACGATCGCGCGATCGATCTACAGCGCCGCGTTCTTGAACGGCTCCGGACGGTCGACGCCGTAGGTGGCGCCTCACTGGTGCAGTACGTGCCGCTCAGAGGCCACTGGACCACACCGATCATCGACGGCGAGACGCTGGCGGTTGCCGGGTCCTCGCTCGTCAACTACGTCTCGGACACCTACTTCGACACGATGGGCGTACCGATTGAGCGCGGTCGCGGCTTCGACACCGCCGACGAACTCGCGGGCCATGGGAATGTCGCCATCATCAGCGCCGCGACGGCGCGGCGGCTGTGGCCCGGCGTCGATCCGATTGGCCGCCGCCTGAAGCTGTCGATCAGTCAGAGGCGCGCGCCGGACGTTCAGGAGTTCGTCGTGGTCGGGATCGCGCGCGACGCGCACAACGCCAACGTCGAGCGCGTCGATCCGATGTTTGTCTATCTGCCCGCGCGCCCGTCCGTCAGCTACGAAGTGCTCGTTCGCACGCGCGGCCCGCGGCGCGCGGCGCTCGAGTCGATCCGCGCGGGCATCGGCGAGATCGATCGTCGGCTGCTCCCGTCGCTCCAGTTCGTCGGCCTCGAGCAGCTCGCCCACGACCAGCAGATCCTTTCGGGGACTTTGGCGCGGCTGTCCGCGGTGCTGGCGACTCTGGCGCTCCTGCTGGCAGCCATCGGCATTTACGGTGTCATGAGCTTTCTGGTGGCGCAGAGGATTCACGAGATCGGCGTGCGCATGGCGCTCGGGGCACGCCGCGCTGACGTCGTCCGAATGACGCTCGCGGACGGCCTTCGACCCGTGGCGCTCGGCGGCCTGTGCGGGCTTGGTGTCGCTCTGGCGGTTGCGGCCGTCGCCCGGGCACTGCTCGTCGCGCCGGAGAGTCCTGACCTGTTGTTTGGCGTCGGCGCGTTCGACGTCTCGACGTTCTTGATCGTCTGCACGGTGGTGACCGCTGCTGCCATCGCGGCCAGCATCGTGCCGACGTACCGGGCCGCCTCCGTCGACTCGATGGTCGCGGTGAGAGGCGATTAATCGACATGCTGGCGCGGCTTCACGTCGCGATCGCGCGCATCCGTGGGCTGTTCGCGTCTCGAACACTGGACGCGGAGTTCCAGCGCGAGATGGCCACGCATCTCGACATGCTCGCAGACGACTACGCCGCCCGCGGCCTCACGCCCGCGCAGGCGCGCCGCGAGGCCGCCTTGCATTTCGGAGGACCGATGCAGATTCAGGAAACGAACCGCGAGCGCCGGAGCCTGCCATTCATCGAGACCACGCTGCAGGATATCCGGTACGGGTTCCGCGCGCTGCGCAAGTACCCGGCGTACTCGGCCGTGGCGATCGCCACGCTGGCCGTCGGCATCGGCGCCGGCACCGCGGTCTTCAGCGTCGTCGGCGCGGTGCTGCTCCGGCCGCTGCCCTACAGGAATCCCGGCGAACTGGTCCGGATCTTCGAGACGAATCCGCTCCGACGCTGGACGAGGAACATCGCGGCGCCCGCCAACTGGGCCGACTGGCAGGTGCGCAACAAGAGCTTCACCAGCATCGCCGCCTACGAGCAGTTCTACACCATCGGCAGCGGCGCGACCGACATGTTCCTCACCGGCTTCGGCGAGCCGCAGGGCTTGAAGAATCTCGGCGTCAGCGGCAACTTCTTCGACGTTCTGGGCGCCGCGCCGCTGCTGGGCCGCACGTTCACCGAAGACGAGCAGTACGACGGCCAGGCGCGTGTCGCGATCCTCAGCTATGGCCTCTGGCAGTCGGCGTTCGGTGGTGATCCCCACGTCGTCGGCAAGACCATCGCGTTGAGCGGCCGTGGCTACGACGTCGTCGGTGTGATGCCCCGCGCATTCGTTTTCCCGGGCCGCGACGTGCAGCTCTGGACGCCGTTCGGGTACACGCCGAAGCGGATTGCCGACTCGCGCCGGCCTCATTGGCTCGGCGTCGTCGCGCGTCTCAAGCCTGGGGTGACGTTCGAACAGGCGCGCGAAGACATGACCGGCATCGCACGCCAGCTCGAGCAGCAATACCCGGACACGAACACGCAGATGGGCGTCCACCTGGAGTCGCTCCACGACAGCTTCGCGAGCGAATCGCGCGCGGCGCTGCTGATGCTCAGCGCGGCCGTCGGCCTGCTCTTCCTCATCGTCTGCGCCAACATCGCAAACCTGCAGCTGAGTCGCGCCGTCAGTCGCGGGCGGGAGCTCTCGATCCGGCGTGCGCTCGGCGCGGGGCGTTCCCGGCTGCTGCGACAGCTGTTGACCGAATCCGTGCTTCTGTCCCTGATAGGCGGCGCGCTCGGACTTGGGGCCGCCGTGCTTGGCAGGACGATGCTGACCGGCTACGCGGCCGATGCCCTCCCGCTGTTCGCCGAAGTTCAGATCGACCGCAGCGTCCTCTTCTTCGCCGTCGCGCTCACGCTGTGCGCGCCGATCATCTTTGGCATCATTCCTGCCCTTTCTTCGTCCCGCCGCGATCTGGTGACGGAGCGCAGCGAGTCGATTCGCGGCACGCAGGGGCTTCGCCATGTCCTCGTGGCCGCCGAGGTCGCGCTTTCGATCGTGCTTGTCGTCGGGGCCGTGCTACTGGTGCGCAGCCTCGACCGTCTGCAGGACGTCGATCCCGGCTTCAACCAGGAGCATGCAGTCGCCTTCACGATGACGCTGCCGTCGGCGCGCTATCCGGACGCCGTCTCGCGCTATCGCGCTTTCATCGAAATCGAACGCCGAGTGCGCGAACAGCCGGGGATACAGGCGGTCGGCGCGACCAGCGTGCTGGCGCTTCGCGGCTTCGGATGGACCGGCGACACGATGATCGAGGGGCGCGCGGCCACCGATTACGAACGCGATACGCGTCATGGGTCGGTGACGACGAACTACTTCGGCACGATGGGCATCCGCCTGCTGGCGGGACGCACGTTCGAGCTCACCGACACCCGGGATAAGCCGGAAGTGGCCATCGTGAATCACTCGCTGGCGCAGCGATACTTCCGCGGTCTCGCCGACGCTGACGTTGTGGGCAAGCGGATCACGTTCGGCCGTCCGCAGGACAACAGCCCCTGGGTCACGATCGTCGGCGTCGTCGCCGACGAGAAGCAGGAAGGGATGGATC
>Ga0114129_10014395_pt1 | contig 11274 bp, 8 predicted proteins | sample RhiMetdeltSRZDD1_FD_80071 | JGI IMG/M metagenome (GOLD analysis project Ga0114129, IMG submission 80071) | Populus rhizosphere microbial communities from Tennessee, USA - Rhizosphere MetaG P. deltoides SRZDD1 (version 2) (version 2) | ecosystem: Host-associated > Plants > Roots > Rhizosphere >... | reverse complement strand
CGCGCCCCCGAGCGCACCGCCGAGCAGGGGGCGTTCCAGGCCGCCACCCCCGAGCAGACCGCGCAGCAGGCCGCCCGACCCGCCGCCGCGGGGGCCGTCAAGGCGATCCCGGCCGTAAAGCCGGCCGGCGCGAAGCCAGAGCCCGGCGAGAAGCCGGCTCCGGCAAAGCCCGGCGCTCCCGCCCCGGCCGGGAAGCCGGGCGCGGCACCTCCGGTTCCCGCCACCGCGGCCGCCATGGCCGCAGGCGCGGCTGCGACAGCTTCAGGGCCCGCGCCGGCGACGCCCGCGGCTGCGCCCGGCAAGGTCGAGCCCGACGACGAGAGCAAGGACGGCGACAAGAAGGACGAGAAGCCGGAGCCCGCGAAGGCTCCCGACGGAGCGCCGCCGACGCCCGCACCCACCGGCCCGCAACCGGCCACTCCGTCCGCACGGCCCCCGACTCCACCACCCGTGCTGCCCGCGCGCCCCGCGCCGCCGGTGCGCTCACCGGCCGCCGCTGCGTCCACGTCGCAGTCGACCGCCGTCCTGCCCGCCTCGTCCTCGCGGCTGCGCGACCGCCCCGGCCGCAGCGGGTCCGACGGGCTCAGCCCGCGCTACATCGCGCTGATAGCCGCGGGTGTCATCGTCATCGGCGGTGGAGTCGTCTTCGGGATCTCGCAGCTGGGCGGTGACGACGGCGGCGGCACGAGCGCGGATCAGGCCTCAGACGAGCCGCAGGCGCCGGTCAACCCCTCGACGGTCACCGTCTCGGTGCTGAACGGCACCACCGTTCCCGGCCTCGCCGCGCAGATCGGCGACGAGGTCGAGTCCGCCGGGTTCCAGCGCGGGAACGTCGCGAACGCGCTGGACCAGCAGCGGACGAGCTCGACGGTTCTCTACGCCGAGGGCGCCGACCGCGAGGCCAAGCTGGTCGCAAAACGGCTCGGCATCGCCACGGTCGAGCCGATCGATCCCGACTCGGCGGCGCTGGGCGGCAACGCCTCGGTCGTCGTGATCGTCGGCGCGGATCAGACTCAGTAAGTAAACGGAACGACGCGTCGCCTACGGCGCTCTCCCGGCGGTCAGGGTCTCCCGCGCCACACTCGCCAGGTGGGCGACGCCGAGCCCGTCTAGCTCTTCCGCGACGTTCTCGAGCACCTCGCGCGCACGCGCGTCCTCGTGCTTCGCGAGCCGCTTGCCCAGCGCGAGCCGGCAGCGTGCCGCGTCGAGCGGGCGGCCGATCTCGGTCCACGCCGCGGCGGCCTGCTCGAGTAGTTCGTTGCCCTTGTCGAGGTCCTCGTCGGTCGCGCCCTGGGCCTCGAGCGCGGCGGCGCCGCCGACGGGGTAGTGCAGGCGGTCGGCGAGGTCGGCGGCCTCTGATGCCGCCTCGCGGGCCTGCTCCATCCGCCCGCCGAGCGCCAGGATCAGCGCGCGCGAGGACATCGCCTGGATCGACTGAGCGATCAGGCCGGCGCGCTCGCAGACGTCGAGCGCCTGCGCGAGCACCGTCTCCGCGTCGCCGAAGTCACCGCGGTCGCGCAGGACGGTCGCCAGGCCGAGCAGGGCGCCGAAGCTGATCTCGGACCAGCCCACCTGGTCGGCCAGCTCCGCGGCACGGCGGAACGAACGCTCGGATGCTTCCCACTCCCCGCTGCGCCAGCGCAGCAGGCCCCGCGAGGCGTAAGGCAGGCACAGCTTGCCCACGAGGCCCTCGCGCTCGGCGAGCTCGGCGCTCTGCTCGGTGAACGTCTCCACGGCATCCCAGTCGGCGCGGTAGACGCCCAGCGTGGCGAGCGCGGCATGCAGCTCGACCTGCGCGGGGAGGTCGCCGACCCGCTGCGCGATCTGAAGCGCCTCGGTGTAGGAGGCACCGGCGGCGTCGTAATCGGCGTCCGAGATCTCGAGGTGGTTGCCCAGGGCGAGCAGCGCGCGGATCGTCTCGCCCTCGTCGGACCCGCGCGCGAGCTCGACCGAGCGCTCGAGGTTCTCGCGCGCCTTGGCCGAGTCGCCGATGCGGCCGAAGACGCGGCCGAAGATGCCGTGCGCGCGACTGGCTGCACGCGTCTCGCCGAGCCGCTCGGCCAGCCGCAGCGCCTTCTCCGACGCGTAGATCGCGAGCATGTTGTCGCCCGCGTGCATGTAGAGCCACGCCGCTTCCTCATAGAGACGCACGAGCTCGAGGCACGGCGGCCCGTCCTTCAGCAGGTTCGTGCCCTTCTGGTAGTGGTCGAGCGCCTGCTTGCGGTCGCCCTTGTGCCACAGCGCTGCGCCGATCTTGCGGTGGAGGTCGCCCATCCGGCGCAGGTCCTCCTGCGAGCGGTGGAACTCGAGGCACTCCTCCCAGACCTCGATGGCGGCGTCGACGCGGCCCATGCGGAGTGCGACGTCGCCCTGCTTCTCGTTGATCCGCGAGAGCGTCGCCGGGTCGTGCGTGTGGCGGATGTCGCGCGCGGCCTTGTAGTGCTTGAAAGCCTCGGGGTTCGAGTACAGGAGCGCTGCCGCGTCTCCCGCGGCCTCGAGGAAGTGGAGCGCCTTGCTGTGGAGCGGCTGGAGCTCGAGCTCCGGAAGGCCGGACTCCTCCGCGAGGATCGCGGCGCGGCCATAGTGCTCGGCGAGCACCGTGACCACCTCGTCGGTGCGATCGCCCATGCGCTCCTCGATGAAGCGCCCCACCTCGAAGTGCTTTGCGCTCCGGACCGACTTCGGGAGCATCCCGTACGCGACGTCGCGGATGAGCACGTGCTTGAAGGCGAACTCCTGCTCGCCGGCCAGCTGGCTGCCCATCGACGGGACGACGAGATCCTTCTCCTGAAGCGACATGAGCGCGTCGTCCAGGTCGAAGCCGGCGTCGCGTGCCACCGCCGCGAGTGAGCCCTCCCAGAACGTCCGGCCCACCACCGAGGCCTGCTGAACGAGCTGGCGCTCGTGGGGCTCGAGCGAATCGAGCCGCGCCGCGAGCAGTGCCTGAACCGTGCCGGGCAGCTCCGCCGCCTCGACCGTTCCCTCCTCGGCCAGCATGCGAGCCATCTCCTCGGCGAAGAACGGATTGCCGCCGGCGCGCGTGGCGACCGCATCCGCAGCCTTCTGCGCGTCGGCGCCCTCGGGCATCAGCGCGGTCACGAGCTCGCGCGTCTCGTCGGCGCTCAGCGGGTCGAGGAAGATCGACGTGGCCCCGCGGCGGCCGCCGCCCCATGCCGGCCGGTGCTCGAGCAGCTCGTCGCGCGCGAGGCAGAGGATCAAGAGCGGCCCGCGCACCCACTGCGCGAGGTACTCGATCAGGTCGAGCATGCCGTGGTCGGCCCAGTGGATGTCCTCGAAGGCGAGCACGAGCGGCTGCTCCTCCGAGCGGGCCTCCATCGCGGCGCGGATCGCGGAGAAGAACGCCTCGCGCAGCTTCTGCGGGTCGTCCATCTCGACAGGGACGGGCTCATCCGGCACCTCGATGCCCAGCAGGCGCGCCACGAGGGCGGCGCGGCGCTCGACGGCTTCGCGCTCGGCCTCGTCGCCCAGCAACAGCCCGCAGGCGTAGTCCTTGATCTTCTCCCAGGCCTGGTCCGCGCTGTCCTCGTCGCGGATCCCGGCGTCGGCGCGGATGACCTCGCCGAGCGCCCAGTACACGACGCCTGAGCCGTAGGGGAGGCAACGCCCCTCGCGGAACGCCGGCGCCTCCTCGGAGAGTTGCTCGACCCGCTGGCGGAACTCGTGCAGCAGGCGCGACTTGCCGACGCCGGCCTGGCCGATCAGCGTGACCAGGTGCGGCCGCTTCTCACGCGTCACGCGGCCGTAGAGCGACTCCATCAGCGAGAGCTCGTCGTCGCGTCCGACCAGCGGGGTGGCCGCGCGTGCGCGGGCACGGCGCGTCGGTTGCGCGGCGCGGAGGCAGACCGCCTCCCACGCAGGCACGGGCTCGGCCTTGCCCTTCAGGTGAAGTGCGTCGAGCGTGCGGTAGTCGACCTCATCGGCCGTCGCGCGGTAGGTCCGCTCGCCGACCGTGACCGTTCCCGGACGTCCGGCCGCCTGCAGCCGTGCGGCGACGTTCACGGTGTCGCCGATCACGGTGTAGCCGTCGCCGACGGCGCCCGCGAGGACCTCGCCGGTGTTGATGCCGACGCGCAGCTGGAAGCTCGCGTCATGGCGAGCCGTGAGCAGCGCGTTGATCTCCGCCATGGCGTCCTGCATCCCGAGCGCGGCGCGCACGGCGCGCTCCTCGTCGTCCTCGTGCGCGACGGGCGCGCCGAAGACGGCCATAACGTTGTCGCCGATGTACTTGTCGACCGTCCCGCCGTAGCGGGTGACCTCTTCCCCGAGTCGGCGCAGCGCGCCGTCGACGAGCGCCTTGACGCTCTCGGGATCCATCCGCTCGGACACGGCCGTGTAGCCCGACAGGTCGGCGAAGAGAACCGTGACCTGGCGCCGTTCGTCGGCCGGCGCCGTCCGAGCGGCAGGTGGAGGCGCGGGCGCCGGCTGCTGCGCGGCGGGCGCGGCCGCGGGGTCGAGCGCGGAACCGCACGACATGCAGAACTTCGCCTCGGGCGGAGCGGGCGTCCCGCACGAGGGACAGCGGCGCTCGAGCTGGGCGCCGCACGACATGCAGAACTTCGCTCCTGCGGGATTTGCGCTTCCGCAGTTGTTGCAGGTCTGCTCCATCGCCCGAAATTCGAGTGTACGGCAGCGCTATGGGCCGCCCACAGTGATCTGGGTCACACCTTGCACGTAACCTCCGGCCCCGTGCCGGACTTCCTGAACCTGCCCGAGAGACAGTCCAAGCCCCGCTCGGAGGGGATCACGCACGTGATCGACACGGGCCTGTCGGCGGCGGAGGCGGCGAGCTTCGCCGACACGGCGGGACAGTACGTGGACTTCATCCGGCTCGGGTGGGGCACGGCGTACGTCACCAACGACCTCGACGCGAAGTTGGAGGCGTACCGGTCGCGAGGCGTGCCGGTCCTGCTCGGCGGCACGCTCACAGAGCTCGCCTGGACGCAGGGGCGCGTCGACGAGTTCGGCGCCTGGCTGAAGGAGCTCGGGATCGAGCACGTCGAGGTGTCGAGCGGCACCGTCCAGATCCCGTCTGACGAGAAGGCCGCGCTGATCGAGAAGCTGGCCGCCGACTTCACGGTCTTCGCCGAGGTCGGCGAGAAGGATCCCCAGGCGCTGCTCGCGCCGTATCGCTGGGTGGCCCTGATCAAGGAGGCGCTGGAGGCCGGGGCGACCCAGGTCGTCTGCGAGGGGCGCGTGACGGGCGACGCCGGCATGTACCGCCCTGACGGCGAACCTCGCACCGGGTTGATCGACGAGATCGTCCACGAGATCGAGCAGTCGAAGCTGATCTTCGAAGCGCCGCGCAAGCACCAGCAGGTGCGCTTCATCGAGGTGCTCGGCCCGCAGGTCAACCTCGGGAACGTTTTGCCCGAGGACGCCCTCTCGCTCGAGACGCTGCGGCTCGGCCTGCGCGCCGACACGCTGAAGCTCTTTCACGAGAAGTGATCCTGCTCGCCAGGCACGGCGAGACGGACGACAACGTCCCGCCCCAGCGGGTGCAGGGATGGATCGACTCGCCGCTCAACGACCGCGGCCGCGCCCAGGCGGAGGAACTCGCGGCTCTGGTGAAGCCGCGCGGCGTCGCTGCGGTGTACTCGAGCCACCTCGCGCGCGCGCGAGAGACGGCGGAGATCGTCGCGCGCGAGCTGGAGCTCGAGATCACCATCGACGAGCGCTTGGCCGAGTCGCGCCGGGGGGACTGGGAGGGACGGCTGCTCGAGGAGATCGAGCGCGAGGACCCGGACCTGTGGGGCGCCTGGCGGCGCGGCGGAGCCGAGTTCCGGTTCCCGGGCGGGGAGTCGCTAGCCGAGCACGCCGAGCGCGTCACGGCCGCCCTGAGCGACGTGCGCGCGGGCGCGCTTCCCGCACTCTGCGTGTGCCACGGGGGCACGATCCGGTGCGCGTTCGCGCTGGCTAACCCTCGCGGTCTCGATTCTTTTCACGAGCTCGACGTCCCGAACGCCCAGCCTTTGGAGCTTTCTTCCGAGGCCTGAGCGCCAGCTGCGTGGCGTAGCCGGTCAGGTAGAGCGTCTTCCCGTCCGAAAGCGGCGGCGAGAACCCGCCGCCGTCGTGTCGGAAGACCTCCTTCCCGGTGCGCACGTCGAGGCCGTGCGTCTCGCGCGTGGCGAGGTTCGCGAAGTAGACGACACGCCCGATAACGCTCACGGCCCCTGAGATCCGCCCGGGCGACTGGAACGACCAGCGCTCGGCACCCGAACGCGCGTCGAACGCATAGAAGCGCCCGGTGTAGGAGCCGATGAAGACGGTCGGCCCGCGCCCCTTGACCGGCGCGGCCGCCGGGCCCGAGTAGACGTAGGAGCCGGTCGACTGCGTCCAGGCGAGGTCGCCGCTGCTGGCGGTGAAGGAGTACACGCGCCCGTCGGTGTTCCCCATGTAGACGCGCCCGAACGCGACGGCGGGCGTCGAGTAGAAGTTGCCGCTGCGGCCGAGCGACAGGCCGGAAGTTCCACTGGTCCATACGGCCTTGCCGTTGCTCGCGCGGATCGCATACGCGGTCCCGCCGTAGGCGCCGAAGAAGAGCTTGTGGTCGAAGTAAGCGAGCGCGGCCTTCACCGCGCCGCTCGCGCCGTACGTCCAGATCGTGTGCCCGTTCTTCGCGTTGAGGGCGTAGACGGTGCCGTCCTCGGAGCCGAAGTAGACGCGCCCGTTGCGCACGAGCGGCGATGACTCGGTGCGGCTCGGGATGTCCTTCTTCCAGATCACCTTGCCGTTGTCAGCGCGCAGGCAGGTGATCCGCCCGTCGAGCGTCACGGCATACAGCCTTCCGTCGTCCCACGCGGGCGATGCTGCGCTCAGCGTGCCGATGCTCCGCTTCCAGCGCCGCTTCCCGGTCTTGGCGTTCAGCCCGACGGCCGTGCCCTTGTTGGAGACGTAGAAGAGCGTCTCCTTCGCGAGGACAGGCGGGAACTCGAGCAGGCTGTCGGCGCGGTGGCGCCAAACGCGCTTGAACGGCGGGTCGACGCTCTTGGTCGGGAAGTACTTGGCGCGGTCGGGCGTATAGCCGAAGAACGGCCACACGAACTCCTCGGGCTTCTTCTTCTTGGCCTTCGGCTCCTCGGTTGGCGCGGTGAACTCCGCGTCCGGGTTCGAGACGTCGCCGGGCGCCTTGCCCCAGATCAGCCACACGGCGAGACCGCCGGCGGCGACGACCAGGAGCGCGCCGACGATGTACCTCCAGCGCGGGAAGCGGCTTCGCATCGGCGGCATGCTAGGGAGCGCCTAGGCTTGGTGGCGTGAAGGTCGGCGTTCCGACGGAGATCAAGCCGGACGAATACCGCGTCGCGCTGACCCCCGCCGGTACGCGCGAGTTGACCGAGCACGGGCACGAGGTGATCGTGCAGACGGGCGCCGGCGACGGCAGTGTCATTCCCGACCCCGAGTTCGAGGCGCAGGGCGCGCGGATCGCTCCCGACGCCGAGGCGGTCTTCTCCGAGGCCGACCTGATCCTGAAGGTGAAGGAGCCGCAGGAGGCCGAGGTCGCGCTGCTTCGCGAGCGCCAGCTGCTCTTCACCTATCTGCACCTCGCGCCCGCGCCCGAGCTGACACAGGCGCTCCGGGACAGCGGCGCGATCTGCATCGCATACGAGACGGTCGAGGACGACGGCGGGCACCTGCCGCTGCTCGCGCCGATGAGCGAGGTCGCCGGCAAGATCGCGACCCAGGCCGGGGCTTTCATGCTGGAGCGCCCGCTCGGCGGGCGCGGCGTCCTCCTGGGCGGCGTCCCGGGCGTGCCGGCGGCGACCGTCATGGTGATCGGCGGCGGCGTGGTCGGCATGAACGCGGCATTCATCGCGATCGGCATGGAGGCGGACGTGTTCGTCTTCGACACGAACATCGACCGGCTGCGCGATCTCGACGTGTTCTTCGGCGGGCGCGCCTCGACCGTGTACTCGAGCACCCTCGCCGTCGAGCAGATGCTGCCGCACGCCGACCTCGTGATCGGCGCCGTATTGATCCACGGCGCCCGCGCTCCCCACGTGATCAGACGCGAGCAGCTCGCCCTCATGAAACACCGTGCGGTACTCGTGGACGTGTCGATCGACCAGGGCGGATGCTTCGAGACGTCGCGGCCGACCACGCACTCGGACCCGACGTACGAAGTCGATGGGATCACCCACTACTGCGTCACGAACATGCCCGGCGCCGTGCCGGTGACGTCCACGTTCGCGCTCACGAACGCAACCCTCCCGTACGCGCTCGCGCTGGCCGACCGTGGGCTCGAAGCGGTGCTCGAGGACCCGGGACTGCGCTCGGGGCTGAACGTGGCCAGGGGCAAGGTGACCCATCCCGCCGTCGCGAGCGGCGTCGGCGTGGAATATGTCGCCCCGGAGCAGGCGCTGGCGAGCTAGGCCCCCGGCCGCATCCGTAGGCTCCCGCCGGTGCTGGAGCTCATCTTCTGGGTCGCCGCTGGGCTGCTCGTGTACACGCACGTCGGCTATCCGGTGCTGCTTCGGCTACTCGCCCGGAGAGAGCGCCGTGTCCCCGTCGCCGGCGATTTGCCGAGCGTCTCGCTGATCGTCGCCGCCCACGACGAGGAGGACGTGATCGACCGCCGGGTCAAGAACGCCCTCGCGCTCGACTACCCGCGCGAGCGCCTCGAGCTGATCGTCAGCTCCGACGGCTCGACGGACGCGACGGCGGAGCGCGCGCGTGCTGCCGGCGCCGATCTCGTCCTCGACCTGCCGCGCGGCGGCAAGATTCGCGCCCAGGACGCCGCGGTCGAGCGCGCCCGCGGCGAGATCGTCGCCTTCTCGGATGCGAACGCCTACTGGGAGCCGGATGCGCTGCGCGCCCTGGTGGCGCCGTTCGGCGACGCGGACGTGGGCTATGTCTGCGGCCAAGTCCGCTTCGTCGACGAAGCGGGCACGAACATGGAGGGGCTGTACTGGCGCTACGAGATGTCGATCCGCGCGCTGGAGTCGCGCCTCGCGGGCGTGACGGGCGGCAACGGGGCGATCTACGCGGTCCGCAAGGACGACTACCTCGTCGTCGACCCGCGCATGGGCCACGACCTCTCGTTCCCGTTCAACATGGTCAAGCGCGGCCGCCTGCCCGTCTACGAGCCGCGCGCGCTGGCGACGGAGAAGATGGTCCCGACCATCGAGGGCGAGTTCGCCCGCAAGCGGCGCATGATGGGCCACGGCTGGCTGATCGTCCTGCGCGGGGGCCTCCTTTCACCGCGCGGGTATGGGCCCGTCTACGCGTTCGAGATCCTGAGCCACCGAGTCCTGCGTTACCTGTCGCCGTTTCTCCACCTGGTCGCGCTGGGGGCCAACATCGCGCTCGTCGGCGAAGGACCGCTCTACGTGGTCACGCTTGCGATCCAGCTCGCCCTTCTCGCCGGCGCGCTTCTGGGCGTGCGGATCGCCCGCTACTACGTGCTCATGACCGCGTCGCTCGCGGCGGGCCTGTGGGACTGGATGCGGCGCGGGACGGCCGCGGAGTGGGAGAAGGCGGAGGGCACCCGATGAGCCGCTTGGTCGCCGGGCTCGCGCTGGTCATCACGTCGCCCGTCCTGCTGGTCGCGATGCTGGCGATCAGGCTCGAGTCCGCTGGCTCGCCGATCTACCGCCAGCACCGCGTCGGCAAGGACGGCGAGCCGTTCGAGATGTACAAGCTGCGCACGATGGTCGCCGACGCGGAGTTCATGGGCGACGGCCTTGCGGTGAACCGCGGCGATCCTCGTATTACGCGCGTGGGCGCGTTCCTCCGGCGGTACTCGATCGACGAGCTGCCGAACCTCATCAACGTGATCCGCGGCGAGATGGCGTTCGTCGGCCCGCGGCCGACGATTCAGGCGCAGGTCGACCAGTACACCGAGCATCAGCTCCGCCGGCTCGAGGTGAAGCCGGGTCTGACCGGGTGGGCGCAGATCAACGGCAGGGCTTCACTGCCGTGGTCCGAGCGGATCGAGCTCGACGTCTGGTACGTGGACAACAAGGCGCCGGGACTCGACCTGAAGATCATCCTGAAGACGATTCGGATGCTCCTGATGGGACACGGCATCTACAAGGGCGGGACGGGCGGATGGACGGGTCCGACCGCGACGTAGCCGTCCTCCTCACGGGCGTCGGCAAGCGCTACGACATCGTCAGCGCGTTCGCCGAGCACGCCTTCGTGGTCGCGGCTGATCCGAGCCCGCTTGCGCCGGCTCAGTACGCGGCTGACGTCCGCGTGGCGCCGCCGCGGATCGATGACCCCGGCTACGTCCCGTTCCTCGAGCAGCTCGTCTCCGAGCACGGCGTCAAGGCCGTCATTCCGCTGACGGATCTCGACCTGGAGGTGCTGGCGAGCTCCGACCTGCCGGCCTTCGTGCCCGCGCCCGAGATCTGTCGTGCGACCTACGACAAGTACGAGGCGCACACCCTGCTGCTCTCGCACGGGCTGCCGAGCCCGCCAACCGTCCTGCCGGGCGAGGCGCCGGAGTCGTTCCCGGTGATGGTCAAGCCCCGGCGCGGCTCTGGTGCGCGCTCGATCCACGCGGCGGCGGACCGCGCGCAGATGGAGTTCTTCATCGACTACATCGACGAGCCCGTCATGGTCCAGCGCCTGATGGGCGGCGACGAGTTCTCGATCGACATCCTCGGCGACCTCGACGGCCGCTGCCTCAACGCGATCCCGCGCACGATGATCGAGTCGCGCGGCGGTGAGTCGATCAAGGGCACCGTGATCGACGACTCGGAGCTGGTCGATCTCGGCCGGCGTGTCGCCGAGGCGCTCGGCGTGCGCGGCCCCTGCACCGTGCAGGCATTTCGGGACCCCGAGATCGGACTTGGGATCACCGACGTCAACACGCGCTTCGGCGGCGCGTTCCCGGCGCCCATGTACGCGGCACTTCCGGGGCGCACCTACCCCGAGCTGATCGTCCGGCTCGCGCGCGGCGAGCGGGTCGAGCCGCACGTCGGCGACTTCCGGGACGGGATCACGTTCTCGCGCTGGTACTGGCAGATCGAGCTCGACGGCGACCTGCGCCCGACGGGACGCGACATCCTGCCGAACGGCTTCCGGCCGCCGCGCGTCGGATAGCGCACGATCCCGCCGCGCCCCCCTGCGGGACTCCGCGCACGGGGTGTGCGGGATCTACTCACAGCCGCCCGGCGCCCGTCACATACCGTCCGGCGCAGTCCTCAGTGGGCCGTCTCCTCGGCCGCTGCCGTCCAGTGCGAGGTCAATCGTGCAAGTCCGTTCCCCCCTGCAGTCCGGTGGTCGTCGCAGCGTGGTCGCCCGCGGCCT
>Ga0114129_10014393_pt1 | contig 11275 bp, 12 predicted proteins | sample RhiMetdeltSRZDD1_FD_80071 | JGI IMG/M metagenome (GOLD analysis project Ga0114129, IMG submission 80071) | Populus rhizosphere microbial communities from Tennessee, USA - Rhizosphere MetaG P. deltoides SRZDD1 (version 2) (version 2) | ecosystem: Host-associated > Plants > Roots > Rhizosphere >... | reverse complement strand
GGGCGATAACCACTTCGACGCCTCGCTGCCCCCGCTCGCTTTCAACGTAAATGAGGCAAAGGCGCGCCTCAAGAAGGCCGGCTACAAGGGCGAGGAGATCATCATTGAGACCACGGCCGGCTACCTGGCCGGTGACAAGCCGATGGCCGAAGCGGTTCAGGCCATGTGGCGCGACGTCGGCGTCAACGCCAAGGTCGAGGTCTTCGAGTACTCCGTGCGCGCCCAGAAGATCCGCGACAAGAGCTTCAAGGGGCTGTGGTGGTCCGACCCGACCTCGACCTTGCGGGATCCCGACGGCATGATGTGGCGCTTGCTCGGTCCCGGAGGCCCGCAGGATTACTGGCGCCATCCCGAGTTCGACGAGCTCGGCAACGCCGCGCGCTTCTCGGTCGACGAGAAGTTCCGGGCGGGCGCCTATAAGCGGATGACCGAGCTCTTCCTCGAGCATCTGCCCTGGATTCCCGTGATCCAGCCGTACGAGGACTACGGCCTGCAGAAGTACGTCGAGTGGACGCCCGATCCGCTCCAGCAGCTGGAGATTCGACGCTTCAACTTCAAGTTCCGCCGCGCGTAGCCACGACGTGCCGGGACGGAGCCGCTGAGGCTCCGTCCCGGTGACCATGCGCGGACTTCTTCCGTTCCTCGCCACTCGCCTTCTTCGCGCCGCGATCGCCCTTTGGCTTGTGTCCACGGTCGTCTTCGTCGTCATGCGACTGTCGGGCGATCCCGTTCCGCTCCTGCTCCCGCCCGACGCGCCGCGCAGCGAGATCTTCCGGGTGCGCGCCGAGCTGGGTCTCGACCGCCCGCTGCCCGTGCAGTACGCCGTCTTCCTCGGCAACGTCCTGCGGGGCGATTTCGGCCGGTCGATCCACTTCCGCCAGCCCGCCTTCCAGGTCGTGATCGGCTACCTGCCGGCGACGCTCCAGCTCGGCCTGACCGCCTTCGTCCTGGCGGCGCTCGTCGCCCTGCCCATCGGCGTCCTCTCCGCGGTTCGCCGCAACTCGCTGGTCGACCAGACGGCCATGGGGCTGGCGCTCGTCGGCCAGTCGGCGCCGACGTTCTTCATCGGCATTCTCCTGATCCTCATTGTCTCGCTGAACCTCGGCCTGCTACCGACGTCGGGCCGGGAGAACTGGCGCCACCTGGTGCTACCGGCGCTCACCCTCGGGGCCTTCGCCATGGCCTCGATTGCCCGGCTCACTCGGTCGGCGGTGCTCGAGGTGCTGCGCGCGGACTACGTGCGCACCGCCCGCGCCAAGGGCGTCGCCGAGACGCTGGTGGTCGTCAAGCACACGCTCAAGAACGCGGCTGTCCCGATCGTGACGATCACCGGGCTCCAGTTCGGCACCCTGCTCGGCGGGGCCGTGGTGACCGAGACGGTGTTCGCATGGCCCGGCATGGGGCGGCTCGCAATCCAGTCGATCTACAACCGCGACTATCCCATCGTGCAGTGCACGGTGTTCCTCTCCGCCTTGCTCTTCATCGTGATCAACTTTTGCATCGACCTGATCTATGGCCTCCTCGATCCCCGCGTCCGTTCCAGCTGATGCGAGCGCAGTCGGAGTCACGGCGCCGCGCTCGAGCCGCGCGCGCCGGACCCGCTGGATGGCGCTCGGCGGCGGCATCTTCGTTGTGGTGCTGGTCGTCGTGGCGCTAGCGGCGCCCCTGATCGCGCCGTTCGACCCAGTCAGGCAATCGCTACGGGGCCGGCTGGCGCCGCCGACGCTCGCGGGCGCCGACGGCCGGGCGCACCTGCTCGGCACCGACCACCTCGGGCGCGACGTTCTCTCGCGCGCGATTTACGGCGCGCGGGTCTCGCTGCTGGTCGGCCTGGCGGCGGTGGTGGTGGGCGGGATCGTCGGCGCCAGCCTCGGGCTCCTGGCCGGCTTCCGCGGGGGCTGGACGGACAGCGTCATCATGACGCTCGCCGACGCGCAGCTCGCGTTTCCGTTCATCCTGCTGGCGATCGGCATCATCGCGGTGCTCGGGCCGAGCTTCCCCACGCTGATCGTGGTCATCGGGCTCTCGGGCTGGGTCACCTACGCGCGCGTGCTCCGCTCGCAGGTGCTGGTGCTGCGCTCACGCGAGTTCGTGGACGCGATCCACGCGCTGGGCGGCTCGGTGGCGCGAGTCATCGCGCGCCACATCCTTCCGAACGTGCTCTCGTCGCTCGTCGTCATCGCGACGCTCGAGCTGGCCCGGGCGATCGTGCTGGAGGCGACGCTCTCGTTCCTGGGTCTCGGCGTGCAGCCGCCGACGCCGTCTTGGGGCGGGATGGTTCACGAGGGGCGGGAGTACCTCGATTCGGCCTGGTGGATATCGACGGCGCCGGGGATCGTCCTCATGCTCACATCGATCATCGTGAGCCGGACGGGCGACTGGCTCCGCGACCTGCTCGACCCGACCCTGCGGGGCGAGTAAGAGCTAGGCGCCGTCCGCGATCGGAATGCGTTCGAGGATGCAGAACGGAATCGTCACGGACTCGGCGCACGCCAGGCAGTAGAAATCGAGCTCGAGCTCGGCGCGCTTGCCGTGAAGCGACAGCCGCTGACTGCAGCGCGCGTGATGAAGCCCGCCGTCCAGCGCCATGTACACGGTGACGACCCCTGCCTCGAGCGAGGAATCCATTGCCGTTTGTCCTCCCGCTCACCGAAAAGAGCAATCGGCGTTCCAGGAAGGGTGCGGCCTAAATATTTGAAAAATAGGGTCTACAGCGGTCAGCCGTCCGGAGGTGTTCAGGAATTGGGCGGTCGGCTAAGAGGCCCTGGACTGAAGCGGATCAGGCGCGCCACCGCGAGAGCCTCTCGTTCAGGCTATCGAGCGCCAGGACGATCGCGATGGAGGCCGCCGACACGAGCGCGGTCGCCGCGAAGAGCTCCGGCGCCTGGAATCCGTTGGCGAACGAGCCCAGGACGTGACCCATCCCGCGCACGCCGGCGAACATCTCGACCACCAGGACCCCCAGCAGACAGAACACGATTCCGAGCCGCATCCCCGCCAGCACCGACGGGACGATCGCCGGCAGCAGGACCTTCCAGTAGATCTGGAGCGGCGTCGCGCCGAAGGACTGCGCCACGGTGACGAGCGTGCGGTCGACGTCCCGCACCGCTCCCATCACGAGCACCATGATGGGGAAGAACCCGTGGATGGCGCCGTAGAGCACCGCCGGCGACGTCCCGTAGCCGAGCAGCAGGACGATCCAGGGCAGTACCAGGATCTTCGGGATGCCGTAGAGCGCGATGACGTAGGGCGAGAGCACGTCCCGGAGCAGGCGTACCGATCCGACGGCGAGGCCCGCGACGACGCCGAGCGAGACCGACAGCACGTAGGCGAGCGCCGTCTTGCCGAGGGTGTCGGCCAGGGCGGCCAGCGCCGGTCCGGCGATCCGGACGAGCGCCCCGGCAGTAGCGCTCGGGGCCGGAACGAAGAGCGGATCGACCCAGCCGCGCCGCGCCGCGATCTCCCAGGCCGCCACGGTCAGGAGGACAGTCACCAGCTGGTGGGCTCTCACGCGCCCGGTCACTCGGTCCATGCCCGCGCCCTGCGCTCGAGGAGGCTCGCCAGCACGTCGGAGCCGACGACGAGGGCGAGCGTGACGAGCACGAGCGCCACGTAGTCGGCTGTCCTCAACAAACCGTAGGCGTGGTTGATCAGCGCGCCCATCCCGGCCTTCGCGCCGAGGATCTCGCCCACGATGACGCCGATCACGCACAGCGCGAGCCCGGTCCGCAGGCCTCCCACCAGCGTGAAGAGCATCGAGGGCAGCATGACCCTCCTGATGACGGCGAGCGTCCCGGCTCCGTAGGCGCGCGCGACCGTGACGAGGTGCGGGTTGACCTGGCGGACGCCCGCGAGCACGGCGAGGGTGATCGGGAAGAAGCCCAGCAGGAATCCGAAGGCAATCTTCGAGGCTACGTCGAGACCGAAGAAGAGCATGAGGGACGGATACCAAACGACCGCCGGAACGGCGTAGAGCGCGGCGAGCATCGGCCCCCAGGTGCGACCGGCGAGCCGGTACATGCCGAGTGCGAGGCCCGTCGCCAGCCCCGCCGCGACCGCCAGCGCGTACGCCGCGGTGATCTCGCGCACCGTCAGCCAGAGGCTCGCCGGCAGGTCCGGATAGGATCGGAGGAGCAGCAGGTCGCGCAGCGCCGGCAGAACGGCCGAGGGCGGGACCGCGAGGAGCGGGTTCGCCGCGCGCCCGGCCAGCTCCCACACCGCCAGCACCGCGGCGAGGAGCCCGAAGCGCAGCAGGGCGACCTTCACTGCATGGCCCTCAGCGATTCCTCGCGGATCTCGCTCCAGAGCTTGGCGCGGAGCGCCACCATCTCGGGCGACTCCATCGAGCGCGGGTGCTCCATCGGCAGCTCGAGCACCGCTTTGATCCGCCCGGGTCTCGCGGTCATCACCGCGACGCGAGTCGACAGCAAGAGGGCCTCGTGCAGGCTGTGTGTGATGAAGATGATGGTCTTGCGGGTGCGCCGCCAGATGTCGAGGAGCCACTCGCCCATCAAGAGGCGCGTCTGCTCGTCGAGGGCGCCGAACGGCTCGTCCATCAGCAGGATCTTCGCGTCGATTGCCAGCGCCCGGCCGATCGCAACGCGCTGCTTCATCCCGCCTGACAGCTCGCGTGGATACTTCGCGGCGAACCCGGCAAGGCCCAGCGGCGCGAGAAGCTCCTCGGCGACGCGACGGCGGCGCGCCGCCGCGACTCCCTGCAGCTCGAGTCCGAGCTCGACGTTCTCGAGGGCGGTGCGCCACGGAAAGAGTCCGGGGTCCTGGAACACCGTCGCGACGTGCCGTGGATCCGGGCCCGCGACCGGCGCGCCGTCGACCAGGAGGCGTCCGGCGTCGGGCATCACGAGGCCGCCGAGCATGCCGAGCAGCGTGGACTTGCCGCACCCCGAGGGGCCGATCAGGGTGAAGAACTCGGATTCGCCGACGGCGAGCGAGACGTCGCGGAGCGCGTCGACCGGGCCCGAGGTGGTGAGGTACCGCTTGGAGACGCCCTCGATGGCGATCAGCTCGCCGCGCGAGGCCGTCACGTGAGCTGGAGGATCTCCCGGGCGATCACCATGCGCTGGATCTCGGAGGTGCCCTCGCCGATCTCGGTGAGCTTCGCGTCACGGAAGATGCGCTCGACCGGGAATTCCGTGATGTAGCCGGCGCCGCCGTGGATCTGCACCGCCTTCGTCGCCGCCTTCATCGCCGCCTCGGACGCGAACAGCTTCGCCATCGCCGCCGCGTGCATCGCCGGTCGACCGTTGTCCTTCAAGTAGGCCGCGCGCAGGGTCAAGAGACGCGCCACCTCCACGTCCGTCACGAGATCGGCGATCATCCCCTGGAGCCCGTTGAAATCCGCGAGGGCTTTGCCGAACGCCGTGCGCTGCCGCATGTAGCTGGCGGCCTGATCCACGGCCGCCTGGGCGATGCCCACGCCCATCGCGGCCATGGCGATGCGCCCGCCTTCCAGCACGGTCATGGCCTGCACGAATCCGGTGCCGCGCTCGCCGAGCAGATTGGCAGCGGGGATGCGGGCGTCCTGGAAGATCAGCTCCGCGGTATCGGACGCGTGCAGCCCGAGCTTGCGATACGGCTTACCGCTCGTGAAGCCGGGCGCGCCGCGCTCGACGACGAAGGCTGAGATGCCGCGGCTCCGCCCGCCATCGGTGCGGGCCATGACCACCGCGGTGGAGGCGACCGAGGCGTTCGTGATGAAGGCCTTGCTGCCGTTCAGGACCCACTCCCCGCCGCGCAGCTCGGCCCGCGTGACGAGCGCGGCGGCGTCGGAGCCCGAGCCCGGCTCGGTGAGGCCCCAGGCTCCCAGCACCTGGCCGGTGGCGAGGGGCGGCAGGTAGTGTCGCTTCTGCTCCGGCGAGCCGAAGCTCGCGATGTGGTTGGTGCAGAGTGAGTTGTGCGCCCACATCGTGATGCCGACCGACGCGTCGCCGCGGCACAGCTCCTCGACGATCAGCGCGTACGACACGTAGTCCAGCCCGGCGCCGCCGAACTCCTCGGGCACCAGCACGCCGAGGAAGCCGAGCGGACCCAGCTTCTTGACGATCTCGTGCGGGAACTCGTGGCGTTCGTCGAAGGGAGCGATCTTGGCGCCGAGCTCGGCCTCCGCGAACGCGCGGGCGGCCTCGCGAACCTGCTCCTGCTCGGCGCTGAGCTCGAAATCCATGCTCAGACCGCCGCGCGGATGTGCTCGCGTACGAAGCGGACGATGTCCTGGGTCGAGGTGCCGGGCGTGAAGAGCTCCTTCACGCCCATCGCTTTGAGGGCGGCGATGTCCTCGGGCGGGATGATCCCGCCGCCGAAGACCGCGATGTCGCTGGCGCCCTGCTCGGCCAAGAGCTCGAGAACGCGCTGGAAGAGATAGTTGTGGGCGCCGGAGAGGACCGAGAGCCCGATGGCGTCGGCGTCCTCCTGGATCGCGGTGGCGACGATCTGCTCGGGCGTCTGGTGGAGCCCCGTGTAGATCACCTCGAAGCCGGCATCGCGCAGCGCCCGCGCCACGATCTTGGCGCCGCGATCGTGGCCGTCGAGTCCCGGCTTGGCGACGACCACGCGAATCGCCCGCTCGGCCATCATGCGCCTCCCGCCAGCGCAGCGCGGATCTTCTCGCCGGCTTTCTGGATGTGATCCCGGTCCCCGGGAACGAGCGTCCAGTCGAATCCCTTGCCGTCGTTGGTCCAGCGCGGAATGAGGTGCAGGTGGAAGTGCGGTACCGACTGGAAGGCCGCGGCGCCGTTGGCCTGCAGCATGTTCAGCCCGTCCGGCTGGAGCGCTGTCCGCAGCGCCCTGGCGACCCGCTGCGCGGTGGTGATCGCCGCCGCCAGATCTGCCGGGTCGGCGTCGAAGATCGTCGGCGCGTGCGCCCGAGTGAGCACCAGGCAGTGGCCCGAGTTGAGCGGGTTGATGTCCATGATGCAGAGCGTCCGTGCGTCCTCGTAGAGCTTGATCGACGGAATCTGGCCGTCGCGGATCTTGCAAAAAACGCAATCGCTCATGGCCGTCACCTAGACCGGGACCGTCCAGCCGTGCGGATCCGGCGCCGTTCCGTACTGGATGCCGACGATCGCGTCGTAGAGCTTCTGGGTGAGCTTGCCGATCCGGCCGCCGTTGATCACGAGCTGCTCGCCCTTGTAGGCGAGCTCGCCCACCGGCGAAATGACGGCCGCGGTGCCGGTGCCCCAGACCTCCTCGAGCGCGCCCTTGCGCGCGGCGGCCGCGACCTCGTCGATCGTGATCGGGCGCTCGGAGACCCGCAGGCCCCACTCGCGCATCAGCGTCAGAGCCGAGTCGCGCGTGACGCCGGCCAGGATCGTCCCGCTGAGCGGCGGCGTGACGATCTCGTCGCCGATCTTCAGCATGATGTTCATCGTGCCCACTTCGTCGATGTACTTGCGCTCGCGGCCGTCGAGCCACAGCACCTGCGTGAACCCAGCGTGCTTCGCCTCCTCCGCGGCGTAGAGGCTCGCCGCGTAGTTGACGCCGGTCTTGGCGCCGCCCACACCGCCCTCGACAGCGCGGACGTACTTGTCGACCACGAGGATCTTCACCGGATTGATCCCCTCGGGGTAGTAGGCGCCGACGGGGGACAGGATGACGTAGTAGATGTAGGACTTCGCCGGCCGCACGCCCAGGAACGCCTCGTTGGCGACGATCGTCGGGCGCACGTAGAGGGACGTGCCCACCGTCGAGGGCACCCAGTCCTTCTCGACACCGACCAGGGTCACGAGCGACCTCAGCGCCATCTCGGGATCGAGCGGCGGGATGCACAGGCGCTGCGAGGACTGGATCAGCCGATCCACGTGCTTCTGCGGTCGGAAGAGGCGGACGCGTCCGTCGCGGCCGCGGAACGCCTTGAGGCCGTCGAACACCGCCTGCGCGTAGTGGAGCACGGCTGCCGCCGGGTCCATCGAGAGCGGCCCGTACGGCTCGACCCGCGGGTCGTACCAGCCCTTCTCCTCCTGGAAGTCCATGACGAACATGTGATCGGTGAAGACGGTCCCGAACGTCAGCTCGCTGTCCTTGGGCTTCTGCTTCTTCACCGTCGCCCGCGTGATCCGGATCGGCTCACTCATCTCAAATCTCCTTCACTCCGCACAGCGTTGTTGCGGCTCGGCGGCTGATCAAAACGGCCCAGATGCGAGGCGGCGACTGAGAGCCCGACCGAGGCGTATGCCGCATACGCCGCAGGGAGGGCCGATGGAGCCAACGAAGCAGATGGGCCGTTTTCATCAGCCGCCGCCTAAAAGATGATGGGCTCGCGATAGAGCCCGAACGCCTGTCGGTACACATCCGAAATCTCGCCAAGGCTCGCGTAATCCTTCACCGCGTCGATCAGCACCGGCATCACGTTGCGCTCGCCGCGGCACGCCTCGGCCAGCTGCTTGAGCCGCCGCTCCACCTTGGCGGCGTCGCGCGAGGCCTTGAAGCGGCGCACGCGCTCGATCTGCTCGTGCTCGACGGCCGCGTCGATCTTCAGGTAGTTGATGGGGCGCTCTTCCGTCATCGCGTACTTGTTGACGCCGACGACGACCTTCTCGTTGCGGTCCTCCATGAGCTGATAGCGATAGGCGGCGTCGGCGATCTCGCGCTGCGGGTAGCCGGTATCGATGGCCCGGACGATGCCACCCATGGCGTCGATCTTCCGGATGTACTCGTGCGCTGCCTCTTCCATCTTGTTGGTGAGCGTCTCGAGGTAGTAGGAGCCGCCGAGCGGATCGATGGTCAGCGCGACGCCAGATTCCTCCGCGATGATCTGCTGGGTCCGCAGCGCGACCGTCACCGCTTCCTCTGTCGGCAGCGCCCACGTCTCGTCGTAGGAATTGGTGTGCAACGACTGCGCCCCGCCGAGCACCGCCGCCAGCGCTTGCAGGGCGACCCGCGCCACGTTGTTGAGCGGCTGCTGGGCGGTCGCCGAGACGCCGGCGGTCTGGGTGTGGGTCCTGAGCCGCATCGACTCGGGCTTCTTCGCGCCGAAGCGCTCCTTCATGAAACGCGCCCATAACCGCCGGGCCGCCCGCAGCTTGGCGATCTCCTCGAAGAAGTCGTTGTGGATGTCGAAGAAGAACGAGAGCCGCGGCGCGAAGCTGTCGATGTCGAGGCCCCGTGCGCACGCCGCCTTGACGTAGCCGAGCCCGTCGGCCAGCGTGAAGGCGAGCTCCTGGACGGCGGTCGCGCCGGCCTCCCGGATGTGATAGCCGGAGATCGAGACCGGGTTGAAGCGCGGCACCTGCTTCGACGTGAACTCGATCATGTCGACGACGATGCGCACCGCCGGCTCGGGCGGGCAGATCCACTCCTTCTGGGCGATGAATTCCTTGAGCATGTCGTTCTGCATGGTGCCGCCGACCCGATCCCACGAGACACCCTGCTTCTCGGCGACCGCCAGGTACATGGCGAGGGCGACCGACGCGGTGCAGTTGATCGTCATCGACGTGGTGACGTCGCCGAGCGGGATGTCGGCGAAGAGCCGCTCGAAGTCGTCGAGCGTGGAGATCGACACGCCCTCCTTGCCGACCTCGCCGCGCGCGCGGGGATGATCCGCGTCGTATCCCATCAGCGCGGGCATGTCGAACGCAGTCGACAAGCCGGTCTGGCCCTGAGCCAGGAGGTACTTGAACCGAGCGTTGGTGTCCTCGGGCCGGCCGAAGCCGGCGAACATCCGCATGGTCCAGAGGCGCCCGCGGTACATCGTCGGATAGACGCCGCGGGTGAACGGGTACTCGCCTGGACGACCCAGCTGCTCGGCGGGCGACCAGCCGGCGAGGCTCTCCGACGTGTACAGCTGCTCGATCGGGATGCCCGACAGCGTCTCGAAGCGCGCCGGGCGTTCAGGCCAGCGCTCAGGGTCAGTCATGCTCACCTCGCAGCACCTCGCGCGCGATCACGAGCTTCTGGATCTGGGACGTTCCCTCGTAGAGCTGCGTGATCTTCGCGTCGCGGAAGGCGCGCTCCACCTCGTAGTCCTTGATGAAGCCGTAGCCGCCGTGGACCTGGATCGCGTCGGTCGTGACCTTCATCGCCGTCTCGGCGGCGAAGAGCTTGGCCATCGCGGCAGCGGGCCCGAACGACTGGCCGGCTTCCTTGAGGGCGGCGGCGCGCAGCGTGAGGAGCCGGGCGCCGTCGATCGCTACCGCCATGTCGGCCAGCATCCACTGGACCATCTGATGCTCGCCGATCGGCACGCTGAAGGCGCGCCGCTCCCGCGCGTAGGTCACCGAACGCTCGTACGCCCCGGTGGCGATGCCGACCGCCTGGGCGGCGATGCCGATGCGCCCGCCGTCGATCGCCGACAGGGCGATCCGGAATCCCTGCCCTTCCTCGCCGAGGCGGTTCGCCGCCGGCACGCGGCAGTCCTCGAAGACGAGCTCGGCGGTGTCGGAGGCGCGGATGCCGAGCTTGTCCTCGACCTTGGCGACGATGAAGCCGGGCGTCCCTTTCTCGACGACAAAAGCGGAGATGCCGCGGTGGCCTCGGGCGCGGTCAGTCTGGCCGAAGACGAGCGCGAACGACGCCTCGCGGCCAGTGGTGATGAAGCGCTTGCGGCCGTTGAGCACGTAGTGAGCGCCGTCGCGCGACGCGATCGTCGCCTGGTTCGTCGCGTCGGAGCCGGCCTGGGGCTCCGTGAGCGCGAAGCACCCGAGCGCGTGGCCCGAGGCGACCGGCCGGAGGAACTGTTCGCGCTGCGCGTCCGTGCCGAATCGGTAGAGCGGGTCGCCGTAGAGCGAGTTGTTGACCGACATGACGACCGCGTGGCTCGCGCACACCCGCGCGATCTCCTCGAGGGCGACGACGTAGGCGATGGCACCGGCGCCGCTACCGCCCCACCGCTCGGGAATCGCCATACCCATGAGCCCGAGCTCGCCCATGCGCTTGACCGTCTCGTGCGGGAAGCGGCAGTCGCGATCGATCTCGGCGGCGATGGGGCGAATCTGGGAGTCGGCGAACTCCCGCACCGTGGCCTGGATCATCTGCTGCTCGTCGGTCAATTCCAGTCGCATGGGCCTCGGTCTATTTGTCCAGGAGCTTCTTGAACTCTTTGGTCAGCTCGGGCACGACCTCGAAGAGATCGGCGACGATCCCGAAGTCGGCGATCTTGAAGATCGGCGCCTCCGGGTCCTTGTTGATGGCGACGATGACCTTCGACGTGCGCATCCCGGCCAGGTGCTGGATCGCGCCCGAGACGCCGAAGCCCAGGTAGAGCTTGGGCGAGATGGTCCGGCCGGTCTGGCCGATCTGGAACCGGTGCGGCCGCCAGCCG
>Ga0114129_10014392_pt1 | contig 11275 bp, 10 predicted proteins | sample RhiMetdeltSRZDD1_FD_80071 | JGI IMG/M metagenome (GOLD analysis project Ga0114129, IMG submission 80071) | Populus rhizosphere microbial communities from Tennessee, USA - Rhizosphere MetaG P. deltoides SRZDD1 (version 2) (version 2) | ecosystem: Host-associated > Plants > Roots > Rhizosphere >... | reverse complement strand
GCGGCCGAGCGCCGCGCGCAGCGCGCGGCCCGTGAGCGGCCGCGCGCCGACCGACGATGCCAGAAAGCGCTCCTTCGCGCGCTGATGCCGCCTCAGTGCATCGTCGATCGACGTCGTCCGGAGTCGGTCGGCCTCGACGGCGTGAACCAGCGCTTCAAGAGCCGCGGCCTGCACCGCGTGGTTGCCGCTGCAGATGAGCATCCCGTCGCAGCCGGCTTCTACCGCCATGACCGCTGCGTCGGGAACGGTGTGCTCGTTCGCGATCGCTTTCATCTCCAGGTCATCGCTCAGGATGATGCCGTCGTACCGCAGCTCGCGGCGGAGGATGTCGGTGACCACGCGCTTCGACAACGTCGCCGGCCGTTTCTCGTCGAGCGACGGCACGAGCACGTGCGCCGTCATGATCGTCGCGACACCGGCTTCGATGGCGGCCCTGAACGGGACGAATTCAACCTCGCGCAGTCGCTCGGGCGGATGGTCGACGAGCGGCAGCTCGTGGTGCGAGTCGCTGCTCGTATCGCCGTGGCCGGGGAAATGCTTGCCGCACGCGGCGATGCCTTCGTCCTGGAGCGCGCGGACGATCGCCGCGCCCAGCCGCGCCACGTCGCCGGCTCTCCCGGCGAGCGCGCGATCGCCGATGACCGGATTCTTCGGGTTCGTGTGGACGTCGAGGACCGGCGCGTAATCGAGCGTGATGCCGACGGCCTTGAGCTCCGCGGCCAACGCGCGCGCGAACCGCTCGGCGAGCGCGACGTCGCCGCTGCGGCCGAGCGTCGCCATCGGCGGCCACTCGGTGAACGGCGCCTTGAGGCGCGCGACCCGGCCGCCTTCCTGATCGACCGACACCCACAGCGGCAAATCGGGCACCAGCCGCGACGCCTCGAACGCGAGCTCGGCCACCTGGTCCGGCTCGGCGACGTTCCGCGCGAACAGGATGACGCCGCCGAGACCGAAGTCGCGGACGAGCGCGCGCAGCTCGGTCGGAATCTGATGGCCGTCGAAGCCGGCGATGAGCAGCTGGCCGATCTGTCGTCTGAGGGCGGATGGCGACATGTGGTCAACGATTCTACCTAACTGATCGTCCGCGCGTCGCCGCCTATAATCGCGGGGTGACTCACCGTCTCGTCGCTTCGGCGCCCACGCGCATCGACCTCGCCGGCGGAACCATCGACATCTGGCCGCTCTACCTCTTTCACGACGGCGCGTCGACGGTCAACTTCGCGATCAACCTGCGCGCGCACGTCGAGATCGCCCCGCGCACCGACGGACGCGTCGAGCTGCGCTCGATCGACACCGATCGTGTCGTGACCGCGGACCGCTGGTCCGATCTCGACGGCACGGGCGACCTCTCGCTGCTCGCACGGCTCGCGCGTTATTACGAGCTGACCAACGCGACGCTGACGACGCGGGGAGAATCACCGGCCGGCGCCGGAATCGCCGGGTCGTCGGCGCTGACGATCGCGGCGTGCGGCGCCCTCGCGAGGTGGACCGGCGCACCGTGCGAGCCCGATCATCTGCTGCAGGTGGCGATGAACGTCGAGTGCCAGACGATCCGTGTGCCGACCGGGGTGCAGGACTATCGGCCGGCGCTGTACGGCGGCATCGCCGCGATCCAGCTGCGGCCCGACGGGATCCGGCGAACGGCCATCGATGTCGATCCGCGCGAGCTCGAACGGCGCGTCGTCCTCGCCTATACGGGCGCGCCCCGCTACTCCGGCACGAACAACTGGGAGATCACGAAGCTTCATATCGACGGCGACCGTCACGTGTTCGATTGCTTCGATCGGATCCGCGACACCGCGCTCGCCATGCGCGTGGCGCTGGAGCGCGGCGACTGGGACGAGGTCGGCCGCCAGATCGCGGCGGAGTGGGACAACCGCAAGCGCCTCGCGCCCGGCGTCACGACCCAGACGATTGATGACTTGATCGCACGCGCCACGGCGGCCGGAGCGACGGCCGCAAAGGTCTGCGGCGCCGGCGGCGGCGGCTGCGTGTTCTGCTACGGGCCGCCGGCGTTGCGCGACCCGATCGCGCGCGCGCTCGCGGACGGCGGCGCGCGGCTGCTCGACTACCGGATCGAAAGCGAAGGCCTGCGTCTTGGATAACCAGGCGATCGCCAGAATTCTCCGCGAGATCGCGGACCTGCTGGAGATCAAGGACGACAACCCGTTCAAGATCCGCGCGTATCGCAACGGCGCCGACATCACGTCGAACCACCCCCATGAGCTCGCCCTCCTCGACGAAGCCGGGCTCCGCGAGATTCCGGGCATCGGCAAGGACCTCGCCGCGCGGATCCGCGAAATCGCGGAGACCGGCGATGCGGCGTACCACCGTGAGCTCGTCGCGGAATTTCCGCCGACGATTCTGGACCTGCTGAATCTGCAGGGCGTCGGACCGAAGACCGTGGCAACGCTGTATCGGGAGCTCGGCGTCCGCACGGTCGACGATCTGGAGGCGGCGGCCACGGACGGCCGCGTTCGCGCGCTGCGCGGCATGGGCGCGAAGAAGGAGGCGCTCATCCTCAAGGCACTGGAGGAACGCAAGCGTTTCGCGGGACGACGCCTGCTCCCCGACGCACACGACGCCGCGGCGGCCCTCGTGTCGTATCTCACCGAGCGCGCACCTGCCGCCATCATCGAACCGGTCGGCAGCCTGCGTCGCGGCTGCGAAAGCTGCGGCGATCTCGATCTGCTCGCCTCCGGCGCGCCCGCGTCGCTGATGGATCACCTCATCGAGTACCAGGCCGTCCAGCGCGTGCTCGGTCACGGCGATACGAAGTCCAGTGTGCTCCTGACGGGCGGATTTCAGGCGGACCTCCGGCTCGTGGCCGCCGACAGCCGCGGCGCCGCGCTGCAGTACTTCACGGGCTCGAAGCCGCACAACATCGCGCTTCGCGACCGTGCGATCGGCCTGGGATTCAAGCTGAACGAGTACGGGTTGTTCCGCGTGCAGGACGACGGCAAGGTCGCGGGTGAACGCGAGGAGGACGTTTACCAGGCGCTCGGGCTCGACTGGGTTCCGCCCGAGCTCCGCGAGATGCGTGGAGAAATCGAGGCGGCCGCCGCGCACGCGCTGCCGCGCCTCATCGACCGTGCGGACCTGCGCGGCGATCTCCACATGCACACGACCGAGACCGACGGCAAGGACGACCTGCGAACGATGGCCGACGCCGCGCGGGCGGCGGGGTACGAGTACATCGCCATCACGGATCACAGTCAGGCGCTCGCGATGGCGAACGGCCTCGACGAAGGGCGGGCGGTCGCGCACGCGGGGCGGATTCGCGCCCTCGATCGCGAAGGCGTCGGGGTTCGGCTGCTCGCCGGCATCGAGTGCGACATCCGGCCGAACGGCTCGCTCGATCTCGCCGACGACTGCCTCGCCTCCCTCGACGTCGTCGTCGCGTCGGTGCACTCGGCGTTCAACCTGGATCGAAGTCAGATGACCGACCGCCTGCTGCGCGCGATCGAGAATCCGCACGTCGACATCCTCGGCCATCCAACCGGACGACGGATTCTGCAGCGCGAGCCGTATCCATTCGACGTCGAGGCGGTGATCGACGCCGCGGCGAAGCAGGGCGTCGCAATGGAGATCAACTCGCAGGTCGATCGGCTGGATTTCAGCGACGTCAACGCGAAGCTCGCACGCGAACGCGGCGTCCGCCTCGTCATCTCCAGCGACGCGCACTCGCGTGTCGCGCTCGGCAACATTCGCTGGGGCGTGCTCGTCGCGCGGCGCGCCTGGCTCACGCCGCCCGACGTCCTCAACACGCGTTCGTTCGACGACCTGCGCGCGTCGCTGCGCCGCCACGCCGCATCGGTCGCGCCCTAGCCGTGCGCCTGCCGATGCTCACCGACGATCAGAAGCTGGCCGAGATCCGGCGGCTGTACTTCAGCGCGACGCGTGAGAGCATCGACCGCGACCTCGGCGCCGCGCTCGATCTCCTCAAGTCGATGTCGACCGAAGAACAGCGCGAACGCGCCACCGTTTTCATGCAGGGGCTCAACGAGATGCGGAAGGAATGGCAGAAGAAACGGAAACGTTGAACGTGCTGATCGGATCGCGAACGTGCTGATCGGTGTCGCGAATGTGCTGATCGGTTTCGCGAACGTGCTGATCGGTGTCGCGAACGTGCTGATCGGATCGCGAATGTGCTGACCGGTTTCACGAACGTGCTGATCGGATCGCGAATGTGCTGATCGGTTTCACGAACGTGCTGATCGGTGTCGCGAACGTGCTGATCGGTGTCACGAACGTGCTGATCGGTTTTGCGAACGTGCTGATCGGTTTTGCGAAGGTGCTTACGAAGGCCTCCTCCGACGTCGTCTGCGGCGTGGCGGCGATGAGCGACGACGCATCTGGCGTTGTTTTGACAACATCAGGTTCGTCGTAGCCCGCAACGCGGCCTTCGCAAGGTTCGCGAGTTGGGCGGACAGTCGGTCGTCCAAGTACCGCCGGTCTCGCCCATCGATCACGTGATTCTGGGTTTCCATCAACGACGCCCTTGCATACCCGAGAAATTGTGCGAACTCTCCAGGCGCGTACCGTCCAAAGCCCTCGCTGATGTTGCGGGGAGCGCACGCACTCGAGTCGCGGATCTGGTCGCGGTACTTGAAATCCTTGGACGCGGGACCAATGGCCGTGAACTTGAAGACCTCGCATTTCAGTTGATACGCGAGCTGCCAGCAGAGAAGCGCACGAAAATCCCGAACCACGCACCCCGTGCAGGCACGTCTCGTGCCGGTCGGCGACCCCGCGATATCGACATTTTTGCGAGATTTCGCATCAGCGAACGAGAACGCACGACCCACGCGGGAACCTGCAGCACGTTCGCAAAATCGACCCGCACCTTCGCGAGACCGATCAGGTCGTTCGTAAGCCGATCAGCACATTCGTAAAGCCGATCGGCACGTTCGCGAAGTCGATCCAGCACGTTCGCAAGCCGATCAGCACGTCGTAAGCCGATCAGCACGTTCGCGAGCCGATCAGCACCTTCGTAAGCCGATCAGCACGTTCGCGAGCCGATCAGCACTTTCGCAAGCCGATCAGCACCTTCGTAAGCCGATCAGCACGTTCGCAAAACCGATCAGCACCTTCGCGAGCCGATCGGCGCTTTCGCGAGACCGATCGTTAGAATTCGGCGAGCGCGAAGGCGGTCAGCGTGGTGCCGGACGGCATGAGGACGTATTGCCGGCCGTCGACCATGTAGGTGATCGCGCCCGCGTAGAGCGACGAGCCGGACTGGAAGTGCCAGAGGTTTTTGCCGGTCTTCGCGTCGAACGCCATCAGATTTCCCGAACCGCCCGCAAAGACCAGGCCCGACGCCGTCGAGAGCACGCCCGCCCACGATTGCGTCGTGTACGGAAACTCCCAGCGCCGCTCGCCCGTCGCCACGTCGAGCGCGCGCAGGGCGCTGTACTGACCCTCGAGGCGCTGCACGGCGCCGCCGCGGTAGCCGTCGCCCGGGTTGTAGTCGTCCTTCCAGGTGAAGAACTTCCCGCACGACTCCCGCGCCGTCACGAAAAACAGCCCGAGCTCCGGATGAAATGACGGCGGCATCCAGTTCGTCCCGCCGGACTGATCGGGACAGACCTTCGTGCCCTCCTCGCTCGGCACGCTGTTGGGCAGGAGCATCGGCCGGCCGTCGGCCCGAATCTCCTTGGCCCACGTCGTCTCGATGAACGGCTTCGCGCGAATCAGCTTGCCCGTGGCGCGATCGAGCATGTAGAAGAATCCGTTCCGGTTCGCGAACAGAACGACTTTGCGCCGCTCGCCGCCCAACGTGAGGTCGGCCAGAACGGGCATCTGCGTCGAGTCGTAGTCCCAGATGTCGTGCGGCGTGAACTGATAGTGCCAGCGGAGCGCGCCGGTGTCCGCGTCGAGCGCGACGATCGACGCGGTGTACAGGTTGTCGCCTTCGCGCTCCGAGCCGTTGTAATCCGGACCGGCGTTGCCGGTGCCCCAGTACGTGAGATTGAGCTCGGGATCGTAGGCGCCGGGCACCCAGATGGAGCCGCCGCCGTGCTCCCACGCCTTCGCATCCGTTCCGCGCCAGGTGTTGTGCCCCGGATCGCCAGGGCCCGCGGTCGTGTAGAACCTCCAGACCTGCCTGCCGGTCTCCGCATCGTACGCATCGATGAACCCGCGCACGCCGTACTCCGCGCCGGCGACGCCGACGATGACCTTGTCCTTGACGACGAGCGGCGCGGTCGTGCCGCTGTAGCCGCGCTTGTAGTCGACCATCGACGTGTCCCACTCGACCGTGCCGGTCTTCCGTCTGATGGCCACGACGTGCGCGTCGAGCGTCGTCTTGAAGAGGCGATCGCCGAGGACGCCGAATCCGCGGTTGACGAGCCCGCAGCAGGCGATGAGGCCGCCAGGAAGGTCGCGCCGGTAGCGCCAGATTTGACGGCCCGTGCGCGCGTCGATCGCCCACCCGGTGTCGAGCGGCCCGGTGACGTAGATGACACCGTCGAGAACGAGCGGCGTCGATTCGAACTTGCCGAGCGTGTCGGTCTGGAACTGCCACTGCGCGGTGAGCCGATGCACGTTGGCCGGGGTGATCTGCGTCAGCGGACTGTGGCGATGATTCGCGTAGTCGCCGCCGTATGTGAGCCAGCGTGTCGGATCCTTCAGGCCGTCGCGCAGGTCCGCCGCTGTGACGCGGAGCGCGGCCGGCTGCTGCGCGGCCAGCGGCCACGACGTCGCCGCGGCGACGAGGATTCCTGCAACGACGCGGAGCATCCCGATGCGCATACCCACCCTCGCTATCGTCGTGCCGCCTCCGATCCACGGAGACCTGTGAGGTATTGCAGGAGATCGTCGAGGTCTCCTTCGCTCAACCGGTCGGCACCGTAGATCGGCATCAGCGACTGCTTCTCGAGCGTGAGCTCGGTCAGATTCGCCTTCAGATATCCCTGCAGGCGCTCGCGCGTGTCCATGATCTGGATCGAGAACTCGTCTTCGTTCTTCTTGACGCCGCGGACCCGTTCGCCGTCGCGCGTCACGATCGTGACCGGCTCGTAGCCCGCGCGGATCAACCCGCTCGATCCGCGCAGCTTGCCGAGAAGGCCCGCGCGCGGGCGCGCCGAGCCGATTCGCGACAGATCGGGCCCGAGCTGTCCGCCGCGGCCGTTCACGATGTGACAGCCGCTGCACGTCGCCCGGAAGATCCGTTCGCCGTTGGCCGGGTCGCCGCGCGGCGGCACGGCAGGCACCGCGCTCAGCGTGCGGACGTACGCGAGGACCTGCCAGATGTCCTTGTCGAGCACGCGCTGCGGATCGACCGCGGGCATCTCGGTACCCGGAACGCCGCGCTTCACGATGTCGAACATGCGATCGTCGCTGCCGCCGGCCGCCCAGAAGCCGGTGAGATCCGGTCCGAGGTAGCCGCGGGCATCGGGTCCGTGACAGCCGGCACACCGCGTCCGGAACATCGCGGCGCCGTTGCTGACGGCCTGAGGATTCCCGTCGAGAGGATTCTTCGTGGGCCGCGAGTCGGTCCGCGCCGCCCGGTCCTGCGCCATCACGACGGGCTCACACGCCACGAGCGCGAGCGCCGTCACCGCCGCCACGACACATGCGCCGCGCATCATGATCGCTGAAGCGTGTCGGTAATACACCCGATCGTGCTTGCGGTCAAGAGATCGACCGTCCCGCCCGCACGTTCGTGATGCCGATCAGCACGTTCGCGAGCCGATCTATCCCTTGCCGCTCGTGTTCGCGACGACCTTCTTTCGTGCCGCGATGCGGAGCGGCTCCGGGACGTTGCGGTCGACCGACAGCTGCTGCAGGTCGCGATCGTTCAGCCGGCCCATCATGTTCAGCGACATCCCGAGCGGTGTTTTCGGATTCTTCACGAGGCCGAGCATGACGTTGTAGTTCTTGATCCAGGCGCGGTTGCTGCCGATGACGCGCAGGACGTCCTCGCCGACGTTCGCCATGCGCGCGAAGCTTTCGACCTCGGACTCGGACAGCTTCGGACTGCTCAGCACCGCCGCGGCGATCATCTTGTTCGGATCGCGGATGAGGATTGAGCGCATCTCGCGCGTGCCTTTGCCGGCCGCCTTGAGGCGCCCCGTGAACCCCATCTTCGCGATCTTCTGGACGATTGAATCGCGCCGCTCGTCTTCGGTTTGTTCCGCCTCGTCGCCGGCCTTTTCGTCGAACGTCTCCTCGGCGTTGTCCCCACCTGGCGGCGCCTCGACGAGCGGCTCGTCGAAGTCGATCGGTTCGATGGCAGGGATCTCCGCCGGAAAGACGCCGCGATCGGCGAAGAACTCGCGCAGGTTGATCGACACGTCCGAGCGGCCGAGGAACGCCTGCAGCGCGGGAACGGGAATGCGGTTCAGCGTCTGGTCGGCCACCGATCGGATTTCCCGGTCGGGATCCTCGAGCAGCAGCACGAGAATCGCCAGCTGCTCGTGCGCGCGCGTCGCCAGCGCGCCCTGCGCCGCGAGCAGGCGGACGTCGCGCGCGACCTCGCCGCGCTTGAAGAACTCGAGAAGCGGAGTGGGCGCGATCACCGGACGAGCAGGTAGTCCTTGAAGTTGCCGGGCGTCAGGCGCGTGCGGACCACTTCACCCGCCTTGCCGAGCGGGCGTCCGGCGGCGCCGTTGAGCGTCAGGCTGACCGCCGACGCATCGCCCGCGGTGAGCACGAGCTCCCGTTTGACCTCGATCACCTGCCGTTCTCCCTTTTGCAGCAGCCGGTCCATGACGATCCGGCCGTCGGCGGTCGCCTGCACGAACACCGGGCTCCGCGCCGATAGACCGACGGTCAGTCGATCCGGTTCCCGATCGATCGCCGCGGGCTGCGCGCCCGCCGGCGATGACGGCGCCGGTGATTGCACCGCTCCCACGGTCGACGCCGGCGCCGTGCCCGGCTCGGGCGTCCGTGGGGTCGCGGATCCAACCGGCGGCGGCACGTCGCGCGGCTGTTCGACCGGCGCCGCGGGTGGCGCGGCGGCGGATTCGGTCGAGGCCGGCGCCGCCTCCCGGCGGCTCGCGAACCCGAAATACAGCACGATGCCGGCGAGCGGAATGCTGACGATCAGCATCCAGAGGACGGTGCTGGCCATCCGCCGCTCGCTCTCGAACCGTTCCGTGTCTTCGACGCGATCGACCGGCGAGGCGCTGACCGCGCCCGACTCGTGCGGGAACTGCGCGATGAATTCCTGAACGGTCGACTCGGGATCGAGCCCCACCTCGGCCGCGTACGATCGAACGAACGCCCGGCTGAAGATGCCGCCGGGCAGCCGCGATACGTCGCTGCGCTCGAGCGCGTCGAGCACGGCGACCGCAATTTTCGTTCGGTTGGCGATCTGGCGCAGCGACACGCCCTTGCGCTCGCGGGCCTGGCGAAGCTTGCTGCCGAAGTCGTCGGGCCGGTCTACGGGCATCACGCCGAGGGGATCGCAAGTATGTTAGGGACGCGGTTTCAGGCTGTCAAACCGGCGCCGCGCGTCGGCGGCGACGGCGCCGAGCGATTCTGTGGCGAACAGTGCAATCGCGGCAATTCCGGCGGCGCCGGTGCCGCCGATCTCCGCGGCGCGATCGAGGTCGATGCCGCCGATCGCGAGCACCGGCGGGCGCGCGGCGCGAACGATCTGCTCCAATCCCGCGAGGCCCAGCCATGTCGTCGCAGTCGGCTTGGACGCGGACGGAAAAACCGTCCCGGCGATCAGGTAGTCCGCGCCGGCGGCCGCGCGCGCCTCGTCGACCGAGTGCACCGAGCGGCCGATCAGAAACGGCCGTGGTGCGATCGTCCTCGCCGCCTCAACGGGAATCGAATCGCCGCGCAGGTGAACGCCGTCCGCGCCGCACGCCAGGGCGACGTCGAGCCGGTCGTTCACGACGACGCGCGTCGCCGATCCGCGCGCGATCCGGAGGACCCGTTCGACGAGGCCGGCGAGATCGCGCGCCTCCATGTCGCGCTCGCGGATCTGAATCAGATCCACGCCGGCGTCGACCGCGCGGCGCGCCTGCGCAACGACGTCCGTGCGTCGCCGATCGGTGACGACGCACAGCTGCACGAAGTCAGGAGCGGCCGGACATCTCGCGGTGTTCGCGCGCCGCGAACACCAGCGCGAGGTCGGCAAAACCGGCGACGAGGTTGACGACGCCGAGGCCGGTCACGGCGCCGCGCACGAAGTTGTTCGTGAGAAAGCCGCGGAGCGCCGGCCACATGTCGGCGAAGTAGTTGCGCTCCCAGAAGGCCGACCACGGCAGTACGATCAGCAGCAGGCCGACTTCGAGGAAGAACGCGACGTAGACGAGGCGGCGGATCAGGACGCTACCCTCGCGGCTGCACCCGGACGAGCCGGTCGACCCGCTGATCGACGTCGCGATAGGCGCCGGCGTCGGCCTGGAGCTCGAGGCAAATCGCGAGCGCGCGCGCCGTTTCGCCGGCGGCTTCGAGCGCCTCGGCCAGCTCGAACAGCAGCTCGTGGTATTCGTCCGCGGTCGGGGGCGTCGCCGAGGCCGCCCGCTCGAACCATTCGAGCGCCTCGGCCGTCATCCCGCGCTCTTTCAGCAGACGGGCGAGCATCGACGCCGCGGCGAACCGGCGGTCGGGCGCCCGCGCCGCCGCTTCGAGGGCGGTCATGCAGCCGTCGACGTCGCCGGCTTCCTTCAGCGCGAGGGCGCGAGCGTATTCGTATTCCCCCGGCTCCGCGTCAGGACTGTGCGCAAGCTCGTTCCTCATCTGCGCGAACACATCGTCCAGGCTCGCGGCAGCCGGCAGCGGCGCCGGCGGGGACGCCGGAGTGGGAGTCGGGTTGGAGACTTGCGGCTCGGCCTCCGAGGTGATCGTATCCAGCACGATGCTCAAATCGACTTCGACGCTGTCGGATTCGGCGTGTACGGGCGCCGAGGGCTCGTCGAGCTCGGCCAGCAGACGCTCGATGTCGATCGCGTGCGCCGATCCGGGCGGCGACGACTCCTGAGCCGCGGGCGTGTCGGCCACGGGCGCGGCGGCGTGGCCGCCGACGATTGCAGGGGCCGGTTCGACGTCAGGCTCGATCGGCTCCCCTCTCAGCCTGGCGGCGATGACGCGATCCGGATCGGGTTCGTTCATCAGGACGAGGACGCGCCGGAGCCGCTCGACGTGCGCGCCCTCGTGCGGCTCGCGCGTCAGCAGGTCTTCCGCCACCGCGCGGGCTTCGGCCGGCTGGTTGTCTTCAAGATACGCATCGGCCAGCCACGCCTGCACGCGCGCGAGTGCCGTGTCCAGACCGGCGTCGGCGCACAATCCGGCCACGCGCGCGAGCGCCGCGATG
>Ga0114129_10014391_pt1 | contig 11275 bp, 11 predicted proteins | sample RhiMetdeltSRZDD1_FD_80071 | JGI IMG/M metagenome (GOLD analysis project Ga0114129, IMG submission 80071) | Populus rhizosphere microbial communities from Tennessee, USA - Rhizosphere MetaG P. deltoides SRZDD1 (version 2) (version 2) | ecosystem: Host-associated > Plants > Roots > Rhizosphere >... | reverse complement strand
ATGATTAAGCGTGTCGCGGATGTGAAAGATTGGGGCCAGCTTATCCCTGGGCATGGGGGTTTATTAGATCGCGCCAACAGTATGGTTATAGTTATCCCGCTGGTCTACTATTTTTCCTACATTGTCCTTAGATATTGAATTAGTAAATTGAACTAAGGTGAAAAGCAGAAAACAATTTCTCGACTCAATGAAAATTAAAATAAGATATGAATACAAAGTAAATGATTCCCCACATCAAAGTATAGCTCCCCATAACGAGCTTAGTGTGTTTTTCGCAAAAAGTCCCAAACCACTTCCCTATTCCACCAAAAATCAGCACAACAGGCAAGAACCGTTCAAGACGCGCCGGAATGGTCATAAGCAGGAAATAAAGAAACGGAAGGGATTGCCCACCAGCCTGTGCAGCATAGATCTTATAAGGAGTGCCTTTTAATGGACCAGTTAGCAATGTAATGAGTCCGTCGGCGCGCATTTTATCGCCAACATCATTGACCAACTTTGAATCAATCAAGGGAACACGAGTAAGAAACATATTCATCCCGGAGAGGTTATTCATTGCAAGCACGTACATCACTGAACCACCAAGGATTGCGCCTATCAGTGTGGCTACCATCGCCGAGAGTCCCCGCCGCCAATTGAACAGCGCAACAAATCCCAGGTAAACATCAGGTACGATAAAGAACGCCATAGCCTCCGCAAATCCCCATAGAAAACCGATGATTATCGACCACTTTGAATTGACGTGATCAGAGAAACGCGCATAAGATGAATTTAATGAATTCATAGAAATCCTCCCTTTCTTACTTCTCAACTAACAATTCACGAGCGACAGCAACATCTTTCCAAATCTGTTCTACCAGTACATCCACCGAATCGAACTTCAGTTCATCTCGTAGACGCGCAACAAACTCCAGTCGCATATCTTCTCCATAAATATCCTGATGAAGATCGAGCAAGTAAGCTTCTACGTTCGGGATTTGTTTATCAGGTGTAAACGTTGGGTTGGTTCCAATATTGATTGCGGCACGATACCTTGTATCATGCAGATAAGCCCAGCATGCATATATGCCCTTGGCAAGGGTCATCTTCTCGTGTGAATATGCGATGTTCGCGGTTGGTACATTGATCGTTTTCCCTCGCCCATCGCCGTGGATCACTGGTCCGTGCAAACTATATAGATGCCCTAACAGACGTGCAGCCTCAGTGACATTCCCAACCTCGATCAATTTACGGATCTCTGTGGACGAGATGACGCCGCTTTCATCACTCAAAGCCGATACTACTTCGACGGTGTATCCAAGGTCCGAGCCGATTTCTGTTAAACGCTTTGCGTTACCTTCGCGCCCCTTTCCCAGAGCAAAATCATAGCCAATTAGCAAATGCTTAAGGCCAAGCTGACGGGTCAGACGCGACATAAAATCGTAGGCGGTGACAGTTGAAAGTTCCCGGGTGAATCGTTCGGTAACAACCACATCCACACCTAGTTGACGAAGCAAATCTGCGCGCTCATCTGGCAATGTCAGGCATTTAATCTCATGTCCACTTAACACAGAGGCGGGATGAGGATCAAATGTTAAAACAACAGCAGGCACTTCCTTTGTGTGAGCGCCTGTTGTAAGTTTCTTAATAATTTCCTGATGGCCGCGATGGACGCCATCAAAGACGCCAATAGTCAACCAGGAAGTTTGCAGGTTAACTTCTTCGAGGGAACGGTAATGTTGCATCTTAATAAACACTCCCAGCGCCAAAAATGGCGCTGGAGTAAAGGCGGCTTCATTTGCTTATAGCAGTGACGCTGTCGCCGAGGGCGGCAACAAAAGCATTATTTATTCTGAAGTGAAAAATACTTTCTTTGGCTGCCAGGCCGGCTTGCCATCTTCGCCCTGAACCGCTTCCATGAGTGCGACCAATTCGCCCTGCGTACTCACGCCGCGTACACGGTTTCCAAGGGGAGTATCTTCCACGGCCTGAACGCGATGCCCGTGACGCACGCCTTCCACATCATCAGGACTAAGCTCAAGAGCGGGCCAATCGCCCAATGCCTCCGCGGCAGGAATCAGATACTGATACCAGTTACCGGCGTGGAAGGCCTCCTGTAACTTGCGTAGAGGCACTGCATCACGCAGAGAGAAACGGCCACTCTTCGTACGTCGCAAGCCAACAAGATACGCACCACAACCTAGTTTTTCACCGAGATCGTTTGCCAGAGAGCGAACATAGGTTCCCGATGAACAATGCACATCGATCACCACTTCGGGAGGTGCCCATTCCAAAACCTCAAGGTGATGAACTGTGATCTTGCGTGGTTCCAATTCAACATCCTCGCCTTTACGGGCCATCTCATAGGCTTTCCGTCCCTGCACCTTGACAGCAGAATACGGTGGTGGAGTCTGTTCGATTTCACCAATAAAAGTCTTCAACACTTCTTCGAATTGCTGTTCAGTTACATTGATCGGCTGATTTGTCTGCGTCACTTTGCCATCGGCATCGAAGGTATCGGTTCTGCCCCCTAGACGGATAATGGCTTGATATCTTTTATCAGAAGCAGAAACATACTCGCTCAATCGCACTGCAGGTCCTACCAAAATCACGAGCACACCTGAGGCACGCGGATCTAATGTGCCAGTGTGCCCGGCACGACGCAGGTTAGTTCCATTTCGAATTGCCTGCACGACATCATGAGAAGTCATCCCAACGGGCTTATCTACTACCAATACCCCGGAGATTGCGTTCTTTACATCTTGACTATTCACTTTCATTCCTCCTTAAAAGGCTGTGCCATCCTAATTATCACACGTTTGTCTGAATTATAGATTAGAGTATCAGAAACCCAAAAATTCCTGGGTAGTCTTAAGTACTAAAGGTTCAATTTCACTTAATACACCTGGGATATCTGCCCCAGCAGCAGCGGCATGACCACCACCGGTGAAATGTTTCGCCACCTGTGACACGTCAATCCCTGTTTCCAGTGCACGCCATGATACCTTAACATGATTGTCGCTTTGTTCAACGAAAATCATACCTACTTTATTTCCTTCAATCGCCGAAATCATATTGATGAGGTCTGCATCATCATTACCTCCATAGCCTGATTTCTTTCGATCAGCCAGTGTAAGAGTAGCCCACACAATGCCATTCTTCTGTTCGAGATGCGAAAGCCCTGCCCCCCAATATCGGGCAGCAGGAAACGTTTTTTTTACAAGCGCCTTCATGTACAAATCCGTCATGTCCACTCCAGTTTCCATCAGCATCGCACAAAGACGAAGTGCAGAAGGATTGGTGTTCGACGTACGGAACCCAAGTGTATCTGTCACAATACCGGTCAACAGCGCAGCCGCAATGGGTTTATTAATTTTGTATCCCCATTGGGGCAGATATCTGGCAAGAATCGCGGCAGTGGCAACTTCTTCGGCTTGGATCAGGTTAAGCTTTCCGAAATTCTCGTTGGTTTTATGATGATCAATATTGATATCTGGCTGGCCAAAATTCTCAAGGGTTTTTCCCACTCGTTTGAAATCAGCGGAATCTACGGTAATAAAAGTATCATGCACCCCAGTTGGTTCTTTGACGATTAGTTCACTTCCTTCCAAGTGCCTGAATGAGGCAGAAACTCCATCCACCAAGACCATCTGCACAGATTTCCCTGCGTCTCGAAGAGCCAAACCCAAACCGAGCAGGGAGCCAATCGCATCTCCATCCGGTCGGATGTGCGATGCAATTACAACATTCTTCGATGTATCCAGGCGTTCTTTAATAGCCCCGGTTATCCCGTCATTCATGCTATGTGAGTTCCTCTTGAATACTATTTTGTTTGCAGCTAGACACAAAGTTTATTGCTTTTTCCGCAATTCTGCAAGTACCTTTTCGATCTGGTCTGCATTTTCGGGAGTCATGTCCCAGTGAAACCGCAGACGTGGGAAGGCGCGCAGCTCGACGCGTGAGCTGAGATTCCGCCGAATGAAACCGGAAGCAGATTCGAGCCCCGCGAGAACGTCTGATGAGCGCGAGACGCCCTCTACCGCCGAAACGTAAACATCTGCATATGCCAGTTCGCGGTCCACTTTCACATCCGTCACGTAGATTTGTTTCAAGCGTGGATCACTGATCTCATGGATCAGCATTTCGGAGAGTTCCTGGCGGATGCGATCCGCAATACGTTGAAGACGAATTCCTGATGGCATGTTTATTATATCCTTGAGAGGATTATTTACCCTCTCAAGTTTTATGCTCCTGATTTTTCAACCACATAACAAACCAATTGATCACCAACTTGGATATCATTGAAATTCCTAAAGCCGACACCACATTCGTATCCTTGCTTGACCTCTTTTACATCATCTTTCTCATGGCGTAGAGAACTCAGATCGCCTTCGTAGAGAATATCAGTCCCGCGATAGAGACGGATTTTTGCATTGCGTCGCAATTCACCATCGGTTACGCGACAGCCAGCAACCTTGCCAAACTTGGATGCCGAAAATACTGCAAGCACTTGCGCTCGGCCAATGATTTTTTCCTTGGTCTCAGGTTCAAGCATACCGTTCAAGGCTTTTTCAATATCTTCAGTCATGCGGTAGATGATCTCGTAGAGGCGGATATCCACGCCTTCCTTTTCCGCCATTCGACGGGCAGGGACATCCACCTGAACATTGAAGCCAATGATGATTGCATTAGAGGCTGACGCCAACATGACATCGTTATCACCAATATTGCCCGTTTCAGAATATAGGACTTTGATGCCAATTTCGCCCTCTCCCAGTTTGTTCAACTCGCTAACGATCGGGTCGAGTGAACCCTGCACATCCGCTTTCACAATTAGATTCAATTCCCGGGCTTCACCGGCTTGAACACTGGTAAACAGATCTTCAAGTGATACTTTCTTTTTCGCCTGTGCTTGGGATTTGGCGAGCGCCAAACGCTCCGCGACGATCAAACGCGCCTCTTTTTCCGAATCAACAACTTCGAATAAATCACCCGCGGAAGGGACATCGTTAAGTCCCATCACAGCCACAGGTGTGGACGGACCAGCTTTCTTCACAGGCTTGCCTTTGTAATCGGAAAGTGCACGCAATCGTCCATGAGTGGTGCCCGCGACAACAATATCACCGGACTCAAGAGTCCCGTTTTGAATCAACAGGGTTGCCATTGTGCCTTTGGATTTATCCAATTCTGCTTCAATGACTGTACCGATCACCTTTCCATCAGGATTTGCCTTGATCGAAGTATTGTCTGCAACCAGCAAGATACCCTCGAGCAAGTCTTCAATCCCTTGCTTTTGTTTGGCAGAGACTGGGATGACCATCGTATTTCCGCCCCACTCGTCAGGAACAAGTTCCTGTTCCGCAAGTTGTTGTTTCACACGTTCAGGGTTGGCATTGGCTTTATCAATCTTGTTCAGAGCTACGATGATGGGAACTCGTGCTGCCTTCGCATGGGCAATCGCCTCTCTAGTCTGGGGCATCACTCCATCATCCGCCGCCACTACCAGAACGACTATATCCGCACCTTGTGCGCCGCGGGCGCGCATCTGCGTAAATGCAGCATGACCCGGAGTATCGAGGAAGGTAATCGTTCTACCCTGATGTTCCACTTGATAAGCGCCGATATGTTGGGTAATACCGCCGGCTTCGCCCGCGGCTACATCCGTCTGGCGGATAGCATCCAACAGGCTGGTCTTCCCATGATCTACATGACCGAGGATTGTTATTACAGGCGGACGGTTTGTTAGTTGTTCTTCATTCTCCCCAGCAATCATGCGCCGCCACAGCGGAACTTCGCCGGTCTCAACGACGACTTCCTCCACCACCTCCGGGACAGCTTCAAAACCATATTCAGCCACAACAATCGCAGCAGTATCAAAATCTACTGACTGATTGATAGTAGCCATTACACCATTGGACATCAGTTTTTTTATGAGGTCGATGGGGCTTTTTTCAATCTTCTGCGCCAGATCGCGGATCACAATGCTGGCAGGCAATTCTAATTTGTTTCCATTGCTACTCATAGGGCTACCTCCATAATACAAACTTCAAATGAGCAGGTTGCTCATTCGCTGGCGATCAGCCCTGTGAGCGATTCAGCCGTTCACATTTGGCTACTCACCAGCCCTGCGTTCTCTACCTCCATAGGCAGAGTATTCATAAATTCTTCGAGTCGAGCACGGTCATCCTGCGTTAAGGATGTTTTCAACGCATGACCGAGCGCACCTTTCAAACCACGCTCCCAACATTCACGCCGATCGTGCAGATAGGCTCCTCTACCGGCTAATTTACCGGTTGGGTCGATCTGCACTCCGTCTGTGGTCCTCACAATGCGAACCATTTTCCGCTTGGGCAAAACTTCTCGACAGCCCACGCATGTCCGCTGAGGCACATGTTTTACACGCTGAACAGGTTTTTTAGACACCTTCATCTCAAGTCATTGCAACAGCAACGACACCATAACCATACTACCAATCTTCACCGAGGCTATCATCACCGCGTTTGTGCTTCTTGCGTCCAACGACCTCACCACGTTCCTCATCAAATTCCAGCTCGACGCTTTTCTTCTTACCCTTCTTACCTTTCTTCTTGTCAGCTGACTCTTCATCCTCAGCACCAGCGGTCTGGAAAATCTCCGGCTTCATCGAGAAGAGTTCATCCAATGAGACACCGTCCTTGGCATGCTCATCATCTTCGGGCTCTTCAAGGACCTTCCCTTTTGTGGACGATGTCTTCGGTTCTTTCTTGTCTGGAGCCTGTATTTCAACCACCGGAGCTTCCTCAACTGCAACCGGTACGGCTTCAACAACAGCGGATGCCATTTCAGCCTGAGGTTCAGCCTCAGCCACAGGTTCAGTAATGACCTCCACTACAGGTTCCGCAGCAGGTGGCTCGGGGAATTTCATCGCCGCAAGCGTTTCATCGATATTCTGTATAGCCTTAGGGCCAATACCCGGCAATCCGAGTACTTTGTTCGCATCCATCTTCATGGACATCATCAAGGCACCGATCGTGTCAATACCTGCTTCAACCAGAATATTGAAGACATGTTCCTTAAGGCCAAGCTCTTCCAGTGGCATCCCAAACGCAGCAGTTGGAACTTCAGAACGTGCTGTTGTAACTTTCTCTTCCTCGGCACGAGCCGCGTCTTCCTTGATCTGGATTGTGCGGCGCTCCACGCGGTCAACGAATTGGCCGAGTATCGTAAATTCTTCCGGTGTGACCGGTCGATTCTCAGCCTTCTTCGCCAGCACTTCTTCGATTGTCGGAATGGATTCAACCGCCGCAGGCAGGAGCGCGGCTAGTTCAGCATCGCCCTGCAATTTTTGGATCGCGTCACCTGCCGCTTCAGTAAGCGACTTGATGTCAATTCGCCAGCCTGTCAACTTCGCTGCCAGACGGGCGTTCTGTCCATCGCGGCCAATTGCAAGGCTAAGTTGATCTTCATTGACGACTACAGTCGCAGTGCGATTACCTTCTGCTTCGGAGAGATAAACACCGCTCACGCGCGCGGGGCTGATGGCTTTCGAAATATAAACAACAGCATCCTGATCCCATTGGATGATATCGATCTTTTCGTCGTGCAATTCCTTGACGATGGCTTGAATACGAACGCCTTTGATGCCAACACACGCACCGACAGGGTCAACGCCCGCCTGAGTCGCCATCACAGCAACTTTGGCACGCGCGCCTGGCTCACGTGCAATCGCACGGATCTCTACGACACCATGGTAAATCTCAGGAACTTCGTTCTCAAGCAAACGTCGCAGGAAGTTGCGATGTGCTCTCGAGAGAATGATTTGAGGTCCGCGCGAACCGTCTTTTACTTCCAACACAACGGCACGGACCCGGTCATGCACTTTGAAGCGCTCGCCAGGAATCCGCTGATTGCCTGGCAATACGCCTTCGGCTTTCATATCGAGGCCAATCGTCGTCGCCTGAACATTGGTCGCTTGAACGATCCCGCTGACGATCTCGCCCACCTGGCGCTCAAAATATTGCATTTGATTCGAACGTTCAGCTTCACGAATCCGCTGCTGAATCACCTGACGCGCGGTCTGCGCGGCCACACGCCCAAAGTCTGCCGGAGTCGTTTCAACTACCACCATATCGCCAAGCTGCGCATTGGGCTCCACCTTACGCGCTTCCTCCAGCAGAACTTCAGTCTTTGGCTCCTGTACGTCTTCTACCACTTCCTTCTCGGCGAAGACCAGGACCTTGCCAGTATCAGGGTCAATTTTGGCTTCTACATGTTGTGCCGTTGACGCGTTGACAGCCCGCCGATATGCCGAAACCATGGCGGACTCAATCGCTCCAAGGATGATATCCTTCGAGAGTTGTTTTTCTTCCAGCACTTCATTGAAAGCCAGTGCGAACTCGTTCTTTGACATGCTAATTGCTCCGTATACTCCTATATTACAAGCAGAAAAGTGGGGGTTGCCCACTTCTCGGTGCGTGCGGTGATCAGTTCGTCGTGCAATAACATTCTAGCATAGGCGATTAAAACTTGCAAGATTGTGACTTTAGCAAAATCCAGGGATAAATAAAGTCTGGATCAATTTCGTTCCTACCTTCTGATATTAAATTGATATCACCTTCATCAGTTCGAACTTGTCACCGTTTCTGTTGAGATTGCCGCCTTTTGACTTAGGCAGCACCTTAACTTATCAGGCTAAGGTTCGCTGTTCTAATTTAGCCCTCTCCCCAATTTTCTTTGCCACCAGGCCTAGCCCTGCGAGCGGGTTAGCAAGTGTAGCTATAGCCACGTCCAAAATATCCGGAGCCAAACTGCCAATTGTATTCAAGAGGCGTTCAAGGCGGCCGGAGTCGGCCCTTTTCCCCTTGGAAACTTCCTCAGCAACCTTGGCAACATTTTCTTTCAAGTCTGTCTTATCTGCTTGAGGCAACTCGCTATTTGCATCGATACGTTTCTCCATACCCTTGCGCCATTTTTTCAATTCTGAAACTTTATCCACTCTAGAAATACCTGCCTTCGAACCACGACGACCTGTATTTGAACGATTTTTGCTTTTTTTATTGACATTGATCACATTACTTCCCCGCTGGGGATTAACTTTTCGAGTCTTTTTTTGCGATGGCATTCTTGTTCTCCCATTAATATTTGATCTTTAACCACAGTATACGCCAATCAAAATTGCAATTCAATGGGCCTGGTATCAAAAAGGTATAATCCTAAAATCATGGAAGAACGCAACATGGATAAAGCCGCATTGCGCGGTGAACCTTCCTACGTTTGGCGCGCCGGGCAAGAGCGTAGATTGAAAATGATTGTCGATGCCGCGGGAGAAAGAATCAAAGGATGCATTCTCGAAAATGGATGTGGGGTCGGCATGTATGTGGAACACCTCTCCCCTTTCGGCAGCGAAGTGATTGGGTTGGAATATGACTTTGAGCGCGCCACTGAAGCGCGGATTAATTCCCTACACATCATCAATGGGGCAGGCGAAGCCCTCCCGCTTCCTTCATCGACCTTTGACCTGATCCTCAGCCATGAAGTACTCGAACACGTACAGGATGACCGTGCCGCGATTCGCGAGATGATCCGTGCCCTTCGAAGTCCCAACCCCATGTCGGGGAAGCCTGGCGGACGCGTTATCCTTTTCTGCCCGAATCGCGGCTATCCATTCGAAACACATGGGATTTACTGGAAGGGGAAATATTATTTTGGGAACAAGTTGTTTGTGAATTATCTGCCGCGTGTGTTAAGGAATAAACTTGCACCGCATGTAAGAGTCTATTCAACAAAAGATTTGAAAAAACTATTTGCGGGTTTGCCAGTGAAATTCAATGAGCGCACTATCATTTTCGGCGCGTACGATAATCTCATTGCCAGGTTTGGATCGTTTGGAAAAGTTTTACGAGACATACTGCAGTTTTTAGAAAACACTCCATTGAAGATATTTGGTCTGTCCCATTTTTGGGTTGTAGAGAAGATAAATGATTGAATAGATGAAGACTATCAGCCTGCTAGTACTTCACCTAATCTGTATCTATTTTCTGTGGCTATTGTGGAGGGATAAGAATGAAGCGATCAAACGCGGTGCTACAATGACAAAGCTTGGATACGTAAGCAAAAGGAAATCCCCGCGTCTGTTCTACTTCTCTATCTGGGTAGATTTTGTTATCCTATCAGCCTTGTATGTGGTGCTGATCGTTTATTCGATATTTTTGCTCTTCAAATAATGTAATATTTGATCTCAACAAACTTCCCTTGACTAACAAATATCGCAGAGGTATAGTCATTGCGATTGCAATATAACTCTAGCATATTTATGGAAAGTTTTCAGTCACTCGATCCTGATCATAATACCGTCTCTTTTCCCCGTCAGTTGATAACGTTGGGCTTGGTCTAGGCTTGCTCCTAATCGAGTCATATCCTGCCTTGCCCATGGATTGGCGCAGGGCATTTTTATTTCAGAGGCAATATGGGATTGTTTCAAAACATCCTACCACCCAAAGAGCGTTTGGAACGCGCATTTACATGGGGAGATGTAGTTGTCATTCTTCTCATGGCTGTGCTTTTGTATGGAGGCGCCCGGCTCGCTTTTGATTCACCGCCCATTATTGAAGGTCCGCAAATTTCGCTCAACCCTTCTGCCCTGCCGTGGTACACACTTCTCTCGGTCGGTCGGATGTTGGCGGCCTATGTTCTCTCACTTTTATTCACGCTTACCTACGGACGCTCTGCTGCTTATGACCGCCGCGCCGAATCGATATTAATGCCTTTGTTGGATGTATTACAGAGTGTACCCATCCTGTCCTTTTTGCCTGTTGTCCTGCTTGGCCTGAGCGCCATCCTGCCTCAAAGGATCGCAACTGAACTTGCTGCAATTGTCCTGATCTTTACGAGCCAGGCCTGGAATATGACATTTGGCTGGTATCAATCATTGACCACAATTCCCACCGAACTGCGGGAAGCCAGCTCAATATTTCGCTTGAATACCTGGTTGCGTTTCAAACGTCTGGAATTGCCCTTCGCCATGATTGGCTTGATCTGGAACAGCGTGATGTCATGGGCAGGTGGATGGTTCTTTCTGATGGCTGCCGAAATCTTCACTGTGGGTTCGCGCGACTTCCGTCTGCCTGGGCTGGGGGCTTATCTACAGGAAGCAGCCAATCAGGGCGATTTCCGCTCGATAGCCTTTGGGCTGGCTGCGTTGATCACAACTATTGTGGCGCTTGACCAGTTCATCTGGCGTCCACTACTGGCCTGATCAGATCGCTTCAAGGTGGAAATGACCGAAAGCGATCAGCCGCCGACCTCCTGGTTCTACGAT
>Ga0114129_10014390_pt1 | contig 11275 bp, 4 predicted proteins | sample RhiMetdeltSRZDD1_FD_80071 | JGI IMG/M metagenome (GOLD analysis project Ga0114129, IMG submission 80071) | Populus rhizosphere microbial communities from Tennessee, USA - Rhizosphere MetaG P. deltoides SRZDD1 (version 2) (version 2) | ecosystem: Host-associated > Plants > Roots > Rhizosphere >... | reverse complement strand
TTCAACGGGGTCGTCTTCTCGTTCAAGGCGAACTGCCCGAGCGATCTCGACTGCGAGCCGCCTCCGCACGAGTGCCCACCCGAAGACGCGCCGGACTTCGCGGTCGACTATCGCGCGCGCGACTTCTGGAGCTTCCGCCAGGCGCTCATCGACTTCGCGTCGGCGCGCTACCCGGACTGGCAGGACCGCCTCGAAGCCGACCTCGGCATGACGCTCCTCGAGACGATGAGCGCGCTCGGCGACGAGTTCTCGTACGGCCAGGACCGCATCGCGCGCGAGGCGTACCTCGAAACGGCGTCGCAGCGCCGCTCGCTTCGCCACCTCGCGCGGCTCGTGGACTACGAGCTGTACGACGGCAGCGGCGCCACCGCGTGGCTCGACTTCGACGCGTCAGCCGCCGGCGCCGTTCCGTACGGCACGTCGGTCACCGATCTCCAGGCGCAGACGCATGTCGAGGTCGGGCGCGGACTCGCCGACATCGGGAAGACGTTTGCCATCGACCCGGCGCGCAACTCCTACGCCGCGCATCTGTGGGATGACGAGGCCACCTGTCTGCCCGTGGGCGCGACGAGCCTCGTCATCGCCGGCCATCACGCAACCGACCTGCAGCCGGACGCCACCATCGATGCGACCGGTAAGTGGGTCGTGCTGGCGACGCACCCCACCGATCCGGCGGTGCCCGAGCGCCGATGGCTCGTACGCGTCACCACACGCGTTCAGTCAACGGACGTCCTCCAGGCGACGCCGATTACGACGATCACGTGGGACGCCTCGCAGGCAACGCCGTTCGAGATGGATCTCGAAACGCTCACCGTCCGCGCCAACCTCGTACCCGCGACCGCCGGCCAGACGCAGCCCGTCGTGCGCTTCCGCATCGGCCCGTCGAACAATCCTGCGGCCCCCGACGCCAACCTGCCGCGCGCGGTCGAACGCGTCGGCAGCAACGGGTCGCTGATGTATCCCGACACGCTGCCGACGACGCCACCGACGTCGCAGGTGCTGCAGGACGCGCAGACGACCGCGAGCCGATCGACGCTGCTGCTCTTCAGCCTGCCGAACGCCGATGAGACACCACTGGTGTGGCTGCCGCGCGGCGGCGCGATGCATCCCGAGGTGTTGCTCGAGCGCGAGGGCGACACGCGCTGGGCATGGATGCGCGCGCTCATCAGCGAGGAGAGCGCCAAGCCGAACGACAAGGTCTTCACGCTCGAAGACGGCACGTGGCGCAGCGTCGCGGTGTTCCACAAGGCGGGCGGTGACGTGGTCCACGTGGATTACGCCTCCGCCGCCGGCCACACGATCCGCTTCGGCGAAAACGAGTTCGGCATGAAGCCGACCGATGGCTCGATCTTCAAGCTCACGTATCGACTCGCGCACGGACGGCTGAGCAACGTTGCCGCCGACGCGCTCACCGTCCTCGAAACGCCGCTCGGCTTCGTGCGCAGCGTGATCAATCCGTTGCCGGGATCAGGCGGCGCCGACGCCGAAACCGCCGAACACGTTCGGATCAACGCGCCCGAAGCGTTCCGCGCCGTGACGTTCCGCGCGGTTCGGCCCGAGGACTATGCCGAAGCTGCCGAGCGCCTTCCGTGGGTGCAGAAGGCAGGCGCGGCGTTCCGGTGGACGGGAAGCTGGCTCACCGCGTTCGTCACACCCGATCCGCTTGGCGGGTTCGCGATGAGCGCCGCTCAGCGCGCGGAGCTCGAGGCTCAACTCGATCGCTTCCGCCAGGCCGGACGCGAGACGCACGTCTCGAACCCGATCTACGCGGACGTCGACCTGCGCATCCGCCTCTGCGTCGAGCCGAGCGCCTATCGAGGCGACGTGAAGGAACGTGTGCTCGAGGCGCTGTTCGGGCGTGGCGGCGTGCATCCGATCGTCGGCTTCTTCGATCCGGATCGCTTCACGTTCGGTACGCCGCTGCTGCGCGCGTCGCTGCAGGCCGCCATCCAGCACGTCCCCGGCGTACGCGCCGTCGAAGCGATCTGGATCCGCCGCCGCGGCTGGTTCGACTGGCGGCTGTTCTCGGAAGCGAAGTACACGCCCGGTGACCGCGAGCTGATCCGCGTGGTCAACAGCACGCTGCTGCCGGAACGCGGTGCCGTGAAGCTGGAGATGGAGGGCGGCGCGTGAGCTGCGACTGCGACATCACCGTCGTTCCGCCGCCGCTCACGATTCCGGCGGGGCTGACCTCGCTGCCGCGGCAGATTGCCATGATGCCGCAGTGGCGCCAGGCGATTCTGCAGGCGATCGGCCGGGAAACCGCGCTCGACGACTGGGCCGCGCGCGAGCCGCACGACCTCGGCGTGATGCTCGTGGACCTGTGGGCGTATGTCTGCGACGTCATCAGCTTCTACGACGCGGCAACCGCCGACGAAGGCTACCTGCGCACGGCGTGGCTGCGACCGTCGCGCCGCAAGCTCGTTGGGCTGCTCGGCTACATCCCGCGCCCGGCCGTCGCATCATCGGCGGTGCTCGCCGCGATGGCCGAAGGCCGTAAGACGGTGACACTCACCGGAGGCACCGCGTTCCGGTCCACGTCGTTTGCCGGGCAGCCCCCGCAGCTCTTCGAGCTTGGCAAGGACGCGCTCATCCATCCGCTGAACAACCGATGGCCTATCTCGCGCGTCGTCCCGACGCAGCTGGATCCCGCGCACTCGAGTACGACGCTGGAGAGCGTCACGGTCGTCCCTGGCACCGTGCGCGTCGCCGCCGGCGACATCGTCGCCATCATCGCAGGCAGCACGAGGGTGGTGCGGACCGTGTCGCACGTGGACACGCTGCTGACGCTGTCGCGCCGCCGGTTCGTCCGCATCACGTTCAGCAGCGGCGTCAGCCTTCCGGGCACCACGACCTATGCGTCGCTCAGCATCCGTCGCCCGACGGCGCGCGCGGGCGTCTGGACGCTTGGCGCCGCGTCGGGCGAGGAATCTGCGATCGGGACGAACGCGCTCGTGCTCGACGGGCTGCACCGCGGACTTGCCGTCGGCCAGCCCGTCATCATCGCCACATCGAGTGGCTACACGGTCAACACCGTCAGCTCGATTGAAGAAAAGACCCGCGTCCTGCTCACGGGCCTGACCTCGTCTATCAAGAACACGGGCGGGACTGTCACCGGCAGCATCGTCAGCCCCGACATCAAGGTTCAGATCACCAAGGTCACCTTCACGAACTCGCTGCCCGGCGGCGCCGCCGCATCCACGACGAGTGTCTGGTATGGGCTGGCCTCGGCAGGCCGCGTGGTCGCGCTGCCGAAGGACACGCTGTCACCGGGCGATCCCATTCAGCTCTCAGGCTTGATCGAAACGCCGCCGGTCGCGCCCGGCGAGCTGATGCTCGTCGATCGCAACGGCAAGGGCGTGCATGGCTCCGGGCAAGTGGACTTCTCGACGCACCTCGCGACGCTGGCAAGCGATGTCACGTGGACGCCGCCGCTCTCGGCGTCGATCACGCTGTACGGCAACGCGCTCACGGTGACGCGCGGCGAAACCGTCCGCAACGAGACGATAGGCAGCGGCAACAGCGCGCTGCCATTCCAGACCTTCAAGCTGGCGAAGAAGCCGCTCACGTATCTGGCGGGTACCGGCGGAACGCTCACGAGCACGCTCGACATTCACGTGGACGGCATTCGATGGAACGAGGTGCCCAGCTTCTACGGCGCGACCGAGCACGACCGCGTCTTCATCGTTCGGGCAGACGATGACGAACGGACGCTGATCACGTTTGGCGGCGGCGCTCGTCTGCCGACCGGAAGCCGGGTCGTGGCCGACTACCGATTCGGCGCGGGCGTCGCGTCGCCACCCGCAGGAACCGTCACCCAGATCTCGCGGCCGATCAAAGGGCTCAAGAGCGTGAACAACCCGCTCGCGGCATACGGCGGTGCCGATCGCGAAGGGCCGGCGGAACTGCTCGCCTACGCGCCGCGCTCGGCGTTGCTGCTTGGTCGCGCCATCTCGCTGGTCGATTTCGAGGCGGCCGCGGCGGGTGTGCCGGGTGTGCGCGCGGTGGCCGCTGAATGGCGGTTCAGCGCGGTTGCTCAGCGACTGCTCGTCCACATCTACTTCGTCGGCGATTCCCAGCTGCGCGACACGATTCTCCAGAAGCTGCAGGGACTCTCCGATCCGACGGTGCCGATCGTCGTCGAGCCCGCGACGCCCGACACCAAACGGATCGACCTGTCGATCAGCGTGCTGCCCGACCGCACGCCGTCAACCGTGCTGAATGCCGTGCGCGATCAGCTCTTCGCGCAGGCGACGACGCCGTGTACCGGCGGCTTGCTGCGGCCGGAGCGGCTTGGCGTCGGGAAGACGCTCTACCTCAGTCGCATCAGCGAAGCGGTCGTCACCACCGACGGCGTGAAGTCGCTCGACGCGATGCTGTTCGACTCGGCCGCGCCGTCGAGCTACGGCATCGCGCCCGCGGCCGGCCACTACCTCGATTTCGAAACCGGTGGGGTCGTGATCAACGGGAGCGCCGGCTATGTCTGACGCACGCGACCGCTACCGCGAGTTCTTCACCGAGAAGCTGTGGACGCTGATGCCGGAGGTGCATCGCGACCGCGACACGCGCGATCGCGCCATGCGCCAGTACGTGAACAGCTGGACGCCTGCCGCGGTGATCGACGAGACACAGGTCGGGCCGCTCTACGCATTCCTTCGCGCGCTCGCGCAGGAAGCGGCGGTGCTGAAACGCAGCCACGATCGATTGTGGAGCGATCACTACGTCGAGCTCGCCGACGATTGGGCGATTCCCTACATCGCGGATCTCGTCGCCACGCGGCTGGTCTCGAGCCTGAACACGCGTGCGCGGCGCGCCGACGTCGCCAAGACGATCTATTACCGCCGCCGCAAGGGCACTCTCGCGGTCCTCGAGCAGCTGATCGCCGACATGACCGGCTGGGACGGCATTGTCGTCGAGGAGTTCCGGCGTCTCGGGCGGATGCGGCATGGCCTCGACCCACGCGCGCCCGGCGGACGATTGACCGCCACGCCGGAGGGAGGCTGGGCCGATCTCCGCGATGCTCGAGGCGCGCGGCTCGCGCGCACGCCGTTCGACGAATTCCACTACACGCCCGACGTGCGCCGGCCGCGCGGCAAGGATGGGTGGTACGGCATCTTCAAGCTCGGCATCCACGTGCACCGGCTCGCCGCCGTGGAGCTGACGGGTGTCGAGCCGCGCCGCTTCCGGGTGATCGCGCCCAACGTCGAGGGGTTCACCTTCGATCCGAGCGGACGCGACATCACGCTGTTCTCCACCAACGCGCCGCGCGCGGACTTCACGACGTGGCACCAGGCACGCGAGTGGGAGCTGCCGAGGCCGATCAGCTGCCGTCTGCTGGCGGACGCGCAGTTCACGATCACGCCGACCGAGGTGGCCAACGTCCGCTCGAGCGCGGCGCTGCCGCCCGCCTCGCGCGATCCAGCGGCCGACGAGCTCGCCAAGCTCGTTGGCACTCACTTCCGCTCCGAATCCGACCTGCATCTGGTGCTCGACAGCCGGCCGCATGGCGCGGATCTCACCACGGCGGGCGTCTTCGGCCCGATGCTCGTCACCGCGCTCGACGCCGACTGCGGGAAGGCCGCGCTGCTGCCGGCCACATCAACTGATCTCGCTGGCGGATCGATCGGTGTGGTGCAAACCGTTGGCGGCGTGTCCACGGTCGTCCCGCGCGGCGACACCGACGCCGCCAATCTCTCCGCCTGGCCGGCGGCATGGCCTGCAGGCGCGCGGCCGCTGCGCATCGATCCGGATCGAGGGCGGTTCGTCCTCGACCGGACCGCTCAACCGGCCGCTCGCCTGACGGTTCGATACGTCGTCGGCATGCCCGGACGCGTCGGAGCCGGCGGCTACGCGCGAGACATCGAGATCCCGACGGGTGTCTTCAACCAGTGGCAGATCGGGTCGAGCGCGGCAGGCATCCGGAACAACGGCCTCACATACATCGCTGACAGCGCGAACTACGCCGGACCGCCGAACAACCTGACGATCCAGAACGCGCAAATCGTCGCCGCGGATCAGAAGCGCCCGTATCTGCGGCTTGCGGCGGACTGGCGGCTTCGCTCGGGCATCGCGTCTGGACAACTGCGGCTCGATGGCCTGTGGATCGGCGCCACAGCTGCCGCCGCTGTCTCGATCGAAGGCGACTTCGAAACCGTGGACATCGTCTCGTGCACCTTCGATCCCGGCGGTACCGACGCAGATGGCGCAGCGATCCTGGCCGTGCCGATCGTCGTCAGCGGCCGCGTGGGTCACCTGCGCATCTCGCGCTCGATCCTGAACGAGATTCGCCTCAGTGGCACGGGTGTCATCGAACGGCTCGAGATCGCGGACTCGATCGTGCAGATCCGCACACCGGGTGCGGCGGCGTTCGCCTTTCCGGACACCGACACGCACCTGGTGCGCACGACCGTGCTCGCCGCGCGATTGTCTGATGTCGTCATCGACGTCGACCAGCTGTATGCCAGCGAGCTGTTGTGCACGGGCACCATCGACGTCACCAACACGCAGGCAGGCTGTTTCCGCTTTTCGGCGGCCGCGGCCGGCAGCCGCGTGCCGCATCCGTACGAGTCCCATGCGCTGACTGACGTCGCGTCGCTCTTCACCTCGACGCGATTCGGCGACGCCGGCTTCGCGCAGCTGTCGGATGCCGCACCACGCACGTTGACGCGCGGCGCCGAAAACGGCGCCGAGATCGGCGTCTTCAGCGGCGAGATCAATCCAATCAAGGAAGACAGCCTGACCGCGAAGGTCGAGGAATACATGCCGTTCGGGCTGCTGCCATTCGTCGTGCACGAAAGCTGATCGAGAGAGGACAGGGACCATGGCCACCATCGACGTCTCCCGCTGGGCCACCGATTTCCGCAAACGCTACGGCGGCGTGCGCATGCAGCAGGGCCGCGTGCTCACCGACGACGACTTCAACGAGGCGGAGCGGCTCGACGCCGAGGACACGAGGGTGACGCGGCTCCACGTCATCGGCGAGAGCGGATCGCCCGACGCCGGCTTCTCGGTTCAGAGTCCCGGCACCAACGCCGCCGGTGCGCCGACGTTTCAGATCGCCGCCGGCACGTTCTATCTTGGCGGCCTTCGCCTGGAAGCCGCCGCCGCTGAAGCGTTCGAGCTGCAAAAGGACTTCCTGCCATTCGTGCAGGCGACCGACGGCATCCCGGCAGTCGGAGTGGGCACCACGCGCACCGACCTGGTGTGGATTGAGGCATGGCAGCAGAACGTCTCCGCGGTCGAAGACACCGAGATTTTCGAGAAGGCGCTTGGAGGACCCGACTCCGCCGAACGGCTGCGGACCATGCGGCGCGTGCATGTCGCGCCCGGTGCCACCGCGAGCGATTGCGCTGCGGCATGGGCAGCAGTCACGGCGGCATGGGCGGCTGGCGGCGAGGGCATCGTGCGTCCGGACCTCGAGCTCGGCACCGACACGACGCTGACGGTGTCGTTCGCTCCGGGCGGCGGTGCGCCAAACCTCTGCTCGCCGCCGATTGCCGGCGGCTATCTCGGTGCCGAGAACCAGGCGATCCGCGTGCAGTTGAACGGCACGGGCACGTTCACGTGGGGCTTCGACAATGCGTCGGCGCTCTATCGCGCGCTCATCAAGACCGATCCCGATCCGGCGTCACCGACTTCCGGTCTGCGTGTGGTGCTCGAGTTTCAAACCGAGCCTCGCGACACGATGCACTGGCCGCGCGTGGGTCAGGTCGTCGAGATTCTTCCCTGGTCCTCGGCGCTCCCGAACAAGGAAAAGATCGCGGAGCTCTCCGGCTTTTACGGCCGCGTCACCAAGTCGTACGACCCGATCACGCGACAGATGTTCATCGCGCCCGAGAGCGGCACGCAGATCCCGCCCGGCTTCGAAAACGTCTGGCAGGCGCGCCCGGCCGCGGATGTCGCCACCTTCTACGACGGCACGGCTGCAAGCAAGTACGTCTTCGTTCGCATCTGGGATCGCGGCGATGACCTGACGTCGCCGCTCCGCATCTCGGTGGCCGGAACACCGGCGCTCGGACACACCGGCCTGCAGGTGCAGTTCAGCGGCACGCCGCGCCGCAACAATGACTTCTGGATCATTGCGGCGAGGCCGGACACGCCGGATCAAATCATCCCCTGGATGCTGAAGTCGCAGGCTCCGCCGGTCGGCCTGAAGCGATATCGCGCGCCGCTCGCGCTGATTCGATGGACGAACACGGGCGGTGTCGTCACCGGCACCATTCTCCACGACTGCCGTCGTCCCTTCCTGCCGCTCACCAAGATGCGCGGCTGCTGCACCATCACGGTTGGCGACGGGACCAACAGCTTCGGGCAGTACACGTCGATCCAGGCGGCCATCAACGCACTGCCGCCGGACGGCGGGCAGATCTGCGTGCTCGAGGGCGTTTACAACCAGAGCATCGTCATCGATACGCGCGTGTCGGTTCGCATCCACGGCTGCGGCAGCGGCTCGCGCATCCGCGCGGGCGTCGATGGCGCGGGCGCGGCGCTGCCGGCCGTCACGATCACGAACTCGAGCGTCGTCATTCTCGAAGATCTGGCGATTGAATCGGGACCGCGGAGCGCGGTCTACATGAACAACTCGCGGCACATCACGATTCGCCGCTGCCTGGTGCAGATGCGCGACGTCGCCACGCTCTGGCCCGCGATCTATTCGCGCGGCGATGACGTCACCATCGAGACGAACGTGATTGAAGTGCTGCCGCCCAGCGGTGTGGTGCCGACCGCGCACGTGCCGGCGGCCATTGGCAGCCCGTCGGCCCCGGCGGGCGTCAACACGCCCGCGACGGCCTTCGCCGCCGGCGGCGCGACGCGGGGCGGCATTCAGCTCGCGGGCGGCTCGGATCGCGTGCGCATCCTGCGCAACAACATCCGCGGCGGCATCTGGAACGGCATCACGCTCGGCAGCCTCCACCAGATCGGCACGCCTCCCGGTGACGACGAGCCGGATCCGCCGGTGACATTGGACCCATGCCATCCATGCCGGCCCGTGGACCTCAGCCTGGCGGACGATCCGGCGGGCGGCGTGCGGTGGGAATCGGCCGGCGATCTCTACGACATCGAGATTGTCGGCAACCAGATCACCGACATGGGCATCTCCGGAATCGGCGTGGTCCGCTTCTTCGACCTGACGAAGGGCGGCGACGTCGTCACGGTGCATCGGCTGCTGATCGAAGAGAACCTCATCACGCGCTGCGTGCGGCGCGACATCATGCAGCCGACGGCGGCGATGCAGATGATGGTGGCCTATGGGGGCATCTCGCTCGCAGGTGCGACCGAACTGCGCATCCTGCGCAACACGATCGTGTCCAACGGCGCCAGCCATCTCGATCCGGTGTGCGGCGTCTTCGCGATCTTCGTGCAGGGCCTCCGGCTCGACGAGAACCGGATCGTCGGCAACGGAGTGAAGACATCGGAACCGGCATCGCGCGCCAAGACCGGCCTTCGCGGGGGCGTGCACGTCTGGTTCGTGCTGACGCCGCCGGCCGTCGGCGCGCCGCGCACGGGTGAGCCGAGCTGCGCCGTTCACGACAACGTCATCGTCGCGCCGCTCGGACGCGCATTGACGTTCTTCGCACTCGGCCCCACTGTCGTTGCGCGCAACAGGCTCACGACGCAGGGATGCACCGGCGCAGGCCTCGACCTGCTCGCGGCCACCGTCCTCATCGGCAACTTCGGCTTCAGCAACGAGTGGACGCTCGGGTTCCTGGCGATGCTCGTCCTGCATTTTGCCGGCGGCGCCGGTACGCACGACGCCTGCCGCGACACCAAGCTGGGCGGCTCGTTCAACGCATTCGGCGGGACGAGGACGGCGTGGGCGCCGATGATTCGCAACTACGCGTCGGGCAAGACGCTGGTTGCCGAGAACCAGGTCACGCTCGATCTGATGGACGAGCCGCGCGGGTTCGGCGTCTGTTCGATCGCCGTCTTCTCACTCGACGACGTCGGGATGCTCGACAACCAGTGCGAGACGTCGACGAGGCAGGTGTTCCACTTCGCCAATGCCATTGTCGCGGGCGGCAGCCTGCGCGAGTCCGACAACCGGTTTGCGGAAACGTGGTTCCACGCCGCGTTCTCGGCCTTTTCGATCGGGTTGATGAACACGACGACCGACAACCAGGCAACGCACTGCCTGCAGGCCATCGCGCTGCTGCCGCACCAGCGGATGTTCCTGCACAACCTCGCGCTCATCCATGCGGTGTGCCCGGCCGAGTGCGGCAGCCACGGCTACGGCGAAGGCGACTAATATTCACAGGAGTCCGTCATGGCCAAGACGACGGGAAGAGGCTTTTCGGAATTTGTCGGCAACTTCGACTCGCCCGAGGCGGCGCGGGAGCAGCTCATCGACGAACCGATGCGGGCAGCCCGCGGAAGCGCGATCGCGACCGGCCTGGAATTCTTCGCGTTCATGACCACCATTCCCGACGCCTTCATCGCCGCGCAGCGGCGCGAGGCGGCGCGTTTCGCGCAATCGCGCGGAGAGAAGGACAAGAAGGTCGCGACGCTGAATGCCGCCGTCGATCAGGCCGAACGTGTCCGTGACGTCGCGACGGCGGGCCAGGCCCGCATTCAGCGCGTCATCGAGATGATGGGCAATCGGGGGACAGCGGCGTTCCAGGGATTCGTGTCGAATCCCAATCTTGCGCCGATGGCCGGCCTGACCGTGCGGATCGTCCCGCGCGATGCGACGAGCACGGATGTGGGGCTGTCAGCCACGACAGGCGACGACGGCTTCTTCCGGATCCCGCTGGATGACGAGCGCTCGACCGTGATGAACCTGCGCATGGTGGCGCTCGCGGATACGTCGGCCAATGTGGAAGGGATGAAGACCATGGGCGACATCGCCGCCAGGGTCGAAATCCTGGACGCGGCCGGCGCCGTGATCTACCGCGACCCGACGCCGCTGGCGATCAGCGGCCGCGGTGGCGCGTATCGCGAGTACGTACTGCCCGAGATGCAGGGCGACAAACGGGCGTCCAATCCGGCCTTGTAAACCAAACAAAGGCCCGACCGCACGTGCGGTCGGGCCTCGCGTTCGGTACGGATTCCAATGTCAGTTCAAGCGCGCGGTCTGTCGGGCATCAGCGGCCCGCGGATTCTTCGACGCGATGTAGGCCGTGATGTTCACCAGATCTTCAGCCGTCATCTTGGCGACGATCGGCTTCATCAGATCGGACCACAGGCCGTGGCGTGCCCCGGTCTGGAAGTCGAATAGCTGACGAGCCATGTAGCTCGGCGAACGACCGGCCAACGATGGCACCGGTCCGAGGCCTTC
>Ga0114129_10014389_pt1 | contig 11276 bp, 8 predicted proteins | sample RhiMetdeltSRZDD1_FD_80071 | JGI IMG/M metagenome (GOLD analysis project Ga0114129, IMG submission 80071) | Populus rhizosphere microbial communities from Tennessee, USA - Rhizosphere MetaG P. deltoides SRZDD1 (version 2) (version 2) | ecosystem: Host-associated > Plants > Roots > Rhizosphere >... | reverse complement strand
CGGGCGAGAAGCGGTAGCCGACCCAGGGTTCCGTGCGGAACCAGCGAGGTCGATTCGGGTCGTCTTCGAGCTTGCGCCGCAGGCTTCCCATGTGGACGCGAAGCGTGTCGTTGGTGACGCCGGAGGACGTGCCCCAGACGGCGGTCATGAGTTGGCGGTGCGTCCAGACCGCGCCCGGCTTGCGGAGAAGTGTAGAGAGGAGGGCGAATTCGATCGGCGTCAAGTGGACGAGACGTCCCGCCTTGCGCACCTCCCGCGCCTCGAGATCGACCTCGATGTCGCCCCAGCGGGTCACGTCGGGTGAGCGCGGGGACTCGGAGCGCCGCAGCAGCGCGCGGGTCCTGGCGACCAGCTCGCCGACTCCGAAGGGCTTCGTCACGTAGTCATCCGCTCCGGCATCCAGGAGGCGAATCTTTTCGCGCTCCTCGCCGCGAACGGTCAGGACGAGCACGGGCGCGGGTGAGCTCTTCCGCAGCTCTCGAACCAGCTCGAGGCCGTCCAGGCGCGGCATCGCGAGATCGGTCACGACGAGGTCAAAGGCGCGCTCGCCGAAGAGCTCGAGCGCCTCCTGGCCGTCGACCGCGGTCGCAACCTCGTGGCCCTCTCGATCGAGCGCGTCGCGGACGACCTTGCGGATCCCCGCTTCGTCGTCGACCACCAGGACGCGGCTCACGCGGCGGCCTTGGGCAGGAGGATCTCGAAACGCGTTCCGCTCGGCTCTCCCGAAGAGACGCGGACCTTTCCGCCGTTCATCTCGACCAGCCTGCGGGCGATGAAGAGCCCGAGCCCGGATCCAGGCGGCGCACCCGAATCGGACAGACGCACGAAGCGATCGAAGACGCGTTCCTGCTCTCCGGCGGGGATGCCGGGGCCTCGGTCCGCGATCTCGAAGCGCGCCTGTCCGGAGTCCTCCGTCACCGTGATGCGCACCTCTGTGCCGGGAGGCGAATAGAGGGCAGCGTTTTCCAGTCCCTGGCCCAGAGCCTCGGTGAGCTGCGCGGGATCGACGTCCAAGGAAATGTCCCCCTGCGGCACGTCCACGAAGAGCGAATGCGACGCCAGCGAGCTGCCGAAACGCGCCACCGCAGCCTCTACGATCTCACCGGCGCTGACCCGTTCCCGCCTCGGTTCGGCAACGCCCGCGTCGAGCCGGACCACCTTCATCAGTTCGTCGATATGGCGGGTCAGCGCCGCGATGGCGTCGAGAGCGGGCCGCGCGGCGTCGCTTCCGGCGCGCGAAGCCCAGTTCTCGATCGCGCCACGCGCCGTCGCCACCGGAGTGCTGAGGTCGTGGGCCAGCGCGGCCAGGAGAGTAGTCTTGACGTCGTCGCTGGTCCGAGTCCGCTCCACTTCGCGCGCCATCGCGAGGAAACGCTCTCGTTCGAGCGCCAGACCGAGCAGGGCGGCGCAGGCCTCGGCGAGGCGCTCGCTCGACTTCATTCCCCGCGCCGCGAGGGCGCCGGCGCGGTGGACGCCCACCGCGATCGGGAGATAGATGTCGGTCCCGCCGAGGGCCGAAGGGAGCGCCGCCGAGTTGCCCTGGCGCCACGCGATCTCGGCGAGCTCGGCGCGCGCCTCCGCGCCCGGTGTGGATGCGGCGACGCCGAGTTGCCCGTCGGCGCCCGGAACGAAGATCGTCACCTGGTCGGCAAGAAGCGCCTGCCGCAGCCGGTCCGCGGCCACGCCCATCAGGGCTTCTCGATTCGTGTCGGTGAGAAAGCCCTGCGAGAGCTGCGTCAGGGCCATGAGATCCCGCCGTTCGGCCTCCAGGAGGCCCAGCCGGCGGCGGGCCAGCGCCGACAAGCGTCCGATCAGGAGTGCCGACACGAGGAAAACGAAGAGCGCCGTGACGTTGCGGGGATCGGCGATCGTGAACGTGTGGATCGGCGGAAGAAAGAAAAAGTTGAAACAAAGCGTGGCCAGGATCGCCGCGACGACGCCGGGTCCGCTCTGCCAGACCGAAGCGCAGACGAAGACCGACAGGAGCAGGAGCAGGGCGACCGACGCCTCCGTCAGCTTCGGGAACAAGGACAGGATCGCCGTCGTCGCCGCGACGACCAGGGCCGAAGCCAGGTACCCGGCCCAGCGCTTCATCGAAGAACGGATTCTATCGGCGTCATTGGATCAGCATCGCGTCGCCGAAGGAGTAGAACAGGTAGCCCTCCCGCACGGCTTCGGCGTAGGCGGCGAGCGCGCGCTCGCGGCCGGCGAAGGCGGAAACGAGCATCAGCAGGGTCGAGCGGGGCAGGTGGAAGTTCGTCAGCAGGGCATCGATCGCTCGGAACTCGAAGCCCGGCGTGATGAAGAGGTCGGTCGAGAAGCGCAGGTCGTGATCCCCGGAGGCGAGCCCCTCCGGCCGCCGGGCGGCGGCTTCGAGCGACCGCGCCACGGTCGTGCCGACCGCTACGACGCGGTGCCTCTCGGCCCTCGCGCGCGCGATCGCCGCCAGCGTCTTCGCCGGGATCGTCACTTTCTCGGCGGCGAGGGCATGCGCGTCGGTGTCTTCGACGACGACGGGCTTGAAAGTGCCGGCGCCGACGGCGAGTGTGAGGTCGGCGACCTCGATTCCGCGTTCGCGAAGCCGGTCGAAGATCTCCCGGGTGAAGTGGAGCCCGGCAGTCGGCGCCGCGACCGCCAGCGGCTCGCGCGCGAAGACGGTCTGGTACGCCTCGCGATCCGCGGCGCGATCCGGCGCCCCGGCCTCGCGGCGAATGTAAGGCGGAAGGGGCGTGCGGCCGATTCGCGAGAGCAGCGCATCGTCGAGCGGACGGTCGAACGCCACGTGTCGCACGCCGTCGTCGTCCACGGCCTCGACGCGCGCGGCCAGGCCTTCTTCGAAGCGGATCGTCCGCCCCGGCTTGGCCCGGCGGCCGGGTTTCGCGAGCGCTCGCCAGCGCGTGCCGGCGGAATCCTCGTGAGAGAGCAGGAAGATCTCGACGAGACGATCCTCGGCATCCCTTCCGTAGAGACGCGCGGGACGCACGCGGACGTCGTTGCGGACGAGCAGATCGTCGGCGCGAAGGAGCTCGGGGAGATCGACGAAGCGCCGATGGTCAATCGCGCCCGTCCTGCGCTCGAGAACGAGCAACCGGCTCTCGCCGCGCGGACGCGCCTCCTGCGCGATCCGATCCGGCGGGAGGTCGTAGTCGAAGAGATCCACGCGCACGCGGCGTAGGGTATCCGCGGGAAGGCTGCGTTACCGGAGGTAACGGGCAGCGCGACGGGGATCGACGACTGACCCGTGACCGGGGTTCGCTAAGTGGCTCTCCGGCCGCGTCTTCGCGGGCCCTTAGAACACGTGGCACGGCAGTTGGAGCAAGGCATACCGGAAACGGAGGGACATTCATGACGGATCGCGCGTTTTGCTCGCTCTCCGCTGTGCTGGCCTGCGTGTTGGTGCTGACGGCGGTCGTTCTGCTCTTCTGGCCCTCGCTGCACGCCTGAAATAGCCTGCGGCCGTGGGGGAGGACTATCCCGACGGCCGCGGGCGGGTCCGCATCGAGGCGGCGGGGATCCCCATCGAAGGCGTCTCGATCGCGGGCCACGAATCCTTCTACAAGCTCCCGACGTTTCGGACGCTGCTCGAATTCGGGCGCGCTCCGGAGGACGTCGTCGGCTACCCGACGGTCGCCGTCACGCACGGCCATCTCGACCACATCGCCGGCCTCGCGCACTACGCGTCGCGGAGGCGGCTCCAGGGCCTTCCGCCGGCGCGGATCCTGGTTCCGAGCGAGGCCATGAGCGCGGTCGCGCGCTGGGTCGACGCGTGCGAAGAGCTGGAGAAGATTCGCTACTCCATCGAGGTTGTGCCGGCCTCGCCCGGCGACCGGATCACGCTCCGGAACGATCTGGAGCTGACGGTCCTGCCGGGACGCCACCGCGTGCCTGCGGTCGGCTACCTTTTCTCGGAGGTCAAGCACAAGCTTCTTCAAGAGCATGAAGGGAAGCCGGGCCACGAGATTGCGGAGCTGAAAGCGAAGGGAGTCGCCGTCACGCGTCGCGAGGAAGTACCGCTCCTGGCCTACACCGGCGACTGCGGAGAGGCGATCTTCGATGCCGCGCCCGAGATCCTGCGCGCGAAGGTGCTGTTGATCGAGTGCTCGTTCCTTTTCCCCGAGGACGTCTCTCGGGCGCGCGAGTACGCGCACATCCACCTCGACGACATCCTTGAGCGCGCGGATCGCTTCGAGAACGAGGCTCTCGTCCTGACGCACTTCTCCCAGCGCTACCGCGCCGAGGAGATCCGGCAGGCTCTCGCGGTTATTCCCGGGCCGCTGGCCTCGCGCGTCGTCCCCTTCCTGCCCCCGTTATGATGGGGGCGCGCTTGTGGGGTAGTTGAGCTGGTACAACGTCCGGCTGTTAACCGGAAGGTCGGTGGTTCGAGTCCACCCCCCACAGCCAGGCTCAGATTCCTAGCGGCCCGCTTCGCGGGCCAACCGAAGGGGGAGGGGAAGTCTCTCAGCGACGCTCTCCCAAGGATTCGACAGCACGCCCTATTCCGCTTGCTGCGCTCCGGCTCCCGCGGCGCGAGGCTCCTCCGCTGCGATCGCGGAGACTCCTCGCGCCGCGAAGGATTGATAACCCTTGAGTCCAGGTTATCTCCGGCCTGGCCTCACAACGTCGGTCGAGGACTTGCGCTCGTTCACGGCCCAGAGGCCGAGGTGGCTGCGCCAGGCGGCCGCGGAGGCCGGCGTGAGAACGAATTCCAGGTCGCTTCCGTCGGAGGAAGACAGACGAAGGACCTCGAGGCGAAGCAGGCGGCGCCCGCTGGCGAGACGGTCGCCGGTCACGATCTTCTGGAGGCGGTGGGTCGCGAGCGTGTGGGTGTCTCCGAAGATGCTCTCGAAAACGATTGCGCCTGCGCCGAGTCCCACAACCCCCGGCAGGCGGCGGTGTGGTCCGACGCAGAGCTCCGCCCTGGTCAGCAGGTCGAATGACCGCGACGCGTCGGCGAGAAGACGGCTCGCGAGACGGTCCTGCGCGCGTCGCAGCAGCACGCGCGGCAGGACCACCACGAGCAGGATCACGCCCGCGAGAATCGCGAGCGCGTATCCGAGCTCCGGCACCCGTCTATGGTACGAAGAACGTCTTCGTCAGGAAAACGGCCATCTGCCCCCGGGTGTTCGGGTTGGTCGGGCAGTAGAGAGGCGGCGGACCCACCGCGCAGCCGCCCGTGATGTTGCGGTTGGAGAGCTCTTCGATCCAATCGGAGAACCCGACGCCCGGAGTGCACGGCACGTCGTCGAAGATGCCGATGCAGTCCGGCGGATTGTACGCCGAACCGTCGTGGGTCTTGAGCAGGAAGACCGCCATCTGCTGCCGAGTGACCGCGTCGTTCGGGCAGTAGTTGCCTCCGGCGCAGCCTCCCGTGATGCCTTCGGCAGAGAGCCGCTCGATCCAGTCGGTGAATTGTCCGGGGCAGGGCACATCCGGGAAAATTCCCGGCGGTATACAGGCGGGCGGCGTGTATGCCGACCCGTGCTCCGCCTTCAGCAGGAACACCGCCATCTGCGCCCGCGAGACCGGCGTGTCGCGGCAGTAGTTGCCTCCGGAGCACCCCGCGGTGACGCCGTTGCGGAAAATCGTCTCGACGTACTGGTGGAAGGGGTCCGATTGCGGGACGTCCAGGAAATCCGCCATCCATCCGGCCGTCAGCGTCCCGCTCTGCGTGTCGGGATTCGTCACGACGACGTCATTGAGCGTACCCGGAGTGAGAACCGGAGTCGTGGCGGTCATCGAAGTCGGGTCGGTGACGTTTTCGCCGCTCGCGTTCGCGCCGCCGACGGTCACGATCGCGCCGGCGACGAAGTTGGTCCCGGTGATCGTGAACGGGTTGGTCGTGGCGGCGGCCCCCGACGTCGGGTTGACGCTCGTCACGGTGGGCGCCGGCCCGAGGTCGGTGACGATCACGGTTCCCTGCATCGCGGTCCCGTGGACCGAGCAGTAGTAGTGAAAAGTGCCGGCCGAGGAAAAGTCCCGGGAGTACGTGAAGGGCGTCGAGTGCCCACCCGAGTCCCACAGGCCGTCCGGAGTGCAGGAGGTCGTGCAGGTCCCGGAAGTCGTGGAATGAAATCCCGCGGACCAGACCCAGTCGATCGTGTCCCCGGTGTTGATGTTCGAGGTGCTGGTTCCGCTGACCTCGTCCACGAACTTGAGCCCACCCTGTCCGACGTGGACGGTCCGGTTCGTGGCGGAGGCGCCCCGAGAGGCGCCGAAGAGACAGATCAGCACGGACACGGCGAAGCAAGAGACTCTACAAGCCGAGGCGGCGCTTCGGATTCGCAAGGGTCGGCCCTCCTGTTCTTCCCGGACGATTCGTTCCCGGGATTCTAGCCCTCGCTTCGGCCGCGCGAACCCGGGGCGCGAAGATTTAGGAAAACCTTCATCTCGAACCGGGCCCGGACGGTGCCGGCGCCGACTCAGTAGAGCTGGAGGCCGAACGTCTTCGTGAGGAACACCGCCATCTGTCCGCGGTTGTTCGGATTGGTCGGACAGTAGTTGAGCGGGATCTGGGAACAGCCACCGGTGATCTGACGGTTGTAGAGCTCTTCGATCCAGTCCGAGAAGCCGGTGCCGGGTGTGCAAGGGACGTCGTCGAAGATGCCTGCGCAGTCGGGCGGATCGTAGGAGGACCCTTCGAACGCCTTCAGAAGAAAAACCGCCATCTGCTGGCGGGTCACGGTGTTGCCCGGGCAGTATTGAGGAGGACTGGCCTGGCAGCCGCCGGTGATCCCCAGGCCCGAGAGCTCCTCGATCCAGGGATCGAACGGTCCTCCCGTGCACGGAACATCTACGAACACGCTGCCCGTACACGGCGGCGGGACGTGCGCCGATCCGTATTTCGACTTCAGAAGGAAGACGGCCATCTGGGCGCGGGTCACGGGATCGCCCGGGCAGTAGTTGCCGCCGGTGCAGCCTCCGGTGACGCCGTTGTGGAAGAGCGTTTCGATGAAACGGTAGAACTGATTGTCGGTCGGAGCGTCGGGGAAGCTCTCGCCGACGTGAAGGGTCCACGTCCTGGGGACGCCGATGTCGAGGAGCTCCAGGAAGTGCGCGTCCCAGTGCGGGGCCGGGCGCGGGGACGGGGCCGAGACAGTGACGCTGTAACAGTCGACACAGACCGCGGACTGGCCGCCGGCGATCGTTCCGTAGGCGGCGGCGCCGTCGTTCAGCGTATAGGTGGCGCCGGCGGGGCCCGTGAAGTTCGAGGCCGTGCCGTTGAGCGTGACGGGATCCGCCGAGTCGTTGACCCAGGCGGTGGCGACCGACACGGTCTCGCCCGGTTCGAGCACGCCATTGGCGGCGGCGCCCGGCCGCGACGGATGATCGGCGTCGATCGACGCATCGACGCCGATTCCTGCCTGGGCCCGCAGGGCGCTCTTGCGACCCTTCACGTCGTACGTATAGTTCGAGCCGCTCGTCCAGGTCACCACGAACGATCCGTCGCCGGCGAGCGAGGCGTGCGGGAAGAATTGGTACGCGGTCGTGACTTCGTTGATCTGGAATTCATCGGCAAGGGGATTGCCGCCGGACGCGTAGAAGCGACCGACGACGCCGCCATCCGCGTCGTTGGGGAGCGGGTAGGCGGCCCACGTCACGAGAAAGTTGCCCGCCGAATCCGAATTGACACTCGTGTCGAAGGCGATGGTCGTCGCGTCGCTGATCGGAAATTGCGGCCCGACGGGCGCTCCGGCCGGCGTGAACGCGCGGCCGATGGCGCCGAATCCCGCCGGGAGCGCGCCATCGTCCCACACGACGATGAAGTCTCCGGCGGCGTCCATCGCCACGTCCGGGAAACGGACGGCGGTGGCGAGGGTACCCGTGTTGACCTGGAAGTCTCCGGTCAGGGGGGTCCCATCGAGCTCGAATAGCCTTCCCCAGATCCCAGGTCCGGTCTGCCCGTTGCCTCCCCACGCCGCCACGAAGTGGCCGTCGGGCGCCATGGCGACTCCGGACACGACCTGATCGTTCGTGGTGTACGAATTGATCGGGAATTCGTCTCCGAGCGGCGCGCCGTGGCTGTCGAATGCGCGACCGCGGGAGTCGTAGCCGCTGTTGTCCCTCGCCCACACCACGACGAAATTGCCCGAGGGGTCGGACGCAACGAGGGGATATCCAACGTAGCCCTGTGTGGAGGTATTGACCTGGAAGTCGTTGCCGAGAGGCGTTCCATCGGAGCCGAAGCGGCGACCCGAGATCTTGTTCGCGGTGATGTCCCACCACACGATCACGTATCGGCCCGACGCATCCTTCGCAATGTCGGCGAACGCCTGGTTGCCGGCCGTGCTCGATTCCACGGGAATCGGACCGCTCTCCGGCACGGCGAGTGGGTCGTACGGCCGTCGGAAAGTGCCGTACCCGCCCGTCTCCGTGCCGTCCCACACGACCACGAAGCGGCCGTCGCGATCCATCGCGACGTTGTCGGCGTAGTTGTAGCCGGACGGCGCCGTGTTGACCTGGAACTCGGGGAGCAGCACCGGGACCTGCGCGAAGCACGGAGCGGCGAGAACGACCAGGAGAGAAGACAGAACCGTGGCGCGAGCTTTCACGGGTCCTCCTCCGGGGGTTTCCCCGACGGGTTTGAGCAGTTCATACACCCGTCCGGCAGGGCGAGTAAAGATCGCGGGATCCCTCTCTACGGGAGAGCGTCAGTCCGGTCCGTAGAGCTGGAGGCCGAACGTCTTCACGAGAAACGCCGCCATTTGTTTGCGCTTGGTCGAGTTGGTGGGGCAGTAGAGGAGAGGATTGGTCTGACAGCCCCCGGTAATTCCCAAGCCGTAGAGCGCTTCGATGAGGTAGACGAACGGGTTGCTGCAAGGAACGTCCGCAAAAATCCCATTGCAGATGCCGCCTCCGCCGTAGCTCGGTCCGTAGACGGACTTCAGCAGGAAGGCGGCCATCTGCTGGCGATTTACCACGGCGGTCGGACAGTAGGAGGGCAGGGCAGGCGGAGGGGGCGCCGTGCATCCGGACGTCACGCCCATTCGCGCCAGTTCCTCGATCCACGGGGCGAAGGGGCTCGAGGCAGGCACGTCGTCAAACACCGTTCCGGTTGCGGGAGCCGGCGTAAAGCCTGGACCTCGGGCCGCCTTCACGAGGAAGACGGCCATCTGCTGTCGCAGAACGTCGTCCTCGCCGCAGTAAAGGCCCGCGCCGCAGCCGCCGCCGGCGGTGATGCCGTTGTGGAAGATGTTTTCGATGTAGGGGTAGAACGCGTCGTTCGGTACGTCTCCGAAGCTTCCGCCGACGTGCAGCGCCCAAGTCTTTCTCTGCGGAACCGGGAAGCCCTGGACCATGCTCGCCTCGTCGAACGCCGCATCCCAGTGCGCGCTCGGGCGCGGACCGGAGACCGTTACCTCGAAGCAATCGCCGGTTGTGGAGTGGCAATCGACGGTTGCCCCCGCGAAAATCGTCCCATAGTCGGCCGTCGCATCGTCGATCGAGTAGCTCGGACCCGGCGGACCGACGAATTCCAGCGCCGTGCCGGACAAGGTCATCTGCCCGCTCACGTTGTTCCACCAGTGTGGCGAGATCACGACCCGCTCCCCGCTTTCCAGCACGCCATTGACGTCGGAGGTACCGCCGGAGGGAGTCTCATCGACGCCGAGCCGAATCGCCATGGGCGTGCTGAAGCGACGGGCGAACACTCCCTTGCCGTCACCGTCCTGCGCCGAGCCGACCCACGCGATCACGAAACTTCCGGCGACTCCCTGGGAGATGGCCGGCAACGCCTGCATGCCGCCGGTCTCGATGTTGACGCCGTACTCTCCGCCGACGTGGGGCTGCACGAGTCCGAAAGCGCTCGTGGGGAACGGAGCGTTCGCGAACCGCTGTGCGAATACACCCGACGAGCCGGGGTCGGTCGGATCATCCTGTCCGTATCCCTCCCAGACGACGGTGAACCCGAGCCCCGGATCGATCGAGACCCGCGCGTGAGTCTGAGTGAGCTCGGTGTGGGCATTAACCCGGAACTCGGTACCTCCAATACCCTGAGAAAAGGTCCGCCCGAAGATGCCTCCCTCCGAGCCGTCCTGATCCTGGCTCGTCCAGACCACAACGAATTGCCCCGCCCAGCCGGCGACGTCCGGGTAGACCTGGTAACCGGTCGTGTAGGTGTTGACCTGGAACTCCGAGCCGATCGGGGCACCCGTCGAGTCGTATCGCTGCCCGAAGATTCCCGCCGAGTCCCCGTCCTGGCCGTCGCTCTCCCATACGACCACCCGGGATCCACAGCAGTCTCCGGACACGCTCGGATTTCGCTGGTCGCCCACTGTGGTCGTGTTGACCCGAAATTCTCCACCCACGGGGTTTCCATCGGCATCGAACAGCTGGGCGTAAATGCCACCGAGGTCGCCGTCCTGCGGGGGTTCCGACGCGACCGGCGAGCTCGACCAGACGACCAGAAAACCGTGGTCGGATTGGTGGACGCGCGCTTCTCTCTGGTTGCCGCTCGTGTAGGTATTGACCTGGAAGTCCCCGCTGAGAGGAGTTCCGTCCTGAGCGAATCGGCGCGCGAAGACATCCGTCCCACCGGCCCCGTCCGGTCCGGACCAGACGACGACGAAGTCGCCGAAGTAGTCCGCGCCAATTGCCGGGCTCTCCTGATTCCCCGTCGTGTACGTGTTGACCACGAACTCCGGTCCGAGCGGCAGGGCGAAGCGGTTGTAACGGCGTGCGATGATCGCGCCCTGATCTCCATCCTGACCCGCGCTGGACCACGCTGCGATGAAGGAGTCCCCGCTACCGGATGAAGCGATCGCGGGCCTGTCCTGATCCTCAACGGTAAATTCGTTGACGGCGATTTCCGCCGAGCCGGCGGCCCAGGGCGTAGGCTTGGGCGTCGGGACGGGAGTCTGCGCGGACGCGGCCGCAGTGATGCCCAGAGCGGAGACGAACGCGACCAGAGCCGGAACTCTCACAGCCCCTCCTTCGAAAGGATACGTAGCTGGATCCTATACCGTCAGTGCAGGAACTTTTTACGATTCCGGATGTAATCGGTGAACAGGAACTCGGCGAGGTTGTAAGGCGAGGCGTAGTAGGCGCGGCCGCGATTGATTTTGGTCAGCTTGTCGACGAACTCGACGAGGTAGGTGTCGGTCGCGATCATGAAAGTCGTGATCGTGATGCCGTCGCGGCGGCAGGCGTCGGCCTCTTCCAGCGTGCGGTTGACGATCTTCAGGTCCAGGCCGAACGGGTTCTTGTAGAGCCTTCCGCGGTCCCAGATCGCCGAGGGCTTCCCGTCGGTAATGAGAAAGATCTGTTTGTTCGGGTTCTTG
>Ga0114129_10014385_pt1 | contig 11278 bp, 9 predicted proteins | sample RhiMetdeltSRZDD1_FD_80071 | JGI IMG/M metagenome (GOLD analysis project Ga0114129, IMG submission 80071) | Populus rhizosphere microbial communities from Tennessee, USA - Rhizosphere MetaG P. deltoides SRZDD1 (version 2) (version 2) | ecosystem: Host-associated > Plants > Roots > Rhizosphere >... | reverse complement strand
TCGCCGACCACGGGCTTGGGCATGAAGGTCGCGGTCTTGCCGTAGGCGTGGGCGACGTTGTGGATCACGTACTTCTGCAGCTGCAGCCAGTCAGCGCGCTGCACCAGCGTGCTGAACTTCGTGCCCAGCTCCTGCTGGCCGGCACCGGCCACTTCGTGGTGATGCACTTCGACCGGGATGCCCAGCGATTCGAGGATCAGGCACATCTCCGAGCGCATGTCCTGGAAGCTGTCGACCGGGGGCACCGGGAAGTAGCCGCCCTTGACCGCCGGACGGTGGCCCATGTTGCCGCCTTCGATGGTGGCACCCGTGCTCCACGACGCCTCTTCGGAGCCGATCTTCACGTAGGAGCCCGACATGTCGACGCCCCACTGCACCTGGTCGAAGATGAAGAACTCGGGCTCCGGTCCGAAGAAGGCCGCGTCGCCGACGCCCGACGACTTCAGATAGGCCTCGGCGCGGCGCGCCAGCGAGCGCGGGTCGCGCTCGTAGGGCTTGCCGTCGCCCGGCTCGATCACGTCGCAGGTGAGGATCAGCGTGGGTTCTTCGTAGAACGGGTCGATGTTGGCCGTGTTCGGGTCCGGCATCAGCAGCATGTCGGAGGCCTCGATGCCCTTCCAGCCGGCAATCGAGGAACCGTCGAACGCATGACCCGAGGTGAACTTGTCTTCGTCGAAGTGCGACAGCGGCACGGTCACGTGCTGTTCTTTGCCGCGGGTATCGGTGAAGCGAAAGTCGACGAACTTGACCTCGCTGTCCTTCACCATCTGCATCACGTCGGCGACGGTCTTGTTGGCCATCAGGAATCTCCTAAGCTGCAAACGCTTGTGTTGGGTGGGTGGGGGAGAGAAAAAGGCGGCCTCGAGGTACCGCAATGGCCCCCAATTTGGCGCACGCCAATGTAGCAGAAAGCATGCCCAGCTCTGGGTCGCCACGGGGCGTAGAGCGGTCGGTCGAGTGCGCGCATAGGCACGTTGTTGGTGCTCAATGTCGCACCAATGAAGAGCTCTTCAGCGCACCATTTCGGGGCCTAAGCGGACGCCCATTTCGGCCAACCCGGTTCGAAGGTCGGCGAAGGCCGCATCGGTCAGCTCCGGCGCGCCCTTGACGCCAAGCTCGATGTGGCGGCCCCACTGCGGATGGTCGACGCTCGGCAGGCTGAACACGCGCACGCCGGCATGCTTGAGCTCGATGGCTTCCATCAGCGGCGTCAGCGTCGCTTCCATCGAGCCGAACACGATCAGCGAGCGCTCGCGCTGCGCGTGCTGGCCGTGCAGCGACGCGTACAGCGTGTCCAGCGCCCATTCGATCATCGGATGCGCCATCACCGGAAAGCCCGGGACGAAGTGCACCGTGCCGACGGTGAAGCCGGGGATCTTGTTGTAGGGGTTGGGCACGATGTCTGCGCCCTCGGGGAACACGCCCATGTTCAGGCGGTGGACGTTGTCGGGCAGGTCGGGCTCGAAGGGCTTGCCCTGCTCGAGCGCGATGTCGCGCATGCGCTCGAGGATCAGCTCCTTGGCGCGCGGGTGCAGCGCGAGCGGCACACCCAAGGCCGCGGCCGCGCACTGGCGCGTGTGGTCGTCGGGCGTGGCGCCGATGCCGCCGCAGCAGAACACCACGTCGCCCGATGTGAAGGCCTCACGCAGCGCGGCGGTGATGCGCGGTCGGTCGTCGCCGACATAGCGCGCCCATGCGAGCGACAGGCCGCGGGCGGCGAGTAGCTCGATCACCTTGGGCAGGTGCTTGTCCTGGCGCTTGCCCGAGAGGATCTCGTCGCCGACGATGATCAGTCCGAAGTTCATGGCATCTCGATGACGAGGTCGACCGAAGGAGGTGCGGAAGCTGCGCGCAGCCGATGCAATGCGGCCAGCGCATAGTGCGCGAACCACAGCGACGAGAAGGCGAACACGAGCGTGTACAGCCACACCGACGCGATGATCAGGAACGGCGCGAAGATCAACGTCGCGGCGCTCACTGCCCAAAGAAGCGACGGCGCCGCGCCGAGGTAGCCGGCCACCACGCCCATGCCGAGCAGCGGCCAGCGATGCTCCCGCACGATGCGACGGCGCTCGTCGGCCGCCGCGTGCTCGGCCAGCACGTCGAACACGATGACCTTGTAGGTGAGCCAGCCCCAGATCAGCGGCGGCAGCACCAGCGCCAGCGGAGGGATGAGCCAGAACGGCAGGCTCAGGAGCAGCGCGACGAGCGCGAGCAGCGTGCAGCCCGTTGACCAGGCGACGCTGGCCCACAAGCTCGCGCCGCGCTTGCGCTCGAGCTGCGCGAAGCGGCGCTGAGCGACGAGGCGCGTGAGCGACGGCGTCATCATCGTCGCCACCAGCAGCAGCGACAGCACGACGATCACCGGCACGCTGATGGCGACAACGATCATTGGCGCCAGCACGGTGCGAAAGCTCCCAGCGCCCATCGCGTCGAGCCACTGCATGAAGGCGTTCAGCAGCGACCAGCTCTCCAGCGTGCCGCGCACGCCGGCCACCGCAGGCTCCCAGAAGAAGTAGCCGAGCACGAAAGTCGAGCCGGCGGCGATTGCCAGCGGCAGCAGCGACAGGAAGATGACGCGCGGGTGCAGGCAGTACGCGACTGCACGCCAGAAGGCGTCGAGCAAGTCGGTCACCGACGTCACTCGTCGTTGTCGCCGCCGAGCAGGCCACCGAGCAAGCCACCGCCGGCGAAGCCGCCGAGCATCGAGCCTTCCTCGCGACCACCGCCGCCCGTCTGCGGCGCCGCGGCGAACACGCGCGAGGCCAGGCGCGAGAACGGCAGGCTCTGCAGCCACACGGTGCCGGGGCCGGTCATCTTCGCGAAGAACAGGCCCTCGCCGCCGAAGAGCGCGGTCTTGATCTTGCCGACGTACTGGATGTCGAAGTTCACGTTGGGCGTGTAGGCCACCACGCAGCCGGTGTCGATCAGCAGCACCTGGCCCGGCTGCAACTCGCGCTTGACCACAGTGCCTCCTGCATGCACGAAGGCCAGGCCCTCGCCGTCGAGCCGCTGCATGATGAAGCCCTCGCCGCCGAAGAAGCCGGTGCCGAGCTTGCGCTGCAGCGCGATGCCCAGCTGCACGCCGCGCGCGGCGCAGAGGAAAGCGTCCTTCTGGCAGATCAGCGTGCCGCCGAGCTGCGCCAGATTCATAGGCAGGATCTTGCCGGGATAAGGCGCCGCGAAGGCCACGCGCTGCTTGCCCGAGCCCTGGTTGACGAACACCGTGGTGAACAGCGACTCGCCGGTAATCAGGCGCTTGCCGGCGCCGAGCAGCTTGCCGAACAGGCCGCTCTGCGCGGCCGAGCCGTCGCCGAACACGGTGTCCATCACGATCGCGCCGTCCATGTACATCATGCTGCCGGCCTCGCCGACGGCCGCTTCGCCGGGGTCGAGCTCGACCTCGACGAACTGCATCTCCGCACCCTTGATCTCGTAGTCGACGACATCCATGGCCATGACGAAAAGCTCCTTGTGAAAACCGTGCAGGCGGGCGCATGGTAGCGTGGCCCGAAAGACATAATCGCGGCGATGAACGACACCCTGACCAGCGGCTCTCCGCGCCCCGGCGACACCTATGTGCAGTCGTTCGCGCGCGGGCTGTCGGTGATCCGCTCGTTCAGCGCAGATGCGCCGAGCCAGACACTGTCGGAGGTGGCGCAGCGCACCGGCCTCACGCGCGCCGGCGCGCGGCGCATCCTGCTCACGCTCGAGGGCCTGGGCTATGTCGAGATGCAGGGCCGGCAGTTCCGCCTGACGCCGAAGATCCTCGACCTCGGCTTCGCGTATCTCTCGTCGCTGCCGCTGTGGAACCTGGCCGAGCCGGTGATGGAGGCGCTCGTTGCCGACGTGAAGGAGTCGTGCTCGGCCGCGGTGCTCGAAGGCAGCGACATCGTCTATGTGCTGCGTGTGCCAACGCACAAGATCATGAGCATCAACCTCGATCTCGGCAGTCGGCTGCCGGCCTATTGCACGTCGATGGGCCGCGTGCTGCTCGCGGACTTGGCCGCAGACGAGGTGCGTGCGCGGCTGGAAGCTGTGGAGCGCCGCGCACACACCGCGCGCACCGTCATCGATCTCGCGGCGCTGGAGGAGATCGTCGCGCAGGTGCGCCAGCGCGGCTGGTGCCTGGTCAACCAGGAACTCGAGGAAGGCTTGGTCTCGCTCGCCGCGCCGATTCGCGACCGCTCCGGCCGTGTGATCGCCGCGATGAACATCAGCGGGCAGGCCAACCGCACGCCGCCGTCGCAGATGATCGAGCAGTTCCTGCCCAAGCTGCTGGCCGCCGCACAGCGCATCGGGCAACTGCTTCAAATGAAAAGCTAGGTCGCCAGCCTCACGAGCAGGCCGACGCCGGCACAGGCCGCGAGCACCGGGATCACTCCCGCCTTGAAGCGCAGCAGCGCGACGCCCGCCGCCGCCGCAATCAGCGCCGACACCCCATCGAAGCTGCCGCCGAAGCCCTGCGGCCACAGCACGTGGTAGGCGAAGAAGAGCGCGAGGTTGAGGATCACGCCGACCACCGCCGCGGTGATCGCGGTGAGCGGCGCGGTGAAGCGCAGGTCGTCGTGCGTGGACTCCACCAGCGGCCCGCCGGCGAGGATGAAGAGGAACGACGGCAGGAAGGTGAACCAGGTCACCAGCATCGCGGCCACGGCACCGGCGATGAACTGGTGCTCCGGCCCGAACACCGCCTTCACGTAGCCGCCGACGAAGCCGACGAAGGCCACCACCATGATCAGCGGCCCGGGCGTGGTCTCGCCGAGACCGAGGCCATCGATCATCTGCGCCGGCGTGACCCAGCCGTACTGGCCCACCGCGCCCTGGTAGACATAGGGCAGCACCGCATACGCGCCGCCGAAGGTCAGCAGTGCCGCCTTGGTGAAGAACCATGCCATCTGCGTCAGCGTGCCTTGCGCGCCCTGCGTGGCAACGAGCAGGCCGAAGGGCAGCAGCCACAGCAGCGCGCCGACGGCGAGCACGGCCGCCAGCGAGGCCCAGCGGAAGCGCGCATGCGGCGGCGTCGGCGTGTCATCGTCGATCAGTGCCGGGCCGTATGACACCTTCGCTGCACCATGGCCGCCGCCGGTCTTGAAGCGCTCGGGCGCGATGCGGCCGCCGAAGTAGCCGATCAGGGCCGCGGCGCCGACGATCAACGGGAACGGCAGCTCGAGCGCGAAGATCGCGACGAACGCGGCAGCGGCGATGGCCCACAGCACGCCGTTCTTCAGCGCCCGCGTGCCGATGCGATGCGCCGCCTGCATGACGATCGCGGTGACCGCCGGCTTGATGCCGTAGAACAGCCCTGCGACCAGCGGCACATCGCCGAACGCGATGTAGATCCACGACAGCACGATGAGGATCGCGAGCGACGGCAGCACGAAGAGCCCGCCCGCCACGACGCCGCCCCAGGTGCGGTGCAAGAGCCAGCCGATGTAGGTGGCGAGCTGCTGCGCCTCCGGGCCTGGCAGCACCATGCAGTAGTTCAGCGCATGCAGGAAGCGGCGCTCGGAGATCCAGCGCCGGCGCTCCACCAGCTCCTGATGCATCACGGCGATCTGGCCAGCCGGCCCGCCGAAGCTGATGAAGCCGAGCTTGAGCCAGAAGCGCAACGCCTGCCAGAAGGTCAGGGCCTGCGGCGCTTCGGGGGCTGCGGCTGGAACGATATCGATCATTGCGGTAGAGATTACTACAGGCCAGTTGAGATTTATACATCAAGCACGGTGGCCTTCTAGAATCCGCGCACCTTGAACGCGACGCCCGCCACCGCCCTCAGCCGCCTTCCCGTTGCCGGCGCGTCCGGCCGCCACGTCGAATGCGTGGTGCAGGAAGCGGGCCTGCGCGAGCTGCGCAATTGGCACCGTTTCATCCACGATCCGTACATCGCGCCGGACCCCGCGCGGCTGGATCGCACGTGGAAGTGGACGCGCTACCTGATGGGCTCCTACGTGCTCAACGATGCCTACGGCCGGCTGACCGAGGCGTTCCAGATCCTCGTCGCGTCGTCGAGCGGCCGCGCCGTGCCCGTCGGACAGGCCCTGCTCGTCACCGGCTACCCGCACCCCGGACGACCGGGCGAGCCGAGCACCTTCGTGTGGTTCCTGACCTCGACCCCGGCTCCTGCGCTGCAGGCGCTGGGCGTGCGCGAGCGCTTTGTCGTGATGCCCCTGCTGCTGGACACCGCCGTGCAAGCCAGCCGCTGGGCCGGCCTGAATGGGCGGGTCGCGTTGCATGCCGATCATCGCGGCACGAAGGCGCAGCAGGATGACCTCGTCGCACGCTATCTGCGCTGCGGCTTGACGCGGCGCAGGGAGTTGAAGCACGCCGTGCTCTCGCTGTTCCGGCGCATGGACGACCGCTATTTCGTCTATGACGAGGCCGGCGCGCATGCCTGCACGCTGCGCTGGGACTTCCTGCGCTGAGCCTCGGCATCCCTGTGGTATAAGGGTTCTTCCTAGCGAGCCCCTCATGTTCTCGACCTCCGACCGTGTCGACCTCTCCAGACTGGAGCTGTCACCGCAGCCCGCCGAGCGGGACGCGCAGGTGCGCGTGCTGAAGGACGTGTTCTCGGTGCTCGAGCGGCACCACCTCGAGCGGCGCACGCCGGACTGGTCGTTCCTCGCCGAGGTCAGCGAAACGCCGGCGATCGCCGCTGCGGTCGATGCACTGGTCCAAGAGCTCCCCGACGACGCCGATTTCGGCTCGTTCGACGCCGCTCGCGCGCGGCGCGACGCCACCGGCGTGGCGCGAACGCGGCGTTAGTCGCACATCGGGCGCAGGCGCGCCTTCAGATCGACGCACGAAGCGCCGATGATTGGCTGGCGATGAGCAAACTGTTCAGCTTCTTCAGCAAGCGTCGCGGCGTGGCCGCGCAAGCGCCGCAAACGCCGGCCAAGCCGCGCGAAGAGTGGTCGGCTTCGGAGTGGGCGCGCGTGCGTGCGCCGGCGCGCACGCGCGATGCGGAACTGTCGAAAAAGGCGCGCAACTGGCTGGAGCGCCTGCCCGAGGAGATACGGCCGCGCGAGCTGTGCGCCCGCTACCCGCGCATCGCCAACCAGCTCGCTGCATGCTGGGCCGATGTCGGCCTGATCGATCATCTGCTGCAGGATCTGCTGATCGATCGCCGCGGCGGCCGCGAAGGTTTCCCGGCCGCCGTCATCGAAGAGGTCGCGCTCCTCTACGAGTACCACGACCTGCGCCTGCGCAGCGAGGCGATCGACGCGGCCGAGGCAGCCTCGACCCGCGCCTGAAGCCCGTCAGGCCGCCGCGGCACCGCTGCGGAAGATGCGGCGCTTGACCCGGCCGGCGAAGCGCACGATTGCGTCGCGCCAGTTCTCGATGCTGTCGTAGAAGCTCGGGATGATGAGCAGCGTCAGAAACGTCGACGTGATGGTGCCGCCGATGATGGCCACTGCCATCGGCCGGTAGAACTCCGCGCCCTCGCCGACGCCGATGGCCACCGGCAGCATGCCGGCGATCAGCGCGAAGGTGGTCATCAGGATCGGCCGCAGCCGGCGCTGGCCGGCCGCGATCAGCGCGTCGTCGCGCGTCATGCCGCTGGCCTCGCGGCTGCGCGCCGCATCGAGCAGCAGGATCGCATTCTTCGCCACCAGCCCCTGCAGCATGATGATGCCGATGAAGCTCATCAGGTTCAGCGTGCTGTGCGTGACGAGCAGCGCCAGCACCACGCCGATCGGCGTGAACAGCAGCGAGAACATCACCGCGATCGGCGCGGTGAACGAGCCGAACTGCATCACCAGCACCAGGTACATCATGCCGATGCCCGACACCAGCGCGATGGCCATCTGCGTGAACACCTCCTGCTGATCGCGCGACGCGCCGGCCAGGTCGACGCCGAAGCCCTCGGGGAACTTCATCGCCTTGGCGATCTTCATCGCATCGGCCGTGACCTCGCCGGACGCGCGGCCCTGTGCGTTGGCCGACACCGAGATCACGCGCTTGCCCGCCGCGTGCTGGATCTGCGATGGGCCCTTGCCCATCGTCACGGTGGCGATCTGGTCCAGCGGCACCACCATGCCCGTGCCGCTGACGGCGATCGGCAGGCGCTCGATGTTGCCGGCGTCGACGCGGTCCTGCGGATGCAGGCGCACAGCCACGTCGCGCGCTTCGCCGGTGGGGTCGATCCAGTCGCCGGCCTCGACGCCGGCGAAGGCCACGCGCAGCGTCTGTGCCGCCTCGCTGACGGAGATGCCGAGCGCATTCGCGAGGCCGCGGTCGAGGTCGATCTTCAGCTCGTCCTGCGGGTCCTGCTCCGACAGGCCGACGTCCACCGCGCCGGGCACGGCGCGCAGCTTGTCCATGAACTCGTTGGTCAGCGCCAGCAGCTGGCGCGAATCGGTGCCGTGGAAGCGGATCTGCACCGGCTTCTGCGCGCCGTTGTTCAGGTCGTCGAGCACCGTGTACTCCGCGCCGACGAGACGCGCCATCTGCTTGCGCAACTCGGCCGCGACCTCGATCGCCGAGCGCTTGCGCTGCGTGCTCTTGCCGATGTCCACGTAGATGCGCCCGCCGTTGGGGTTGGCGTAGGCGTTGGTCGCCACCGTTTCCGGCAGCAGGTGCGCCAGCGCCGCGCCCTCCTCCAGCTTCAGCCGCGAGTACTCCAGGCTGCTCGACGGGGGCGTGCGCACGTCCACCGCGATCGTGCCGTAGTCGCCGGGCGGCAGGAAGCTCGAGCCGCCGAACTTGGCGAACAGCGCGAGCGCGCCGACCAGGCTTGCGATGGCGAAGAGGAACATCCAGCCGCGGTGGTGCAGCGCCCACGCGATGACGCGGCCGTAGCGGTCGGCCTGGTGGTCGAACCAAGTGTTGAAGCGCTGCAGCACGCGGCTGATGCCGCGGCGCTCGGCCTCATGCTGGCCTGGCGGGTCGCCCCAGTAGGCCGACAGCATCGGGTCGAGCGTGAACGCGATGAACAGGCTCACGAGCACCGAGGCGACGACCGTGACGCCGAACGGGCGGAACCATTCACCGGAGACGCCGGGCATGAAGGCCACCGGCCCGAACACCGCCACGATGGAGAAGGTGGTGGCCGCCACCGCGAGGCCGATCTCGGCCGTGCCCTTCAGCGCAGCGGTGCGCCGGTCCTCGCCCTGCTCCATACGGCGCACGATGTTCTCGCGCACGACGATCGCGTCGTCGATCAGCACGCCGATGGCCAGCGAGAGCCCCAGCAACGTCATGAAGTTCAGCGTGAAGCCGCACAGCCACACGGCGATGAAGGCGGCGATCACCGAGGTCGGCAGGCTCAGGGCGGTGATCAGCGTCGAGCGCCACGAGTTGAGGAACACGTAGACGACGAAGATCGTGAGGCCGGCGCCGAACATCAGCGCGTCGATCACGTTGTTGAGGCTGTTCTTCGCGTCCTTGCCGCCGTCCTGCGTGACCTCCAGCGTCGTGCCCTTGGGCAGCGTCTTGGCGGTCTCGGCCACGAGCTTGCGCACTTCGCCAGCCACGGTCACGGTGCTCGCATCGCGCGCCCGCGTGACGGACAGGCCGACGTTGGGCCGCCCGTTGCGCGAGCTGAAGCCGGTAAGCTCGGCAAAGCCGTCCTGCACGGTGGCGAGCTGCCCCAGGCGCACGATCTCGTCGCCGCGCCGGCGCACCGCGATCTGCTCGAACTCGGCCGGCGACTGGATGCGTCCGACCAGGCGGATGCTCTGGTCCTCGAGCGTGCCGCGCACCTTGCCCACCGGCGCGGTGGTGTTCTGCCCGCGCAGCGCGTTCACCACCTCGGACACCGAGATGTTGTAGGCACGCAGCTTCTGCGCATGCAGCAGCACGGAGAGTTCCCGCTTGAGCGACCCGTTGACGGCGACTGTCGCGACGCCGGGAATGGCGCGGAAGCGGTCGGCCAGCTGGTCCTCGGCCAGGCGCGAGATCTCCGCGTGGCTTTGCGTCGTCGACGACAGCGCCAGCTGCATGATCGGCTGCGCCGAAGGGTCCAGCCGCGTGAGCACCGGCTCGCGCATCTCTGTCGGCAGCTTGTAGCGCACCGTGGCGATCGCGTTGCGCACCTCGTCGCTCCCTTCGACGAGGTTCTTGCCGAAGTTGAAGATCAGCACGATCTTCGCGTTGCTCTCGCTGGCGGTGGAGCGCACCTCGTAGATCCCGGAGATGCTCTGCAGCGCCTTCTCGATGCGGTTGATGACCTCGCGCTCGACGGTGTCGGGCGACGCGCCGGGGTAGTCGATGCTGACCACCAGCACCGGCTGCTCGACGTCCGGGATCTGATTGACGCGCAGCTTGTTCAGGGCCAGCAGGCCGAGCGCCATCAGCGCGATGATGATGACGATCGTGGCGACCGGCCGCTTGATGCTGAAGTCGGAGAGGAACATGCGCTCAGCTCCCCGCGGCAGCGGAGGCCGGCGTGGCCTTGGCGCTGACGAACTCGATCTTCTGCCCGTCGACCAGCGTGCTGCCGGGCTTGCGCAGGATCTGGTCACCGTCGGTCAGGCCGGCCTGCAGCGGGTACTCGCCGCGCCGCACGTCGCGCTCGCCGATCTGCACCGGCACCTTGGCCAGCGTCTTGTCCTTCACGCGCCAGACGTAGGCCGCGCTGCCGCTGCGCACCACCGACGATTCCGGCAGCATCAGTGCCGCGGCAGCACTGCCGCCGCCATCGACGCGGCCCTCGGCATAGAGGCCGGCGGTGCGTGGCGCTGTGCGGCTGTCGGCAAAGGCCACCAGCACCTCGACCTGGCGCGTGGTGGCGTTGGCCGCCGCATCCACGCGCTTGACGGTGCCGGCGAAGCTCGCCTGCGGATAGCCGCTGACGCGGAAGCTCACCGCCTGGCCGACCTTGAGCTCGGACATGCGGTCGGCGGACACCAGGCCCTCGAAGCGCATGCTGGCCGGGTCGATCACCTTGATCAGCTCCTTGCCCACTTGCGCCGTGTCGCCCGCCGAGGCCTTGCGCTCGCTGACCACGCCGTCGAACGGCGCGCGCACCTCGGTGCGGCGCAGCTGCTGCCGTGCCGACACCACCTTGGCCTTGGCCGACACCAGATCGCTCTGCGCGTTGTTGCGCCGCACCTCGGCGTCTTCCAGCGCCTGCATCGAGGTCATGCCCTGCGCCTGCAGCGTCTTCAGCCGCTGCACCTGGCGCTCGGCCTGTTCGAAGGCCTGCGTCGACGCGCGTGCCGACTCCTCGGCCGAGGCGAGGCTGTCGCGGATCGAGGTGTCGTCCAGCCGCACCAGCAGGTCGCCCTGACGCACGGCATCGCCGTTCTCCTTCAGCACCTGCAGCACCACGGCCGAG